>Ga0326727_10018750_pt1 | contig 14064 bp, 13 predicted proteins | sample MB2enrmetagenome_FD_207643 | JGI IMG/M metagenome (GOLD analysis project Ga0326727, IMG submission 207643) | Lab enriched peat soil microbial communities from McLean, Ithaca, NY, United States - MB29MY | ecosystem: Environmental > Terrestrial > Soil > Wetlands > Peat | place: USA: New York...
GCACCGCTGATATTGACCTCTCCGCGAAGAGGGGTGCCGCCGGTGACCAGATATTTATCCATGCTTCTCTCCGAATTCTTGTTTGTCCCGTTCCGCCTCCGAACCATCATTCAGAGGAATCATATTATAAGGACAAATTCCGCTTCCGTCCATTTTCCCGCTCAAAGCGGCGACTTTCACCGGAATGAAGCGGTTGTAAAATAGATAATATTTATTCTCCAGTTGTTTGAAAAAAAAACCGATTGGTGATATTATAAAGGCTCGAATCTCTTGAAAATAACGGGAAACGAAACCGCTTCCGGATCGACCCAGTTAATAATTGCGAGGGTAGATGCATGGATATGAACCGGATCACTGTCCGAAAACTGGATGAAAATGTTTTGTCCGTCAATGTGCCGACGGGATCCCCCCTGGCGGAACGTATCCGCGATATTCCCGGAACCCGCTGGAGTTCTGTCCTTCAGCGCTGGAGCGTTCCTTTCACCGAGTGTACAGTCGAGGCTTTGCGTCAGGTTTTTCAAGGGCAGGATTGCCAGGTCGACAGCGACATCTTTTCCGTGCGTACCGCTTCCGGTTCCTGCAACGAGACTGTCCGTCTTCTCGAGAGTCTCCGGAAGGAGATGGACGGTCGTTCTTACAGCGTTCAGACCGTCAAAAGCTATCTCTACTTCATCGGAGATCTGTTGCAGTTCTGCGGAAAATCCCCGGTCGATTTGCAGGAGGGCGATGTGGCCCGCTATCTCGACGAACTCGAAGTCAAGCGCGCAACGACATCCTCTACACGGAATATCGCACTGAGCGCAATCAAGTTCTTTTTCGATTCCACCCTGAAGCGCCCTTTGAATACAGGCATTGTTCGCCCCAAAAGGGAACGGAAAATTCCGACAGTGCTCTGTCGGGAGGACGTCTTGCGTCTCGTTCAGAGTCCCGACAATCTCAAGCACCGCGCGATTCTTGTCCTGGCGTATTCGGGAGGACTGCGGGTCGGCGAGATCGCCCGCCTGCAAACCGCCGACATCGACTGTGAGCGCAAGGTCATTCTTGTCCGCTCCGGGCGCGGTATGCGCGAACGCTGTACCCTTCTTTCGGAAATGGCTTTCCGGATAATGAACGAATATCTCGAGGAATACCGGCCCGGTGAGTGGCTTTTCGAGGGGCAGAAGCATAATCAGCCCATCACCGTCCGGATGATCCAGAAGGTTTTCGAGGTCGCCAGTGAGCGCCTCGGTTTCAAGCCGCCGCTTTCCATTCACGCGCTTCGTCACAGTTTTGCCGCCCATCTTCTGGAAGACGGAATCGATATCCGTTACGTTCAACGACTGATGGGACATGAAAGCAGTCGTACCACGGAGATTTATTCGGCCGTGGCGGCCCGGGAGGAAGCGGGAACGTCCGTTTCTTTGGACTGTGCGGATTCGTCCCTTCAAAGGGCAGAATGATCTGATGTCGCACGAACGAAGTTTTCTGCTGGTTGGCACATCCGGCGAGTTCCGCTGAGTTGTTCCCCCCTCGTTCCTTTCGAAAATCCGGATAATTACCATCTGTCTCACAATTACCCACCATCCGCTTGACGAAACACGGACTCCTCCCTAAACTATCTCGGCGCTTTTTCGGGTACGAGAGGGCGGCGGTATCACCTACCTGAATTTAATATTTTGTGCGATGTGCCCGAAGGTTTGACAACCGGTGCGTTTCCGGTTAAAATAAATGTCTTTTTACCACAATGTACGATAAATACGCTCTCGGGGGAATTATGGAGACGGACAAGGTGATTACCGTCCAATCGGACAAGACGGTACTCGTCGACGTTCATCATCCGCAGTTCGAGGAAGTTCGGCGGCGGATCATCAGCTTCGCCGAACTCGTCAAGACCCCCGAACATGTACATTTCTACCGTATTACTCCCATTTCTCTCTGGAACTCGGCCGCCAACGGCGTTCCCCTGGATACCATCTTCGAATTTCTCAACCGCTACAAAAAGTATGATATCCCGCAAAATGTGATCGATTATATCCGCAGACACTATTCCAACTACGGAAAGGTGGTATTCGAGTCCGCCGAGAACGAACGGATAGTGGTTCGCGTCAATGATCATGGGCTTTTCGAGAAGCTCTGCGCCTTCCTGGAAAAGTACGCCCTGTCGGTGACGCCCGACTCCATCACCGTGGAGAAAAAGTACCGCGGCGTCATCAAAAGCGAGCTGATCAAGCACCTGATTCCCGTCCGGGATGTCGCAGGCTACGACAGGGGCAACCGTATGCCCTTTGATGTGCGCCGCGCCACTTGCGAGGGTAAGGATTTCCGTCTGCGATACTACCAGTCCGAGGCCGTATACAACTTTTCGCAGTGGAAAGAGGGAAGCGGAGTCGTGGTGCTTCCCTGCGGAAGCGGCAAGACGATGGTCGGCATCGGCGTGATGAAGGACATCGAGGCGAACACGCTGATTATCACCACGAGCGTCGAAGCCATCCGGCAATGGAAACGGGAGATCCTCGACAAAACCACCCTCGCGGAGGATGAGGTCGGCGAGTACACGTCGCAGAAGAAGGATCTGAAACCGGTCACCATCACCACTTACCATATGCTCATTCACAAGACCGGCAAGACGGAAGGCGTGCGCAACATCGAGCTTTTTACCGAAGTGAACTGGGGTCTCATCATCTATGACGAGGTGCACATCCTGCCCGCGCCGATATTCCGGATGACGACTTTCATCCAGAGCAAGCGCAGGCTGGGGCTGACCGCCACACTGGTGCGCGAGGACAATCTGGAAACCGAAGTCTTCACGCTGATCGGTCCCAAGGTCTACGAGTATTCATGGAAGGCGCTGGAGAAAGAAGGCTTTATTTCCGAGGCCATCTGCAACGAGATCCGCGTTCCTCTCACCGAGGACGAAAATTATCTCTATCTCAACTCGGGACAACGCATCAAGTTTCGTATCGCCAGCGAAAATTCCAGCAAGATCGGCATCGTCGAAAATCTTCTCGCGAAGTACCGGGAAAATCATGTGATCATCATCGGGCATTTTATCACTCAGCTCGAGGAGATTTCCAGCCTCTTCGGGATTCCCCTCATCACCGGTGAAACACCCAACGCGGATCGCGAAGTGCTTTACCAGAAGTTTCGCGGAGGGGAGATCAAGGTGCTGGCTGTCTCGCGTGTCGGAAACTTCTCCATCGATCTTCCGCTCGCGGACGTGGCGATCCAGGTTTCCGGCATCTTCGGCAGCCGGCAGGAAGAGGCGCAGCGGCTTGGCCGTATTCTCCGCCCGAACAACGGCAAGAGCTACTTCTACACCCTCGTCACGCGCGATACCATCGAGGAGGAATTTGCCCGCAAGCGGCAGATGTTCCTGCTCGAGCAGGGTTATCGCTACACGGTGATCGAGGCCGGACGTCCGACTCAAAAAAGCGAAAGCGGCCATGAAATCCCGGTCGCGGTGTAAGGAATAATTATGGATATCATCAGCGCCAACGGCGAGACCATCACTAGCCAGTCTCTCGCGGACTGGATGATCCGGGAAGAACCGGCCCTGGTAAAGAAACTTTACGATCATTTCTTCCAGACCGACGAGCCTGTTTCTTTCGACGGGGAAGAGAATCGCGAGAGGATGAAAAAGGTATCCGAACACATCGGCAGGAACGCGGCGGTGCTTTATGAGGGTCTCAACCGGCATGAGCGCTTCCTCATTTCGATTATGGCCAACGGGTTCGGTTGGATCGTCTATGAAAACAGCGATGCAACACTGCACATTATCGCCAGGATTTTCCGTTTAGAGATCGAAGATCTCAAGGCTGCCGTGGACTCGCTTTTCAAAAAGTTTCTTTTACTGAAGTACGAACGCCTGAAACTTTACAACTTTCTCTTCACTCCTCCTGTTTTCCTGCGCAATGTCCGTGATCTGGTGCGGCAGGAGGAAACGTTACGTCTGCAGAACGGCGGCGTAACCATGGAACGACGCGACCTTTCGAGTTACCAGCATATCGCTCTTATCGCGGGAATCATCAGCTACATTGTCACTTATTCACCCCGATCTTCGGAATCCAACGAGATCCACAAGATCGATCTCACCAAAATGGTGGACTTTTTCGCGGATTTTTCCGAGCGTGAGAACGTCGAGGCGATTATCAAGAAGCTTTCCCGTTTCGGCTTTTTCCGAAAGGTCAACAACCGCATCATCATCAACAAGGAACTCTTTGACACCATTCTCGGTCTAACGATCAACGAACAACTGTTCATCATCTTTCTCTACGACTTTATGGACAAGTTCGACTTCAAGCAGAGCGCCTTCATGACGCTCAAGGTGCTTGCAAACCAGAATGAGCCTGTCCCGTTGCGCGAGCTGTTTTTCTATTACCTGAACAACGAGACTTACGTGGCGCTCAAGAACGAGATGAAAAGCGTGAAATTGATGCTGCAGCAGGAAGAACTCAAATTTATCTTCTTCATCAAGAACCTCGAAGCCGAAAACTGTATCCAGTTGAGCAAGAAGGATCCGGAACGAATCTCCATCGGCCAGGATTACGTGCTGATGAACGAACCGCATCGCGCGCTTCTCGGCAACCGCGATTTCGCCTCCGCCTTTTCGGAGGAAAAGTTCATCGTGGAGCCGAATTACGAGGTGATCGTGGAGCCATATCTGAAGCCGAGCGTCCTGTTCAAGCTTGCTCTTTTCACGGAACCCATGACTGCACAGACGATTTCCATTTTCCGCATTACCAAGGAATCGATCTTCCGTTCCTTCGCTTACGGCATTGCGCGCGACGAGGTTCTGGAATTCCTCCGGGAACATTCCCGGCATGCGCTTCCGCAGAACGTGGTGGACGGTATCCAGAGCTTTCTGCAGGACTTGTCCATGGAAAAGCTGGGCAAGTACCGTATTGTCCAGGTGCCGGCCCATTCTTCGATAATGGTGAAGGACCACTTCAAGAACCGCCTGATCGAGGTGGAACCGCATACCTTCCTGATTTTCGACGCGGAGGTTATGGAGGCGTTCCAGAACTTCTGCCGCGAAAATCACCTTGTCGTCAGGCCGATCGAGGACTTTCTGAACCAGAAGTATCAGTCTTCGTACCTGAAGAACAGCCTGGACCACAATATCCGGCACCTGCATAAAATGAAGGATTTTTTCGACTTTTACGGGAACATTCCGATGGGAAACAACATCAAGATCGACAACAAGATCTGACTTCCCGTCGTTCGGGCGAGGGAATCTGGCAAATCGGACGCATGATAACGACGATTTCTTGTTTTTTAGCATGGAACCTATTATAATAGGCTTGTTGCTCTTTTTTCGACAACGGAGGATCGTATGAAACTGATCGAGCTCTTGAAGCCGGAGTATGTGAAAATCGGCCTTTCCGCTCGTTCAAAGGACGAAGTACTGCAGGAATTGGCGGAGTTTATCGCCTCTTCCCACCAGTCGATAGACAAAAAGGATGCTTATAAGGCAATCGCCGAGAGGGAAAAGAAGGGATCCACCGGGCTCGGGAACGGTCTTGCCATTCCCCATGGCCGCAGTCCCAAAGTCGACGGTATGCACCTCGTGGTGGTCTACGATGCCTCTGGCAAAGAATTCGACGCCTACGATAAAAAGCCCTCCAATCTCTTCTTCGCGGCGATCACATCGGACGATTACAGCCCGCATGAGCAACTGGAAGTGCTGCGCATTATCGCCGAGATGTATGAGAAGACCGATATTTCCAAGCAGGTGGAGAAGGTCCGCACCACCCAGGAGCTATACGATCTTCTGATCAAGAAGGAACAGGAAATCGTCTGATCCGATGGCCGAAAAAAAAGAAGGAAAGTCGAGAACTTCGCGACGCCGGAAAAGCGGGAAATACGCCCCTTTGCTTTGGGTAGCAACCGGCGCGGCGATCGCGCTGTTCATTGCCTATTCCGGTGCCCTGAAAGACAAATTTTTCCCCGCAGGTCAGAAAACCGCACAGATTCATTCTTCGGCATTGGCAGTCGGCAGTCTTTCTCCGGTGAGCAGTTTCGCCGTTTCCGTCTCTTCAGCCGTAATCACGCAGACGGTTCCGCCCGCGACGCAGACTGTGGTGACGCTTCCGCCCGCCACCAATGCCGCACCCTCCGATTCCATTATCGTCAAGCTCTACCTCGCGAAGCAGAAGGGCAACGAGGTCGTGCTCGTGGAACGGCCTGTCCGAATTCAGCGGGGCGCTTCCGTTCTCAAGGATACTTTGAACGCTTTGATCCAGTACCGCCAGGAAAGCGATCTTCTCAACCTGATTCCCCTTCAGTCCGTCGTTCGCGATGTGCGCATCAGGAACGGCGTCGCCCAGATCGATTTTAACGATGCCTTCCAGTACAACACGTACGGGGTGACCGGCTACACCGTCCAGATTTACCAGGTGGTACACACCGCCACGCAGTTCTCCTCCGTAAAGGCAGTCACTTTCCTTGTCAACGGCCGGGTTCTCCGCGCGCTCGGGGGTGAGGGTTATATGGTCGCCAATCCCGTCTATCCGTATTCCTCGCTTCCCCACTTCCCGCTTTAAGATGTCATACTCCGGATCATTTCCGAATGTTCCCGGGCTTTTCGGAGCGTTAACTTTTTGACGTTTGTTTATCTCTGTTTTCCCTATGTGACTGGAGATACAAACCCGCCGATTTGTGAGAGGAATAGGCTGCTATTTGCCACTTCTTCAAAATTTGTTTAACATTCCCTGTTACTGTGAGGAGACATTATGGGCGTCATTCTAGAGGTTCGCGATCTGCACAAGAGCTACGGAAAGGTCAAAGCGGTGGACGGAGTGAGCTTCTCCGTACCGGAGGGTACATGCTTCGGCATGCTTGGTCCCAACGGAGCCGGCAAGACCACCACCATCGAGATGATGGAATCCATCCTGGCGCAGGACTCGGGCGATATCCTTTACAAGGGCGCAAAAATCGGTCATTCTTTCAAACAGAATATCGGCATCCAGTTTCAGAACACGTCCCTCCAGGAGTTTCTTACCGTGAAGGAGACCCTGGAACTTTTTTCCGGTCTCTATCCCAAACGCCGCAATCTCGATGAAATCGTCGAGGTATGCGATCTCAAGGAATTCCTGGACCGGGATAACCGCAAGCTCTCCGGCGGACAGCGGCAGAGAATGCTCCTCGGCGTGGCGCTCGTGAACGATCCGGACCTTCTCTTTCTCGATGAGCCGACCACCGGACTTGATCCTCACGCGCGCAGGGACTTCTGGAAGCTTATCGAGAGCATTAAACGCGAGGGAAAGACCGTCATTCTCACCACGCATTACATGGACGAGGCCGAAATCCTCTGCGACGAACTTCTCGTGATGGACAAAGGTAAAATCATCGAGCAGGGAAGTCCGAACGAACTTCTCCGCAAGCACTTCGGCGAGCCGGCCGTCCGGCTTCCCGTCGGTGCAGTGCCCTCCGGCGCGCAATTTTCCTGTCCGTCGGACGAACGGAACGGCGAACTCCGGCTTCAATGCGCCGATATGAACACCACGCTGAAGGAACTGCTGGACAAGGGAGTTTCGCTGAACGGAATGACGGTGGAACGGCGCAATCTGGACGATCTTTTCATGAAGCTCACGGGACGCCAGGTGGACATCACGGGCAACGAGGTGGAATTATGAAACGTTTCTGGGTCGTTTTTGTCGCCCGTAATCTCGAATTTTTCCGGGACACATCGTCACTCGGCTGGAATATCATCTTTCCCGTGCTGCTTATTTTCGGCTTTGCCTTTGCTTTCAACGGCAGCGGCCAATCCGCTTACAAAGTAGGTGTTTTCGGAGATACCGCCGTGAAACCGGATATTATGTCGTATCAGCACATCCAGTTCATCCCTTACACCAATCTGCCGGCGTCCCTGTCCAAACTGACGCACCATCAGTTGGATATGGTGCTCGATCTTCCCGCGCGCTCTTACTATATCAACACGGAATCCTCCACGGGCTACCTCCTGGAGAAGATCCTGCATTCCTCCACCAACACCTCGCTCGAACGGAAGGTCGTCACCGGAAAGGTGGTGCGCTACGTGGACTGGTTCGTTCCCGGCGTGCTGGGCATGAACATCCTTTTCGGCTGTCTTTTCGGCGTGGGATACGTAATCGTGCGCTACCGGCAGAACGGGGTGCTCAAGCGCTTCAAAGCGACGCCGCTGCGCTCCATCGAGTTCATCACGGCGCAACTGCTTTCCCGCTTCATCATCGTTCTTTTCTTTTCCGTCGTTACCTTTGTCGGAACCGATTTCTTCCTGCACTTCCAGATGAACGGTAACTACCTTGATCTGCTCATCGTCACCGCCCTCGCCATCCTCTGTATGGTTTCGCTCGGGTTGCTTTTCTCAACGCGCTTCAAGAGCGAGGAACTTGCGGGCGGAGTCATGAATCTGGTTACTTTCCCGATGATGCTGCTTTCCGGCATCTTTTTCTCGCTGGAAGGAACGCCGAAAGTGATGCAGGATGCCGCACTCGCTCTACCCATTACGCATTTCGTCAACGCGGCCCGTGCGATCATGATCGACGGGGCAGGCCTAGCCGCCGTGTGGGGCAATCTTGCTGTCCTGGCTTTGATGACAGCGGGCTTTCTCGCACTGTCGGCCGTTCTGTTCAAGTGGGAGTGAGATTCGTGAAAACACTCTGTCTCACCTTCGACGACGGGTGCGCCGAGGACGCGGAGATTATCCGCATTCTGAAAGATAACGGCGCATGTGCTACGTTTTACCTCAATTCCGGCCTGCTTGGAACGACTTACTTTCACCCGGAACTCGGGAGGAAAGTGCGTCGGCTATCCGCGGAAGAGGCCAAAACGGTTTACGCGGGGCAGGAAGTCGGTTCGCACACCATGCACCATCCTTTCCTTGACCGGCTGACGGACGAAGGCATTCTCCGCGAAACGATGGACGACCGTGCCGCTCTCGGGACGCTCTTCGGAAAGCCTCCCGATACGATCGCGTTGCCCTTCGGGCCATATCCGGAAAACTTTCATCGGCGCATCGGAGCGCTTCTCGCCGGAAGCGGTTTTTCAGCTATCCGGACGGGCGTTCGGTCCATGGATTTCCATTGCCCGAAGGGCGTTCTCGTTCATCCGGCTTGCGGCTTCCCGGATCTGCTCGCTTCGGGAGCAATGGAAGCCTTCCTTGCTTCCGGCGACGGTGCTTTTATGTGTGTCGCCGGGCACGGTTACGAGGCGGAAGCAGATTCCGACGGTCTTCGTATGCTCGGAGAAGTGTTGGCCCGGTGCGGAAAAGCGGGTAACGTCCGCTTGGAAGGCCTCGGAAAAGCGCTGGAATCCGCACGAGCCGAATGAAGGAAAAATCAGCATCCCTTTCGGTTATTCGGTTCCCTTCGCCGGGCAATCATTCCCCATGCTGGAATATTTCCGCCTCACCCCGCCCTAGCGGGCACCCTTTGTCCTTTGGAGCGCAACGCGGAAAGGGACACGCTGAGCATTACTCGACCCTGAAAATTTACATCCTCTTGACAAAATATACTACAATAGGGTTGGAAGAGTGTCCGACCTCATAAACAGGTTAGCTTCCGTTCTGGTCCAATACCGGAAGGCGTTCATCGTTCAACTGGGTGATGAAAAACTGAAACGTCAGTTGATGTCGGAGCTTTGGATGTTCTTTCCGGAATGTTTTATATAAGGGCGACCCTGTCGGAGCGCCCACTTTTAACGGCATGAAAAATGGACTTTTAACGATAACTCTTCATTTCCCGCTGAGTATCGCGCTCGACATCCTTCTCCCGGATGGAATCGCGCTTGTCGTGCAGCTTTTTCCCCTTGGCCACACCGATGAGAAGTTTGGCCACCTTGCCCTTGATGTACATCTTTGTGGGAACCACGGTGACGTTCTTCTGCTTGATCATCGCCTCGAGCTGCAGGATCTGCTTCTTATGCAGCAACAGCTTTCGTTTGCGTTCGGGCTCGTGGTTGAAGATATTGCCATGGCCGTATGGGCTGATGTGCAGGTTGAGAACGAATGCCTCTCCGTCCCGGATGAGAACGAAACTGTCCTTCAGATTGACGGCGTGTTCGCGCACACTCTTGATTTCGGTGCCGCGCAACTCGATGCCGGCCTCGATGGTTTCCAGAATTTCGAAGTCATGGTATGCCTTGCGGTTTTCGGCGACATCGACAAAGACCTTTTCGCCCACTACTGGACCTCGCCGCCGCGGGGCATCACCGGCATTCCGAGTTCCCCGAACTTCTTCTCGAAGTTCTGAATATTGGTCTGGATGGCCTCTGCAAACATCTTCGCGTTCTTCGGCGTCATGATGATGCGGGTGACTACGCGGGCTTCCTCCCGGCCGGGAAGAATGCGTGCGAAATCGATCACCACCTCTTCCGGGGAATGGGAAACGACGGCGAAATTCGAATACTTCACGACCCCTTCGTCCTCGGGAAGCTCGATTTTCAGGTTTCCCTGCTGGATAATCTTGTTCTCGCTCATATCGGCTCCTTCGGGGCGAAATCCCCACATATCATGATACCATGAATCCCGGGATTGGACAAGGAAGCGCGCGTCATTCCTCGCAATTATCCCCATCGAAGAAAAGGGACTGGAATGACCCAATCCCTTTTTCGTTTTACTCAAGCGCTTTACGAACATCACCCGTATTCCGGCCTTACCTCGCTTTATCTGTGAAAATGTCTGTAGAAATGATAAAAGTGAGGTCCGTACCAGATCGGTCCGATATAAACGGGAGGATAATAATAATCGCTGCCGTAATAGTAAACCGTCCCCGGAACCTCCACAACCGTAGTGACGGGAACGCTGACATTCGTGACGTTCTGGACGTTGGCCGGGACCGGCGGAGTTTCGGGTTTGACGACCAGACTCATAGACTCGCCGTTCTGGGCGTTGAAAAGCAGTTTGACGTCGGCGATCTTGATCACCTTCGTTTTTCCGCCCTCGTCCAGAAGATAAATTTCATCGGAGGTTTTTCCCAGCATGTTCGCTTTAACGGCAGTCCCGTCTTTCATTACGATATTGACATCCAGAGCGGACATAAAACCCGCCGAAAACAGGAGAATCAGAATCGACACCCATAGCCGTTTCATACAATGCCTCCTTGACCAGAAAACCAGTTCCAAATCCTTTAAGTCATCCGGATCTTACATCCCTTCTCATATCTTTACCGGTTTTCGGACTCCGACGTAATCCGTTTCACGGCCGATAACCGCCTTTCCATCTTCCGCCGTGACGATGTCCGCCGACACCCTGGAAAAACGGAACAAAGGCGTTAGTAACGCTATAGTTCGTTCCGTTCACGGTAATCGTTCCGCTGGAAACCCGGAAGTTACGCCAACCATTGCCGCTGTTGGTCCGGGCCACCGTATAGTTGTATTGTACATCGTAAACGACGGCGTTGGTATTGGTGTTGCTCATCGCCAGAGTGCCGTCCCAAGAAATGATATTCGCAGGTTTGGGAAGGTTCGTGACGGCAGTCAGATTCAACGCGACCGTTCCGTTTACAAAATATCCGCCGGACAAGGAGAATCCTTGGAAAACCACGCTGCCCGTTTTCTGAAGATTAGTGAGGGCGGAAAGGGAAGCAATCACCGTTCCGTTCGAGTTCGTGGACACCAGAACCCCGGTATTGGTGGATGCCGGGAACAAACGGGCGCTCCGGAATCCCGCCTCGGGTATTGCGGCGAATACCCCGATACGAACGCTTCCGTTGGTATTGGTGAAAGCTGCGCGTCCCGGGAAGAAAGAACTCCTGAATCCTTCCATCCTGGAAGTATTCCAAGAACTGCCCAGCGGAATACTGCAGGCAGCCGGAAGAACCAAACCGAATGTCAAAACCACAGCCGCCGCCGAAAATGCAATTTTGTTTTTCAACATAACGACCTCCTCGGCATGAAACCTTCTTTGAATCCTCTTACCAAAATAATAAGCAATTATCTTTCGGTATGGATGCAGGAGAAGTCGATTCCCTGAAAAATTTATTATCCCCCAGTCAGGTCAGGTTTCCGGAAAATCTGCAAAATAACTTTTCAGGCCAACCCTGCCGCTGTGAATTTCTGCTGCTGCCGTCAGAAAAACGCGCTGACGGTAAAAATATCGCTGCTGCCGAGGCTTGCCAGGAACACATGCGCGTAGTCGGCTTGAAGGGCTAAATGGTCCATCACCTCGAAGTTGAGGCCGACACCGAAAGTCGGTCCTTCCTCCTCTTCACGGCCGACGATTTTGTAGCCGCCGCGCAGGAAGATGGTATTTTTGTAGGAGTATTCCGCTCCAACGGTCAGCATCACTCCCGAATCCGAAGGCTGCGAGATCTGGAGAGTGGTGAAGAGGTTATGGCGGGCGTCGTGATAAACGGTGTAGAGCGCGCCGAAATCGAATGTCCACGGCATGCTCAGGGGATCGCCCTGATGAAAAGTCCACAAAGTTCCGGAAAGGTTGCGGAAGGCGAAAGCCACTGAAAGCGTGTCCTCGCGAACCGGTTTCAGGTTGGTGGCTATTTCTTTCACGATCCAGTTGGTCGTAATCAGATAGGTAAATTGGGAATCCTTGACAATCAAAACCCGGTTCGAGGTTTTCAACGCGAGACCGTTGCTGATGAAACACAGATTGGTTGCTGCGTCGTTGGTCAGCCAGTTGGTCGTCATCTGGAAATCCGCCTTCGGATTGGTCGTGGCGACTTTGACCATCCTTCCGGCGCGGAGGTTGGACGAAATCGTGAAGTTGGTTACGGTGTTTGTTTCCAGAACGAATTTTTTGGCGAAAACGTTGGTGACGACATCCTTGATGACATTCCACAGCGAGGTGGCGTTCGGGACGTACATCGAGTAAGTGGCGCCGAAATCCGCCGAAAGGGCCGCCGCCGAATAATCGAGTAGCACCGTCTGCGCGTAGCGCAACGCGATGCCCACATTCAGATGGATATCCTTCGCAAGGTCTGGACGAATAAGAGCGAACATATTGTCCGCCCAGTTGAGTCCGACCGCAAAGTCTCCGGTACCGTTCGTGCCGAGGATGTTGCCGCTCTGTACCATCTCCAAACCGGCCGTGGAAAGCATACGACCGGATACCGCGGCGACGCCGTAGCGTCCATCGTTTCCGGGTATGGGCATCGCGACGGCGACCGACTGGAACGATCCGTCGAAAAGCCATGTCATCGTCGAAGCGGAGACGGTCAGGCGCTTTATGTCCGCGAGGGATGAAGGATTCTGGTATACTCCCCCGATATCGCCGTTTAAAGCCGTTGTGGATTCACCGAGCGCAAGCGCGCGGGCGTTGACATCGTCCACCATCATTACGGGAAAACTTGTCTGTCCGAAACCGTCGGGAATGGTGTCCGCGTATGCTGTAAACGGAACTGCCAGGTTGAGACCGAAAACGAGAGCGATCGTGATCTTTTGTCGGATATTCTTTTTCATGTCGTTCTCCTTAACGGACTATCGAGACTTTCACGAGGCTGTTGATATCCGAGCCCGTGATGCTGATGAAGTATAACCCGCTGCCCACCTTGTTTTGCGTGTTCAGAAGCGAGCCGTCCCACTCGATGTAGTCTCCGATGTTGTAATATTTCTGCGGTATGCTCTTGACCAACTCGCCGCGGAAATTATATATGGAAACGGTTGCGTTCCCGCTGCGGTTCACCTTGATCTGGATCGTGGAGCTTCCCCGCTTCGGATCGATGAAACTCGTCATGGCGCGGGCTACCGCCAGTTCCTGGAGCTTGAAGGTGACGTTGGTGGTCGTGATATTGGTGCTCGTGTCCGCGGCGAGGATCGAGAGGGTCATGTTGCTTCCGAAAGGCATATCCGATACCGGATTGATGATGATCGACCAGCCGTTGCGGTCGTTGGCGGTCAGGGTGGTTGCGGGACCGGTGTAGGCAGGATTGAAAACTCCGTTGGAAAGCACGACCGTACCGTTCAAAGTAACGACAATAGCGTTGGAAAGCACGCCGTAATTGTCTGCCACAAGGAAACTCAGATTGGCGGTAACGGGAATGTCGATCGAACCGGAGCGCGGCGTGATCTGCTCAATCGTTGGAGGAATCACGTCCGGTCCTCGCACCAGGAAATAATTCGTGGCATAAACAAAATTGTTGCCGTTGTCGTGAG
>Ga0326727_10018752_pt1 | contig 14062 bp, 9 predicted proteins | sample MB2enrmetagenome_FD_207643 | JGI IMG/M metagenome (GOLD analysis project Ga0326727, IMG submission 207643) | Lab enriched peat soil microbial communities from McLean, Ithaca, NY, United States - MB29MY | ecosystem: Environmental > Terrestrial > Soil > Wetlands > Peat | place: USA: New York...
GGCGCGAATTCGGAGGAATAACGAGCTTTGCGGAAGGACTGCGCGCGGGGTTTACCGAGTTAGGAATAGCCGTCGAGATCGTCTCTCCGCTGCGCATCTTTCTGCGCTGGCGCGATCTGCGCAACCCGCGGATACTCAAGATTCTTAGCACTTCGGGCGTCTTTGCGGTGCCCTTTGCGCGAAGGGCGATCTGCGTGGCTCACGGGTTTCCCTGTGCCGCCCTTCAGGGTTGGCTGAGGACGATTTCGATTCTGGTTTCTCTGAAGCTGGCCACGGCCAGCAGCGGAGCACAATTGGTAGCCGTTTCGGATTACACGGCGCTTCACCTGCGGGCAATCTTCGCCATGCGCGTGGACGCGGCGATCCGCAACCCCATTCTTCCGCTGTTTTTGGAGGCCAGCCAGGAGCCTGATTCGAAGCGCGTGGCGATTGCATATGTGGGCCGGCTGCACCGAGCCAAGAACGTGGACCGGCGGCTGCCGGCCATTCGCGATGTGCTGGATGAAAACCCAGGACTGCGCGCGTGGATCGTTGGCGACGGACCCATGCGCGGGACCCTGGAAAGAATAGCCGCCGATGACCAACGCATCGAGTTCCTGGGGCCCCTGCCTCCCGAAAAGGTTCGTGACCGGCTTCGGCGTTCAAGAGTGCTTGTGTCCGGCAACCCGACCGAACCCTTCGGCATCGTCTACCTCGAGGCGCTTAGTCAGGGATGCGCGGTGGCCATGCCGGCCTCCGGCGGCGGCCTCGAGATCGCGCCGCAGTTGATCGGCAGCGGCATTCACCTTTTCTCTGCCTCGTTGGCTCGCGATTCAATAGCCTCCGCGTTGCGCATGGCCCAGGCTGGGGGCGCTAGGTTCCTGCCACCGGATGCCTACTCGCCGCGCTCCGTCGCGGAAACCTATTTGGCCGCCAATGCCCGCTTCTCCGCACAAGGGATATTCCATCCGGAGGCGAGCCGATGAGCACCACAACCCCATTCGTTTCTAACCACTGCGCTTTACCCGCAAGCCCCGAGGAACGCCGTTCGTGCGCCTATGAAAGGCGGGTTCGTGGGAAATGGTTCTTTCTCGGCACGTTTATCTTTGCTTGCTTCTTGTTTTGGTGGCTCCCCAGCATCGTTTTCCGCCTGGTTGTTCACCAAAGCGACGTCGTCGAAGAAGATGTTCTCGCGATCAGCGTCTTAGCGCTTATTCTCTTCGTCGCGGGCTATCTTGTGCCGATTTCACTCGGGAGACGCCACTCTTCGGAGCGAATGCTCGACCTGGGCAAGGGCCTTGCATACACAGCCACCATCTTCATTTTCGTTCCCGCGCTGATCATTTCGATCGATCTCCTGAAGAGCCATGCTGCCCTGGCATATGGATCGTCAGACGCGATTCCGAGGCCATATCAGGTGGTCTTGTACACCCACATGTTTTTCGGATTTATGTATCTTGGGGCAGCTGACCCGGAGAAAGAAGGTTGGCGCCGCGTGATGACTGTCGTCGCTCTAGTCACCTTGCCGCGCCTGATCGAATCGCTCCATGGGGGGCGCTTCTTTCTGGCGCAGGCGGTTGTTCCTGCCGTGCTCATCGCAGTCGCCCGCGGTTGGGTTCGCCTCTCTGCCAAGCGTATGCTACAGCTCTCCGTTCTTGCGCTCTTTATCATTCTTGTACCTGCAATCACGCGTGGTGACTTTAGCGGCGAACACCAAGAGATCGTTCAATGGTTTGCCGCGGGCAGTTCGCTGAGGTTGTACCAGGATAATACCGATCTCTCTTTGAACGGATACTGTCCCCCGTTTCTCGTCTCCCTGACGGCGAAGTCGATCCCTTACGGCATGCTGGACGTGTGCGTTGTCGACTTCGGCACCTTGAAGAATATGCCCGCCACCCTTGACCGGATTCTCACTATTAATGACCCTTCGACCTTCAGGGGCACCGTGTCGGGAACGGGCTCGAACTATCTCCTCGATCTTTACCTGTTCGGCGGTCTGTTCGCCGTGATTGCGGGCTCCCTACTCTTTGGCTTAAGTTGCGGACGCTTCGTCGGTTGGATCGGAAAGCGGTCACTGTTTTCCGGAATCTGGGCCGAGTGCCTGACCCGCGCGCTTATGGCGCCACGCAGCTCTCTGGGCTATGTGTTTGAACGAATTCCGTCCCTGATCCTCGCAACCTATTTTGTTGTGTTCATCGTGTGGGCGGGCCGTTTGATCAAAAACGACATTTCTAGACAAGTGGACGCTTTGGAGGGAGGACAATGAAGCTTTCAGTTTTGATGTCCGTGTACTTCAAGGAGTCCCCAATCTTCCTACGAGCGTGCCTGGACAGTCTCGCCGCACAGACTCGAATGCCGGATGAAGTTGTCATCGTCGAGGACGGGCCGCTAGGCGAGGAACTCGAGGAAACCCTTAGAGCCAACCCGAAGCATCTGCCCATTGTGCCGGTGCGCCTTCCCGTCAATGTCGGTCTGGGAGCGGCTCTTCGCGCGGGGCTGAACGAGTGCGGCGGGGAGTACGTCGCGCGCATGGATTCAGACGATATCTGCATTCCGGAACGGCTGCAAATGCAGGTTAGTTTCCTGGATTCGCACCCGGAGGTCGATGTGGTGGGCGGCTCAATTGCTGAATTTGCCGAAAATACCTCGTCTCCGTGCACGCTTCGGCTTCTGCCCACGGAAGGAGCCGCACTGCGCCGCTTCGCCAAGTCCCGGACGCCGATGAACCATATGACGGTTGTCTTCCGCAAGGCTTCGGTGGTGGCTGCAGGCAATTATGAATCCTGCCAGGGCTTTGAGGACTATCACCTCTGGGCCAGAATGTTGACGCTTGGCTACCACCTGCACAACATGAGCGAAATCCTCGTCTTTGCCCGTTGCGGCAATGGAATGCATGCCCGCAGGGGCGGCATCGTCTACCTCAAGCACGAAGTCGGACTTATGCTGTATTTCCGCAAGCTGGGCTTCTTGGGGAACATCGAGTGCGCCGCAAGGATTCTTCTCCGCGCGCCTTGCCGGCTCTTACCCGAGTTTCTGCGTTCGATATGCTATCGCTTCTTTCTTCGCGATCGGCTTGCAGATCCCATAGTTGGATCCCCTCCGGGCTGGAACGACCCCACTCTTGCAAATCACTCCGGGCAAGGCGTCTAAAGGAGACTCATGAAACAGCTTGCCGCAAATCTCGCAACAGCGCGCCGGACGATGGCAAATCCGCGGGGATTTGCAACCTTCACGTGCTTGTCGATGACCATCACATTCCTGATTCTTTTTCCTTTTCTGCATGCGCCATATTTTGGCGACGACCTCGAGGTATTCTTCGCTCTCGACCCTCCTTCCCATCTATGGGAGTACTTTCTTCACTTTCAAACAGGCGTTATGGATCACGCCTATCGTCCCATTGAAGCGGTGCTGCTCACGCTTATTCAACAGCACTTCTGGCTCAATACCGTCCCCATTCACCTCATATCGATCGCTGCGCATGCGTGTCTTTGCGGCATGACGGCGTTTCTTGGATTCCGTCTTGGGATGAAATGCCGAGAGGTGGTGCTAGCGGCCCTTCTCGTCACGATTTCACCGGAGATGGCCACCACCCTGCTGGGAAATGACTGCATGTCACAGGCCCTCAGCGGAATGTTCAGCCTGCTCAGTATTGTATTGGCGTATGAGGCTTACGAAAGAAGAGATACACATGCGGCCCCCCTGGTCATAGGATTGTGGCTCCTTGGCGCACTGGCTTATGCACTGAGTATCTTCTCCAAGGAAACAGGTCTCGGCAATATTGTCGGAATCGCCCTGATAGCGGCGCTGATGTCACGGCGGCAGGCAGGACTTCGAAAGGTCATCTACTCCATAACGAAGCTATTGTCTCCATATGTTGTGGCGGCGTTGCTTTACTTTGCTGCACGGCAGCATGCAGGCATCCCCTTGCGGGCGCGTGAGCCTGTCTACCAGATACACTTCGGCTCGAACATGATCGCGAACGTCGTTGTCTTTGTGATTGGAGCTTTGAGCCCCGTGTCCTCTCTTCGAACATCCGTGGCGTCTCAGACTCACGATCGTCCTACACTTCTACTGTTTGGCGGGTTGTTGCTCTTGACGATGCTGACGCTTGCGGCCGGCGTTTACCTGTCCAAACGAAAGACACTGTATCTGTTTCTCCTGATCCTGGCTTTGGCCGCTCTGTTCCCCGCTATCGCGCTCGTGCACGTCAGCGAACTGTATCTCTATAGCGCAGTGCCATACTTTGCACTGCTCGCTGCGGCAGCTTTCGCCGACATCTGGAAGTACACACGAGCCATGCGGATTCTTGCGGCAGCGAGCATGGCGATTATGCTCCTCGGGCTCATAGATGGAAACTATCAAAAGGCGCGGTGTATGGATGCCAGCGGTAAGGACTCAACCATGATGATGATGGCAATTGGGTATTATGCACGGACGCTGCCGGCAGATGGAACTATTGTCCTATTGGATCATAAACATAATAGACCGTCCTACTCGATCTACCTTTCCGACCAGGAACTGGAGAATCTCGAAATCGGACAGTTCAACGTCGCTCAGTTCTATACCAGGCTGATGGGGCGTCCCGATGTTTCGGTGTCTATATGCAAAGACTGGCTCGGTTGCGTGCCGGTTCAGTTGCCGAATGAAGCGGTGTTACAGATGCGGAACGGGCAACTAAGCCAAGTCTACCCGCGGTTGTGAAGGGACCATAGGAAATGCGCTGAGTTGGCAATTGGAATTGCGCTCGATCGGCCAAGAGTGAGGCGGTTCACGATTCAGCCAATACAAGAGCCGGAAGATCTGGAATACTGCCAGTTGAGTATGGAAGATCGATTTGAAGTGTCCAGGCTGCATCCGCTTTGTGCCAAGCGCTGGCCGCTACGCATCTGAAGGCGGGGGCTCGTTCGATGGATACACCCGGCCACGGCTGCGCAGTTCCGCTGAAGTCAGTGAAGTTGTAGAGAAAGAAAAGTATCCAGGTCTTTTTCGTTGCTGATCTGCCCTTGCAGCATCCCTGCAATCATGTCGTGCTCCAGCATTTCAGCTACGGCGGCGGGAACATCCGCGCCAGATCGTTGATCGGGAAAGTGAATCAGCAGCACCGGCCTATCGTCGAACCGGCCTCCGCTGGCGCGCTCATCCTCGTCGGTCCACGAATCACTATGCCTGGACAGATAGATTCGCCAGGAGTGATCGGAAGACACAATCACTGTGGTCCGATCGGATGACCTGGAATCTTGTAACTCCTGCAAGAGTATCCCTAGCGTGTCGTCTGCGAGCACCAGGCTATCGAGATAGCTGCCGGCCGGGCGCAGCCGGTGAAGGCGGCGATCGTAGATAGCAGGCCCGTGAGGAACTGGAATATGCAGGAAGACGAATCGGAGCCCGTTGTCGTCAATCAGCGTCTGCGCATGCGCCATGATATTGCGATAAATCTGTATATGGCGTTCCGCCGGCGTTGCGGAATGCGCGCTAAAGGCCAAAAAGTGGCTTGGCAGCACCGCGGCATTGGCAAGCACGGATTTATCTTCCGATGCACCGAACACTTGAATCGGCAGCATGTCGGGCTCCCACGAGCAGACATCGAGAACCGGGGCCAACTCGCGGCAGTAGGGGTTGTACCAACCATCGATTCCCGTACTCCATCCGTTCCGTTGTGCCAGGCCGAACAGCGTGGCGTTGGGATCGTAGGCAACCCAGCCGCGGCCCGATTTATCCTTGTAGAAGAGCCTTCCATCTACGGTGCTGCGAGTCTGTTCGACTCGCCGGTTCAGGAACAGGGACGGAATGATAAGTTCCGTGAATGCGCCTGCTGGCCTCAGGTTGCTGAATGAGATACTCTGCGCGTGCAGCCGGGCGAAGTTAGGAAGCTGAATGCCGGGGACCGGATGATCGAATGTCTGATGGTAAGACAGCTCGTCGAAAAGGATCCAGACGATTCGTCGGTTAGAATTGGTGCCGGTCGAAGTGGATTGGCGATTGGCAACGGCGACCTCACCGCGCGGGCGCGCAAGCGCCAGATGAACGAGCTGCGGGACAATCCAGAGAGCGGAGAAAGCTAACGCTGCCAGGCATAGACGGATCGCTCGCATCGCGAGTTGGCTGCTCCGGGGAAAAAACCAAGCTAGGGCGCCGGACAAGAGGCAGATCCCGATCGCGAACTGCCCCCACACTTTACCGAAATGCACGATTTGAAGATGCAGGTGGATCAGCATTTCAAACCCAAAACCGGCCGCGGCCCACAGCATTAGGCCCGCGAACAATGCGACCGCAATTCGTTGCGCGCGCGACGGCAGATATTGACTGGCAACCAGGAAGCCTGTCGTCAATATGGTAGCAACAAGCAGATCGACAAGCAGGCCTCCAATCAAGTTTGCGACCGGCAGACGAAGATGGTAGAGCGCGAGGTTCGATGGGAGAAGGAATTTACAGAAGTAAGGCAGCAGAAGCAACAGCGCCGCGCCAACTCCTTCGAGAATATTGCGCATTCTCATCAGATTCTCTCCAGCAGCCAGAGCGACCGCCCATTGGAAAGTTGCTCGCGGCAGCAAACACTAAAACTCTTTGAAAATGATTGTGTGAAATATTCCTCGCTAAGGTGCGCATACATCTCCTGCCGTCCTCTGCACAATTGATCGAATTGCGAATCTCCCATTGGGATCCATTCCGCTATCACCCAGCGGGTGGTTATCTCATGTAACTGGTCGACGATTGCCGTAAGCGGGATTTGGTCGGCAATCAGCAGATGATGCAAGATTCCCAGCATCATGACGCAATCGAATTGACCTCTTGCCCTGTCGAGCAGACTGGCGCTCTCCCGATTCCGCCAGCCCACCGCGGGCGTCGGCCGGGCAAAGTCAGCAACCATCGCCAGCACCGAAAGGCCTTCGCGTTGCGCGGCCTCCCGGTTCAGCTCCGTCGCCTGAACATCGGAATCCCAAGCCACCACGCTGGCTCCGCTTTCCGTTGCAATGCGAGAATAAACGCCGGTATTCGCGCCCACGTCCAGCACATGCACAGGCCTGAGAGCGCCAAGGGTTCTGCGGACAAAGGTCTGCTTGGCCCGATGGTCCGCCGCATCATAATGACAGGCTTTCTCCACGTAACGGCTCCATCGCGTGGTCCGAGCCGAAGGAGCCAGGAGCCGCAGCGATTTGCGCGTCGATTGAAGCAAGTGGCGCAGAGCAAATGTTGCGGCCTCCTCGTGAACCTGCGGGCGCCGATCTGCGGCGCTTGAACGATTCTCAAGCAGCAGCGGGAGCGTGACCAAAGATACAACCGGGCGGCGCCAACGCAGGAGAAAAGGCAGGAAAGGGGCAAGATCCGCCGGCTCGTACCCGTCGCGGCGTTGTTGCGTCGCCGAAAGCGGCCAGCCTAGATAGGTATGTGCGCAAAGCGGCAGCAGGAAGGTGCGAACGAATTGGGCATAGGCGATCCAGAGAGGGCTCTTGGGATCGCGACGCTCAATCGACAATACGTCCACCAGTGTCGCCTGCTGCCCGCTAAACAGAATGTTGAGCGGCGTGGCGTCCTTTAGGATGAATCCTTCTTCAAGTGCCTCTTCGCAGAGATCGAGCGTGAGCTCCGCGGCTTCCATCCATTGGCCCGGCGTCCACTCCCACGGGTAACTGGGAAAGAAGATGCGCTCATGCTCGAGCAAGGCCGGCTGCGCTGGTTCTGAAGCCAGAACTGTCGTCGACGCCATGCGGCCCTGGCTAATCCATCGATTGGCAAGCGGGGATTGAAGCCAATCGAGAACCGACGCCGTGTGCCCAGGATAGATTTCGCGGAGGATGCGATCTCCCTCTCGATAAAGACTGCCTTCAGGATCACGAAAGGTCCTCTCTGCAATCGAGAGACTGGGACTCATAACTTGACGGCCTTCTCGGCTTTGGAAATGGAGCGCAGAGTCGCGCCGCGGAACAGCGACCGCAAGCGTCTACGGAGCATAAAGATCATGCCCGCAAAGGTCGTGCTGATAATCTGAAGCGCAAATAATCCCGAACCTGGATCGACGTATGCATATGCCGGCTGAGCAAGAACGCAAAGTAATGCCAGAAACAAAAGTGCGGTCAACGAAAGATCGATACCGGTAACCATCCAGCGCATGGGCCCGTCTCCTGTGCTCAATGTGAGCGACTTACTCATCGTACTTCGGACCAGGAGCCGTTGAACAAAATCGCCCGTGAATCAAGGACGCGTCATTTCTAAAATGGGAAACTTTTGGATGGTGACATCTTGGGAATTGCGGCCCTCGCTTCACTGCCGCACATAGCCTGCTCGGCCCCTGCTCAAATGCAATCGGATATTGGCCGGCGACGGTAATTCGGGCATAATTGAATGAACGCCATCCCCCAATGTTTCCTGGCCTCGGTCAGCGCATGTTACTGTTGCCTTGACCGGTTGTGCGGTCTCACGCCACGCGCCTGAGACTGCCCTGTCATCCGTACTGCGTCTCATCCGTTCATCACTGATACCCCGGGAGCAATCATGGCAAGCAAGCAAGACACAAGTCCCGCTCTCAGCACCAACAAGCATCTTCTCCGCTGGGTGGAGAAGATGGCCGATCTCACCCGCCCCGCAACCATTCACTGGGTTGACGGCTCGCAGCAGGAATACGACTCCCTCTGCGCTCTGCTCGAAGATCGCGGTACCTTCACCCGCCTCAACCATGATCTGTGGCCAGGCTGTTTCTATGCCCGCTCCGATTCGCGCGACGTCGCCCGCGTGGAGGAGAGCACGTATATCTGTTCCCTCTCCAGGGACAACGCCGGCCCGACCAATAATTGGGAGGACCCCTTCAAGATGCGCCGCAAGCTCAAGGACCTCTTCCGCGGTTGCATGCGCGGCCGAACCATGTATGTGCTGCCCTTTTGCATGGGACCGCTCGACGCCCCCGGTTCCCAAATCGGCGTGCAGCTCACTGACTCGCCTTATGTTGTCGTCAGCATGCGCATCATGGCCCGCATCGGCCTCCCCGTCTTCGCCGAGATCGACAAAGACGTCAAGCGCGTGGTTCCCTGCATGCACTCCGTCGGTCACCCGCTGGCTTCCGGCCAGAGCGACGTCCCGTGGCCCTGCAACGATACGAAATACATCGTGCACTTTCCCGAGACCCGCGAAATCTGGTCCTACGGCTCCGGCTACGGCGGCAACGCTCTGCTCGGAAAAAAGTGCTTTGCCTTGCGCATCGCCTCGAACATCGCCCGCGACGAAGGCTGGATGGCCGAGCACATGCTCATTGTCGGCCTCGAGAGCCCGGTCGGAGAGAAAACCTATGTCGCTGCCGCCTTTCCATCCGCATGCGGCAAAACCAACTTCGCCATGATGATTCCGCCCGATGGATTCGACGGCTGGAAGGTTCGGACCGTGGGCGACGACATTGCCTGGATACGGCCCGACGAGACCGGCCAACTCCGCGCCATCAATCCCGAGACCGGCTTTTTTGGCGTCGCTCCCGGCACCAGCGTCAAAACCAATCCCAACGCCATGGCCGCGCTCTCCCGCAACAGCATCTTCACCAATGTCGCGCTCACGCCCGAAGGCGGCGTCTGGTGGGAAGGCATGACCGACACTCCGCCCGCTGAGTGTCTCGACTGGCAAGGCAATCTCTGGACCCCCGAGATCGCTCGCCGAACCGGTACCAAGGCTGCCCATCCCAACGCCCGCTTCACCGCACCCGCCTCGCAGTGCCCGTGCATCGATCCGGACTGGGAAAACCCCAATGGCGTCCCTCTCAGCGCCATCATCTTCGGCGGACGCCGGTCGCACACCCTGCCCCTGGTCTATCAGGCCTTCAACTGGAGTGCCGGCGTTTATATGGGCGCTACCATGGCCTCCGAGATGACCGCCGCGGCCTCGGGCACCGTGGGCAAACTGCGCCGCGATCCCATGGCCATGCTTCCCTTCTGCGGCTACCATATGGGCGACTATTTCCGCCACTGGATCAAGATGCAGCGCCGGCTCTCGGTCACTCCGCGCGTCTTCCACGTCAACTGGTTCCGGAAAGATAAGGACGGCAACTATCTCTGGCCCGGTTTCGGCGAGAACATGCGCATCCTCAAATGGATCGTCGATCGCGCCCACGGCCGTGCCCTTGGCAACGAAACCCCCATCGGCTGGACCCCGCACTACGAGGACATCCACTGGGAAGGCCTCGAGTTCCCGCGCGAACAGTTCGACCAGTTGCAGACCGTCGATCGCAAGCTGTGGCGCACTGAAGTCATCGGCCACGAGGAGCTCTTCATCGACCTTCACGATCATCTGCCGCCGGAGATGATCTACGAGCGCGAGCTGCTCATCTGCCGGCTGTAACGTGCGGCTTCGGCGCGGCCCAACGTTCGGACATCCCAAATCCGGCCATTGCAGATCGCTTATTCCGCGCCAAAGAAAAGGGCTGATCCTCTTTTCAGGTCAGCCCTAACATTGAATGAAGTATCTTGAATCCACAAATCCTTAAGCCTGCTCACAGAATGACAGGGCCCGACAACCTGATTTCCGGTGCGGGACAGGCTTCTCAGCCTGCCCCGCGATTTAACGAACTACTGCGCTGCCGCCGCCTTCGCATGGTGATGCTTGGGGGCTGCGCCGAGGGGCTTGCGCACCTCTGGCTTTACCGCGGTCTCATCGACCGCAGTGGTTCCGGGCACATCGGTGTCGAAGGTTGCTCCGGCAGGCACCAAGTAGGTTTGCACCGTTTGGCCATCCGTTGCACTGGTTGTAACGGTGACGCTCGAACCGTTAGCGCCGTTCGACGTGACCAGATAGTCCTTCGTATTGACAGCGCGCTGTGCGGCAAAGTTCTCTGCAGCCTTGGCGTGCTTGTGCTTCGGCGGAGCCTTTTCCGCCGCAGTCGCTTCGCCCACTACCACAACCTTTGCCGTCGGATCGTTCTTGAGGGCGTTGGACACTTGGTCGAGGCAGGCCTTGGCTTCGTTATCCACACGCGTCGGACGCTTGGCATCCTTGTCGAACGAGATCGAGCAAAGAGCGCTGGCGTGCGGCAGCGGCGGAGGTGGAGGCTGGACGACTGTTACCGACGTGCTGTTGGTTGCTGTACCGCCCTTGTCGTCGGCAACGTTGCAGGTTATGCCCACTGTGCCGCTCGGAGCACCCGCCGAACTGTACGCCGCCGTAGTGCCGCTGCCGCTGATCGTGCCTGCGGTCGCAGAGTAGCTATAGGTCAGCGGACGGTTCTGCGGGCTCACGCCGATCGCGGTAATGGTGCTCGGGTCGCCGGGGTGCAGCGTCATCGGATTGGCCGTGCAGCTCACCGTTGGCGGCTCAAATGCCTTCACCGTAAACAAGGCCGAGCAGGTGGCATCTTCGCTCGGCTTCAGGCCTTCCTTTCCAGGCTTGCCTTCCTTCACTTCGCCCTTCACTGTATATGTCCCGGGAGCAAGTGAACCCGTTGCCCCCGAGTCCAGCGATGCCGAAGTTCCGCTGCCTTTCAAGCCCGCAACACCCGACCAGCTGTAAACCGCATTCAGCTTCGGATCAAGGTTCGCGGTCGTTGCGGATATCGAGACTGGGTCGCCGGGGAAGATCGTAACCGGGCTGGCTGTACATGCCATGGTCACTGGCGGTGGAGGTGTGATGCTGCCGAGGCCAAAGACCAAGCCTGCACTTATTCGGCCCTGGGGATTGAAATTGACTGTACCCCCATCGCTGGCCGCAAAGCTGGCATGAAGAAACTGATAGTCCCCCTGGAACAGGCGTATCGACATGTGGTGGTTAAATGCCGGCGTCGCGACATCTAAACCGCCCCCAGCTGTAAACCCAAAGCCAAATACATCTTTCTGCCAATAGCTTCCGACCTGCTCGGTGCCGACCAGAGCATGCAGGAATGGCGTGACGCTGCCCCTGGGGAACCTGAAGGCCAAGCCAACCTCTCCACCGGAGAAATCGTCGCCCGGCTGCATGGTGGTGCTCTTGGACTGCTCCGGCAGCAGGATATGTTCATCGCCCTCGAACTGCAGGCCGACATTCTTGTTGAAATACCGGGTTATGCTCAGTATCGCACCCCAGTCGATGGACTGGTAGCCGTATGCTGGGGCGTACGCGGTGCTGATCGTTGCGTTGGGGATCAGGGCGCTGTATCCCATGAAGATGTCCCACTTAGACGGGTCACCGCCCGCCGGGGTCCCCTTGGCGGCTGGAACCGCCTGGGCAGTCAAGGCAATCGGCGCCAAAGCCGCCACTGCCAACACCGCAACCAGGCTGACAAACTTAAGAACTCGAACGTTCATGCTTCTTCCCTCCGTAATCAGGCTGAATGACACAATGGAAATACTTCTTGTTTGCACGAATGTCGGCTGGCCGTCACTGACTCAGTTTCCTCCGACATCCGGACGACAGGTACTTCATTGGATGCTACTGGTCCGCGCGGAAAATCATCTGTCCTATTTTGCACTTGCCGGACGGGACAGCTTTCGCAATGTGGAGCGCAGCGGCGATTAGCTTCTCATGGCGAATTGCTCTCAGGGCGAATTGAAAGCCGCGTGATCAGAGTTAATCTCCACTTCATTTAGAAGTATTGTCCGCTCGTGCCAGTAAATCAAGGACTTTGATCAAGAGAATCTGCAAGTTACAGACTCCGCAATCAGCTCAAATCCCACCGGTGCGCACCGAATTAGCCCGACGATTCACCCTAAATCATTGATTCTTAAGGTGGATGGGTACAGATCCGGTGCAGGACACGCTCATGCGCTGCGCAGTCACCATTCGGGTTCCCTCGGGCATAAATTGCATTCACGCTCCCAGGTTCGGGCGCTCGCTTTGCCAATTCACGGTTGTGATGCACGTTTCCGCCTCCGGGATGCTCCATGCCGAGATTTCGGTTTAAGGCAATGCATTAGGATACGTCATCCCTGATTGGGCAGCGGGCTACACAGGGCTACCCAGCTACGGGCGGGCTCAAACTTTTCCGCTGACTGGCAGTGAACATCTCAACGAGCAATCGAGGATTACACTAATGCGCTGCACCGTTATACCCACGGCGTGTGCCTCTCCTCAGCACCACATTGCGCGATGTGCACCGTATTGCTCAGACTGTCATGGTTCCAGTGCCTAGAGTTAGATGCGTAAGGATAGTTAGATCAGCGCCCCCGACATTGTGAGGGACACCTACGAACGGATTCAAAATCCTTATGGTGGCTGCTGTTGGCGAGCTTTTCTCGACGGCAACAGAGCATCCCACGCAATACAGGTAACCGCAGACACCTTAGGGGGGTCGATTATGCGCGGATTCAAGACAATTCTCAGCATTTCAGTAATGTTTGCAGGCCTGGCCATTGCGCCAGTTGCCTCCGCTCAAGTGATGGTCAGCATCGGTATTCCACCGACTTGCGCTTATGGCTATTACGACTATGCGCCGTATGCATGCTCACCCTATGGATATTACGGGCCAGGGTATTTCTATAACGGGATCTTCCTGGGCATGGGTCCCTGGGCCGGCTGGGGCTATGGCCATGGCTGGGGCGGGCACCGCTTTAGCGATGGTGGCGGAGGAAACTATCGCGGCGGCGGCGGCGCCATGGCCAATCGCAGCAATTATGCTCGCGGCAGTGGTGGAGGCGGGCAGCATATGGCCGCGGCAGGCGGCGGCCACGCCACAGCCGTGCGCACCAGCGCATCGCGCCCTGCGGCAGTGAGCCATGGCGCAACGAACGCTGGAGGCGCGCATCCAAGCGCAGCCCGTTCAGCCCCATCGCATGCGGAAGCAAGTCACGCCGCACCTTCGCATAGTGGTGGTGGCGGCGGAGCGTCTCGCGGCGGCGGTGGTGGTGGTGGACATGCCGGCGGCGGCGGTGGAAAGCGCTAACCTGTAACCTCTGAATCAGGCGACTGGTTCCTACCAGCGGCGGGGCAAACCAGCTCCGCCGCACTTCTTTTGCGGGTGCTCAGAGCGTGCCTCTGAAGTTCGCATCACAAATGAATTGTCATCCTGAGCGCAGATTGGCGCGCCTTCCGCGTCAACCGTAGTCGAAAGCCTGCCCTGAGTGTTCATGGGCCTTCGGACCACCGAAGATGATGAGAATCGAACGCAAGGCTCCAGCATTTCGCTCCAGAGGAGCGGCCGAGA
>Ga0326727_10018753_pt1 | contig 14061 bp, 12 predicted proteins | sample MB2enrmetagenome_FD_207643 | JGI IMG/M metagenome (GOLD analysis project Ga0326727, IMG submission 207643) | Lab enriched peat soil microbial communities from McLean, Ithaca, NY, United States - MB29MY | ecosystem: Environmental > Terrestrial > Soil > Wetlands > Peat | place: USA: New York...
GCGATTGCCGAGGATGTTGGTGGAGAACCATCCGTTGACGCCCAGCATGCGCGCCTTGAAGGCCGGCGCCAGCACCGTTTTCATGAAAGTCTGGCCGGTCTTGAAGTCCTTGCCGCAGATGGGTGCGGAATTTTGCTTCGACAACTCGATCATGACGGGAAGGTCGACAGTGAGATTCGGCGCGCCGTTGGCAAAGGGCACGCCTTCCTTGAGCGCCGCGTATGCATAAATCTGCGAGGGCGCGATGGCGCGATCGTTGTTCACCAATCCGGCTTCGAAGGCCTCAATCGAGCGATGTACGGGTTTCGGCTGGAGGAAAATCTCGGTCGAGCCGCACCAGATCATGACCACGCGATTGACCTTCTTCTTGAAAGTGCGAATGTCAGCGCGCAACTGCTCTGCCAGGTCAAGCTTGTTTTTGCCCGTCTTCACGTGCGTGCCGTGGAGCCGCTTGACGTAATAACTGTCAAAAACGGCGGGCATGGGCTTGATCTTCTTGAGAGCGGGCTTGAGCTTCTTCAGCATCTCGGGCTTGAGCACGGCCGCGTGCGCGGCTGCTTCATACACGTTGTCTTCAAATATGTCCCAGCCGGTGAAGACGATGTCCTTCAGATCGGCCAGCGGAACAAAGTCCTTGATGAGCGGCGATTTGTTGTCCGTACGCTTGCCCAGCCGGATAGTGCCCATTTGCGTAAGCGACCCCACGGGCGCGGCCAGTCCGCGGCGAATGGCTTCAACGCCGGCAATCATGGTGGTGGCGACGGCGCCCAGGCCCACCACCATCACACCCAATTTGCCCTTGGCCGGCTCAACTTTTGTTGCGGCGGTCTTCTTGCTCGCGGACGCCTTGCCCGCGCCAACTACGGCCATCTTGCCGCCTTTCCCCTTCGTTGCCATTGCTTCTCCTGTTCTTCTGTATTTTTGAAAATGACTTCAAATGTGTCGTACGTCTAAAGGGCTTCTTCCCGAGTCTCTAGTCCCTGGTCCCTGTTCTTCCAGCGTTTGACGTGCACCCACAGGAACCACGCAAACAACGCGACAACCGCCAGCTCCACGGCCAGATGAAAGTGATGAAACGCCTGCTGCAGGCGAGGATCGGTATTCCAGCTCTCGCCCAGCTTCATGCCCACCCAGGCCAGGCAGAAGTACCAGATCAGCGATCCCACGGTGGTGTAGATGTGAAAACGCAGCCGCGGCATTTTGCCGATTCCCGCGGGAAAGGCAACGTAGGTCTGCACCATCGGCAACATGCGCCCCACTAGAATCGCAATCGATCCGTACCTGTCAAAAAACTTAGTCATCAGATCGAGATCGTGTGCGTTCATCAGCACCCATTTGCCGTAACGCGCCACCAGCGGCCGCCCGCCTTTGGCGCCGATCCAATACGCGATTGCCGAACCGATATTGCAACCCACCGCTCCGGCAATGGCCACAAAAAACAGATTGAAGCGGCCCAGGTAAGCGAGGTATCCGGAGAACGGCATGATGGCTTCAGAGGGAATGGGGATGCCGCACGAGTTCAGCGTAATGAGCCCGACGATGCCAGCGTACCCGCCGGCGTTGATGACATGAATGACAAATTGAAATACGAGTGCGACGATCTTTTCGCTCATGAGCGTACCCAGTATATAAGCCGCTTGAGTGCTCCGGCAGGTTGCGCATGGCAGTGTGCCGAGAAAAGAATCATGCACACGTCTGCATTTCTCATTTGTTAGGATGAGGTGTACTTGTTTCACATTTTGAGGAGGAACAGTTGCCCGATTTCCCACCCGTACCGCTTACCTTGGAAGGCTCATGCATGCTCCACCAGTTCTTCCGCTTCGACTGGAAATCCTGGCGGTCCTGCGCGGGTGACGATCGGAAGAAGACTGCTGCCGATGCGATGGCCCTCCTGCATTCCAGGGAGCGTTCTGGACCGGAAGCACCGGTGCGCACCGCGCTCTTTTCGGAGCTCGGCCACAAAGGCGATCTGATCTTCGTGCACTTCCGCGAATCGTTTGAAGCGCTGAACCAGGTGGAGCTCGATCTGGCGCAAACCGCGCTCTCGGACTTCCTCACGCCCGTCCACTCCTATGTTTCGGTGGTTGAGCTGGGCCTTTACGAGTCGAGCCGCAAAACCTATGAGGCCGCGTCGGCGAAGGGATTTGAGGCGCACACGGCGGAGTGGAACGCGGAGATAGCGCACTCCCTCGCGCGCGGAGCCGACGCCATGAAGCCGCGGCTGTTCCCTTCCGTACCCGACGCGAAGTACCTCTGCTTTTATCCCATGGACCGCAAGCGCGGCGAGCAGGTGAACTGGTACACGGTGCCCTTTGCCGAGCGCCAGCGCATGATGCACGAGCACGGCATGATCGGTCGCCGCTATGCCGACCAGGTGAAGCAAATCATCTCCGGATCGATTGGGATGGATGATTGGGAGTGGGGAGTTGATCTTTTCGCCGACGATCCCGTGGTCTTCAAGAAACTGATTTACGAAATGCGCTTCGACGAAGTGAGCGCAGTGTACGCGCTGTTCGGGCAGTTCTATCTTGGCGTGCGGCTGCCGGTGGAGAAGCTGGGCGACTGGCTAGAAGGCAAGCTGTAGAATCCTGACGAAAGGCGAGATCAACTGCGATGATGAAGGAATTGGAGCCTCAGAATGTGTGCCCCGAGTGCGGTCATCAGTTTCGCGGTAACGGATTTGATGGCATTGACGCGCATTGGCGCGCAAAACACGAACATCTGATGCCTTATCGGTTGGCATGGCCACTGATAAAGTCCGGCACCTATCGGCGCAAAACCGGGTCGATTAAAGATTTCAGTGGCTGCCTTGCTCAGGAGGGTGGGCCAAGGTTGACCATCGCTCAAATCAAGAAGTTCACTGAAGATGCATGGGCCGGAAAGCGATAAAGACCTCCACCCATCATTCCATCGTTGGTTTACTCGCTGATTCCACGATCACCACTTCAATGGGGGCTTTGTCCGGTTTCAGCTCCAGGCCGAGTTGCTCGCGCAGCGCAGTGAACAAGCCGGGCAAAGGCGCATCCGGCGGAACGCCCTGGCCGCTATCCTCAGTCCAATCCAGCTTGAAGTCGTATTCCCCAGCCAGCTCCGTCCGATCGACGACCACCCGGTCGCATTCGGGCAGATAAGTAAACCAATCGGCAAAGGCGCTCATCGAGATTGCCTTCGCCGTCACGCGCCCGCTACCGCCGTGGAGGCTGTGATTCTGGTCGGCCTTTGGCTTGCCGTCTTCATCAACCTGTGGCGCCGATAACGCCAGCTTTGCCCCCGTCTTCGCTACCACCAGCGCATAAACCGGAATGCTCCGCGTCTCCTGGCTTACCCGGAGCTGATAGCGATCGGCGAGAAGCGCCTGCAGAGCCAGCCTGGCCTCTAGATACCTTTCGCGGTTGCTCATCTTCTGCATTCTGGCAACTTCCGCATCGCCGAACTTGGCTTCGATATCGAACCCCTGCTTGCCGATCCAATCGGGACCGCCCAGCACCTGCGAATCGGATTTCAGGCCATAGGCAGTTCGAATCAGTCGCCGAAGGGTGTAGTTTTTGATCGAAACTCGGTCGACTCCGCCGTTCCAGTCATAGCCCTGCTCGTCAGGCCGGCTCGGCTTGATGGACGCGACTTCGAAGCTGGGCGGCTGCTCCGCCGCGGCAATTCCCGGCGTTTGCTGAGCTCGCGCGGCGGAATAGAAGGCGCTCAGGGCCGGCAGTGCAATGAAACACAGTATTCGTCGTACTAATCGCATCAGCTTTCCTTATTCGATCGCCGGTTCGCTGGCCGATTCCACGACCACCACTTCGACCGGCGCTTTCTCGGGCTTGAGCTTCAATCCTAGCTGCTCTTCGAGAGCGGTATACAAACCCGGGAATTCAGAGTCCTACGCGCCGCCATCGCCGCGATCGCGCGACCAATCGAGCTTGAAGTCATAGGCCACAGTCAGATTGGTTCGGTTGAAGACCACGCGATCTGCGAGTTCGCGGACCCCGTTCAAGTAATCGGCAAACGCGTCCATGGTAGTTGTGGTTGCCTCCAGGTGGCCGCCCCAGCCGGAAAGATCGCCGTCCTCGCCGGGTTTTGCAGGCTTGCACTTGATTCCCGATTTAACCACTACGAGCGCATAAATTGGCAATGCGCGCCTCTCTCGACTAACCTTCAATCGAAAACGCTCGGCCAGCAGCGATTGCAGCATCAGATTCCGCTCCTTCACCGAATCTTCGTCGCTCATTCTTTGCATCTTTGCGGTTTCCGCGTCGTCGGCCTTGGCCACAATGTCGAAGCGCTCACTGTTGATCCACTTCGGGCCGCCCAGCACTTGCGCATTCGATTTGAGCCCGTACGCCACGCGAATCAACTGGCGCAGGTTGTATCCGCTGATGGTCACCCGGCCCGGTGAATCGTCCCAATCAAAATTCCGGACTTCCGGCCGGCTCGGTCTGATGGAGGCGACCTCGAAGCTCGGCCGCGGCTCCGCTGTTGCAGCCGGCGGTGTCTGCTGTGCGCCCGCGGCAGCAGGAAAGAGTATGCCGAACGCAAGCAAACCGGGAACAATCCAGCGTGCAATCGCCATGCAGCGAGTATAGGGCTCGGACTGCATCGCGCTGCGCCTCCAAACGGCGGAACTGTGCTTTACCATGGGGCTCAAGGAACTTCTGAGGATGACGATGGCCGGAACCAAGATGACTAAGAATCGCATCGCAAAGAAACGCAACCTCGCACGCAGCGCAAAACCCAAGGCACCGCGTAGCCCATTGACTAAGACGCCGGCTCGGCGCGGCCCGCTCGCGCCGGACCGCGTGACCGCCATTCTGAAGGGCCTCGACGAGGCCTATCCCAACGCCGAGTGCGCGCTCCATCACCGCTCGCCGTGGGAGCTGCTCGTGGCCACGATTCTCTCCGCGCAGTGCACCGATGTGCGCGTGAACATGGTGACACCGGAGTTGTTCCGGCGCTTCCCTTCTCCGCAGGCGATGGCCAAGGCGAGCCTGCCGGAGCTTGAGGAATTGATTAAAACCACAGGATTCTTTCGCAACAAGGCCAAGTCCATCCAGGGAGCGGCGCGCAAGATCATTGCCGATTTCGGCGGCGAGGTTCCGCAGACGCTCGCCGAGCTGATCACCACTCCCGGAGTGGCGCGCAAAACGGCCAACGTCGTGCTTGGCGTTTCATTCGGAAAAGCCGAGGGCATTGTCGTCGATACGCACGTCTTCCGCATCGCGCGGCGTCTCGAACTCGCCAAAGGCGACACGCCGGAGAAGGTGGAGCAGGAGCTGATGCAGGTGATTCCGCGCGAGCGCTGGATCAGTTTCTCGCACCAGATCATCCACCACGGCCGCCAGGTATGCGCGGCCCGCAACCCGAAGTGCAACGTGTGCAACCTCGAGCCGCTCTGCCGCTCGAAGGACAAGACGTGGAGCTCATGAAGAGGCGGAGTTAGCGGGGTTAGCAGAGCTAGAAATTACGCGTGAAGCACGCGGCCGACCGCATCGATCAATCCGGGAATGTCCGAAACGGTCGCTTCTACTGCCGGCTCCCAGCCGAGGTCGCGCAAAGTTCTGCTCGTGATCGGACCAATAGAGACCGCGCGAACGCCGGCAAAGGGAAACGCAATCCCGGCCGCTCGGGCAGCATCGGCAAAATGCGTCACGCTTGAGGAACTGGTGAAGGTTGCCGCATCGATTCCCTTCTTCAGCGCCGCGCGCAACAGCTCCGGCGCGGCCGCCGGCATCACATTTCTGTAGGCGTCAACGACGTCGACTTGCGCTCCAGCGGCGCGCAGCGCATCGGGAATCACGTCGCGCGCGATTTCGGCGCGGGCGAGGAGGATCTTCCTTCCGGCCGATAGACCTGCCAGACTCTCGACCAAAGCTTCCGCGACGTAGGTCTCAGGAACCACAGCCACAGGTAGGCCCGCTTGGCGCGCGGCGGTTGCAGTGGCTTCGCCGACCGCAGCCACCTTTAGGCGCGGCCCCACAACGAGCGGCACGTCAAGTGCTGCTGCGCGCTCGACCAGCACACGCACCGTGTTGGCACTGGTGAGAATGAGCCAATCGTAGGTATCGACAGAACGCAATGCATCGTCGAGCGGCGCAAGGTCGGCTGGAGGCCGAATCTCCAGCACAGGAACTTCCACCGGCTCAGCGCCGAGCGCGCGCAGACCATTGCTCAGTTTGCCCGCCTGGTGCGCGGCACGCGTGACCAGCACACGGCGGCCCGCAAGCGCCAGCGCCGTCATCAGGCAGCTCCGTCTGGGGCTTCGCCGCCCTCCGCAAGCAGCGGGCCCGCGCCTGCTTCCATCAGCATTGCAGCAATCTGACGGCCGAGCGCCCCGGGATCGTCATTTTCGCGCACGCCTCGATTGTAAACGCGCACGGTTGCGCCGCTGTCAGGGCTGGCAACGACGGCAAAGACCTCATCGCGCGGTCTGATTTCGCCCGTACTTTCCAACGCCTCAAACGGCACCTGTCGGCAGTGGATCCCGATCGGCACCTGGCAGCCGCCGCCCAGCGCCGCCAACGCCGCGCGCTCCACCGCGACGGCGAACCGCGTGTCGGCGTGGTCGAGAAAACTCACCGCCTCGATGGTTGCGGCATCGTTCTTGCGCGTTTCGATGCCGAGCGCGCCTTGACCGGCGGCGGGACAAAATTCTTCAGGCGAGAGGCGCTCGCGCACCCAATCGGTGCGGCCCAGGCGGTCGAGTCCGGCGGCGGCCAGCAAAATCGCCTCCACCTGCCCCTCGGCCAACTTGCGCAGCCGCGTGTCCACGTTGCCGCGGAACTCTACGGCGTCGATGTCGGGCCGCAGCGCCTTCAACTGCGCGCGGCGGCGCTGGCTGCTGGTGCCTACACGGGCGCCCAGCGGCAGTGCAGCGAGATTCGTGTGCTTGATGGAAACGAATACGTCGCGCGGATCGACGCGCACCGGCGTGGCCGCGAGCGCGAAGGTCTCCGGCAGCTCGGTGGGCAGGTCCTTGAGCGAATGCACGGCGAGATCCACGCGGCCCTCTGCCAATGCTTCTTCAATTTCCTTGGTGAACATACCTTTCGAACCGACCTGCGCGAACGTGACTTCCTGCAGACGGTCGCCGGTAGTCTTGATGATTTCGATTTCGACGTCGTGGCCCTGCACGCGCAGCAATCCGGCAATGTGATTGGCCTGCCAGAGTGCGAGCTGCGATCCACGGCTCCCGATGCGCAGCTTCATTTGCGCGCCCCCATGCCGCCTTCAAAGACTCTTATGTTGACCACGCGTTTGCTCTCGGAGATCCCAGCATCCGGGCTCTCCGGCTCCGACTTCGCGGGCGGCTGGTTCGCGGGTTGCGGCTCAGCGGGCGCAGCCGGCGACACCGACCACTCGTCGCAGACCGCCTCGAGGCGTGCCTCGTCACCTTCGCGCGCCGCCTGCTTCAGCGCCTGCATGGGCGGATGCAGAAACTTGTTCACGAGGCCTCGCGTGAGCGCCTCGACGGCGGCCAACTGCTCGGGCGAAAGGGGGCCCAGCCGGCCGTGCATGCGCTCGATTTCGGCGATACGAATCTCTTCGGCCTTTCTCTGCAATGCCACAATGGCCGGCGCGATATTGACCGTGCGCTGGCGCAGGTGGAAGCGTTCCACCTCCGCGGCGATCAGCGCCTCCGCGTCAATCGCCTGGCGCCCGCGCTCTTCCATGTGCGACGCGGCCACTTGTTGCAGGTCGTCAATGTCGTAGACGAAGATGCCGTCGAGCTTGTTCATCTCCGGATCAACGTCGCGCGGCACGGCGATATCGATGAAGAACATGGGCCGGTTGCGCCGCTTGTGTAGGAAGGCCTGCCCGTGCTCGCGGCGGAAGATGGGATGCGGCGCGCCCGTCGAGCTGATGACGATGTCGGCGCGGCTGGCGGCTTCGTAGAGCTGGTCGAATTCGATCACTTGCGGCACCACCGCGCCGGAAAACTCCTCGGCCATGCGGCGCGCGCGCTCGGCGGTGCGATTGCTGACCAGAATGGCGCCCGCGCCCTGCTGCACGAGATGCCGCGCGGCGATTTCGCTCATTTTTCCTGCGCCCACCAGGAAAACCGTGCGCCCCTCGAGCGAGCCAAAGATTTTGCGCGCCAGATCGACGGCCACGGATGCGATGGAGACTGAATTCGAGCCAATTCCGGTCTCGCTGCGCGCCTTTTTAGCCGCCGCAAACGTGCTTTGCAGCAGATGTTCCAACTGGCCCGAGACCGTTCCCGCGGCGCGCGCGACAGCGAAGGCCTCTTTCACCTGGCCCAGAATCTGCGGCTCACCCACCACCATGGAGTCAAGGCTCGAGGCCATGCGGAAGAGATGACTCACGGCTTCTTTGTCGTGATACTCGTAGAGGTGCGGCGCAAGCACCGAGGCCTCGATGCCGAAGTAGCTCGACAGGAAGCCCGGCAGCGCCACGTCGGGGCCCTCCACGGCGGCCAGCAGCTCCACGCGGTTGCAGGTGGAGACGATCATGCATTCGGCGACTCCCGGCGTCGATGCCAGCGCGCGGGTGGTCTCGGCCAACTCGTCGCGGCCAATGGCGATCTTCTCCCGCAGCGCGATGGGAGCCGTTTTGTGGTTCACGCCAATGAGGGCGAGGGTCATTGGGGACCGAACCTGTGCACCTGGCTGAAGAAGTTGACTGCCCAAACCGCCATCATCACGACCAACGCGCCGCCGGAGACGTAGGCGGCCCTGCGGCCACGCATTCCCATGCCGCGCCGCAGCAGCAGGAGCGTCGCGTATACAAACCACATGACGAACGAAGCGAGGATATTGGGATCGAGAAAATAGGACGCGCCCAACGACGTTTCCTGCACCAGGACGGTGCCGATGAGCAGGCCCACGGTCATGCAGGGAAACCCGAATTCGAGGGTAGCGAGAGCCAGACGCTCAAGTGTGTCGAGCGGAGGCAGCCAGTCCAGCGGAGCCCATCGGGACTTCCCTCCCGGTTTGTGCTTGGCCTTGATGCGCCGCTCCTGCACCAGATACAACACCGAAGCCAGCAAGCTGAAGCTAAGGGCCGCATAGGCCAGCAACAGGGCGATGATGTGCGCCACCAGCCAGCTCATCCAAACCCGCTGCGAGGGAAAGCGATAGCGATCCGGCCCTAGCGAGGGGATGAATACCAGGAAGAAGGTCGCCGGCAAGGCAAAGATTCCAAGGGAGATAGCGTCGTAGAGCCACCAGACCAGGAAGTACAGGCCGGCTACGGCAAAGCCCAGCAGCGACTCGATCTCGCGCACGCCAACCGGCATTACGCGATGCGCCTGCACCAGCATTTCGACCACCGAGACAAAATGGAAGAAAAAGGCCAATCCGCCCAGGTGGACGCAGGTCTTGCGCCAGGGCAGGGATTTTGAGAGCACGGCGGGGAAGATGGAGACACATCCACCGGCGTACAAAATGGCCGCAACTCGTAGCCAAAGCAGGTACATGGCAGCTCTAACCTTAAAGGCGTTACCGATCAGTATACTGTGATGCAAATCACCATGCGGAGCTCTGGGACTGCGCGGCTGCTTCTTGCTGCCTGGTGGGGATTCCGGCTATAAGGCATGATGCCGCGGGGAATGCCGGTCCGGTGCTCGCTTCTCCGTGAGCCTCAGAAGCTAGATGCCTTGGGTCCGCAGTCGACGACTTCGCGCAGGAACTGAAAACGGCGCCCTGTCTCGCGCTCCGGTTGGACCCGCAGGCCTTCGACTTCTTCCCGCTGCATCTCGAGAAGATAACCTTCGGCTTCGTAAACCATGTTGCGGAGATTATTGTTGTTTGCCACGCCTATTGCACGTTCAATGGCAATCAGCTTCTGTAACAGGAGAGTGTGATTCATCGCAGTGGGGGCCCCTTTAGATTGTTGATGCGAGGGTTCCAGTGTGCCAATTGATACTGGAGTTGGATGTGATCTATATCACTGGCGGTACCGGTATCCGGCAGGCTGGCTCCCGGCGGTCGAAACCAGCCGCCGACGTCTGCCGCGGCCTTTGGCAAGGGCATTATCCGTTCGGCATTTCACTTTGCTTTGAAGGTCTTGCGCGAAGTGTTAAAGCCTCGAATTCCACCGCCCGTTCCGCTACCCCTGCGGCTTGCCGCCGCGATAGTCTTAGAACCAGCGTGAACCCCGACGACTCTCAGTCCCGCTCCGGACCATTCCCGTCTCTTGAAGCGGGCGATCCGCACCCCGCGATCCGCAGCGAGGCTATGACCCCTGCGCTTGTGGACGATATTCCTGCTCAAGAAGAATTTGCGCTCACTTCCCTCCCCGCGGACACGCGAGCGACGGAGAGAAACTCCTCAGAACTTACCCCGTTCATGCGCCAGTGGACCGCTGCGAAAAAGCAGAACCCCGATGCTCTGCTGTTCTTCCGCATGGGCGACTTTTACGAGCTTTTTTATGACGACGCCGCGACAGCCAGCCGCGAGCTGCAACTCACGCTGACGGCACGCGACCGGGAGCGCGGCATTCCCATGTGCGGCGTTCCTTACCACGCCGTCGAGCAGTACCTGACGCGACTGTTGCGCCGGGGCTACCGCATCGCTCTCTGCGACCAGATGGAGGATCCGAAGCTCACGAAAAAGATTGTGCGGCGCGAGGTGACGCGCGTGTTGACGCCGGGAACGGCGCTGGACGCGGGATTGGGACAGGAGCAGAACAACTTTCTCGCGGCGCTGTACCAGGAATCCCACCTCAGCGGCAAAAACAAAGACGCCTCGAAGGTGGGCCACCCAGAAGCGGTGTGCGCCCTGGCGCTGCTGGATGTGTCGACTGGCGAATTTCGCACTGCGGAATTTCGCGGTACGGATGCCCGGGCGCAGGCCATCGATGCACTGCTGCTGGCCGCTCCCAGCGAGGTGCTGCTGGCTGCCAGCGCGGAACTTCCCGCGCAATTGGAGAGGGTTGCGGCGCGGACGCGGGTGGATGACTGGGTGTGGACGCGTGACTTTGCGGTCCCGCTTGTCGAGCGGCAATTGAATGTGCGTTCTCTCGAGGGATTCGGGCTCAATGGCCACGAGCCGGCGGTCGTTGCGGCCGGAGCCGTGCTGCACTACGTGCGCGCCACGCAGAAAAATGAAGCGCTGCACATCGACTCGTTGAAGTTCGAGGAACACTCGACCTCCCTTGAGCTGGACCAAGTGACGGTGCGGAATCTCGAGTTAGTGGAGCCTCTGTTTTCCGGTCAAGATGATCGCGTCACGCTGTTTCGCACCCTCGATGCCTGCCTGACGCCGATGGGCAAGCGACTGCTGCGGGCAACCATTCTGCGGCCACTCAATCAAGTTACGGAAATCGCCGCGCGCTACGAAGCGGTCAGCGAGGCGCACGGCGACTTGCTGAAACGCGAGGAAATACGGCGGGCATTCGGCGGCATTCTGGACCTGGAGCGGTTGCTGGCCCGGATTTCGCTCGATTCCGCGGGCCCGCGCGATGTGCGGGCGCTGGCAGCAAGCCTGGCGCGCCTGCCGGGGTTGAAGGTCGCGCTTGAAGCCATGAAGGCGGCGCGATGGCGCGCCATCTCCGCGCATTTCGACACGCTCGACGACGTGACGGCGCGCATTGTGCGCACGCTGGTGGCCGAGCCGCCGCTGACTCTTGTCGATGGCGGCGCCATCTCTCCGAACGTCGACGCCGAACTCGATGAATTGCGCTCAGTTTCGAGTTCTGGCCGTCAGGCCATTGCCGCCATCGAGGACCGCGAGCGGCAACGCACCGGTATCGGCTCGCTGAAGGTGCGCTATAACTCGGTCTTCGGCTATTACATCGAGATCACCAAGGCGAATCTTGCGCTGGCGCCCGACGACTACGAACGCAAACAGACGCTGGTGAACGCCGAACGCTTTACCACACCGGAATTGAAGGACTACGAGCGCAAGATTCTTACCGCGCATGACCGCTGCATTGAAATCGAGAAGCGCATCTTTGCCGAACTGAGGAAATTCGTGCTTGAGAGTGCGGGCCGGATTCGCCGCAGCTCCGCGGCCGTGGCCGAGGCGGATTTGCTGGCTTGTTTTGCGCATCTGGCCGTGGCGCGGCGTTATGTGCGTCCGCAACTGGCCGAGGAGCCGGTGCTGGAGGCAGTGGCGGCGCGGCATCCCGTCATTGAGCAGTGGATGGAAGAGACGCGCGAGGGGCGGTTTATTGCCAACGATCTCTATCTGTGCGCTCATCACGAATCTTCTCCAAAAGATAAAAGCGCGCCAGCGCCGGGAGCACCGCCGAGCCTGCTGCTGGTGACCGGCCCCAACATGGGCGGCAAAAGCACCTATCTGCGGCAGGCGGCGATGCTGGTGCTGATGGCGCAGATGGGCAGTTTTGTTCCGGCCGACTCGATGCGCTTCGGTTTGGTCGACCGCATTTACACACGCATCGGCGCCAGCGACAACGTGGCGCGTGGCCGCTCGACTTTTATGGTCGAGATGACGGAGACGGCGACCATCCTGAACACGGCGACACGGCGCTCCCTGATTCTCCTCGATGAGATGGGTCGCGGAACGGCGACCTTCGACGGACTCTCGCTGGCGTGGGCGACCGTCGAGTTTCTGCACGCCGATGTGGGTGCGCGCACGCTGTTTGCCACGCATTATCACGAACTGACGATGTTGGCGGAGAAGCTGCCGCGTGTGCGCAACCTGCGCGTGGGTGTGAAGGAATCGGCGGGCGGCATCGTGTTTCTGCATAACATTGAGCCCGGCGCGGCCAGCAAGAGCTACGGCATCGAAGTGGCGCGACTGGCTGGCCTGCCGCCAGCGGTGATTGAGCGCGCCAAGCACGTGCTGCGCCAGCACGAAAAGCAGGAGCGGCAGAGCGTGCAGGTGGAGACGGAACCCGACCCGATGCAGATGACGATCTTCACGCCGCTGTCGCAGAGAATTGTGGACCGCATTGAGGCCACGGACGTGAACGCGCTGACACCGCTACAGGCGCTCAATTTGCTGGAAGAGTTGCAACAGGAACTGAAGAAAAGCAAGGACTGAGGGACGATGAAGGAAAGTTTGCGTCAGGCTGCGGGAAGTTTGCTGGTGGTGGGGCTGGAAGACAAAGAGCTCACCGCGATGGAGCGCGCGTGGCTCAAGCTGGTTCGGCCTGCGGGCATCATTCTCTTCAAGCGAAATATTGTCGACCGCGAGCAAACCCGCGCACTGCTCGCCGAGGCAACCTGCTTCTGCACACCGCATTGTGGTGCTTTTGTCGACGTGGAAGGCGGCACGGTGGATCGGCTGCGCGATGTGCTGGCTCCGATTCCTTCGGTGCAGGCCGTGGCACAAGCCGCGCGCGCCACCGTTCGGCCCAAGCTCCAGCGCGAGCACGGAGAACTGGTGGCACGCGCCGCAAAGGCCTTCGGTTTCAATTCGTCGTTCGCGCCGGTGCTTGATCTGGCGCTGCCTGAGTCGCGCAAGGTGCTGGGAACTCGCTGCGCCGCTGAAACCGGTGCGGGCGTTGTGGCCTACGCGCGCGAGTTTCTCGCAGGCCTGGCGGCCCAAGGCGTGGCGGGATGCGGCAAACATTTTCCCGGCCTCGGCGGAGGGACACTGGATTCGCACCTGGAGACTCCAAAGATCGAGCGCACATGGCGTCAGTTGTGGCAGCAGGATCTGGAGCCTTACCGCGCGCTGCGCACCCATTTGCCAATGATCATGGTGAACCACGCGGCGTATCCCTTGACCGCGGACCCGGTGCGCCCCGCTACCGTGTCGAAGTTCTGGATGCAAACCGTGTTGCGCAGGCGCATCGGCTATCGCGGCATGGTGGTCTCGGACGATCTTGAAATGGGAGGCGTGACAAAGTTCATGCCCATTGCTGAGGCCGCCATTGTCACCGTGCGCATGGGCGCGGACCTGGCTTTGATTTGCCACCACCCCGAGCCGATTCTGCAGGTGTACGAAGCGCTGATTCACGAGGGCGAGCGTTCGGCGGCGTTCAGCAGGATCTTGCTCGGGCGCGCGCGAGAGTCGGCCCGGAAACGGGTCAGGACCTTCCCGGCAAAGATGCCTGCGGCGCTCAACTCGAAACAATTTGAAGCGCTGCGGGCGCGAATCGTGCGCTTCGGCGAGACGGTGACAAAGGCCGCCGCTC
>Ga0326727_10018754_pt1 | contig 14061 bp, 11 predicted proteins | sample MB2enrmetagenome_FD_207643 | JGI IMG/M metagenome (GOLD analysis project Ga0326727, IMG submission 207643) | Lab enriched peat soil microbial communities from McLean, Ithaca, NY, United States - MB29MY | ecosystem: Environmental > Terrestrial > Soil > Wetlands > Peat | place: USA: New York...
GATACTGCTTTCCGCCGGTCTCGACAACTGCGTACATGTGCCCTTTTCCTCCCGCGCGTGCCGCGCCCGATATGGAGCTGGATGTCGAAGACGGTGCGAACCCGCCTGCACAACTCGACCGGGACTTTGACTTGGCGGCCCGCCAGTGATCTTGCCCGATAACGCGCCGGCACGGCCGCACAGGCCGTGCCAGGAATGATTATACGCAGCGGGGCGACCGCTGTCAAAAACCCGCAATGGATGGTGGCGGCTCGCGATCGGGCCTCCGGATTGAGCGCAGCGCCTCTTCCACTGCCTCGGCTGCTACGTTCTGCACGAGGCTGACCTCGCCCACGCCCCGCGGCAGCACGAACCGCAGCGAGCGCCCTGCGCGCTTCTTGTCCGTTCCCATCAACGCCTGGACGCGCTCCACGTCAAAGGTGTAGCAGGTGGGCAGGCCCAGCCGCGCAACGATGCTGCGCGTTCGCTCCGGCAGGGAGGGCGGGCAATGCCCCAGGCGGGCGCTGAGCTCCGCGGCCGCGATCAGGCCCAGCGCAACCGCCTCGCCGTGCCTCAGGGCGAAGCCGGAGAAGAGCTCCAGCGCGTGGCCGAACGTGTGTCCCAGATTGAGCCAGGCCCTGTCGCCGGCCTCCAGAGGATCGCGCTCTACAAGGCGAACCTTGACCCGCACTGCGTCCGCGATCATGCTGACCAGGGATGCCGGGCCTTCCGCCGCCAATTGCTCGAAAAGCGCCGGGGCGCCGACGATGGCGGATTTCAGCACTTCTGCCAGGCCCGAGCGGAACTCGGGCCCCGGCAAGGTCGCCAATACCGTGGGATCGACCAGTACCACCGCAGGCTGCTTGAAGGCTCCGACCAGGTTCTTCCCGTCAGGCAGATCGACGCCGACCTTGCCGCCGACGCTGGCATCCACCATCGCCAAGAGGCTGGTCGGCACCTGGACGAACGGCACCCCGCGCAGCCAGGTTGCGGCCACGAAGCCGGCCAGGTCCCCGGTCACGCCCCCGCCCAGGGCCAGCACCGGCTCGCCACGCGCCAGCCGGGCCTCGGCAAACTGGCGATAGAGCCCCTCGGCAGTTGCCAGCGTCTTGTAGGTTTCGCCGTCCGGGATCTCGAAAACGCGGGGCTCGAACGCGGCTTCGCCGAGCGCTGCTATGAGTCTTGGGGCATGGCGCCGCACGACGGGGTTGGTCACGATGGCGCACGGCCCTGGGCGCAGGCCGGCCTCGGCGAGCCTCTTGCCCGCCTGCCCAAGCAGCCCATCCGCGAGCAGGACGTCGTAACTGATGCCGGCAGCCGCGGCCCCCGGCGCCCCCTCGCTGGCCCTGACCGGGATGCGGCGGCCGCCCTCCGGCAGCCCAGCCGCCATGCCCATGACGATCTCTGCGGCCGCCGCCACGGACAGGCTGCTCGTGTCCAGATGGCGCGCGATGGCAGCGTAGGCGCCGGTGCGCTGGGCCAGCAGCGCCCCGATCCGGGCGGGCCGGTCGGGGCCGCTCAGCAGCGGCCGCCCATCCTGGCCGGCCAGGCGGCGCGTGATCGTACCCGCGTCGGCATCCAGGCACACGACCAGCCCGCCTTCTCCCAGCGCCGCCGCGTTGCGCGCATCGAGCACCGCTCCTCCGCCTGCCGCTACCACCAACCCCGCGGGCACCTTGACCTCCTGGCAGGCCGCTGACTCACGTTCGCGAAAGGCCGCTTCACCTTCCGTAGCGAAGATCTCGGCGATCGATTTCCCTGCCCGCTGGGCGATCAGTTCGTCGAGGTCGATGAACTGCCGCGCCAGCCGGGCCGCGATCTCCTTGCCCACCGTGCTCTTGCCGGTGCCCATGAACCCGGTCAACACGATGTTCTTCTGAGTGCCGCTCTCAGTCATCTTCATACCCGAACTGCCAGGGAGCCCCGGCCATCGGCAGGTCAGCCAACCGGCTGAGGCGCAGGGCGGCGAAGCGAGGCAGCTGCTCTTCCAATGAGTCACCGCCCAACTTGCGCAGCAGCTCGTCTGCCAGCACCCACGCCACCATGGCCTCGCCGATCACAACGGCCCGCGGCACGGCGCAGAAATCGCTGCGCTCGTAGCGGCTGGCCGTCGCTTCGCCGCTGGCCAGGTCGACCGTGGCCAATGGCGTCAGCGTCGTGCTGATAGGTTTCATCGCGGCCCGCAGCACAATCGGCTCACCGGTGGTGATCCCGCCCTCGAGTCCGCCCGACCGATTGGTGCGCCGGCGCAAGTTGCCCTCGCCGTCGCGCGTGATCTCGTCGTGCACCTGCGTGCCGCACAGGCGGGTGTTGGCAAAGGCCCTTCCGACTTCGACGCCTTTGACGGCCTGGATGGAGCCGAGAGCTCCGAGCAGGCGGGCGCCAAGCCGGCGATCGAAGTGGACGTGGCTGCCAAGCCCTGGCGGCACGCCCAACGCCACCACCTCGAACACACCCCCGATCGTGTCGCGCGCCTGCATGGTGTCCCACACGAGCCGGTGCATCGCCTCGGCGGCCGAGGCGTCGGGGCAACGCAGATCATTCGCCTCCGCCTGCCGGAACCGTTCGGGGTAAGCCTGGTCTTCCGGGATGTCGGCCTCCGCCGTGCCGATGCTGGTCACGTAGCCGCCCACGACGATCCCGAAGCTCCCCAGGTAAGCCTTGCAGATCGCGCCGACCGCGACCCGCGCCGTGGTCTCCCTTGCGCTGGCCCGTTCCAGGGCCGGGCGTAGGTCACTGTAACCGTACTTGATGGTCGCGGTCAGGTCGGCATGGCCTGGCCGGGGCACCGTGAGCGGAGGGACGTCGCGCGCCGCCCAGGATTTGTGATCCAGGTTCGCGATCTCAAGGGCTATCGGGGCCCCCGTCGTCAGCCCGTCCAGCAGCCCCGCAGTGATCCGCGCGTGATCGTGTTCGATCCGCATGCGCCCGCCGGAGCCGTACCCCTGCTGGCGGCGCGCCAGCTCGCCGTCGATCGTCTCCCGGCTGACCGCCAGCCCTGCGGCCATCCCTTCCAGGATGGCCGTCAGCTTTGGCCCGTGGCTCTCGCCCGCGGTCAGGAACCGCAGCCCTGTCATGCCCCATTCGCTCCTTGCCCGCTGCCCAACAAAGCCTGGCGCATCACGTCGATGGGAGCGGGTTGTCCTGTCCAGATCTCGAATGCCCGCGCGCCCTGGTGCAGCAGCATGCCCAGCCCATCCATGGTCGATGCGCCCTGGGATGCGGCCAGCCTCAGGAAGCCGTTCGGCTCCGGGTCCTTTCCCGCAGGCGTGTAGACCAGGTCGTAGACAGCCTGGCCCGGGCGGAAGGTCACGCTCGCGGGCCACGGTAGGCCGGGTTGGCCGTGCGATCCCAGGCTCGTGGCGTTGACGATCAGGTCGGCACGTTCGGCGAGCCCGGGCAGGTCCTCCGGGTAGCGATATGCGGCGGCCCGGGCCCCCTCGTGCAGCGTGCGCACCGAATGGCACAACTCCTGGGCCTTGACCAGCGTCCGGTTGGCGATGGCGATCCCGGCCCCGGCGTCGGCCAGCGCGTGCGCGACCGACCTCGCCGCCCCGCCCGCGCCGAGCAGCAGGATCTGCCGGCCCGTGACCTCGACCCCATGGGCGCGCAGATCGGCCAGGAAACCCGCCCCGTCCGTGTTGTCGCCCCAGACCGTGCCGTCCGCGTGCACCACCAACGTGTTGGCCGCGCCGGCCGCCCTGGCAACGGGACTGGTCCCATCCAGGAAACGCATGACCGTCACCTTGTGGGGCACGGTCACGTTCGCGCCGGCGAAGCCCAACGCGCTCAGCCCGCGCACGGCCCCCCCGACCTGGTCCGGCGCAACGGCCAGCGGCAGGTAGACGTAGTCGAGGCCCAGCGCGGCGATGGCCGCGTTGTGCATGGCCGGGCTGCGGCTGTGAGACACAGGCCAGCCTATGATGCCGAGCAGCCGCGTGTTGCTGCCGATCAACGATTCAACCCTCAGTCGCCATGTCGGCGCCCAGCTCACGCATCAACTCTGTGAAGCCAGGAAACGAGTCGTCGATCGCACCGGCGTCTTCCACCACCGTCTCGCCATCGGCCACCAGGCCGGCGACGGCCAGGGCCATGGCCAGCCGATGGTCGCGGTGGCTGTCGACGCGCGTGCCTTGCAGCCGCGCCGGGCCATGGATCAGCATGCCGTCAGGCAGCTCGTCGATGCGGGCGCCGAGCTTGCCCAGCTCCTGAACCACCGAGCTGATGCGGTCCGATTCCTTCACCCGCAGCTCGGCCGCGTCGCGTATCGTGGTCATTCCCTCAGCCTGCGTGGCGGCAACGGCGAATATCGGGAACTCGTCGATCATGCGCACGACCAGATCGCCCGCAACCTGCCCTGCCAGCAGCCCGCTCGAGCGGGCGAACAGGTCGGCGGCCGGCTCGCCCAACGGGCCGGCGCCACCATCTGCCGGCCCGTTGGCCGGCACGGCCTCACCCTGCTCCTCCGTGCCGGGCATGCCGATCTCGGCGCCCATGCTCGCCAGCACGTCGTACAGGCCGGTGCGCGTGGGGTTCGTGCCCACATCCCTCAACCATACCTCTGACCCCGGCACGATGGCGGCTGCAACCAACAGGAAGGCTGCCGAGGAAAAGTCCCCGGGCACCACGACTTGCCCGGCCCGCTGTCCGTCTGGTGCCGCCGCACGCGGCAAAGGAGCGGCGAGGGCCGCCGAACCATTGGGCGAGCGCAGGGCCTGTCCGCCTGCCAGCCTCACGCTGGCGCCTTCCGTGCAGACGGATGCGCCAAAGGCCCGCAGCATCCGCTCGGTGTGATCGCGCGATGGCCCCGGCTCGTGGATCACTGTCTCGCCTTCGGCGTACAGCCCGGCCAGGAGGAGGGCTGATTTGACCTGCGCGCTGGCGATGGGCAACTGGTGCTCTGCCCCGCGCAGCGTGCCGCCGCGGATCGCCAGCGGCGACAGCCGCCCGTTGGCGCGGCCCCACACTTCGGCACCCATGCTCCGCAGCGGCTCGGCCACCCGGTCCATGGGCCGGCGGCGCAGCGCCTGGCTGCCCGTTAGCACGCTGAAGAACGGCTGGCCGGCCAGGAGGCCCGCCAGCAGGCGCAGCGTCGTGCCCGAGCCACCGCAGTCCAGCACCTCTGCCGGCTCGCGCAGGCCCGCGGGCCCGGCGCCATGGATGAGGAGTTCGCTGCCCCCTTCTTCCTCGACGCTGATGCCGAGCGTGCGGACACAGCGCAACGTGGCCTGGCAGTCAGCCGCCGGCAGCCAGCCCGTCACGTGCGTGTCGCCCTCGGCCAGCGCGCCCAGGAGCAAAGCGCGGTGGCTGATGGACTTGTCCCCCGGCACCCTGCTGGCGCCGCGCAACGGGCCCGACCTGTGCACGATCAGTTGGGACATGGCAGCTTGGCTCCTCCCCTCTTTCGGTATCTTCGGCCGGATCGACGGGCCGCACGCCCCTGCCCTTCCGGTCGCCGAGCGCACGCAACTATCCCGGCCATTATGCGGCATGCGGCTGTGCGGCGTCAAATAGGGCGGCGCGCAGCCGCCCGATGAACTCGGCGGCCCCAAGGGCGGGCTCTGGCGCCCGGTCCACGACGTCGATCAGGGCCGAGCCGACGATCACGCCGTCGACCAGCCGCCCGACTGCTGCAACGTGTTCGGGCGTCGAGATCCCGAAGCCCATGGCCAGGGGCAACGAGGTCGCCGCGCGGGCGCGGGCCACGAAGGCGGGGAGGTCTGCCGGCAGCGCCGAGCGCGCCCCCGTCACCCCTGCCAGCGACACGAGATACAGGAAGCCGGTCGAACGGGCTGCCACTCGGGCCGCCCGTTCGGGGCAGGCGTTGGGCGCGAGCAGGCAGGCCAGCGCCAGCCCCTGCCCGCGACAGGCCGTCGCCAGTTCCCCGGCCTCCTCAGGCGGCAGATCAGGCACAATGCAGCCGTCGGCGCCCGCGGCCGCCGCGGCCGCTATGTAGCGGGCCGGCCCGTAGGCCAGGATCGGGTTGTAGTAGCCCATGAGCACGAGTGGCTGCGCCACCCCGGCGGTGCGCAGCCGGGATGTCAGCTCGAGGCACACGGCCACAGCAGTGCCGGCGCGGAGCGCCTGCTGGGTCGAGCGCTGGATGGTCGGGCCGTCGGCGAGAGGGTCCGAAAACGGCACGCCCAGCTCGATCAGGTCGGCGCCGGCGCGGCTGATCGCCGTGACCACTGCCATCGAGCTCTCGGGGTCCGGGTAGCCCAGGGTGTAGTAGGGCATCAAAGCCGCGCGGCCGTCGCCGCGTGCGCGTGTAAAGCTGCTGGCGATCCGCTCCAGCCCGTTCACGGTCGTCCCTTGCTTTCTTGTTGCGTTTGGCCATCGCGGCCCCTCGGCAGGCCTGAAGCTCGTGGTTGGATCGGGCAACCCCAGGGGCCGCCCGCGGGCTCGGCGCCTCGCGCATCCTGGCCGTCCCTGGCCCTTTGCGGCGCGCCCGCGGTACCGTGCTCATCCAGCCAGCTCTGCGCCGTTTCCAGATCTTTGTCCCCGCGCCCCGACAGGTTGACCAACAGCACCCCCTCAGGAGCCATCTGCGGCGCCCGGCGCGCAGCTTCGGCCACCGCGTGCGCCGACTCGAGGGCCGGCAGGATCCCCTCGGTGTGCGAGAGCAGCTGGAACGCTGCCATGGCATCCGAGTCCTCGGCGTACGTGTATTGTGCGCGGCCCAGGTCGCGCAGATAGGCGTGTTCCGGCCCAACTGCCGGATAATCCAATCCTGCCGACACGGAATGGGTGGGCAGGATCTGCCCATCCAAATCCTGCAGCACATAAGTGTGCGTGCCGTGCAGCACACCGGGCCGGCCAAGAACCGGGTCGGCGAATCGGGCCGCGTGCCGGCGCGAGGCGATGCCTTCGCCGCCGGCCTCCACGCCGATCAGCTTCACCTCCGGGTCCCCAAGAAAGGCATGGAACAGGCCGATGGCATTGGAACCACCGCCCACGCAGGCCACGCAAGCGTCTGGCAGGCGCCCCGCCTGGGCCAGGATCTGCGCCCGCGCCTCCTGCCCGATCACCGCCTGGAAGTCACGCACGATGGTAGGGTACGGATGCGGGCCGAGCGCGGAGCCGAGCAAGTAATGCGTGCTCCCGACGTGGGTCACCCAGTCCCGGATCGCTTCGTTGATGGCGTCCTTCAGGGTCTGGCTGCCGCTCAGCACCGGCCGGACCTCTGCCCCCAGCAGCCGCATCCGCAGGACGTTGGGTTCCTGGCGGGCCATGTCGACCGCGCCCATGTAGACCACGCAGGAGAGGCCCAGCAGCGCGCAAGCTGCCGCGGTTGCCACGCCGTGCTGTCCCGCCCCGGTCTCGGCGACGACTCGGCCCTTGCCCAGCCGACGCGCCAGCAACGCCTGTCCCAACGCGTTGTTGATCTTGTGCGCCCCCGTGTGCGCCAGGTCCTCGCGCTTCAGGTAGATCTGGGCGCCGCCGAGTTGAGCGGTGAGCCCGCGTGCGTGGAACAAGGGCGTGGGCCGCCCCACGTAATTGCGCAGGAGATCGGCCAGCTCCGCCTGGAAATCGCCGTCGTCGCGCAGGGCCGCATAGGCGTCCTCCAGTTCGGCCAGCGCCGGCATCAGCGTATCAGGCACGAACTGGCCTCCATAGGGGCCGAACTTTGGGCCCAGTGAAGGGGCCATTGCTTTCATTGCTTCACTCCTTCGTCGATCGGGGAAGTTTGACCTTGCCGGCCCCCCAGGGCCTGGCGCGCGGCCGCCACGAAGGCAGCCAGCTTGCGCGCGTCTTTCTTCGCTGGGCTGGCCTCGACGCCGCTGGCGACATCCACGCCCCACGGCCTGACCCGTTCGATCGCGGCGGCCACGTTCTCAGGCGTCAGCCCGCCGGCGAGCAGGATGGGCGAACGCGCTGCGATCTCTGCCGCGGCTGCCCAATCACCCGTCTCGCTGGTGCCGCCGTAGCGCCCGGCCTGCCCGGCGTCGGCCAGGAGGGACGGCACCTGGGCATCGCTACAGGGCATGGGGAACAGGAAGCGGCGAATGGCCTCCATCTCCCTCTCCCTGCCTTCTGCCCCGTCGTCCCCTCTCCCCTTCGGCAGCCGGATGGCTTTGAACGCGCGGACCCCCTCCGCGTTCAGCATCCGCAGCAACTCCGGCGGCTCGTCGCCATGCAGCTGGGCCAGGTCGAGACGGCATCTCTGGGCCAGTTCGATGATCTCGGCTGCGCGTGCGTTGACAAAGACGCCCACTGTGCAGGCTCCCAGGCCGCGAGCGCGCAGCGCCTCCACGATTTGAGCGCAGGCTGCTGGCTTGACGTAACGCGCACTGAGTGCGTAGAAGTTAAAGCCCAGCATGTCGGCACCGGCCCCGATGGCGGCGACCGCATCGTCAAGCCGGGTGATGCCGCAGATCTTAACGTGCAACGGAGGGCCTCCTTGAACTCTCGGTGGCGGCACCGTGATCCGAAGTTGCCGGCTGAAGCTGGATGAACTCTCGCACGCGGGCTGCCACATCCGGCGCCGTCACGAGCGCCTCGCCGATCAGCATCGCGTCGATGCCGGCTGCTGCAAGCCGCGCCGCGTCGCCCGCGCCACGGATGCCGCTCTCGGCCACGAGAGTGACCCCGGGCCGCGGCACCTTCTGTGAGAGCCTCAAAGTTGTCCCCAGGTCCACGGTGAAACTGTGCAGGTCGCGGTTGTTGATCCCGATCAGGGCCGGCGCGCAGGACAGCGCCGTCTCCAACTCATCCTCGGTGTGCACTTCCACCAGGGCCGCCATGCCCAGGGCGCCCGCCAGCCCCTGGAGCTCGAAGAGGACGGCCCGAGGGAGGTATGCCGCGATCAGCAGGATCGCGTCGGCCCCGGCGGCCCGGGCCTCGTACACCTGGTACGCATCGACGAAGAAGTCCTTGCACAGCAAGGGAGGGCGACGCTCGAGGCCGCCGGCAATCAGCCGCAGATGCTCGAAGCTGCCGCCGAAGTAGCGCGCGTCGGTCAGCACGCTGATGGCCGTTGCGCCGTTCGCCGCGTAGAGCCGTGCCAGGCCCAACGGGTCGAAACTGGCGGCGAGCTCGCCGCGCGAGGGCGAGCGGCCCTTGACTTCGGCAATCAACGCGGGCCTTCCGCTCGTTGCCCTGCGACGGCGCAACGCGCCTGTGAAGTCACATGGCGGCAGCGCCCTCGCTGCCGCCTCCTGCACGGCGTCGAGAGGGACGGCCGCGCGCCGCTGGCTCACTTCGAGCCGTTTGTTAGCGAAGATCTCATCCAGAATGCTCATGGTGTGCCTCGGGGCTGAGCCGCGTACCGGCCCGCTTGCGGACGGCGAAGGCACGGTGCCCGCAGCCCGCCGCCACCCAGTCGGGCTGCCGGGCCGTCTCGTAGCCCTCTGGGCTTGGTTCTCTCAGCCCGATCCCTTCAGGGCGGGCGTGCGCTTTCTCAGTCCGCCATCGCGTCGCAGAGGACGGGGGCGGCCGCCAGCGCCTGGCTCGTGGCGATCAGCGCGTCGAGCTTTTGGAGGGCAGCCCCACTGTCGAGGGCGCTGGCGGCTGCTGCCAGGCCCCTGGTGAAGTCGCCGTCTGCCACGGCCAGGGCTGCCGCCGCGTTGAGCAGCACCACGTCGCGGCGGCTGCTGTCGTCGTCGCCGGCCAGCAAGGTCCGCAACAAAAGGGCATTCTCGGCCGGATCACCACCGCACAGCTCCTCGCGCGTCGCCGGGCGCAGGCCCAGGTCTCTGCCGTCGAGGATGAAGCTGGTCACGCGGCCGTCTTTCAGGTGGCTCAGCCGGTTCGGACCCCCTGTGGTCAGCTCGTCCAGCCCGCCGTGGCCGTGCACCACGAAGGCTGCTTGCCCGCCCAGCTCCCGCAACACCCATGCCAGGGGCTCGGTGAGGGCCGCGTCATACACGCCGACCAGCTGATGCCCGACGCCGGCAGGGTTGGTGAGCGGTCCCAGCAGGTTGAAAATCGTGCGCTGACCCAGCTCGCGGCGCGGGCCCATGGCGTGCCTCATGGCCGGGTGAAACTTCGGCGCGAAAAGGAAACCGATGCCGGCGGTGTCGATACAGGCTGCCACCTGCTCTGGCCCCAGGTCGAGGTTTACCCCCAATGCCATCAGCACGTCTGCGCTGCCACAACGCGAAGAAGCGGCCCGGTTGCCGTGCTTGGCAACCTTGCGTCCAGCGCCCGCGATCACGAAGGCCGCGGCGGTGGAGATGTTGAAGGTGTGCGCTCCATCTCCACCGGTGCCCGCAGTGTCGAGCAGCGGATAGCCGTTGGCTGCGACGTCGATGCGGCAGGCCCGCGCGCGCATGGCCCGCGCGCTGCCTGTGATCTCTGCCACGGTCTCACCCTTCATCCGCAGGCCCACCAGGTAGCCGCCGATCTGGGCCGGGGTTGCCTGCCCGGTAATGATGATGTTCATGGCCTCTTCAGACTCTTTGGCGCTCAGGCCCTTCCGGTCCATGACCTTGGTGATGTATGTCTCAAGCATGGCGATGCCTCCTCAGTCCAACCAATGCGGGCCTCCAGCCGGGGCGAGGTCCCCGCTGCGGGTCCGCCGGGCCTCTCATCAGGCCCCAAGATTCAGGAAGTTCCTCAGGATGCGTTTGCCGTCCCGTGTCAACACCGATTCCGGATGGAACTGCACGCCATAGATCGGGTACCGCCTGTGCCGTAGCGCCATCACTTCCCCTTCTCGCGTAAAGGCCGTCACGCTCAATTCTGATTCGGTGGGCTCTTCGACGATCAGCGAGTGATAGCGCGTCGCCGCGAATGGGCTCGGCAGCCCCCCAAAAAGGGCGTCTCCCCGATGATAGATGGGCGAAGTCTTGCCGTGCATCAGGCGGGCGGCGCGCCTGACCCTGGCGCCGAACACTTCCCCCACGCACTGATGTCCGAGGCAGACGCCGAGGGTCGGTCGGTGTGGGCTGACAGTCCGCAAGACCTCGTTGGAAACCCCGGCATCGGCCGGCGTGCCGGGCCCGGGCGAAATGACGATGTGGCTCGGCGCAAGCGCGTCCAGCTCCGCTGCCGTCAGCGCGTCGTTCCGGAACACACAGACGTCGGCTCCGAGCTCCCCGAGATATTGGACCAGGTTGTAGGTGAACGAATCGTAGTTGTCGATGACGGCAATCATTGGCGGCCTTCCTTTTCATCGGGTTGCCCGGCGGTCATGCCGTGCAGCGGGGCGGTCGGCGTCTCGGCAGCCTCCACCGCTGCCACGAGCGCCCGCGCCTTGTTGACTGTTTCCTCGTGCTCGCGCTCAGGGTCGGAATCTGCTACGATGCCCGCGCCGGCCTGGATCGATACGACGTCGCCGCGCATCAGTAGGGTGCGGATAGTGATGCAAGTGTCGAGCGAGCCGTCGAACGAGAAGTAGCCCACGGCGCCGGCATAGGGCCCCCGCACCGAGCCTTCGAGCTGATCGATGATCTGCATGGCCCGAATCTTGGGCGCCCCGCTCACAGTGCCGGCTGGGAACGTGGCCCGCAGGAGGTCGAAGGCATCGCGCCCTGCGCCCAGGCAGCCTTCGACCTGCGATACGATGTGCATCACGTGCGAGTAGCGCTCCACGCCCATCAGCTCTGGCACATGCACCGAGCCGTATTGGCAGACCCTGCCCAGGTCGTTGCGCGCCAGGTCGACCAGCATGACGTGTTCGGCCCGCTCCTTGGGATCGGCCATCAGCCCGGCTTCGTGCTCGGCGTCGGCGACCGCATCCGCGCCGCGCGGCCGCGTTCCGGCGATGGGGCGCAGGATGGCCTGCCGGCCCGAGAGGCGCACGTGCGTTTCGGGGCTTGCGCCGATCAGGTACCAGGGTTCCTCCGCGAGCCCGGCGAAGTTGAAGAAGAACATGTAGGGGGAAGGGTTGAGGCGGCGCAGCGCCCGGTAGATGGCGAGAGGGCTGGCCGTTGTCCGGCGCGTGAAGCGCTGCGACAGCACGACCTGGAAGATATCGCCCGCTGCGATGTGCTCCTGAGCGCGTTCAACGGCCGCCATGAACTCCTCTTTGCCCATGTTTGAGGCCGGCGGAGGGGTGCCCGGACGTGGAGCCTCGCCCGGCCGGCCAGGCCGTGGGGCGGCTCCCAACGGGCTTGCGCCATCGAGCCGGGCTGCCAGCTGATCGAGCCTGGTTTCAGCCTGAGCCCGAGCCGCGGCTTCGCTCGTGTCGACCGGCACGTTCGCTATCAGGATCATGCGCCCGTACGCGTGATCGAAAGCGACCACGGTGTCGGCCAGCAGGAATACGGCCTCGGGGAGGTCTGGCCCGGTGTCCCTGGCGGGACCTGGGGGGGAGCCCACGGCCGGCTCCAGGTATCTCACGGCGTCGTAGGCCAGGTAGCCCACGAGGCCGCCGACGAACCGTGGCCGGTTGCCCTCACCTGGCCGCGCGCTTCCGCCGGCCGGCGCGGCCGTCTTGTAGCGCATGAACTCGGACCGCAGCACCGACAAGGGATCGGAGCCCGGTGCCATGGGCAGCAGCTCCGTACCCTCCGGGCCGATGCGGCGGAAGCGGCCGCCCTGCATGACGTAGGCCCTGCGCAGGCCGGCCCCGATGAAGGAATAGCGAGCCACCTGCTCGCCGCCTGTGACGCTTTCGAGGAGAAAAGAGGAGCTTTCGGAGTCCCCGGCGGGGAGTTCGTGAGCCGATGCTTTCCCCTCGAGGGGACTTTTGGGCTCAGCTGAAGAGCCCAGGCCAGCAAGCTTGAGATATGCCGAGACGGGAGTATCCAGGTCGGCGGATATCTCGCGTGTCACCGTCAGCAGGTTGGCGTCCTGCGGCGCGACGCAGGACAACTCGGGTCCGCACAGATGGCCCGCTGCGCTCGCTTCGACTTGAGTATGACCAGGCATAGCACCCCTCCTGAGCTTGCGGATTCGCAAGACAGAAAATGAAAAACCCCTCACGCCCACAGGGGCGGGAGGGGCTCTTCCCGCGGTACCACCCTGGTTAAGCCGGCCTGCCAACAAAAAACCCGTCGTGATGACGACGGGTGAACAGGCCAGCCTCACTCAAATCGGGTACGTCCCTCTGCATGCAGCGAGGGGTGATACCCTTTGCCTTGATAACGGTGGCAACTCCGGCGCGGATTACTTGCGGTCAAGGGCCGCTTTCGCCCTGCAGCTCCGAGGTCCATTCGGCGCCGGCGTGTAGGCGGGATCTCAGCAGCCCCCGCTCTCTGTGCCACCGTGTCAGCGCGTACTCGCCCTCTTCAAAGCCGTTCGAGGTGCATATGCAATTGTGGGCCACTTATATCATGCAACCCGGGGAATGTCAAGGTTGGGTTTTCTGCGCGCCCGAGCCGGTGGCCGCGATCTCAGCCTCCAGCACGCCGATCTCTGCCTGGACACGGGCAATCGCCTCCGGCAACGGCACCACCGTGGCGCTCGCGCGGCCTTCGCGCCGGCGCACCAGTTCCACCCCACCGCGTTTCAGAGCGCGCTCGGCAACGGTCAACCGCAAGGGTAGCCCGATCAGGTCGGCGTCGTTGAACTTGACACCTGGGCTTTCCTGCCTCTCGTCGTACAGGACCTCGATGCCGTGCTGGCTCAGCTCTTGATAAAGCGTGTCGGCCACGACCTCGACCTCGGGCCTGCCGATGGCGCCTCCGCCCGGTCCGCCCCCCAGCAGGACCAGTTGCACCTGGTAGGGAGCTACCGGGGCCGGCCAGATGAGTCCGTGCTCGTCGTGATGCGCCTCCGCGATGCACGCCAGCACGCGGCCTACGTCGATGGTGCAAGTGCCCAGCGCCACAGGCTGAGGCCTGCCGTTCGGGTCCAGGTAGGTGCATTCGAACGCTTCGCCGAAACTGGTGCCCATCTTGCAGGTGCTTGCCACTGACACGGACTGTTCGGCGCGCAGGGGGGCGCCGCATTCGGGGCACGGTGATCCAGCCTGCGCTGCCGCGATGTCGGCGACCATGGCCGCGGCGTAGTCGCGCGGGTAGTTCGTGTTGCGCAGGTGATAGCCCTCCTCATTGGCGCCGGCCACCAGGTTCGGGGAGGGTGGGATAGCCTCGTCGACGATCACCGTGCCTTTCTTGATGCCGACCGGCGAGGCGTAGCCGGGCACTGCGCCGACGGCGAGGATCTCGTCCTCGCGCGCCGGACGGAAGGCCC
>Ga0326727_10018755_pt1 | contig 14060 bp, 11 predicted proteins | sample MB2enrmetagenome_FD_207643 | JGI IMG/M metagenome (GOLD analysis project Ga0326727, IMG submission 207643) | Lab enriched peat soil microbial communities from McLean, Ithaca, NY, United States - MB29MY | ecosystem: Environmental > Terrestrial > Soil > Wetlands > Peat | place: USA: New York...
CGTCTTCAATAGCAACCGGTCATTGTTGCCATTACCAAAGGCGGCGACGTGAGGCAGATCCAAGTGCTTCACATACTCCTGCTTCTCTAGATCGTGCTTCTCCGTGCTCAGGATGTCAGGCTTCACGATGCCACGGAGCTCTTCGGCTGCGGTGCCAAAGGAATCGGAGCTTACGATTCGAATGTCTACGAAGTCGAGAAGCGTCACGAGTTTTTCCCTTACCCCCGGAGTGAGCCTCCCACCACAAGACAAGGTGCCTGTGTAATCGCTGACGATGGTATGTATCTCCCTCGCCCCGAACCCTGGAGTTTCGATCAATATGCCAGATTTATTCATCTCGGAACTCCTTCCGAATTTGATGCTTGGTCGATCACAATATCACGCAAGCCTCGTCGAGCGGCGTTGTCAATGGCTGGTTCATAAACTCAGAAAACGCATATGAACTGGAGTTGGCACGGAACCCGAATGGCCTAGTACGTTTTTATGACAGCACTTGTTGGTCTTGGATAGGCTAATGAAAAGAGCTTTTGGTTCAGCAGCTTACGCAACGCCGATTTCACTTCACCTGCCTAAGCATTCGGTCGAGAGCCGAATGCTCTGCTCACCCCGGTTTCCGACAGATCCGCAACGGTTCCCTAGACCGTTGCAGGCACCAAATGGTCTCGAAAGGGCCTGACTTCGGACCTTCACCTTATTAAGGTAACGCTCTGAAACCTATGTGCAACGGTTTCAAACACCGTTGCCGCACTCCCATGGGCAGCCATCATGATCGTTGTGCTTTTGCCCGGCAGTCGATGATTTTTGTCGAACGAACCACGAATCGGTTGCTGGTGGCGAACATATAACGAAGGTCGCATTCCTGATAAGGGCGAGGTCGGTGGTTCAAGTCCACCCAGGCCCACCATCAAAATCACTGATAAACAATGGCGATTATCATTTTTCCGTCTTCAGCGGATCATCCATGAAAATGATTTTGTCAACCGTTTGTCAACTTGTCGGGCAACGGATGCCCTCACACTCAGGGCGATCCGAAGCACCATAACCCTCGTAAACATCCTGTGCGAGCATGGGGCTTCGAAATAAAAGAGCAAAAACGTTCACAGGGGTCAGCAGGCCGAAGATCGCGGGAACCCATCATGGGCTGATTCGGTGCGCTAGGGGCGAACGGTCGAAAGGACGAGCTCCGGGCAATTGCCGGGGTTGCGTGACCGAGGCAATGCACCTCTTCCGTCCTGGTATTGGAACCGGTAGCCAAACGACCTGTACGACGACCGTGTGAAGAGACGCGTCCATGTAAACCATGTGCTCCAGCCACATGTTCGGCCCCGCGATTATGTTGGTGGAGTTTGCGGCAATCGAGAAGAGGCCGCGTCTATGTCTGGGATAACGAGGGGAGAATCGAATCAGGCGCTTGAGAGCCACACGGATGAACGATCAGACCCTTGAGCCTTCGGTTTCAACCGTTGCGTCAGTCTTTCGGTCCAGCCACTCACGCAGAGCCTTCTCCGTTATCAGCCGGCAACGGCCTACCCGGATTGTGGGCAGATCTTTCTGTTGAATCGCGTAATAGAGGAACCGAAGCGAAAGGCCTGTCACCTCAGCTGCTTCGCGCGGTCGATACGCCACTCGCGGTAGATTACGATTCATACGTCCCTCCTTCTACTGACCGGATACCCCACTTCACTCGCCGAACTATTCGACACGGGCGACATCTCTTTATGATCATGCTACTATACATATAGCACCATGAAAAGTCCATTCTTTTTGAGGCCGGATTTCGTTCTGAGTTGCCTGACAGGGCCTGGAAAAAGAACCGAGGAGCTGCATCCATCTTCCGATCCGAATGAGAATCCTCAAGTAGTGTCTTGGATTCGGGGGCGGGATATTGTCAGACCAGCGACAAGAGCCAAACGTCTTAGGTCAGCCTCCGACCAGGAAGCAGTCAGCGAAATAGACTCCGTATCCTCAATCCAGACCGAAGAAGGCAATCGCAAGCTGATTCTCCACATGGCCCAGAAAATGGCAAAGCGATAGCATCGCGGTTTGCCTTGCGGAGAGCGGCCGTTCTTTCCGGCTGGGAGTCCGCGACCCACCTTGACTCTTGTCTGCGGTAGCTCAATGTACTCTCCGTTCGCACTCGACGTGCCCCTTTTTTGCGGCGGTGTTCACGACATTATGGCGCCACGCGAATCGGAGTGTTCAGATACTGATCCGCCCTCCCCTTCCAAATCAGCGTAGCGAGAGCTACATCGCGCGTTCCGCATCCTCTAGACTTCGGCCGCCAAAAATCTCACCTTAGCGGTGTTGTCGTTAGTGCCCCTTTTTCAGCCGCTTTCACTCTCAAGCACCGCCAGTGCAAACAATCCAGCGCCCGGCGGCGCGGCGGTCTTCTGCTTCGCGGGAGCGCCCCTACGGGGTCTTGGTTCCTCCCACTTCGCGGGCACCCTCCAAGAAAGCAGACCTTGGCACTTGGGAGCTGTCTCACACTCGCGCCCTCCGGGTGGTGTGCCTTGAGAGACTCAGGGCATCAAAGGAGATTTTCCGATGTATGACAACACCGTGAGGTTAATTGGATTTTTAGGGAAGGACGCCGAAGTGAAGAGCACGAAGAGCGGTAACGAATACACCGTTCTATCACTCGCCACGCAAGCGTCTTGGAAGGACAAGAAATCGGGCGAGTACGTGAATCGTACCGAATGGCACCGGATGATCGCGTGGGCCAATCTTTCGACGTTCGCCGCCACTCTGAAAAAGGGCACGCACCTCTCCGTGGAAGGCGAGCTGCGCTACCGCGAGTTCAACGACAAGAAACACAAGAAGGTCAAGGTTCGTCTCGCGGAGATCCACCTGGGCAAGATCGGCAAGCTCGATCGCGCCGAAAAGCGTGATGCGAATGCAGCGCCGCCCGAACTACCGACCAACGGCGACGAGGCCCCTTTCTAGGGGCCTCCATTCTTCCTGGGTTGAAGTTTGCTAATGCGAACAGCGGTCATTTTGATTTTTGGAAAAACAGCTCGTCGGCAAATTCCAAGTATGAGTTCCTAGGGCTGGCGTCTGCACTCGCTCTGTCCTCTTGTTGAATCGCGCGTCTATCCTCCGTTTATTTTGTCGTGGTTGTTTCGGCGCGGGGAGCGAATCAGTGCTGCCGCGTTGGGCTTGCTCGGCTCAAGATATGCCGCCTAGCCGTCGCCCATCAGATTGAAACTTGCCGTAAGATTGTAGTTATCACACTAAGTAGCCGCCGCGCTGCGCTGGTCTTTTTCTGAAGGAGAGGTATGGTAGCCCTGAGGTCCGACATCGAGAGAGCATTGGACGAGTTGATCTCGAACGAAGGGGGGATGACATTCCAGGGGCTCGCTGTCGTCCTGGCAAAGCAGCGGTGGCCGGAGCTCGTCGCATGCGAGCGCAAGAAAGACCTGGGTGCGGATGCCATCGGAGGCGGGAGGGCCCTGGCTTGCTCCGTGACGGCCACGCTGGGAAAGATTAAGGGCGACGCAACCCAAATAAAGAAGCACTTTGACATCAAAACGCTAGTCTTCGCCACGCCGCGCGGGGTGACAAACACCACGGCGGAAAACTGGATCGCCGAGATTCGCAAGGAGTTCGGCTACGACTTGGTTGTGATGCCCCGCGAGGACGTAATCACTTCCCTGATGAATCCGATCAATATAGCTCTTTGCCGAACGCATCTGGGCATTCCCGTTGCGCTTGAGCAGTCTGCTGAAGAGTTGTCCCAGAAAGCGAGGGAAGCGGCGTCGGAAGTCCTGGCTACATGGTCGGTGCGTCTCGCCGGGAAGCCTCTCATTGACGTGCGCGCTGTGACGCTCAATGTGGACGGGAGGGATGCGACAGACATTTTTCAGATTGGCGACTTTCAGAGCGCAATGACACAGAGCCGGCGCGTAGTGATCGAAGCGCCCGCAGGACGCGGAAAGACGACCATGCTCGTGCAAATCGCGGGCCAGCAGGACGGATCGGCTGGTCTAGCGTTTCTTATCGACCTTCCCGGATGGGTACAGTCCGGAACTGGTATCCTCCAGCACATCGCCGGCATGCCGGCGTTCCAATCCCGTTCGATAGACGCTGAAAAACTGGCCCGACTCCAGAAAGTGGAGCATTTATCGTTTCTTCTCAACGGATGGAACGAAGTCGCCGAATCCGACTCGGCGCGAGCCGTCCAGGCAATGAGAGCGTTGGAGCGAGACTTTCCGGCTGCGGGTATTCTCGTTGCGACGCGTACCCATCATATCGTTCCGCCTTTGCCGGGAGCTTTGCGGACCAGGCTCCTTCCCGTCAATCGCGGTCAACGCAAACGCTATCTCGACCAACGCCTAGGCAGCCGTGCGGACGAACTTCGCGCAAAGCTGGACGGCGATCCGGTACTCGACGAGTTGACGGGGACGCCTCTGATTCTTTCGGAGGTTGCGACGATTTTCGAGGCAGGCGCTCCCATTCCTCAGACCAAAATAGGCGTTCTTGAGACTGTGATGCGCTTGCTCGAACAGTCGGAGGAGCATTCCAGCCATCTGCAAGTCGAGCCGCTGAGCGGACGCGCTCGTGAATATCTCGGCGCGTTGGCAGCTGCGATGACAGAGCAAGGAGCGGTGACGTTGCCGGAGGACAATGCCCGCGCAATCGCCCACTCAGTGGCCGTACGACTGCGCGATGCGGGGCAGATAGCAGCGCTGCCGGAACCGCAGGCGGTTCTCAATATGCTGTGCGCGCACCATGTTTTGGAAAGACTGACTTATCCGGTCAGCAGTTTCCGCTTTGCGCACCAGCAATTTCAGGAATTCTACGCGGCGCTGCTCCTCAAACGTCAGGTTCTCGCGCTCGTCGGCAACGGGGATTCTCAAGAGATTTGCAAATATACGAAGCGCTATGTGAACGAACCCGCATGGTCGGAGCCGCTCCGGATGATTGCCAACGAGATCGGCGTTACGGCGACGGCGTCTCCGAACGATGGAACGGCCATCCGTTCCGGAAGGTTACTCATCGAGATGGCGCTGAAGGCCGATCCCGTGTATGCGGCGGAGCTCGCCTATCTGTGCGGTGCATCCGTCTGGAAGGAAATCGGAAGCGCGCTGGCTCAACGTCTACGGGCGATGTACAGCGTACCAGACGAACATTTTCGCCAGCGGGCTCTGGCAGGAATGCTCGCGAGCGGTTCGCAGGATTTCAAGGATGTCGTCCTTCCACTGCTGACAGGCGAAAACGATCAGATGCGATTGGGGACCTATCGAACATGGCCCGATTTCCACGTCTCTAGCATTGGGCCGGACTGGGAAAAAACCGTGCGGGGCTGGAGCGAGGAAGTTCGCGCCGAGTTCGTCTCTGAGCTGCTGCACTTTGGAAATGCACGGGAGACCATCTCATCATTCGCGCTTGCTGACCCGAGCGTGAAAGTGAGAACGACGGCGATTTCAGCGTTGGTGTGGCGCAGCTCAAGGGAGGAAGTCGCCAAATTGTTGGGATCGCTGGACCAAGAGACTTTCAATGCGGCATTGCACGAGTTGCCGCTGGAAACGATTCCCGGCCCAATCCGGGCACGCGCCCTGGCGGCATATCGGGAATCGTATCGGGAAAGCACCGACCCAGTCGCGCGGCTGCGGAAATTATTGCTTATTGCAGAAGCCGGTGACGCGAATGTCCTAGGCGAGCTGAAGGACGAACTGAATAAATGCCCGCGCGGGACCCTTGAACAGCTCGGGCGCTACGTCACGAAGCCTGCATTGGATCTGATCCGCCAAAGCGAGCCGGTATGGGTTAGTCATTGGGTGGCGGAGCGAATCGTCGATGGAAGTTTGCGCGGCGAAACCTGGATTGCACTCGTCTCAGGCGTTCCCGAGGAGCTGAAGGAACGCTTGCTGCACAGCATTGAGAGCGAGGACTTCAAGCACGCTCGTTTTTCGGGGCAGATCTCGATACTCGCTGCGATTTGCGACGCAAGCATGGTGGAGCGGATATTCGCACGACTCTGCACGCTGCGCGGAATTATTACAGGTGCTCCCGACGTAAAGCACGACTTGGAGTGGGCAGTTGAGAGGCAACTGGAAGAACTGTTTCGTTCGCTCCCCGTAAATGTTGCGGTGACAGGTTTGGCCCCACACCTTTCGGGAAATGTCGAGCCGATTCAATTGGCAGTGATAACCCGGCTGTTTGGCAGAGTCGGCCGCAGCGAGTCTGATCTCCGTACCACGCTGCAAAGTGAACTAAGGCAAATGCTTCGCGGCTATCTCAGGAAGAGTGTCGCTGTCATGCTGCGCGATGAAGACTTCAACGGCGAGCAGAAAGCCAATCTGGCGTCCGCCCTCGCGCAGGTCGGAGAGCCGGAAGATGCAGCGGTCTTGCGGGAATTAATTCAAGCCGATATCGCGAGAATCAAGAGAGGCCAGGAGGCCAGAGCGCGCGGCGAACGAGGCAAGCAAGGCAACGGTGCAGCCATGCGTTACGGGAACTGGCATGTGCGAGCCCTCCTGCAGCTCGCCCCCGATGCCGCGGACACGCTCCTCCTCGAAATATTGAAAGAGCCCGAATATGAGCGTGACGCGGCTTGGGCATTGGTTCAACTTGCCGGCACGTCCAAGGTCGAAGCGGGATTTGGATTCGGTTTCGGATTAGGCAAGCGCACCGACTACGGAAAGATTTGGGATGCGCGTAAGGGCCAGTTACCGGGCGGCTTCCATGAAGAACGGCGCAAGCGCTACGCGGCGGCGATCCGGGAACAAATCGAGAGCATTTTGCAAGAAAGCAAGAAAGCCGGACAATCGCGGCCATACGATTTCAGGCTTAAGGAGCTAACAAAAGCCCTGGCCGTCATCGACAGCTCTGGTTCGATCGACCTCATCCTAAAGGAGCTGTTGTCCTCCCAGGACAGTTGGAACGGCTGGCCCGTCGTGCAAGCGCTGGAGACGCTTCTGTTCAACGGAATCGTGCTGCCGACCGACGCAACGCTCAAGATTTTCGATACTCTCCTCGGGCACGTGCGTGCTCATCTTTGGGATGACCAGCAGGTTGGCCTCCTCATTCAGGCCCTCTGTGTGCTGCCTTTTATTGAGAATGTGCCCGTAGGAATCGCGAAAATCCGTGAAGTGGTTTCGGAATTGAAACTCCGGAACTATCAGTTGAGGGACGTGACTTTCGCGCTGGGACATAGCCGTTGCCCCGAAGCCGTTATACTGCTTCGCGAATTTGCCTCCGACGACGTTCTTATAAAACAGTTGGGCGAGGTATGGATCAATGCGGTCGCCGCGTTGGATTATCCGGAATCGCGCCGGCTCTTACTGAACTTTGTGGACCCGGAGATTTCCGAATTGCCTGCGGGATTGACGTTCGATCGGGACGACGTTCTGGCGGCGCGCCTTGCGGAACTGGCGCAGCGCGACACGGCTACCGCGCAACGTTTGTTTCAGCTCTGCACGCTGCTACTGCCAGCGGCTAAGCGTACGGTGCTGGCAAAAATCATGAGCATGCTCGGCACAACGGAGTCTATTCTGGCGGGGCTGAATCTCATCGATGATAGTGCCCCGCCCCCAGTGCCTTACGAAATCTGGAAGCAACTTGAGGTGACGTTCGTCGAGCACAAGTCTGTCAGCCCGGAATCAAACGCTTATACGCCTGCGCCGCGAAGCTCGAATCCTATCCGCAGCAGGCTTTTCGAGATGGCCACGACCGACGCTCGGCGGAAAAAAGCGGCTTCTTCGTTGCTCGGCCAAATTGAAGTATGGCGTCTGGAATACGGAAGACCCAATGGTGAGCCCCGTAATCCGGATGTTGAGTGTGTGAGCTCATGGCCGACGGGAGCCCATTTCGCTGTCAACGACAACGTTACCGGAGCGAACTGAAAAAAATCTCAGCGGGTAGAATGCGGCAACTCCCGATCTACATTCTCTGCTCTTTTATCCGAGAAATACGAGAACCAGAAAAACAATGCGGCTGCAGTGCCAAATGCCAAAGCAACCCATTCCGCGGCGCTACTTCCCATCGACCAAGACAACATCGCTGCGAGGCCGCAGAAAAACGCGGTTGGCCGGCAGACCCAAGCAATCCGCCGTGTTCGCACTTCCACAGGCGAACCACGAAGCGGATTGTGCTTCGCTCTCCACCACATCGGATACAGAATCCCTATGCTGACGCTCAAGGACGCTACTACCAGCAGCATCCTCAGCGGAGAAAGTCGAACAGCAATTAAGATCGCTGGCAATGGAAGAAGCGCGAAAACCATCAGGCCCAACCGCGAGTTCAGGCGCCGTCGCTGCCGTTCGTAATTCTGCCAGCTCTCCTCCATTGGCCCCATCGTTGAATCTCCCTTGTTCCACTTAGCCCGAATCCCTTGATTTGCCTCTTCACCGCCAAAACAACCATTCTCATGCTGCTATACATATAGTATCATGGATTGTGCTGTACAGCACCTAAGGAGGCAGTCTCATGTATGACAATTCCGTTCGATTAATTGGCTTCCTCGGGCAGAACGCCGAGAAGCGCACAGCTCGAAACAAAACCCCCTACGTGATTCTCAACCTAGCTACCACCGTCCGGTGGCGCGGTAAAGAATCTAAGGAAAACGTAGAGCGTACCGAATGGCACCGACTGGTTGCTTGGGGAAACCTTGCAAAGTTCGCAGGCACGCTAAAGCGTGGAAACCATATCTCCGCCGAAGGCGAGCTGCGATACCGCGTGATCTCCGATAAGGAGCACCCAAAAGTTGAGCGCAGGCTTGCCGAAATTCACTTAGCCAAGATCGGGAAGCTCGACCGTGGCGAACAACTCACTGATGAATTGCCCGCCGCTCAGACCGACGATCAGGCCGCCTAACTCCCCACCGTAGTTCACTGCACTAACTCTCCCCTCTCAGAAGACCAAGACACTCTGCCATCCACTGGCAGGGTGTGCCTTCCTAAATTCAACACCTTCCGTTCGGTAAAACCTTTTTACGAATTTCAATTGCTCTTCCCGCCGAAAGACTGCGCTTCGCCGCCCGCTTCTTCTGTCAAGGCTCTTCGCTTCGCTCCGATGAACGCACACTGCGCGGCCTTGACAGCGCGGACGGCGAAGCGCCTGAGCCGGCTAGGAAGAGCATTTGTTTTTTTGTGCAGCAAAGTGCCGCTGCCCCAGAAAGCAAAAACCTAAAACACAAAGGAGCGAACAATGCAGACAGAAACGATTGACTTGTATTTCCAGCAAGGTAGTTCAGACAAGGAGTATCACCTCCAATTGGAAAGCGTTGAAGAACAGTGGTCGGTCAATGCTCAATGGGGGCGGCGTGGTTCAGCTTTGCAAAGCGATGCGAAGGTGAGCAGCGTTGCTTATGAGGAAGCTAAGCGCGTCTATGACCGAATCATTCGAGAAAAGACAGGCAAGGGTTATCGCATCGCGCAGGCAACGACCAACGGCGATACGCCTATTTCCGTTGGATTGCCTTCCGTAAAAGAGCATTCCGGTCACGCACCGGAATTACTAACCCCCATCGAGGAACCAGAGGCGTTGCAGTTGGTACAGGATGCGTCTTGGTGGTTCCAGCAGAAGTTCGATGGGCGACGACTGGCCGTACAAAAAGCGGACGGCCAATATTCGGGAATCAACAAACTCGGCCAGCTTATTCCAATCGACTCTCGGTTAACGAAATGCCTAGAGTCAGTGCAAGCGCAAGCCTTCCTGGTAGACGGTGAAATCACCGATTCACGGTTCCATCTCTGGGACCTCCTCAGCATAAACGGAACTGACCTGCGGATTCAGCCATACGAAATCCGTTACGCACGTCTTGGCCTCGTGTTTCAAGGCGTGGACGAGGCGCTCCGGGTTTGCGAGACGGCCATGACACCGAAGGCAAAAGGGGCCTTCGTGAAGGCCATGCACGAATCTCGTGCCGAAGGGTTCGTTTGCAAGAACCGGAACGCGGCGTATGCGGGAGGACGTGCAGGGCAGCACTTCAAATGCAAGTTTGTCACGACCTCGTCTTTCATCGTCGGCCTCAAGCCAGCAGCAAAGGCCGCCGATGGACACCGCTCCATCGCTCTCTATCTGCTAGAGGAAAACCGCCAGCGCTTCATGGGCACAGTGGGAGTCCCGGAGCGTTACGCGCTTCCACGCGAGGGGCAGATCGTTGAGATTCGATACCTCTATTGCCATCCCGGAGCCGATGGGAAGCTCATCCAAGCGAAGTATTTCGGCAAGATCCGTAACGATGTAGCGCTGGGCGACTGCTCGGTGAATCAGTTGAAACTAAAAACCGACGAGAGCGACCCGACCGAATCCTGAGCACCTACCGAACGACCGCAGGCAAAAACCTGCGGATTATTTCCTATCCAAACCGAACACACACAAATTCTTTTTCCCGATGAGTTTTAAGAATGATGCAGATTCACAAAAAAAGGAGAAACACAATGAGCGCGACAGAAGCAGTGAAATCATCGAAAGAGTACTTGAACATTCCGATTGTGGAGTTGACTGAATCAAGTACGAATCCTCGCAAGGTGTTTGACGAGGAGCGGCTTGAGGAACTGGCCGGGAGCATTCGCAGCAAAGGCGTCCTCTCTCCACTCCTCGTGCGGCGAATCAATGGACACTTTGAAATTGTCACCGGGGCACGGCGTTACCGCGCCGCACGGCGTGCAGGGTTGGACGAAATCCCGGTTCGCATTGGAGCATTCACCGATGAGGAAGCCCTTGAAATTCAAATCATCGAGAATATTCAAAGGGCCGATGTGCATCCGTTCGAGGAAGCGCAAGGGTTTCGCGCTTTGCTGGATAGAGAAGGTGCGGATTACTCCATTGAGAAGATAGCAGCGAAAACGGGAAAGGCTGCTTCGTTCATCGCTAAACGCCTCAAGCTCTTGGACCTCACACAACCCGCAGCCGATGCCTTCACCGCTGGACACATCGCTGTCGAGCACGCCTTACTGATCGCGAAGCTTGCGCCCGAAATGCAGGAGAAGGCGCTGGCCCATTGCTTCGACGGCTATCTTGCCGCGAACGACTCAGAGCGAAGCCTTGTGCCAGCGAGTAGATTGCAGGCGTGGATTGAGCAAAACGTCTATCTCAGCCTCAAGTCAGTGCCCTTTTCGAAAGAGGATGAGAGGCTTTTGCCGGAAGCCGGAAGTTGCGCCAACTGTCCGAAGCGAACCGGATTCAACACGCTACTCTTCTCGGAGGTGAAGGACGATTCGTGCTCTGACGCCGGGTGCTTTAATCGGAAACTAGACGCGCACATCAATCAACGTAGAGAGAAGATGCCGAATCTCGTTCTGATTTCGGAAAAGTACACCATCGCAGGAGAGACGCCGATCATTCCGCGCCGCAACTACGTCGAAGTCGTTACACGGAAAACGAAGAAGGGGAAGGAGGCCAGACCCGAACAGCGCCTCTGTGACCATCTCAAGCCTGCCATCTATGCAGACGGCATGGAGAAAGGCCGACTTGTGAAGGTATGCGCAGACCGGACGTGCAAGGTCCACTTCCGCGAGCAACAACAGGAAGATAAGCAGCGCCTTCAATTCAAGGCGGAAAAGACAGCCGCAAACCGGAAGGCGAAGCAGACTATTTCCTTCCGACACCGCCTTATGGCCGACGTTCTCAAATGTGTGAAGCCGCAATTTGGAACCGAAGAGATGCGGATGGTGGCGTGCTTTGCGTTGCGATCCCTTTCGCACGAACTGGTGTGCCGCCTTGCGAAGCGGCATGGCCTGCAAAACCCGAAAGACCCCCGCGATTATCAGATGGCCGAGAAGGCCCGGACACTTTACAAGAAGGCGGATGCTGCTGGATTGGCAGTGCTCATCTTCGAGGCAATGCTTTTAGGCTCCGTCGAGAGAACGAGCGAGAGCAAAGATGACGACCCCCTGAGCATCGCTGCCTCTCTCTTCAAAATCGACACGAAAGCTCTCCGGGCCAGTGTCGGCAAAGAGGAGCAAGAGAAAGCGCGGAAAAAGGCTAAGAAAACCGCAGGCAGAGAGAAGCCAAAGCCTACGGCGAAACTAGCTCGCAAGTGAGAGAAACGGGGCTGTCCTTCACCGGACAGCCCCGTTATTCACCGGTCTTATGCGCTACCGCCCTCTCGCTCGCGCGTATCAATCTTCCATCGACCAGCGTCACAGGGTAGCGGTCGCCAGTCGGCGTCACCTCCACGGTGGCTTTCAAGGTGGGATCGTATTCGTAGTGCGTCCCATCTGGCAAACTCTCTGTGGGACCACCCTGCAATCCAGTGAGACTTGCAAGAACCTTCGATAGCTGCTGTCGCTCCGCTTCACTCATCTCGTCGTAGGCCGCCATGAATGCCCCCCGTGCAGTCTGACTAGAACCCGCGAGCTTGGCGTTCCCGGTGCCATTGCTGAAACTCGTAGGCGTCCCGCAGCGTCGCTGCCACGCCTACTAAGGAGCGCTGGTCATAGTTCAGCGCTTCGAGCACAGCGTGAAGTTGAGGCTCATAACGCTTGAGCGCGGTTGGTAGGCCGGAAAGCGAATTCAGGTGAGGCAGAAGCAGGGCAACGGCCTCGGTATTGTAAGCCAGGGACATAGGCAATTCATGCAGAAAGCCGATTGAGAAGTCTCCCCAGAAATCGCGACTACACCATCGAGTCGCAGCGATGAGATGGGGGAATGGTTCTAGAGGAAGCCAAGACTTATCAATGGCAACGTTTGGCAAACCTAGCATGATGGGATAACAAGCGCGGCAATAGTCGTGGTCGCGAATTTTTCGCGTCTCCCGCGATCGATGGCACCTGTCACAGCCAATCCAACTGTCGGCAGTCTGATGTCGCAATGAGCGGCCCCCTACGCTGACCGGTATACCGGAGACGGACACACGCCAAAGACCCGCAATTCCGCAGGAAGTGCGCCGTCGAGATCACAACTCCTCTCACTTACTAGGGAACATCGAAAGGGCAAAACCGGAGAAAAAATCTTTGCCCGGCCTAGAGGTGTATTCCCGTACCATTGACAGGCCTCGCAACTGAATGTCACGATGTTTGTGACTCATTTCGGCGCAGCGGCTGTTCTTACGCGAGGGACCCAGGGACCCAATGGAGAAACCGGACCCGTATGGCGAATGGGTGCTATTTGGGACTAAACAAGAGGCAGGGGAAAAGCCTCTTCCGGTAGACGAGGAATTGTTGGCTGCTGCGCGGGAAGCCTGGCCTCACGTTTTGGCCCACGCACGCCGCGAACTAATCGACAAGGAATCAGGGTCGGACAGGACAGCCTTGGCAGCCGATGTTTGGGAGAGGGTGCTCCGGTCGGTTGCAAAGACCCGCCAACGTAGCAGGGATTATCAGCCGCCAATTTCTGACCTGCAATCCTACCTGATCGGCGCGTTCCATCACCGATTCAATCGACTACAAAAGAGCGAACACAAGAGACAAGAAACGATTGAATTGGTCGCTTCGACCGTGGATCTTGAGTTGATTGAAGGCGCTCTTGACACGGAATGGGCCGCAGAGCTAGAACGCGCAATCACTCTCAAGCAAATAACGAACCGCATGGATGGATGGACGAAAAAGGTTTGGCAGGCGCGCCAATATGGTTATTCCTGGAAGGACATTTCTAGGTGGTTAGGGGTTTCCGAGGAACAAGCACGGAAGAAATTCGAATATAATTTGGAAAAGCTAAGGGAGAGTATTGTCCGGTTGTTGAAACGAAAAAATCTGCGATCTGCGGTTTGACAAGATGCGCTGGCATCTTTTTGACTTTATATTGTGACGGCGCAAGAGGAGAGACGTTTGAACGCAAGAGGATATTCCGCGAGAGACGAACAGCGACTCTTGGACGCACTTGGCCGTGGTCTGCTCAAGGAGTTCCCGAATCCTGACCGCACCGGGTGCCCTGGCTCTGCTGTTCTGAAGAGAATCGCTTCTCATGAGATGCCACTCGCCGAAGCCGAGAAGTGGCTCGATCATGTGACTTCCTGCAGCCCCTGCTATCGCGAGTTTTCCGAACTTCAGGCTGGCTACCGGCATCGGCGGATGCAGACCATTCTCGCAATCGCTGCGAGCATTTTAATTGTCGTGGGTGTTGCGGGTTGGGCATTGTTCTTCAAGCAGAAGGGACCACGCGTTGTTCAGACCGCT
>Ga0326727_10018756_pt1 | contig 14060 bp, 6 predicted proteins | sample MB2enrmetagenome_FD_207643 | JGI IMG/M metagenome (GOLD analysis project Ga0326727, IMG submission 207643) | Lab enriched peat soil microbial communities from McLean, Ithaca, NY, United States - MB29MY | ecosystem: Environmental > Terrestrial > Soil > Wetlands > Peat | place: USA: New York...
TGACGGTCAGCGCCTATACCGGCACCAACGGCAGCGCGGTTCCGGGGGTGAATTACATTCCCACGACCAACGTGCTGGTCTTTTATCCGGGCGTGACGACCAACCTGTTTCTGGTTCCCTTGCTCAGCAACCCCCTCATGTTGAGCGATCAAACGGTGGACCTCGAACTGAACAATCCGGTGGGCGGCTTCCTGACCACGCCCAGCGAGGCCACGCTCACTATTGCCACGACCAATGCCGGTCCCGGGGTCGTCACCTTCGGCCAGCCCAGCTATATTGTGAGCGAGGGGGTGGCGACGGCGCTCATCACCCTCTTGCGGACCAACGGCCTGACCGGTCCGATTTCTGTCACGCTTTCCACCAGCAACGGCACCGCCATCGCGGGCGTGAACTATCAGGCGGTCAATCAAGTCGTGAGTTTCTCCGACGGCCAATTCGTGCAGACCGTCGGCATCCCGATCATTCAGCAAACCAACGTGACGGTGGATACCACGGCCTATCTGATCCTGACCGACCCGGTCGGGACGACGATTAGCGGGTCCAACGTGGCCACGCTGACCATTCAGAACGACATTCAAAACTTTACCATGGGCGCCGCGGATTATTTCGTCAGCGAAGGCGCTGGCACGCTCACGGTCACCGTCCTGCGCAACGGACCGACCAACGGCACTGTCTCGGTGAATTACTCCACTGTTTCTCCGGCCAATGCCTCCGGCGCCAACGGCTACGCCGTTCCCGGGCTGAATTACAGCAATGTCACCGGCACGCTGACCTTCGCGCCGGGGCAGGCCTTCCGCCCCGTTCCGATACCGATTATCCAGCAAACCACGGTGGACGGGCCTCTGACCTTCCAGGTGGTCCTGAGCGACCCCAGCGCCGGAACGCAAATCTCCAGCCCGGGTGCGGCCCTGGTCACCATCATTGGCAACGTCACCGGATTTGCCATGGACACCAACCAATACTTCACAGGGGAAAATGCCGGCAGCGTGGTGGTGACCGTTGACCGGACCAACGTCAGCACGGGGATCGCTTCGGTCAACTATTCCACCGGCGGCGGCACCGCCGTGGCGGGGGTTGATTACGTGGCCAACAGCGGCGAGCTTATATTTGAGGACGGGCAGGCCAGCACCAATGTGACCATCACCATTCTCACCGATCCCAACGTGCTGGAGAGCAACAAGACGTTCAACTTTGTCCTGTCCAATCCGCTCTCCACCATTTCCACCAATTGCTACCTGCTGGCGCCCTCCAACGCCATGATCACCATCACCAACACCATCACCGCCATCGGCTTCTCCAGCCCGGCTTACTCGGTGAGCGAAAAAGGGGTGCAGGCGCAGATCACCGTCCTGCGCAGCGGCGTGACCAATACGACCGTGAGCGTCCAGTATGCGACGGCGGATGGAACAGGACGGGCCGGGACCAATTACATGGCCGCGTCTGGAACGCTGACCTTCGCCCCCGGCGTCACTTCCATGACATTCGCGATAGGTATCATAGACGACGGCATCATCACCGCGAACCACACGGTTTACCTGAACCTGAGCAATCCGCAGGGAGGGGCGATCCTCAGCTCGACCGCCCCCTCCATTCTCACCATCCTGGAGGCGGACGGGTCCTACATCATTACGGCGGGCACCGCGCCGGTTTCCGGAAGCAGCGGCGGGCTGATCCAACCGGGTGTGCCGGTCACTGTGGACTTCGCTTTGCGATGCGCCGGCGGCCCCAACACCACCAGCAACTTCACCGCCACGATGCAGACCAACAGCGCGGTCACGCCCGGGCCGACCAACAGCATAAAATACGGCGTGCTCATGAACGGCGGCCCGGTGGTTTTCAGGCCGTTCACCTTCACCGCCAACGGCACCAATGACCAGGTGATCAATGTGACCTTCCAGCTTCAGGACGTTTCGACGAATCTGCAATTCGTCGTCTTTTCATTCACCCTGGGCAGCACCACCACCACCTTCTCCAATCCCGGGCTGATTTCCGTTCCCGCCGCCATTTACATCCCCGCGCCGGCCGAAGGCCCGGCCGGCCCGTATCCATCCGTCATCACCGTGACGAACTTGGCGGGCAACATGAACAAGGTGACCGTCACGATCAGCAATCTGAACCATACCTCGCCGAGTGATATTGAAATCATCCTGCAATCTCCCGCCACCAATGTATTGCTGATGAATTACGCCGGCGATGACAGCCCTGTGACCGGCTTGACAGTTACCTTCGACGATAACGCCTCCAACTACATGTCGCCCACCCAACTGGCCAGCGGCCTGTCCACCAACAACAAACCAACGCCCTATATCGAGTATGGTGCGAGCACCATTTTCCTCGGAAACAACTGGCCCTATCTGCCCGTCATGCCGTCGAATTTGACCGCCAATATCACCGCGCCGTTTCCCACCAACCTCTCCGTGCTCTCCGGCACCGCCGCCAACGGCAATTGGTCGCTTTACGTGGCCGACAACAAGGCCCAGGATTACGGCGCGATCAACGGCGGCTGGAGCTTGAATCTGAGCATCGGCAACCCCATTCCCTCCTACACGGATTTGGAGTTGACAGTCACGCAGTCGCCCGCCTCGGCCACCGTCGGCAACACGAATTTTTACACGGTCGCGCTGACCAACTACGGGCCGGCCGCCGCCACCGGTGTCGTCATCACCAATTTTCTGCCTGCGGGCCTGGCCTATGTCAGCAACAACTTCCCCGGCGCGTTCACCAACAACAACGGAGTGTTGAGCTTTGGCGTCGGCTCCCTGGCCGTCAGCAACGGCATCTCCTTCAACGTCACGAACCTGCCCGCGGCGCAAACGACCGTGACCAACACCTTCATCGCCATCTCCGACCAGATTGAATCCAGCACCAACAACACCACCAACGTCGTCACCCCGATCAACTCGCCGAGCGCCGACTTGGGAGTGACCCTCAATATCGTCCCCAACCCGGTGATGGCGGGCGAATTGGTGACCATCACCGTGGTCGTCACCAACAACGGTCCTTCCACCGCCTTGGGAACCATGGTCACCAATTACCTGCCGGAGGGGCTGGTTCTGACGGGCAGTTCCACGTCCTGGCAGGCTGTGGCTGGTTCCGGCGGGACGAATGTCTGGAGCGGTTCCCTGCCCCCCAATGCCAGCACCACACTGATCCTGACCGCCCAGGCCACCGCCGCCCAGGGGGCCACCGTCGAGGACACCGTCGTGGTGGGGTCCCCGGTTTACGATCCGTTCAAGCTGAACAACGCCGCCTCGTTCAAGATTGACATCACTCCAGTCACGCTCTCCATTGTTCCCGGCGCGCGCGCCATTACGTTCGCCTGGCCCGCCTCGGCCGCCAATTATGTGCTGCTGGGCGCGACCAACCTGACTCAGCCGATCATTTGGGTGCCGGTGACCAATCCCGCGCCATCCATCGTCAACGGCCAATACTCCATCAGCCTGCCGAACACGACCAACGGCCTCCATTTCTTTATGTTGTCAACGCCTTGACAACCCGATTGCCTTGAGAACAACCCTTCCCACAATATCATGAAACCAGAGACTTTCCCGCCGGCGGGCGGCCCGCCGAGTGGAACCCATGAGCCTGCCTGCCCGGTTGTGTCTTCCGCCGCCGCGCGCGGCTGGTTTTTTTACGGCAAAGATGGTTCCCGGTCATGGGCGATTCTTTTGGCGTTCCTGGTTCTATTCGGCTCCAAAAAGGCTCTGGCGGACGAAAGGCAACAACTCCAGGGCCATCAGCCGGAGGCGATTCGGCGGATGAACTTGCAACCCGTCGGCGAGCTTCCCGCCACCAACCGCTTGAATCTGGCCATCGGCCTGCCCGCGCGGAACCGCGGCGATTTGACCGGCTTCCTGCGCCAACTCTATGATCCAACCAGCGCCAACTATCGCAAGTTCATCACGCCGGAACAATTCACCCAGAGGTTCGGCCCCTCGCAGGAGGATTACGACAAGCTGAAGAACTTTTTCACGGCCAAGGGCCTGAAGGTGACCGGCCTCCACCCCAACCGGACCCTGCTGGATGTCAATTTGTCCGTGGCCGACATCCAGAGAGTGTTTCATGTCAACCTGCGGGTTTATCAGCACCCGGCCGAACCCCGGACTTTTTTCGCGCCGGACGCGGAGCCGTCCATTGACTTGGATTTGCCCATTTTGCATGTGAGCGGCTTGGACAACTATCAGGTGACGCACCCGTTGATTCGCAAAGGGGTCCCGCTTGGGCAAAACACGACGAACAAGGCGTTGCTTGGTTCGGGACCGGATGGCAGCTATTTTGGATATGACTTCCGCGCCGCCTATGCTCCCGGCGTCACGCTGGATGGGAGCGGACAGTCCCTGGCCCTGGTGGAATTCGACACCTACTATCCCTCGGACATCGCCACCTACGAAGCCCAGGCCGGACTGCCCAACATCCCCCTGGTGAATATACCGGTGGATGGATTCACCGGCGCTCCCGGAGCCGCTGACCTGGAGGTTTCGCTGGACATCGAAGTGGCGGTGGCCATGGCGCCCGGACTCTCCAGCATCCTCGTCTATGAGGCGCCCGAGGCCACCTACCCCATGAACGACATCTTGAACAAGATTGCCACAGACAATCTGGCCCATCAAGTCAGCATGTCATGGGAATTGTTCGACGATCCCAGCACAGACCTGATCTTCCAGCAAATGGCGGCCCAGGGACAGTCCTTTTTTGAAGGCTCCGGCGATGAGGGAAGTTTCAATTATGCGAGCACAAATCAGACGCAGCAATCTGACGATCCTTACATTACGCTGGTGGGCGGAACCACTTTGAGCACCGCCGGCCCGCGCGGCGCCTGGAAATCCGAAACGGTCTGGAATTGGCAGGTCGAGTATCCGGGCCAGGGCATCACCGGGGCGAGCGGCGGCGGGATCAGCACCAACTACGCCCTCCCGGTTTGGCAACAAGGCATCAACATGAGCAGCAACAGCGGATCCACCAACTTTCGCAATGTTCCGGATGTCGCAATGGCGGCGGACAATATTTACGTCGTGGATGAGGACGGAGTGCCGGAGGTGGGGGTTGGCGGAACCAGCGTTGCGACACCGCTGTGGGCCGCCTTTTGCGCGATGGTCAATGAGAAAGCCGCTTTGACGGGCGGCTCGCCGATGGGGTTCATCAATCCGGCCATTTATGCGTTGGCGAAAGGACCGCTTTACACTAACACCTTCCATGACATTACCACAGGGAACAACACGAATATTGCGGATCCAACCAATTACTTTGCCGTCCCCGGCTACGACCTCTGCACGGGGTGGGGCACCCCGACCGGCCAGGCCCTGATTGACGCGCTGGTTCCCACTCCCGTTTTCTCGCCCATCCTTGCCGACGTGACCAACATATTGTCGGGCGGCAACGGCAGCGGGAATATTGACCCGGATGGGTGCTACAATTTGAATGTTCTGGTGACAAACCAGGGCAACGCCACGGCGACCGGCGTGCAGGGCATCCTGAGCAGCCTGACCCCCGGGGTGGTTATTGGCACCTCCACGGTTTCCTTCACCAATATCCCGCCGGAAGGGTCCGCCCAGAACCAGACCGCTTTTACCGTCAGTTCCGAACCCAGCTTCCTCTGCGGCACGCCCGTCCTTTTGCAATTGGTGCTGAAATGCAATCAAACGATCCAAACCAATTATGTCGAGTTTGTCACCGGGGCGATCGGGGCGCCGGTGCGGTTTGATAATTCCACGCCCTTGTCCATCCCCCTGGACGGCGCCTTCTCGCCCATCACCGTCAGCAACATTGGCATGATCGGCAAGGTCACGGTTTCCCTTTATCTCACGACGCCGGAAGATGAGTTTATGGAGCTTTATCTGATGAGTCCCGGCGGCACCTTCGTTTACCTTGCCCTGGAAGACGGAGGCACGGGCGCCAACTTCGGGATCGGTTGCTCGCCGGATGCCAACCGCACCACTTTTGACGATGCCGCCACGCAGTCCATTTTGACCGGCACCGCGCCCCTGGTCGGGACTTACTCTCCGGTAACGGCGCTTTCGTCCTTCAGCATGTTGAGCGGGCCGGAGGCCAACGGCATCTGGGAGCTTTACGCCTACAACCTGGAGGGCGAGGCGACCACTCTGCAATGTTGGTCGCTGTTTATTTCCCCGGAGCAATGCCCGGATGGCGGCGGCCAATGCCCTGGCGCCGACCTCTCGATCACCATGTCGGCCAGTCCCCTCACGACCCCGACGGGCGGCCCGGTGACCTATACGTTGAGCGTCTCCAATGCCGGGCCCAGCCCGGCCCCGAACACGGTGGTCAATCAGACCCTTCCATCGGGCATTGTCTATGAAGGCTCGGTCAGCAGCCAGGGCACGATTTCCCAAAATGGATCCATTCTCACTTTTTCCCTCGGCACGGTCGGGATCCAAAGCAATGCCACCATTACGGTGACGACTCAGGCCGCCACCAACGGCCTGCTGACCAGCACCGCCATTGTCGGCTCCACCGTTCCAGACCCCAATCCGGACAACAACCAGGCTTCCGCCTCGGTCCTGGTGACCAAGCCGATGGCGGACTTGGCGGTGACCATGAGCGCGTCTCCCGTCTCCGTGCCTGAGAGCGGCCAGGCGACCTTCCTGGTCACTGTCACCAACAACGGGCCGGCGACGGCTCTGGGGGTGACCCTGGCCAATTCGCTCCCCCCCAACGTGAATGTCGTTTCGGCCGGCGCCTCTCAAGGCAGCGTTTCGGCGAACGGGACGCTGGCTTCCATAGGCCTGTTGCCGGCAGGTTCCGGCGCGACGGAAACTCTGGTCCTGAGTCCAACCGTGGTTGGCACCTGCACTCTGACCAGCACGGCGGGGCTGGACCCCTCCGAGACCGATCCGGTGCTGGGCAACAATACCGCCAGCGTCTCCATCAACGTGGTTCCGGCGGCGGACCTGGGGGTTTCCGTGGCCGTGTCGCCCAGCCCGGCCATATCTGGCGGGGATATTGCCTACTTGGTGACCGTCACCAACGGCGGGCCGGCCACCGCCACATCGGTGATTATGAATCAGACGCTGCCGGCGGGCGCGACCTTCGTTTCCACCAGCCGGGCCTCGGCGGTGGACCAGAACGGCGTGGTGACGTGGACCATTACCAGCAACATGCCCGGCGGAACCAGCCAGATGCTCACCACCACCGTCAAGGCGCCGACTCTGCTTCAGGGCGTCGTTTCCAATGTTTTGGTTTCCACATTTAGCGTGTTCGGCCAGCCGGGCGATCCGAACACCAACAACAATTACCTTTCGGTCAGCACCCTGGTGTTGCGGCCGACAGAAATTATCATTCCTATTGGAGACCAGTTGACCTCGGAAAGCTCCCAGCCGCCCAATGGCGCGGTGAATCCCGGCGAAACGGTTGGAGTGAAATTTGAGTTGCAGAACATTGGCAACATCCCCACCACCAATCTGGTGGCCACCCTGCAGACCAACGGCGGGGTCATTCCGATGCAGACCAACGCCGCGGGCGTTCCGGTCCCCGGCCAAAGCAGCGCCAGTTACAGCCAACTGGCTCCGGGCGGCGGCTCCGGGTACGGCCAGTTCCTGTTCTCGAACAACGCCGCCTACGGCGGCACGATCGTCGCAACCCTCCAATTGCAGGATGGCCCGACCAACCTCGGCGCGGTCAGCTTCACGTTCGTCCTGCCGGTGGTTTCGACCTTTTGGAACACCAATGTCATCTTCATCCCCGCGACCAATTTCGTGCCCTTCCCGGCCGAAGGTCCGGCCGGTCCGGATCCATCCAGCAATCTGGTTTCCGGCATCAGCGCCTATGTCTCGGATGTGGCCGTCACGGTGTCGAACCTGGAGCACACCGATGTCAATGACATCAACCTGTTGCTGGTGGGCCCGGGCGGGCAAAGCTCAATATTGATGTGTGGCGCCGCCCATGTGTCCACCGCATCCTCTCCCGTCACCCTGACTTTTGACCAGAAAGCCGCCAACGTTGTGCCGGGCGGATATGATCAGGGGCTGATCAGCGGAATCTACATGCCCGCGGAATACAATTCGCCCGTGTTCACCAATGCGACCAACCTTTCGCCCCCCTATAACACCAATTTGTTTGTTTTCGAGGGCATTCCGCCCAATGGATGGTGGTATTTGTACGCCTATGACGGCGCGGAGGGCGATTACGGGGCCATCTCCAACGGTTGGTGCGTGGCCATCACCACCATCACTCCGGTCAACCAGATCACCGACGTGGGTGTGGCCATCGCGGCTTCCGCCACAAACGTCACCGTGGGCAGCAACGTGACCTTTACCATAACCGTCACCAACTCCGGCGCCAATGCGACGTATGTCTCCCTGACCAACGTGCTGGCGGCGGGCCTGAGTTTCGTTTCCAACACCATTCCGGCCTACACGCCCTATCTGCAAACCAACCTGACGCCGACCAACCAGGAGCAGATTTACAATTTGGGCGCTTTGGCCGGCCAAACCAATCTGACCTTGGGCTTTGTGGCTGAGGCCACGGCCATCAGCCTTCAGACCAACACCGTGGTGGACGTCGGGTCCTCGCTGACTGATCCGAACACGAACAATAACACGGCCGTCGCCTCGGTCACGGTGGTCCTGCCCAATGCGGTGGTCTCCCCTGCCATCACAGCCAGCACCGGAAGCAACGCGGTGGTGCTGGGGAGCAACGTCATCTACACCCTCACCGTCACCAACAACGGCACCAATTTGGCGACCGACGTCATCGGCTTGTTGACCCAGGGCGTCCCCGGCTCGTCCACCACGGTATTTTCCAATGAGTTCGCCAGCATCGCCCCCGGCTTCATCGCCACGGCGCAGTTCACCAACGCTCCCGTGCTGACCGGCTTGCTCACCAACACTTGGACGGTTTATACCACCAATTCCACGGATACCAACCACAGCGCCGCCAGCCTGGTTCTTGCCATCACCGCTGCCGAACCCGTTATTGTCGCCAATGGGGCCAGGCTGATTTCCGAAAGCTTCGCGCCGCCCGACGGGGCGATTGATTCCAACGAAACCGTCACCATTGCCTTCACCCTCGAAAATATCGGCGCCGCTCCCGCCACCAACTTGACGGCGGCGCTGCTGTCCGGCAACGGAGTGGTTCCCATCACCTCCAGTCAAACCTACGGGGTCATCGCCCCGGGCGCTTCCGCCGCGGCAAACTTCTCCTTCACCGGCCAGGGGGCCCCCGGCTCGGCCATTACGGCGGTTCTTTCGCTCAAGGACACGGCCTATTCATTGGGAACGGTTTCATTCCCGTTCACTATTGCCAATCCCATGAGCTTCACCAACAGCGCCCTGATCATCATTCCGGACTCAGGCCCCGGCACGCCTTATCCATCGGAGATCGCGGTTTCCACCACCAACGGGGTCGTTGGCGGGGTCACGGCCACGTTGCAGGATTTCACCCATAGTTTCCCCAGCGACGTGAACGTCCTGCTGGTCAGCCCGTCCGGCCAGCAAACGGTGCTCATGGCCCATGCGGGCGGCCCTTACAGTGTGACCAACCTCGTGCTGGCCTTTAATGGCGCCGCCACAAATTCATTGCCGCAAACCAGTTTGGTTTCGGCAACCAACTCTCCCAACCATCCAACTCAGTACCGGCCGCTGGATTCCTTCCCTGGCATTTCCGGCCAGCCCTCCAACACCAATCTCAATGTGTTCTATGGCGGCAATCCCAACGGCATCTGGTCGCTTTATGTTTATGACGACAAGCCTGGAAACGATGGCAGCATTGGCGGCGGCTGGACTCTGGGCCTGACCCTGGTCAACCCGATCAACCCTCCGGGCAGCTTGAGCGTGGGCATGACCCATGCGCCGGACCCGGTCTTCACTGACAATTTCCTCACCTTCCAGATCACCGTGACCAATCTCGGCCTGTCCGGCGCGACCAATGTGATCCTGGCCGATGCGCTTCCGGCCGCCTCCAGCCTCGTTTGGGCGGCGTCCACCCAGGGCACTATCAATACCAATGTGGCCGGCGCCGTGGCCTTCAATCTCGGCGTCCTCACCAATGCCGGCGACACCGCCGGAGCCACCATCGAGGTTCAACCGCTCCTTTCCGGTTTGGTGTCCAATTCCGTCACGGTCACCAACGCCGCCGGATCTGGGGCCGCGGCTTCCAACACGGCGACCGTCACCAACGCCACGCCCTTCTCCCTGGAAGCTGCATATCTGGCCGGCAACCTGACACTGACCCTCGAAAAAGGCTCGGCCGGCCAGCTATATATCATCCAGGTTTCCACCAACCTCGCCTCCTGGACCAGCCTTTCCACCAATATCGCCTCCGGCGCCGGCCAGTTCACGATCACCAACAATGTGGCCAACGCGCCGGCGCGCTTCTATCGCATCCTCCATTTGCCCCAGTGATTTTCACAGGTTCCGAGGCCTTGCGCGCCGGGCCATTTTTCCAGTTGCCCTTTCTCCGGGTCTCTGCCTTCATTGGGCGCGGACTCGCGCCAGTTCCACCATGAAACTTTTTGGCATCACCGGCGGAATCGCCATGGGCAAATCCACCGCCGGCCTGCTGCTCCGGCAACACGGCGTGGCGGTCATGGATTGCGACGACATTGCCCGCCAGGCTGTTGAGCCTGGGCAACCCGCCCTGGCGGAAATTCGGGAGCGATTCGGCCCCGCTGTTTTGCTTCCGGACGGGCGGCTGGACCGGGAGCAACTGGCCCGGCAAATCTTCGCCCTGGCGTCCGCCCGCTCCGATCTGGAAGCCATCCTCCATCCGCGCATCCGGGCCGCCTGGAATGCCGAAGCGGACCGATGGCGCAAAGCGGGCCGCCCCTGCGGCGCGGTCGTCATCCCCCTGCTCTTTGAAACCCAGGCGGAGCCGCTTTTCGATGCGACCCTCTGCGTGGCCTGTTCCGCCGCCGCGCAGGCCCGGCGTTTGCGCGAGCGGGGCTGGGATGCCGTCCAGAGCCGCCAACGCCTGGAAGCCCAATGGCCGGTCGAAAAGAAAATAGCCCGTTCCGATTTTGTGGTTTGGACGGACAGCACCCTTGAGGTCCACGCCGCCCAACTGCGGAGAATCCTCGGGCCCTGGACCGGGGTATGGGACAGCGGAGCTACTTCATCAGCAACATCTGGCGGGCGCGCTTGATCGAGCGGTTGAGTTGCCGCTGATAGTGGGCGGGCAGGCCGGTGTATTTGCGCGGGAGAATGCGGCCCTGGTCGGTCACAAATTGCCGGAGGAGGGCGACGTTCTTGTAGTCCAGCGCGTCCACGGTGAAATCAATTTTCGGCTTGGGCCGGGGAGTGCGGACTTCCAGGGAGCCGGTGGTTTTGCCGCGGCTGCCGCGGGCGCCGGGTTTGTCGGTATGGGTCTTGCGTGGCATAGGTTATTTGATTTCGCGATGGAGCGTGTGGCGGCGCAGGGCCGGATTATACTTCTTGATCTCCAATTTCTCGGTCTTGAGTTTTTTGTTGCGGGTGGTGGTGTAGCGGGAAGGGGATTTGCCTTCCTTGCGCGCTTCGGTGCATTCAATGGTGATGATTTCGCGGGGCATGTTATTCCTTCTCTTTGACGGGTTTTTCTTCGGCCTCTTCCTCTTCTTCCGGCTCCAGGCTCCCGCTGTTGTCCACCGTGCCCAGTTGGCCCAAACGGCGCTGGCGCAAGGCCCCTTCGCGTTCGAGCTGGCTTTGGGCCTCCACGGTGAAACGCGTCCACGGTATGGCATCGAGCCGGGTCCGGGGAATGGGCTTTCCAGTCAATTCGCAGATGCCAAAAGTTCTTTTCTCGATGCGTTTCAGCGCCTCCTCAATCTCGTAAATCGCATCCTGGTCGGACGAGAGCAGGCTCAACGCAAAATCGCGGTCGAAATTATCCGTCCCCGAATCCGCCATGTGCAGGCTGTAATTGGTCATCTCCTCCGCCGATTCCTTGGCCAGGCCGCTCATTTGGGCGAGCAGGCGATCCCGCAATTCCAGCAAATGCTGATGGTATCTGGTCCATTCCGCCTTGATCTTCACCGGGCTGGCTTTGTTGCCTTTGGGCCTGGCGACGAACGTGCCCAAAATGGAGGCGGAGGTGGCCGAAGTCAGGGCCTTTTTCGCCCTGGCCGGCTTTTCAATTTTCTTCATGGTCTGTTTTCTTCTTCTCACACGATCCGACATTTTCAATCGCCCGGCCGCGGGGCAGCCGTCCGGCCGCCGCCTCCGCCTGTGGCGGGGGGGGACTGTAGCAAAGGGCGCGAAAAACGCCACATTTTTCTTCAGAAAAATTCGGGCCGGACGCCCTCCTCCCCAAAGACGTTTTCCGGCCCTATTCTTTTTCGATGCAGGCGTAGGCGTTATGGTGGTGGATGCTCTCGAAATTCTCCGCTTCCGCCTTGTACCAGGTCACCTCCGGATGCGCGTTGAGTTTGAGGGCCACATTGCGGACCAAGTCCTCCACGAAGACCGGATTTTCGTAGGCCCGTTCCGTCACCGCCTTTTCGTCCTGCCGCTTGAGCAGTGAATACAACTCGGAACTGGCCGAGCTTTCCACCAGCGCGATCAAATCTTCAATCCAAATGGCCCGCCGGGAACGCACCTGCACCGTGACCAATCCCCGCTGGTTGTGCGCGCCATGCCGGCTGATGGCCTTGGAACAGGGGCAAAGCGTCGTCACCCCCACCCGCACCGTCAGCACAAAATCAATCTTCCCGCCGATCGCCGTGGCATCGAACCGCGCCGTGTAATCCATCACGCTTTCCATCCCCGAGACCGGCGCTTTTTTGACCAGGAAAAAGGGAAATTCCATCTCCAGGTGCGCGGCGGCGCTTTTCAGCTTCGCCTGCATGGCGCGCAGAATGTCCGTAATGTTCTCCACATGAACGACGCTCCCGTGCGAGTTGAGCACCTCAATGAACCGGCTCATGTGCGTGCCTTTGAATTCCTCCGGCAGATCCACGTACATGCCGATGGTGGCGATGGTGTTTTGCAGCGTCCGCTCCTTGTCGCGGATTTGGATGGGAAAGCGCAGCCCGCGCACCCCGACCTTGGCGATGCGCAATCGGCGGTGGTCCCGCTCGCTTTGTTTGTCCGTCATGGTCTCGGGTTTTAGCTCGCGTTTCGGCGGTGATGCGCTCAGGGTCCCCATAACAATATGCGGGTGAAAACATAACAGCGCGCCGCCCGGTTGGCAAAGGCTATGTTGGGGCGAAAATTCTCCTCTTTCCACCGAATCGTTTCCGGGCCATAGTGGGGCGCTTGACATTCATGGACGATCCTATCCTCAAATTGCTGGGGCGGCACGACTATGTGCCCTCCAATGTCCCGGAGTTGCTCCGCCGCCTGGGTCTGCGCCCCCAGGAGCAACAGGCGCTGCAGCACGCGCTGCATCTGCTGGAAAAAAGCGGCCGCATCGTCCGCACCAAGGGCAATCGCTATATCCAGGCCCAACCGGCGGACCTGGTCGCCGGAGTCCTCCGCATCAACCGCCAGGGACGCGGCTTCCTCCAGCCCGATGACCGGACGGTTCAGGAAATTGTGGTGGAGGCAAACGCCACCTCCACCGCGCTGCACGGGGACCGCGTGTTGGTGCGGCGCGATGTCCGGCCCGGAGCGCCCCGGCCGGCCGGCGGCCCGATGACCGGCGCCGTCGTCCGCGTGCTGGAGCGCAAACGCTCGCACATCGTCGGCACGCTCCAGCAGGGCAAACAGTTTCTTTTCGTCATCCCGGATGATCCGCGCATCCCGCACGATTTTTACGTCAGCCCCCCGCGCGACGCGGGCCGGCCGGCGCGGGCCGGCGACAAAGTGGTGGTGGCCTTGAGCCACTGGGAATCGCGCCATACCAATCCGGAAGGCGAGATCATCGAAGTGCTGGGGCCGGCGGACGAAGAGGGCGTGGACATGCTTTCCGTCCTGCGTCAATACAATTTGCCGCTGCATTTTCCCAAAAACGCGCTGCGCGAAGCGGAACTGATTGCCCGGGGCCGGCTGCCGGGGGACACCGCGCGCGCGGACCTGGCCGGGCGCGCGGATTGCCGGGCCCATCCGGTGATCACCATTGATCCCGATGACGCCAAGGATTTCGACGACGCCATCTGCCTGGAGCGGCCGGGTCCGGGGCGCTGGAAAGTG
>Ga0326727_10018758_pt1 | contig 14060 bp, 10 predicted proteins | sample MB2enrmetagenome_FD_207643 | JGI IMG/M metagenome (GOLD analysis project Ga0326727, IMG submission 207643) | Lab enriched peat soil microbial communities from McLean, Ithaca, NY, United States - MB29MY | ecosystem: Environmental > Terrestrial > Soil > Wetlands > Peat | place: USA: New York...
TAGGCCAGCTTCACATCCGGATAGTTCGCCCGCGTCCCGTTGAAATCGAATGGCTTGCCGGGGTTCTCCAGCATGTCGACCATGCGCGACACGGGAATCGATGCCGCCCCGCTCGAAGACAGCCACGCCGGCCCCTGCGCCGCGGCGCCGCCCTCCGTAATGCCCAGCAGCACCGGGCTGTTGGCCGCCGGGCTGCCGCCGCTGCTGTAATGGTAGCTAAGTCCGTACCCGCCGCCTGCCAACCCGATTTGTCCCAGCATGGCGGCCAGCGTGATCAGCATCCAATGCACCTGCTCGCCGTGCTGCTGGCGCTGCATCGACCAGCCGCTGGCAAGCATTGTGCGGTTCTTGGCGAAGCGGCGCGCCAGATCCTTGATCGTCGCCGCGGGAATCTCGCAGATCGTTTCAGCCCATTCGGCTGTCTTCGGTGTGCCGTCGGACTGGCCTGTCAAGTACGGCAGGAATTTGTCGAACCCGGTCGTGTAATCGGCGAGGAACTTCGCGTCGTGCAGTTTCTCGATGTAAAGCGTGTGGGCGATGCCCAGCATCATCGCGACATCGGTCTGCGGCCGCGGGGCCAGCCACTCCGCGTTCAGGTAGGTGGCCGTTTCGGTTCTGATCGGATCGATGCAGATGACCTTGGTGCCCTTCTGCTTCAGCGCCTCCAACCCGACATAGGCGCCGTGGTCGGGGATGATCCAGCCGATCTGGTTGTTGTTGATCAGATCGGCGCCCCAGATCACCATAAGTTCCGTGCTCTGCACGACGACCGGCCACGCCGTCGTCTGGTCGTACACCTCCAGCGATCCGACGACATAGGGCAGCACCACCTGCGATGCGCCAGTGGAATAATCCCCCGAACTGTTCACGAACCCGCCCTTGAGGGTCATCATCCGGCGCAGCAGGTTCTGGCAGTTGTGCAGCTTGCCCGGGCTCATCCATCCGTATGAGCCGGCAAAGCTCGCCGCGGGGCCATAGGTGTGATCGACCCGCTGCAGTTCCTTCACCACCAGGTCGAGCGCCTGGTCCCAGGTGACGCGCACGAAATCGCCGTCACCCCGGCCGTCCGGATCGGCGCCGGGCCCATGCTCCAGGAACGCACGCCGCACCATCGGATATTTGATCCTTGTCGGCGAATAGACCGAGTCGAGGACGCCATCGAGGACCTGCGTGGGATGGGGGTCCTTCTCCCATGGTCGGATGCCGACGATGCGGTCGGCATCGACCTTCATGCGGAACGCACCCCAATGCGATCCCGTCAGGATCTCGGTCGAGGGCAGTGGCGCGGCACGCGCGCCCGAGCGCAGCAGCGATGCGCCGGACAGGCCGAACGCTCCCGCGGCCATCGCCGTTCCGAGCAGAGTGCGTCGTGTCGGGTGAGCGGCGCTCGCATGGTTCGACATGGCGTCAGGCCACTCCTTGATTACTGGTGCTGGGATTACTGGTGCTGGGATTGCCGGTGCGGGGATCGCCGGTGCGGGGATTGCCGGTTCGGTTCGCCTGGAGATCAATGGTCCGGATGACTGCGGCGGGCAGACAACCGCGCTGCAACGCCGCGTCCCGACCGGCGAGGAAAGCGTTCAGCACCGATGCCGCGCCGGCGTAGAATCCGGTGCGATCGGCGTCGCAACATCGCTCAACAAAAATCGGCGCCCAGACCAGCAGATGCAAGTCGAGCAACGCCGCCTCGCCATGACCGAAGGTGCCCGCGATATCGTCGCCGCGTATCAGTCGTGCCAACAGGGCAAGCTCGATCGACAAGTGATCAGCCGGTTCCACGCAGGCGTCGGAAGTAGAGACCTCCAACTGTCGCAATAGTGCGTCCATGTCGCCAACCGATTCCTGGAACAGACGGCCGGATTGACTGACATACGCACTCTCATACAGCGGTACCGTCCTTGGACCATCGACACCGTCGAACAGGTGCGCAAACGCAACCGCGAGTGTGCGCGCCACGGCCACCGGCGACGCGTCGTTCGACACGGCGGATTGCATCTGTCGTGTGCCGGCTGCACATGCCGGTTCCTGGGCAAGGGCGTCGAAGAACATCGCCCCCAGTCCATCGCGATAGCTTGCAATCGCATCAGCCGATGGCGGCGCCAGGAACAGCCCGGCCAGAAAGTCGGCGATCAAGGCATGCCAGCCGCCATCGTCCGACGCCTGATTGGGCGCGCGTGCCGCGCTCATATCTTGTCGCCTGATTTCGCAACGACCTTGGTTGCGCCGACGTCTTCCGCGTGGAATTGCAGGTAGGCGAGCAGCAAGCGATACTGCCCGTCGTCCAGTGCCGTGAAGCGCCGCATGGTAGCCAGGCTGCCGCTCCATTGATTGGCCAGGAACTGGTCGGCCGGGTGCAGCGCGTGGCAGGTGCCGCAAGATCCACTGTAGAGTTGACTGCTGTAGGCCCAGATCTTGGCAACATCCGGGTTCAGGCCGGTCTTGCTGATCCACACGGTGAGGCTGCTTGGGAGCCAGGTCAGCTTCGTTGCGGTGTCGACCACAGCTTTTTGATGCGTGACCTTGGCGATCGCCGCCGTGTCGAGCGCCGCCATAAGAATTCGTTGCCCTTCCAAAGCGTAGAACGCGGCCGCCGATCCGTCCTGCTGCCAGCCATCCATCCGTACCTGCAACCAGTCGCCATCACGGGCCACCACGGTCAGCTTCGCCGCCGGCAATAGCCTGCCGTCGCCGGCACCGGTTGCGCTGGCCGCCGCGCGGTCGAGGAACAATGGCTTGATCGCCACGGTGTAGAGGGTGCCCCCCACGGCGGTCGGATCAGACGACACCGCGAGGACACTTGCCGGGGAAGGTGCAACATTGCTGGCCACCGGCAGCATGCGGATGACGGCTGTCCGATTGGGCTCGGGGGCGCCGGCATTGGGTGCGTCGATCGGGGGCAGGGACTTGATGTAGGTCGCCATGGCGGTGCGGTCGTCAGGCGACAGGTGCGCCATGTTGGCGACGATTGCAGCCATTGAACCACCGGCCGACAGACCGATCGGCGTCAGGCCGGTATGCAGGTAGTCCGCGATCTCGCGCACCGACCAATAACCGATTCCTGTGTCGTCCGACGTGATGTTCGGCACATAGCCAATGCCGTCCGGATCAGGGCCGCCGGAAAACCGCTTGTCCCCGATGATCGCGCCCATGCCATCGCGCGGCGAGTGACACTCGGCGCAGTGACCGGGGCCTTCGACCAGATATTGCCCGCGTGCCCAAGCAGGACTTTTATCTGATGGCGTAACAAGTGGCTCGCCGTCGAGAAAGACCAACTTCCACAGCCCCACACCACGGCGGATGGTGAATGGAAATTTCAGGTCGTTGTCGCGTGCCTTCCCGGTGACCGCGGGCAGCGTCTTGATGTAGCCGAACAGGTCACGCAGATCGTTGGCGGTCATGCGCTGGTAGGAGGTGTACGGCAGTGCGGGGTAGAGGTTCGCCCCGTGGTTCGAGACGCCCTCGCGCATGGCACGCACGAACTCCGCCGTCGTCCAGGACCCAATTCCATCGTTCGGGTCGGGCGATATGTTCGGCATATAGAAGGTGCCGAAGCCGGAGGTCAGTGCCAGCCCGCCGCCAAGTTGGGTCTCTTCCTTCTGGCCCGGTGACGCATGGCAGGTGCCACAACTTCCGGCATAGAACAGCGACTGGCCATTGGCCAGAACCGGCGGCCCGGCGTCGGCGACATCACGCGAGGGATGCAACGCGGACCATGTGAATGGCGCGGTCAGAACCCAAAAGCCGGCGAAACCCGCCACGACCAGCAAGCCAGCGGCGATCAAGAGCTTTCTCACATCAGGGTTCTTTCTCGCGATGCCGGTGGCGGGGGGTGGGGCGCAACGCTGGATCGGCGGGGAGGTCATTTTGATAACGTATTATGCGTGCCGCACCGGGGACCGGCGGTGCAGTTTTCGGGTGCAATTCTCGGACGTCCAGCGATGAAGGTAGCAAAACCTACGTCCAGCGATGCCGGCTCGGTAGCTTCGGAATCTACCTAGAGTTGCTTAACGTGAGACCCATTACAGGGTGTCGACCCGGTCGGCCGATTGGCGGCGGTTGGGTCCTTATATTCCGGGCATGTTTCCGGGGGATCTTGCCGGCTCCGATCAGCGAGCTGCGAACCATAACCGGGTTGTCATGGCCGGGCTTGTCATGGCCATTTGCGCACGACCGGTGTCGCAATAGATGGCCGGACAAGCCCTGCCATGACGGTTGAGCGATCTTCAGCACCGGAATGATTGGTTCCAGGCCTCCGCAACGCGAAACCCTCGGCGTGTGGTCTCGGCGCGGTCAGCCGCCGAAAGCCTGATCCCATGGCTCCGGCACCAACGCGTAGCTGTCGGCGTGTCGCACCACATGCGCAAAGGCGGGGAAATGCACGTGCATCCCGGCGATCAACTGCCGGTCCGTCGCCACCATGTCGAACACGCGTTTGCGCGTTGCCGCGGCGGCATGCGTGTCGGTGTCGTGGTCGATGGTGACGTCGGGCCGCGGCACCTGGATCTCCGGCACGTGGATGATGTCGCCCCAGATCAGCAACGAGTCCTTGCCCGACGCGATCATGTAGCCGCAATGCCCAGGCGTATGGCCGTGCAGCGGCACCGAGGTGACGCCGGGGAACACCTCCACGCTGCCGGTGTAGGTGCGCATCACGTTGTGGTACGGCGCCATCTGCTCGCGCGCGCAGGCGAAATACAGCTTCTTCGCCCGCTCCGGCGCCCGCGCCATCGCCGCGTCGTCGTTCCAGTGGCGCGGCTCGTTCTCGTGCACCACCAGCTCGGCGTTGGGGAAGAACTTCTCGCCGGTGTGCCGATTGGCGAGGCCGGCGGAATGATCCGGATGCATGTGCGTCAGGATGACCGATTCGATCGCAGCCGGATCGATCCCGGCGGCCTTGAGGTTGCCCTGCAGCTTGCCCGTGGTCGGCGCCAGGTAGTCGCCGCACCCGGTCTCGATCAACGCCAGCCGCCCGGCCGAATGGATCAGGAAGCAGTTCACCGAGGTGCGCCGCCCTGGCCCGCGGAACGCATCGGCCAGCATCTGCTCCGACTGCGCGGGCGTGATGTTGTGCAGCACATCCACGGTGCCATCGAGGTAGCCATCGGACAGCGCGGTGACGACGATGTCGCCGATGCGGCGATGATAGACGCCGGGGATTTGCGCGGTCGGGACGGCAACCATGGCGATCTCCTGAGTGGCTTTTAGTACCCGAGCCTACTGTGCGACAAAGCCGCCGTCGATCACCAGCTCGGCGCCGGTGACGAACGACGCCTCATCGGACGCCAGATACAGCACGCCATAGGCGACATCGATCGGCGCGCCAAGCCGGCGCAGCGGCGTCGCCGCGATCTTCGCCTGGCGCCCCCCGGCGTTGGTGGCATTCAGCATCGGCGGCAGGTAGCCGGGGTGCACCGAGTTCACCCGCACGCCGAGCGGGCCATAGCGGCAGGCCGCCGCCTTGGTGTAGTTGCGCACCGCGGCCTTTGAGGCGTGGTACGCTGGGTGGCCCTCGGCGCCGCCGACGATGCCCATGATCGAGGAGATGTTGACGACGGCGCCGCCGCCGGTCGCCGCCATCGCCGCCGCCGCGCGTTTCGTGCCAAGGAACACCGAGGTCGCGTTCACCGCAATCAGCTTGTTCCAGCCCTCCAGCCCGTCATGGTCGCCGACCGAGGAGCCGCTGATGCCGGCGTTGTTCACCAGGATGTCCAGCCGACCGTAGGTGGCCAGCGCCGCCTCGATCAGCCGCGCCCAGTCGGCGTCGGCGGTGACGTCGGTTTGCACGAAGCGCGCCTGCGCCTGGCAGGCACTCAGGTCGGCGGCAACCGCCTCGCCCTCGCGCGACAGCACGTCGGCGATGATGACTTTGGCGCCCTCCTGGGCGAACAGCCGCGCCTCGCATTCGCCCATGCCGTGCGCGCCGCCGGTGATGATGGCCACTTTGTCCTTGAGCCGCATCGCATCCTCCCGCTGGGTTGATTGACGCTACCCTCCGGCGAATGCAGCGCGACGGCAACCGGGGGCGACGGCAACCGGGGGCGACGGCAACCGGGGGGCCAGGCCGTGTCGCCAGCCTGGGTGTCGCCGGCGTGGGGCGTCCCCAGCCTTGGGGGTTGACAATCTTTTGCTCGTATCTAGCATAACGCCTATAAATGCTCATATAGAGCAAATCAACCGCCGGGAGTTCGCCATGTCCGCGACCATGCTCAGCCCCGCTTCCCGCACCGCGCCGCTCTACGAGCGCGTCAAATCCGTCATCCCGCGCCTGGAGTGGCCGGTGTTCGTCGACGACATCGACGCCATCCTGACGCTGAAGCGCCAGCGCGATGCGGTGATCCTGGCGCACAACTACCAGACGCCGGAGATCTTCCATTGCGTGGCCGACATCGTCGGCGACAGCCTGGCGCTGGCGCGCGAGGCGATGGGCGTCGAGGCCAAGGTCATCGTCCTGGCCGGGGTGCATTTCATGGCCGAGACCGCCAAGCTGATGAACCCGGAGAAGACGGTGCTGATCCCCGATTTGCGCGCCGGGTGCTCGCTGGCCGCCTCGATCACCGCGGCGGATGTGCGGTTGATGCGCGCGCGCTATCCGGACGCGCCGGTGGTCGCCTACGTCAACACCTCGGCCGAGGTGAAGGCGGCGTCGGACATCTGCTGCACCTCGGCCAACGCGAAGAAGATCGTCGAGTCGCTCGGCGCGAAACGCGTGATCATGCTGCCGGACGAATACCTGGCGCAGAACACGGTGAGGCAAACCAAGGTCGAGATCATTGCGTGGGCGGGCCATTGCGAGGTGCACGAACGCTTCACCGCCGCCGAGGTCCGCACGCTGCGCGCCGAGCACCCCGGCATCGTCGTGCTGGCGCATCCCGAATGCCCGCCCGAGGTGATCGCGGAGGCCGACTTCACCGGCTCCACCGCCGATATGTCCGGCTATGTCGCGCAGCGGCAGCCGCGGCGGGTTGTGCTTCTGACGGAATGTTCCATGAGCGATAATGTGGCGGTGAAGAATCCGGGTGTGGAATTCATTCGGCCATGCAATCTATGTCCGCACATGAAACGGATCACCCTGCCGAAGATCCGCCGTGCGCTGGAGACGATGACGCACGAGGTTACCATCGACCCCGCCATTGCCGAGGCCGCGCGGCGGTCGGTGGCGCGCATGCTGGCGGTGTAGGACACGTGCCAACGACAACTATTCCCGATACGCCCGTCATGGCCGGACATGATCCGGCCATCCTCTTCCTGACGACCGCAGTTGCGCCTGCAACATTGTGCCGCCCGCAATGAGAGGATGGCCGGATCAGGTCCGGCCATGACGGGTTGTCGGATTGACGGGAACGGAACAACAAGGAACCCCACCATGCCCACCCCTCCCCTCCCCGCCATCATGATCGAACCGATCGTCCGCGCGACCCTGCTGGAAGACCTTGGGCGTGCGGGGGACATCACCACCGACGCGGTTGTTCCGGCCGACGCGCGCGCCACCACGGCGTTGGTCGCGCGCAGGTCAGGGGTCCTCGCCGGGCTTGATTTCGCGCTGATGGCTTTCCGTCTGATCGATCCCGCAATCGCCATCCACGTCGAGCGCCACGACGGCAGCCGACTAAGCCCCGGTGAGACCATCGCCACCATCAGCGGGCCCGCGCGCGGCATCCTGACCGCCGAGCGCAGCGCGCTGAACTTCCTCTGCCACCTGTCCGGGGTTGCCTCCGCGACGCGCGGGGTGGTCGACGCCATTGCCGGCCACAAGACCGCGGTGGTCTGCACGCGCAAGACCATGCCCGGCCTGCGGGCGGCGCAGAAATACGCCGTCCGTGTCGGCGGCGGATCAAACCACCGCTTCGGGCTGGATGACGCCGTGCTGATCAAGGACAATCACGTCGCCATTGCCGGCGGCATCCGACCGGCCGTGCAGCGCGTGCGCGCGCATGTCGGCCACATGGTCAAGATCGAGCTCGAGGTCGATACGATAGCGCAACTCGACGAGGCGCTGTCGCTGCGGCTTGACGCCGTGCTGCTCGACAACATGGACCCGGTGATGCTGCGCCAGGCCGTCGCCATGGTGGAAAACCGCATGATCACCGAGGCCTCTGGTGGCATCCGCCCCGATACCGCTGTGGCCATCGCCGCCAGTGGGGTGGACCTGATGTCGATCGGCTGGCTTACCCATAGCGCGCAGATTCTCGACATCGGCCTGGATTATCGGGACTGACGGAAGCCGACTGAAGGAAGCAAGGCTGAGGCCCCGGCTCCAGCTATTCTCATTATGGCCTGACTCGTTGTCGAAACGTCATGGCCGGGCCGAAGTCCCCGGGCGCTTGACCCTGGGATCAACCGGCCATCCTCTTGCTGCCGATGGCACGCCTCGTGGCCGCGGCATGAAGAAGATGGCCGGTTGATCCCCGGGTCAAGCGCCCGGGGACAAGAGCCCGGCCATGACGTGGAGAGGTAAGCACGACTCTGCCAAAATGAGAATTGCTGCCCCGGCTCTCTTTCCCTGGCCCTCTTCCCCTGGCGCTCTTCCCCTGGCCCCGCTCATGCGGCGGTGCTTGCCCGGCGCGCGTCGGCTTCGCTACTCTGCGCGCCGGAATCGGAACACACCATGAACGATCTGTTTGGGACCGCCAAGCCGGGCAAGGACGCCGACGCCTACTCCGCGAAGGACATCGAGGTCCTGGAGGGGTTGGAGCCGGTCCGCCGCCGGCCGGGCATGTATATCGGCGGCACCGACGAACCGGCGCTGCACCATCTGGCGGCCGAGATGCTGGACAACTCGATGGACGAGGCGGTCGCCGGCCACGCCACCTTCATCGAGGTGTCGCTGGAGGCGGGGAACTGGCTGACCGTGCGTGACAACGGCCGCGGCATTCCGGTCGACCCGCATCCGAAATTCAAAAACCTCAGTGCGTTGGAGGTAATTCTTACGACGCTGCACTCCGGTGGAAAATTCTCCGGCAAGGTCTACGCGACCTCGGGAGGCCTGCATGGCGTTGGCAGTTCCGTCGTCAACGCCCTGTCGGAACGCATGGAGGTCGAGGTCGCGCGCGACCGCGTGCTGTGGAAACAAAGCTACGCCCGGGGCAAGCCCACCACGAAACTGATCAACGCCGGGCCGGTGCACAACCGCCGCGGCACCTCCATCCGGTTCAAGCCCGACACCACGATCTTCGGCGCGCTGTCGTTCAGCCCGGCGCGGCTTTACCGGCTGTGCCGATCCAAGGCGTACCTGTTCCGTGGCGTCGAGATCCGCTGGCAGTGCGACCCGGCGCTGCTGAAATCCAGCGCCGACATCCCCGCCGAGGCTGTTCTGCACTTCCCCGGCGGCCTGCGCGACAGCCTGGCCGACGACATCGGCGCCATGCCTCAGGTCCTGCCGCAGATCTGGGCCGGCGAGGCGGCGCTGCCAGGCGAGGCTACCGGCAAGGTCGAATGGGCGGCGTCGTGGCTGGAGGACGGCGAGGGGTTCCTGCACTCCTATTGCAACACCGTTCCGACCGCGCAGGGCGGCACGCATGAGGCGGGCTTCCGCGCCGCGCTGCTGAAGGGGTTGCGCGCCTGGGGCGAGCATCGCGGCAACCGCCGCGCGGCGCCGATCACGGCCGACGACCTGATGGCGCCACTCGCGGCCAAGCTGTCGCTGTTCATCCGCGACCCGCAATTCCAGGGCCAGACCAAGGAGAAATTGACCAGCAACGACGCGGCGCGGCTGACCGAGACGGCGTTGCGCGACCGGTTCGATCATTTCCTCGCCGGCGATCCGACGCAGGCCGACAACCTGCTGGCGTTCGTGATCGAGCGCGCCGAGGAACGGCTGCGCCGCAAGGAAAGCAAGGACACCGCGCGCAAGTCGCCCACCCGCCGGCTGCGGCTGCCCGGCAAACTGACCGACTGCACGCGCGAGAACGCCGCCGAGACGGAGATCTTCCTGGTCGAGGGCGACAGTGCTGGCGGGTCGGCCAAGCAGGCGCGCAACCGCGAGACCCAGGCGGTGCTGCCGTTGCGCGGCAAGATCCTCAACGTTGCCAGCGCGTCGGCCGACAAGCTGCGGGGCAACCAGGAGCTGAAGGACCTGATCGAGGCACTGGGGTGCGGCGTCGGCGATCGTTTCGATCGCAACAAGTTGCGTTACGGCCGCGTGATCATCATGACCGACGCCGATGTCGACGGCGCGCACATCGCCTCATTGCTGATGACGTTCTTCTATCGGGAGCTGCCGGAGCTGGTGCGGCACGGGCATATATTTTTGGCGCAGCCGCCGCTGTATCGGCTGACGCACGGGGCGACCTCGGTCTACGCGATGGACGACGCCGATCGCGAGCGCAAGACCAAGCTGTTCAAGGCGGGTAGCAAGGTGGAGGTCAGCCGCTTCAAGGGGCTGGGCGAGATGCCGCCGTCGCAGCTCAAGGAAACCACGATGGACCCCGGTAAGCGGACGTTGCTGAAGGTCGTTGCGGCGCCCGAGGAACGGGCGAAGACCAACGACCTGGTCGAGAGCCTGATGGGCCGTCGCCCGGAGCTGCGCTTTCAGTTCATCCAGGAGCATGCTGGCAGCGTGGTCGAGGTGGACGTCTGACGCGGGTGTCCCTGCTGCGCCGGGGCCAGGCGTGACCCGGTGCTGCGGGCCTGACGTGTGTCCGGCGGTTGCGTCGGGAGATTTCTGCAACGATTTGCCATCGAATCATATGCTATCCTGTCGATCGTGCAGGAGAGAACGTCGATGGACAGGCTTGTCTGGCGGGTGATGGCGACGATCGTCGCCATTGCGGTTTACGGATCGGTCAACCTGTTGACCAATCCGGTCGCGACAATGCTGAGTGGCGAGACCGCCGGGAAGCAGTTCGAAAACACCGACGCCTCCTACTACAGCGCCGTGGTCGGGATGCGCATCTTCGGCCATCTGGGCATCCCGCTGGTGCTGTTGCTGATCGTTCTCGCGCTGATCTGGCTGCGTCCGCTGCTGCGCCTGGCTGGCGTTGCCGCGATGCTCGGCCTGATCCTGGTGGCACCGCCGGCGGAGGCGTATTACGACAAGACCGATTACACTGAGGCCTACACGATCCTGCCGAACGAATCGGCATTCTGGATTCCCGACGTCGGCGCCAACAAGGACAACCAGGCGCAGATCGAGTCCGAGGCTTACCTGAACGCCAACAAGGTGGCGCTGAAGCGGTTCATCGTGCCGCATGTGCATCTGCAGGGATCCGGCGGCTTCTTCGATTTCTACGTTCCCGCCGGCCGGTTGATCATCGTCGACCGGACCCCGTTCAGCCGCGAGTGGGTGGACGCGACTGACCGTGGCACCTCGCGCCGGAAGGAGGGGTTTCCCTGCCAGACCTCCGAGGGTCTCAATGTGACCGTTGGCGTTTCGATTGGTGCGTCGGTGTTGGAGGCGAATGCGGCGAAGTACCTCTATCGTTTCGGCGTGTTGCCGGTTGGCGGCGACCGCGCCGATCCTCGGGTGATCTTCGCCTCGGTGTATTACAGCCGCAAATTGTCGGACGTGATGGATGACGTTGGGCGCAAGAAGGTGCAGACGCTGGTATGCAACGAAATCTCGGGTCGCACGTTCGACAAGGCGAACGCCGAGGCCAACCAGATCATGGATGCGGTGCACAAGGCTGCCAACGATTACTTTGCCGCGGTCGGCGTGACGTTGGACTTCATCGGCTGGGCGGATACGTTCACCTTCGACAAGGAGGTGCAGGACGCGGTGAACCGCCGCTATATCGCCAGTCAGGACCAGGCGGTTGCAATGGCGCTCGCGCCGTATGCGGACACTATCCAGAAGCTGGCGGCGGCGCAGGCGCTACGGTCGTTTGGCGAGCACTCGGACGGCAAGTTGCCGACGACGATCGTGGGGCTGCCACCGGATGTTGGCGGGTTGCTTGGCTCGCTGCTGCGGACCACGCCGGTGCAGGGGCAGGCGGCGGCTGGGCATTGAGGGCCGTTGCGGAGATGGGTCGATATGTAGGGCGGGATCCTGCCGTGGCGCGGAATGACTGACGCATTGCGGGTGCGTCGGTTCGTCGAGTCACTCTCTACGCCACTTGGTATCAGACCGTGATCCCGTGCGGCGAGCGCGCTCAGGCGCTGATGAAGGCGACGCGATCGCCTTCCAACACCGCGCAGGTCAATCGCCCGCTGACCCCCGCACCGGTATCGATACAAATTCGGTTCTGTCGCAGCACCGGTGCCGGACCCGGCGTATGACCGTGCACCACCACGGCGGGGAATGCCGCGTCGGAATAGAGAAACGGTTGCCGGATACGCAACAAATCCTCGGGGGCCTGATGCTGCAATGCGATCCCCGGCCGTATCCCCGCATGCACGAACAGATAATCATCGGTGCGATACCGCAGCGATAGGCTCCGCAGAAATTCCAGATGCGATTGCGGAACATTCTCCCGCCAGCCCTTTCGCGCCGACCCCGGATCGATCCCCCAGCCTCGCAGCGTCGCCGCGCCACCCGCATGCAGCCAGTCGGTTACCGACGGCGCGTCACCGTCCAACGCATCGAGCGCGGTGCGTTCATGATCGCCCATCAGGTTGATCGTCCGCAGGCCCGCGATCGGCGGTCCGCCAGCCAGCAGCGCGACCACGCCGGCGCTGTCGGGCCCCTCATCGATGTAGTCCCCCAGATGGATCAGCAGCGCGTGGCCAACCGGCCGGCGCGCCAGGTCCTCGGCGAGCATCCCATGCAGCGCGCGCAGTTGCGTCAGGCAACCGTGCACGTCGCCGATTGCGTAGATACGTTTGTCGGGACGCAGCAGCCCGGGCGATCGCACGAACGCCAATGCCGCGCCATCAGAGGACGGGGGCGCGGGCGCCGTCCAGGTCGGCACCGTCGCGGCAGCCAACGCGCCGCGCAGGTGCGCGCGGTGGTGCGGGATCCGCGCCATTCCAGCACGTGTTATCCCAGCCCGTGTCATTCCAGCCGGCGCCGCAGATCCTCGACCACCGCGGCAAACATCGCCTCGGTGAGCCGCCCGGTGTTCGTGTTCAGGCGCGACACATGATAGCTGTCGACCAGCAGCAATCCCTCCGGCAACGCGTGGGCTGCCGCGTGGGCAAACTTCGCCGCCTTCGGCTTGAGGCCGCGGCTGCGCAGCACTGCGGTGTGCGCGACGCCGCCCAACGCCAGCACCGCGCGCAGCCGAGGCATGGCCGCCAGCTCGGCCGCGAGGAACCCGTTGCACGCGCCGATCTCCGCCGGCACCGGCAAGTTTCCGGGCGGCACGCAGCGTACCCCGTTGGTCACCCGGCAATCGACCAGCCGCAGCCCGTCGTTTGGATCGGCGCCGTAACGCCCCTCGGCAAAGCCGAACCGTAACAGCGTCTGATACAGCAGCACGCCGGCGAAATCGCCGGTGAACGGCCGCCCCGTGCGGTTCGCCCCGCGCACGCCAGGCGCCAGTCCGACCACCAGCAAACGCGCATCCAACCCGCCGAAGCTCGGCACCGGCGCATTGAACCATTCCGGATGCGCGCTGCGGTTGGCCCCTCGATACGCGACCAACCGCGGGCACAGCCCGCAGTCACGCGCCGGCGCGGCGTACCCGCTCGGTGAGTGCGCCACCTCAGACCGGATCTGGTCCATCCACAAAAGGCTCCGCCGGCGTCTGGCGCACTGGCGATGGCGGCCGCGCCCGCGGCTCGGTCTGCCGCCGGGTGAACTCCGGCGCGATATCGGCAAGCTCCAGGAACTGGTCCGCCTGCCGGCGCAACTCATCGGCCACCATCGGCGGCGAGGTGCGGATCGACGAGACCACCGACACGCGCACCCCCTTGCGCTGCATCGCCTCCACCAGGCGGCGGAAATCCGAGTCGCCGCTGAACAGCACCGCATGGTCGATGCGCGGTGACAGCTCCAGCATGTCCACGGCGACCTCGATATCCATGCTGCCCTTGACGCGGCGGCGGCCGGTTGCGTCGGTGAACTCCTTCGCGGGCTTGGTCACCAGCGTGTAGCCATTATAGGCCAGCCAATCCGTCAGCGGCTTCAGTGGCGAGTAATCCTCGGTCTCCAGCACGGCGGAGTAGTAGTAAGCGCGAATCAC
>Ga0326727_10018759_pt1 | contig 14059 bp, 17 predicted proteins | sample MB2enrmetagenome_FD_207643 | JGI IMG/M metagenome (GOLD analysis project Ga0326727, IMG submission 207643) | Lab enriched peat soil microbial communities from McLean, Ithaca, NY, United States - MB29MY | ecosystem: Environmental > Terrestrial > Soil > Wetlands > Peat | place: USA: New York...
GTAGAGTATGGAGGCTATCACTGCTATTATAAGTATTGCCCAGCCATAGGTAGTCATGTACTCCATGGCGGACTGGCCCTCCTCCCACTTGCCGCTCTGGCGGCGTGCCTTCTCCCTCAAGAAACTTACCTTAACCTTATAATATAACAGGCAGGGATTTAAAGCTTTCTGCCTCGTCTGCCAATTCGGAATGCATCCGGCATTCTTGGAGGGGTATTAGAAGCTATTTAAAGCTTAGCAGTTATATATAGAATCGGTTCAAGGTGGTTTTGTATGAGATACGCCAAAAATTTCATGTATGTTTTTGCGCTTTCCGCGCTTTTTGTGGCACTTCTGCAGCTTTGCGTGGTGCAGGTGGGTGCACAGAGCGCATCAGGCTCGTCCGCGGTCATAATCTCGAATAGCAATGTTACGCTCTCTTCGAGCGGCAGGATCTCTGTGCCTGTGAGCGTCGTCCTCAAATCCGGAACCGCAGGGCAGACCACATTGTATGTGGGAAACCCGCAGATCCTGACAGCCAGGGGGGTCTCGATGGCGATAAGCAATTCCTCGGGAACGCCGAACTTTACCGCTACAGTAACAATAGTGACAATACCCAGCGTTGGCGTATCCGCCGGAAAGTATGTGTTGGCTCTAGGCGCGAGTGGCGCTGACCCGAGCATTGGGACGGCAAACCTCACAGTGAACGTTGCGGGCACAGCAACCACCCAGCAGACAACTGTTGCGACCTCGTCTATCGCCGCTGCGAGCAGCACGATGGTCCAGCAGCAGACCACGCTGCCAGGGGCTCAGCAGACCACAATACCAGCGACCACAGCCCCGTCAAACACTAACGTGATACTGGCTGGGGTCGTAGTGGTGGTGCTCATTGTCGTGATTGCGCTTGCAGTCAGGTTCAGGAAGAGATAGGGCTGCGTTGCAGTTCTATCCTGTTTTTTATTCTTCTTTTAGCATAAGCCCGGTTCTTGGGCCGAGCCGTTAGATGCACTTACGTAGTCTAAGCCCATGGCGCGTAGCATATACCTAGGTATTTAAATATTTATTTATGTAAAATATATATACTAAGGTAAAAGAATTGGTGGGTGTATGGGTTCGACTATCGTTAGAGAGGTGTTGTTCGGCGTTGCTGCGGTATTGAGGAGATATGCAGTGCTGCTCCTTCCTGCCATGCTTGCTGCATCTGGGCTTGCCTTCGGGGCTGGCGCTTCCGGTGGCTCCTCCCTTGTTTCGGAGCTTTCAAGCATACAGGCAACGCTTATGCAGGTGGGCCCTGCGCTTAGCGCGGTGCTCTTCGTGCTTGCCGGGATCTTCTATGCGATAGGCCAGATGCTTCCCCCTGAGAAGAAGGCGAGCTTCCACACCGCCGCGGTGAACATAATAATAGGGGCGATAGTTGTGGGGGTGCTCAGCGTTGCCTCTACCTCCCTTGCAATTGCGTCAACACACCTTCTTGGGAACTTAACCGCAAATACGACGGCGTAATATTAAAGATTCATTTCATCGGTGGGATAATCCGTAATAGTTTCGGAGCTCTCTGAAAAAGAGTGGCCTGACCAACCAGGCCGTGCGGGTTCGAATCCAGCTCCCACCGCCCCTTGTGGGGTTGCCACAAGTAAGTAGATTATGGAAAGGAAAATATAAATAGTATGGTGTTATCGGATGGATAGTCCGTAGCGGTCTCGGAACTGCCTGAAAAGCAGGGGCCTGCGTGAGCAGGCCGTGCGGGTTCAACTCCCGCTCCATCCGCCAATTAAGGGGCCGAAAGGCTCCTTAATAGGTAGATTATGGGAGGGAAAATATATAAAACTTGGTGTGCCCTTGCTCGGCTTCGGGATGTACAGTATCGCGGTTGCGCTCATAGCCATAATGCTCTCGATTGCCGGGATGGTTCTAGGCATAGGCTATGCGGTGAATGACAGGAAGCTGAAGGAGTTCGGCATCTCAGAGATATACCAGTGCGCCATAAACGGTGTCATTGTGGGCTCGCTCATAGTCGCGTTCAGCAGCGGCGGGATTGTCACGATGCTGATAAACAACAGCGTCACGAATGCCTCGTTGGGCGCCACATGCGATAGCTCGCTCAGCGGGAATTATGCGATCTGCTTCGCCTACAATTATCTTGTGGGGCTAAATCCGGTGACGATAAATGGTGCAAGCTACCCAACGCTTATAGACGCATCGCTAGGCCTGCTAGGGCCTGTATCCCTGCTTTATACCGGGCTGAGCATACTGAGCTCGATAAAGCTCAGCCTCGGCATAATAAGCATAGGCTTCGCTAGCGCGCTGAACCCCATCCTCACCGCGCTCAACTACGTGATAGAGGCGCTGACGGCATCCGTAATAGCTATAGAGGTGCAGGGGATACTCCTCAGGTTCATAGCGGCGGTGGCTGTTCCTGTGCTGCTGCCTGCAGGGATAGTGCTAAGGACATTCTATCTTACCAGGAAGCTCGGAGGGGCGCTGATGGCCATAGCAATAGGGCTGTTTGCTGTGCTGCCCATGAGCTATGTGCTTAACGCCGAGCTGACAAGCACCTATGTTGGCGCGCTCGACAACAGCACGGTGAGCTCCTTCGTGCTTGGCGCAACGCAGACCAGCTCTGGCGTTATAAGCGATGCGGCAGGGCTTGGCGGTAACCTTGCAAACCAGACCCCAAGCCTCAGCAGCTACTTCACCGGCTCGATAAATGCGCTGGTGCAGGGGTTTGACAACTTCATTGAGAAGCTTGCGGGGTTTATAGCCCTGCTTATAATAGAGGTCTTCTTCCTTCCAGCGTTCAGCATAATACTCACGGTTATCTCGATAAGGGAGATTGCCAAGGCCCTGGGCTCTGAGATAAGCTTCGGCAAGCTGTACATATGGTGATATGATGAATGATGAAATACTCTTTTACTGCTTGATCGCGGTGCTGGTGGTCCTATCGGTAGCGTGCATCCTTACGCTCAACATTGCGCTCATACTTGCCTGCCTTGTCGCAGCCTTTTTGCTGGTTGCATTTTACAGGCTGCATTACCTTGTAGACGCGCTGATATTCAGGAGGTCCAACCTCGTGCAGGTCATTGACTCTTGTGAACTCAGCGGGGAGAGGAGCACAGCCGTGAGGAGGCTGGGGAGAAGATACTGCGCAACCGCTGCAGCACTCCTTAAAACAGGCCCGATAGAGAGGGTGGAAAGGGAGAAGGTTGAGGGCATAATAGCAAATTCGCACTGCCAGTTCAGGTTTGTCACGCAGGTCGAGACCGTAGACATAAGAAAGCTGCTGGACAGGCTAAATACGAGGATGAGCATGGATGAGATAGCGCTAGGAAGGCTGAGCGGCAGGAACGAGAAGGGCAACATGGTAAAGATAAACAGGCTTAAGCGGGATATTGAACACGTCAAGGGCGAGATAGAGAAGATAAGCACCGGATGGGCTCCGCTAAGAGTCTCCCAGTACATAATGACCAGCGCAATAGCCGACAACAGGTTCGCGGCGCAGGAGCGCGCCAAATCCCAAGTGCGCGAGCTTGTGGGGGAATTCGGCGCGCTTCTCGGCTCAAAGGCAGAGATACTTGCTGGCAACGAACTGCTTGAGGTTCTAAGATTTGATTCGGGTGCATCAGTATGAACATCAGCGTAGACTCGAATTCGAGGCTTGCGTCATGCAGCGTATACCTAGAGCGGATGTCGGAACCGTACCTGGACGCGGATGCAGACGGCGTCTTTGTAGGGAGGAGCGCAATATATGGCACCCCATTCCTTCTCAATCTTGATTGCACGATAAACAGGAACATTGCAGTGCTGGGAATGTCCGGCTCTGGGAAGAGTTATTTCCTCAAGAGCATGATAATAAGGAGCTGCATTTGGCGCGGTTCCTCGGTGCTTATAGTAGACTGGAACAACGAGTACAGGGATGTGGTGAGATTTCTTGGCGGCAGGGTGCTTAAATTGGGCTCAGAGCTCAAGATTAACCTGTTTGACCTATATGACATAGGCGATACAAGGCACATAAGACGCATAACCGACATTATAGGAAATTCATTGAACCTGAACGATGCGGAATCCTATGCGGTTTATGAGATGGTACTGCAGATTGCGTCTGAAGGTATATACTCGGGAACGAGTATAGCCACGCTTATAGACCGTTTCTCCCATAGTGGCGGTGCGCTTGGAGAGAGGCTTGGAAAGAAACTTTTGCAGCTAAAGGCAAACCCGATGTTCGCGGATGCGACAGGCTTCCCTGTAAACTCTCTTCTGGATGGGGTCACAAGCATAGATTTTTCGATGCTTAAGGGTGATGCCCAGAGAGGGGAGACATCGAGAGCTGTGCTTGGAATAATAGTAGAGCTTATGCACAGCATGAGCATAGACAATGTCCCGAGAAACCAGGAGAGGATGATAGTGCTTGACGAGACGTGGAGGCTTATAAGGAATTCCGAGGAGGTAGGGATGCTTTTCAGGGAGGGCAGGAAGTATGGATTCGCGATAATAGTTGCTACGCAGCTTGCGGCAGACATAAGCAATGAGGTACTCTCGAATGCAGCCTCGCTCTTCCTGTTCAGGCTGCAGAACGATAGTGACTACAGGCTTCTTGCCGAAAGCGGGATAATAAGTGAGCAGGATAAAAGGAGGGTAACGAATCTGCCTGTTGGGGGCTGCATGGTCTCGGTTGCACTCAAGGAGGACAATGGGGCTGTGACAAAGTTCTTCATAAAGCGCACTGACGGCATTGTGGTCAACGATTATACTATAAGGTGTGATAGCATGCAAAGAATCGTATCGCATAGGCTTTTCTCCGATTCCACAAAAAGGTTGCTGGTGGGCAACGAGGCAAAGGAAAGGATAGTCAACTTCTTGGCTGACAGCAATAATGAGGTTGACAGCACCGCATTTGTGGGGTTCCTTGCTGGCCTCGGTATTGAAAGGTCCGAGATATTTTTCTATCTCAGGCTTCTGGGCCTGAATGATGCCGAGATAGTAAATGCGCTCTGCAGCGCTGCGGGGCCCTCCTTTGGATAGGTGTATCAATGGACAATGAAACTCTCCTGTGTACCTGCTTTCGCGCCAGAGCGGAACTGAAATGCGGCAAGAGACTAATCGAAGAAAATTTGGCTAAACTAAAAAACCTTGAGAAGATTGCAGGCAATTCAAAATTGAGGTATAAGATCATCAAAATTGACAACAGGAAGGACGAGGAGAGCGTGCTGGAGCTTTCTGAGGAATATGTAAGCCTGCTCTTCTACTGCAGAAAGCCAAGTAATGCAATCTACAGCAGCAACCTTGTCATATTCTTATCGCTGATGCCTTTTCTCAAGGATTTCTATACGATAGAGTTCGCGGACCTGTACAGCTACGTGATAGAGGCGATAAGCCATGGTTGGCAGAATACGGTAAAGGACGAGTCTAGGATAATTGAATCGCTTAAGGAGAGGATAGAGGCTCTCAGTGATTCAAACTGCAGGCTTTCGCACCAGTTGACAAGGCTGTCGAACCTGAAAACTTTCACAGAAGCCGAGCTCTCTGTTTACAAGCAGTTCAGCAAACGGGTTATAGAGAGCTCGAGAGAGGGGGGAAAGTGCAGAAACAGTGGCGAAGGCCGTTCTGCGCTTACAGAAATGGGAATCGATGCCCAAGAGATAAAGCTGGTTGAATGCCACCTGAATTTATGAGCGGTTGATGGTATGTACGCAAGCTATTACACGCTGGCCCTGATACCCGCAGGCATTGCGTTCTACCTGTTCATGAAATTAGGTTCTGACTCGATTGCATCGAAGAGGCCTATTTGCATAAGCGGCGATGACCCTGCGCCAGCCAGCACAGACAGGGTCGGGCAGGCGGCGTTCCTTTCGGCAATAGACGCAACATGCAAGAGAAATGATGGGTGCTTCGTTATAAAGGGCCTGCCAATTAGGGCTGATGAGCTTGCGTTATGGACATTCAATAATAGAAGCATGAGCTGTTCGGCAAATGAAAAAAGCGCTCTGAAAGGGTACGTAGAGCTCACCGGGCTGGCAACTATGTGCGGAGACATGATTTGCACAAATGGACAGGAGGATTGCAGAGGCCTCTTTGCGGCAAGGGCAGCCTATGACATTTTCGTCAAAGATGGGGCATTCGGGATCGGGAAGGGGAGGGATATCGCACATTTCCTTAAGGAGAACAGGATAATCACGATTGAGGAGTTTGATTATGGCAGATTATTGGAAAGCAAACGCGGCAAACCCTTCGCCGTTTTCAGACTTTGCAGGAGGGAACGTAGAACCATGAGCGCCTCGGAATTGATATTTTCAAATGGGAACTCGTTGCTGCTAATGCTATCTAATAGCGGGCTTGTTAGGGTGTTTGATTGCTGAGTGTATTCAGGTATTTGATACGTATGGGTGTGTCCCTTGGCATAGTACTTCTGAATGCTGGCATAATGATGTGGCTGGTAGGCAGGATTAGAGGCAACAGGAATGCATCCAGGCTTGCTGGCGAAATCGTAAAAGCATCTGCTGTGCTTGTCGCGTTGGCGTTTCTAGTATATATTTGGTGATTATGTGCTTGAGAACGTAAAAGGTTTCTACAGGAGTCATGACTTAGAGGAGCAACTCTCTGTTGCCCTGGCTCTGGCCTCATCTTCGGCTATTCTTCTCATGGCTGCAATTATAGGGATTTGGTACCAATATACGATAAGCGCCTTTGCCATCTCATTGATCCTGCTTTGCTTTCTTTTGATATTCGTTATGGCATTCTGCCTTCTGAAGGTCCTAAAACTTAGCGTGAGGCTCAGCGCCACTAAGAAGGCGCTGATTGTTGCGGCTGCCGTTACTTGCATTGCAATTATATGTGTGATGTCAACATGAGTGAGCTAGAGTTCTACAGGATTTCGGCGTTGCCGGGTAACGGCTATGACAGTGGCAAGATCTTTGATTTTATAGGGAGGGAAAGTTTCGTTTTGGTCTACGATCTCGAGCAGAACGCCTCGTTAATTGGTTTGAAAAAGGCAGGCTGCAGCGAGGCAATCGAGAGGGGCATTGCAGGGTTGAGGCTTTCACATTGTGAGTGCAGGCAGCTATCCGAACTGCGGAATATTTCGGCCTTTTCAGTTTACAGGCTTCTGGGCAAGCAGGATAATCCCCTCTTTTACGACCTTTTTGATCTGGCAGGTAAAGATGGGTTCCTTGCGGTGTTGTTCTTATATTCGGAGGTTGATAGCACAATACATGCAAAAAGATATTTGGAAAAAATCCTGAGCTCGAAAACCGTGCATGAAACTGATTCTTTTTTGAGGGAATATTTCAGCAGCAGGATTAATTCGTCAGCGCAAAGGGACATATACCATAGTTCTGAGGAGCTACTCATGCTGAATAAGTTGCTCGAATCGATGAACAATGCAGTACTTGGCAACGGGCTTGCCTATAACATATTTCTGCTTTCGTGCAAGGGATCTGGTTCTATATTAGGATACATTCGGAGCCATTTCCTTATACTCAATGAGTATGAGTTTGAAAGAGCGGACATGTGCTCAGTTATCGAACTGCTTTCGAGGAAGAACTCGCTGCCTTACGGGGTTGATTATTCGAAGGAGTTCCTTAGGTTTTATGGTTCCTGCTCGGTGAACCGTTCACTGCCTACCGTGACTCCAAAGAGCGGAGAAGGCATACAAATAGGGACTTTCGTAAAGGAAGGCGTTGCAGAGACCGGGAATGCTGTAGATATAGACCCGGCAACACTGAATCTGGGCTTCGTAATAACAGGCTTGCCGGGTTCCGGTAAGACAAGGGAGGCAATGTCGATTATTGACCTGATACTTGCACAAGCAGGGAGGAAACGGCCGGCCGTTTTTATAATAACCCCTACAGAGGAATGGAAAGGTTTTGCAAGCGTGCACAATATGTTCTTTGTCAAAGCTTATGCAGATTCCACTCCAATAAACTTTTTCCGTTGTCCTGAAGGCATGGATGTTAAGAGGTTTTACGGGGATCTGGCAATGATACTGGCCTCTGCCTCAAATGCAGGGCCATACCAAAACCCTATGGAAAAATGCATGCTTAACGCTTTCAAGGTCACATTTAGGGACGAAAGGAACCCTGATCCGACATCGGTTTACGATCAGATAGAGGAATCGATAATCAGGTACCATGGAAAACGAACAAACGTAGGGGTCAGGTATACAAAGCATGGGGAGAACATAAAGTCCTCGCTTGAGGACCTGAGAGGCATCCTGAGCATGCCCCAATATTGTGTTCAGAATGGGATAAATATAGAGGACTTCCTTGAAAAGGGGGCCGTATTTGACCTCTCAAGCGCCAGTACGAATGTAAAGAGGCATCTTTATGCGCTCATATTGAACCAGATATATGCACTTGCCTCACAGTTAGACCTAAATGGCGATGGCGAGCTTAGGCTCCTGATATGCATAGAGGAGGCGCAAACGATATTCGGAGGCATAGAATCGCCAGCAGTGCGGGATATAAAGCAGAGGATACAGGATTTCAGGAAGCAGGGGATAGCGATAATGCTGCTTACGCATAGCGTAAGCGACATAGAGGTTGGGATAAGGAGGCTCTGCCAGCTGAAGCTCTACCTCAAGCAAGCTGCAGATACGGCACAGATAGCCTCAAAAGACCTCATATTCGGGAATGCGGAACCGGAAGAGGTGGCCCTGAAGCTTAAGCTGCTGGATTCGGGAATTGGAGCCTTCAGTTATGTATCAAGGAATGGGGCACAAAAGGAACAGCAGGAAAGCATATTCCTCAAGACAAATGGCTACGACATTCCAATATGCGATGGCAACCTTAATACCATAGACGAATACATTAGTAGATTGGGGATAAGCGCTGCAAAACCTATAAAGTGCAGCATCCACCTAACGCTTAGCAACGGGTTAGAGGTAAGCGCAGCCTCGCTGAAAGGGCAGTATGAGTTAAGCGTATCGCACCTTGGAGAGGAGATAGAGAGGATTGACATGGGTAGAATTGATTCTTCAGAGATAACTCTTCTTGAAGGCACGAATTATGAGATAGGGCTGCGGAATGGAAAAGGGAAAACACTAAAGCGTTTCGCGATAAAGGCCTCAAAGAACATTTATCTTGATATTAGGGAAAACGCTTGAAGGTCAGAGTTTTCTAGCAACAGTTAGTATGGAGATACCACCCCTCTTTGAACCATCCATTCCATACTGACCAAGAGTCTCAAAGCCATTTCTTTTAAGTATGCTCTTCAGTTCGTCTGCGCTGTAGATCTGCATCGTCCAACGTTCTTTGAACACTTCTGGCTTCTTATTTCCTTCTTGTACAAAAGTCTCTTGGTTAATTGTCATTAATCCATTCTTTCTATCGAGCTTATTATTGTTAAACCTTACAAATTTCGTGTTATTTACTTCTTTAGCAGTATCAAGAAACCTATATTTTATAAAATTCTTTTCCATAAAGTCTAAGTCGAATATATCAAAGATGTATAATCCACCACTTTTCAGATTACTATTTATATTTTTAATCGTTCTCTCAAAATCTGGCTTACTAAGATGACCTATTGCGTTAAATATCGTTATAACAGCGTCAAAGGTTCCAAACTTTGAGTTTCTCATGTCTCCGCTGCAGAATTCTATATTTAGACTCCCCTCCTTTGCCTTTTGTTTTGCAATCTTTAACATCACCGTACTTATATCAACTCCGAGAATATCATACCCGCGTTTTGCAAACCATAAACTTTGCGCACCAGTTCCACATGTAAAGTCAAGAATTTTCTTGCATTTATATTTCTTGATTATTTTCTCTAGAAATAAGTTTGTATCGTCTACTTTTCCGCCTTCAAGGACCTCGTAGTATTTTGATAGCTTATTGTAATTATATAGTAAGACCATCTAAACACGATATTAATAGGCATTAATCCTTTAAATTATATTGTACAGTTTGTGTTACGGCCTATTTCCGTTTTACACAAACGAATACGGGTGCATTTTTCCCGACCTTTTTAAGAATATTAGGATTCCACCCATCATATAAAAAGGCATCAAAACCTGATTCGATTACCATTCGTTTTACTTTTTTAAGGTTTAGAAGATGTAAAGACCTGCGTACTGTGCTGGTTTCGGTATATAATTTATTCCTTTTTAATCTGATGGTTACATAATAAGATAATCCGTCGTTATCCTCAACTTCTTGATGATAAACCTGTACGTATTTTTCCCTACCAGACTGGATAATATTTGTCGTGGTAATTTTCTGTGCCCATAGTTCCTTCAAAAAATTGAGATCAAATATTAGTATTCCTCCATTATTGAGTTGTGTATTTAAATGTTTAAGGGTTCTTTTTAGAGTATGTCGTAGTTCATTACCATGGTCGATTCCGTGTATACATATTATGATATCGAACTTGCCGGTATGATTAAACTTTTGCATATTTGCTACAATAAAACTTATGCCTGCTACCCTCTTCTTTGCTGTTTTGATAGATTTCTTATCAGAGTCTATTGCTGTTACCTTATACTTTCTTTTTAGCATATCGTCTATACCATCATAGCCGCAAGCAGTATCTAGAAGTGTTCTTGATTTATCATTTTTGTATTTTTTATCAATATGCCTTATGAAATCGTATTTCTTGGTTCTTTCTTGCTTTTCAAGTTTGCCTGAATTTGAATGGTATAGTCTGATAAATTCCTTAGATAGTTTAGGCATAGAACCAGTATAATAATGGGCACAAGAATTAATTATATTACTGGTGGTGGATGGATTTGATAAACAAAACGGAAATCAGCTCTGACAGGGTAAGGGAAATTATAGAATTCTGTGAACTAAAAGATCTGGGAGATTATGTGATGATTGTAAAGGACTGTGATGTCCCAATAAGAGCAGCAGGACATTGGGACGGTGGGATAAGAGGCGTAGTCCCTTATCTTATAGGTCCGATAACCCAACCATTTTGTCTAGCCCTGTTAAGAAATCTTACTTTCTTCTCAAAATCCTTAGCTCCCTCATCGCTCCACTTCTTGCTGCCCTAACGAATCTGTTGTAGTGTTCAACAGACATGCTCGCCCTATTGCCCTGCTTGTCAACCAAACTTACTATTTGTGTTTGTTCGTCTACGACAAATTTTGGACACGGCCCATTCTTGCAACCTTCAGGATCTGCATCGTATAGAGTCTTTTCCATATTTTCACCCATTAACATTAGTTTTTAGATTTCTGTGGAACAATATTTATTTTTCTTTCGGATAAAAATTCTGCCATAGGTATTGCATTTTTTACTAATTCGTCCCTTAACCTTACATACTTTGAAATATCTTTATGCGCTGGATCCAGAGTTCTTGCCCCTAAGAAGTGTCCTGCGTTATCATAACTCATTAAAATTACATCCTTGGAATCAAACATCCAGTAATCTTGAAAGCCTGTTATTAATCCACTAACATCTTTTCTTTCTACCATTAATGTTTCTCTACCTGCTTTTTGCTGTACATAGAAACCTGTGCTTATCGCAAATTTAAGATAATCGCTTAATGGTAAATCTATCACTATTAAATTTATGTTTTTTGTGCCCAGTATCCTCTTCTTTTCAATATTTTTTATCCACTCTTTATCTTCTTCTGATAATTCTATCGGTTGTCCACGTAAATAGCGTTTAAATTGTTCTGCTTCATCCTCAACTGCATAACTATTAAGAAGTTGTAATCTGAAAATTTCTTTCTCGGTTCCGTCCCACAAATTCCTAAAGATACCCCATATATCGTTTCCTTCGGAACTGCTCACCATATCACTAGATTATATTATCTTTAGATAACTATTTATATACATCGTATGTGATTGGATTTCTAGTGTACTCTTCCATAATTTTATGCCACTCGGTATAGCTATTTGCATTAAACGGCCATTTGCCGACTATCAGATCAGTCAAAACACATTGTTCTGTAATTGGATACTCACTTTCCCATACTTTTTCGAATAAGTGCTGACCCCTAGAATTAAGTATATCCCCATCTTTAAAATTACAGAAGAATACAGAATCAAAGTGTCCAGAAGTGTCAGAAACAACAGAATAATCAGTTGTTGCCTGTCTTTCGTCTTCTTCGCCCAGAATCTTATTTAATAGTTTTAATAACAAAATAGAATGGTGGTCTTTGTTAGGTGTAATAACTAATGTATAAAATAAAAATATTCTTTTATCTGGATTCTGCACACATGTAGTAAATCGTTTTATCACACCAGTTTTCTTAAGTTTATTTATACTATATATAACCCTCATTTGAGAGAGTTTTGTCTCTTTTGCTAATTCCTTTAATCTTATCCTAGAATTGTCAATGAGCGTTGTTATTATCTTTTTCTCTGCGTTATTTATTCTATTGCTCTTCTCTACTAAATTTTTTCTGATAGGTATAAATCCATCTATTAGATCATCAAGTGTAACAACCTTGATCTTTGGTTTATAGTTGCTAAATTCCACCCTGAATTTGAATAACCATTTAGTATATTCTGATTGGCTAAGGGGTATCACATGAATTATCAGATTAAAATCGCCAGAGCCAAAATAGGCATTCTGAATAAAATAGTCTTTTTCAAATCGTTTTTTTAACAAAAGAGTATCTGGCACCTTTTCGAATTTTATAGCAATTAGTCTCATATCAGAAAATCCCAACAAACTTGTGTCTAGATCAACTGTATAATATAATTTATATTTATCTTCGCATTCTTTTAGGTATTTAGATATGGTATGATCGGATATACCGAATTCTTCTGATAACTGCTTTATGGAAATTCTAGAATTTAAGTAAAGCCGTCTAAGTAGGTTATAAGGTAGATGTTCTTCTATATTCTTTCTCTCTTTGTCCGAAGCGGTCATATTAATACGTATAATAATAGTATTTCTTACTATATTCGCATTATATATTAGTTTCTGTAAGATTATTAATAAATTTCTTGCTTTAAATATTATTTATAGCATTACATATTTAAACCTTCTCACGAGAGCATTATTCGGGGTGGAAATATGAAAACGGAAACAAAACAAAAAACATCAGAGACTATTGATTGGGCAAGAGAATTTCCACACGAAAGACCTACTGTCACAGTTACCAAACATTTCGATGGTAAAAACGAGTTTACAATAATAAGAGTAAAAACAATACCGAAACTTCGAAAATAATACTAATGGTGATTCGATGGTTGAGAGACAGAACATACAAAGAATACAGCAGGTTCTCCGTAGAGAACCGACGGACTTGAACATAGTGCCATACATGCGAAGTCCATCCCATACTTTGGAACCGGTGAAATTGGGTCCGTGGGACAATCAGGGTGGATGGTCTGATTGTTGGCACCCGGGAACTTGGCACAATGAGTGGCATCCGACGTGGCACAATGCAGCAAGTGCGGAAAGGGGCTATACAAGTTTGATTTTGAGCGACTTTGTTAGGATACGCGAGGATGGGTTTATCTTCAACAAGAAAAACCACATAATCTTTTCCAGCGATGCGGAAACGATAGCGTTTTTGAATAGCGTTGCTATGAAACCAATAGCCGAGGTAGCGGAAAGTCACCCCAAGGTTGTCGAACTGCTTCGTTTGGACTAGGAAGATACACGTGGCTACAGAAATTTTACCTTCTTTGCCGTTCCGCGTGGAGATAGAGGTAATTAACAGATGCAACATAAAACCAGCATGCGACTATTGCTACGCGGGACCTTTTGATGGCAAAACCATAGAATTGGAGGATTTGAAATTTGTAATCTCTAAAACGGAGAGGCAGGTATCTCCTTTTGAGGTTATTTTTCTTGGGGGAGAACCTTTTCTCCGAAGCGATATGGTAGATATCTTAGAATTTGCCAAGATTACCTTCTCGACACATCTTCTTAGCATGAGCACAAACGGAACTATGCTCAAAACACTATCTGAGGATAAGTTGGCACGGTTAAGGGCTTTAAGCGAAGGCAATCCATTAATCCAGGTATCTATTGACAGCACACGCAATCCTACCGTCCAGAAAAGCTTGAGGAGTTTGGAGGGCATAATGGTATTGGAAAAACATGATATACCCTTTAATATCGGGATAGTGATAACCAGAAGGAATCTGCACAATTATTTGGAAACCCTTGACGATCTACTCAAA
>Ga0326727_10018763_pt1 | contig 14057 bp, 14 predicted proteins | sample MB2enrmetagenome_FD_207643 | JGI IMG/M metagenome (GOLD analysis project Ga0326727, IMG submission 207643) | Lab enriched peat soil microbial communities from McLean, Ithaca, NY, United States - MB29MY | ecosystem: Environmental > Terrestrial > Soil > Wetlands > Peat | place: USA: New York...
CCGCTCCAGCTCGGCAAGGTCGTTGACCGGGGTCGGGATCACCCGGGAATCGTTCTCCATCATCGCCTTTGCGAGGTCCCGGAAGATGCCCGCCTCCGGTGAACCGGGAGCGTGCTCCACCACCGGCCGCCCTTCGAGCTCACATGCCTGGATGACCGGGCTCCGGGGGACGAACTGGACAAACGGGGTCCCCAGTTTTGCCGCAAAGGCCGGGATGACCGCATGCTCGGTTGCCTCGTCGCCGTTGCTGTTGCAGATGATCCCGGCAAGCCCGGTGTCCCCCCGCTTTGCGAGGCGCTGGATGGCCCGGGCGATGTTGTTTGCCGCGTAGATGCTCATGAAGCCGCCGGAACAGATGAGGTAGATCTCCTTTGCAAATCCCTCCCGTATCGGCATTGAGAAACCACCGCAGACGACATCGCCGAGCACATCGTAAATTGCCACATCGATACCATAGGTCTCAAAGGCCTTGAGATCTTTTAAGATCTGCAGGGCAGTCAGCACGCCCCGGCCGGCACACCCGACACCCGGTTCCGGGCCTCCCGCTTCGACAAGGTAGATCCCGCCAGGCGACTTGTAGACAATATGGTCCAGCTTGATCGCATACTCGTCCTTTCCCAGCCTCAGCTGTTCCCGGTGCTCTTCCAGCACCGCCGGGATAAACTTCCCCCCGGCAAGGATCCTCGTCGAGTCCCGCTTGGGGTCGCAGCCGACCTGCATGACCGTGTGCCCCATCCCGCTCAGGGCTGCGGACACGTTCGAGGAGACCGTGCTCTTCCCGATTCCACCCTTCCCGTATATCGCGATCTGTCTCATCGTTTTCACCACTTCGCCTCGTACCGTTTCTCCTTGGAACGCCACCCCATGACCCACTCGTTCTGGACTGCCTCGAACAGGTTCAGGATCCCGGTATACCCGAAGTATTCCCGGTTGATCATCCGGAACTGGCGCATCATCCTCACCACCTCGACCACGTACGCCACGCCAAGCCCTTCGCTGGCGTGCCGCTCGATGGTGCTGCCAAATACGACCCGTGGCCTAACCTCACGGAGGCTCTCCCGTGTTTTGTAGACGTCCGTGCCGTACACGACCTTCGGTGTGAGCCTGAGATCGCCGAGTTCCTTTGCCAGCAGGTCCCGGACCGAAGGCCGGGAGCTGTAAAGAGCGATGAGTTCCGGGGTCATCTCCATCTCTTCGGTCACGAACCGGACCAGCGGGATCCCGACGGTCGCATCGGCAACGATCGCTGCCGGGGTCCGGTACAGGAACCGCGCCATTGGCATCTTGCGCCGGCACGTGGCCGTCACCATCCGTTCACCCTCCGCGACCATCTCTTCCGCGGTCTTTGCCGCACCGAACCGCTCCCCGAGTGCCGCGAGCCAGCGCTGCGTGTTGGTCATCCCGATGGGCAGGGGTATCCCTTTGCAGACCTGTTCGATGCCATACATCGCGGAAAGGTACTCCGCCAGTTTTTCGCCGGCATCGTGGCTCAGGATAATGGATGCCTCTGCAGATGCGAGGTTCTCGATCTCGGCAAGGGGAGTCCGGTGGGTCAGCGTGGCAACAACCGGGATCCCCATCCGCGAGAGGGCCTGCCGCACCCAGCCAAGGTCCGCAATCCACGTCGGATTTGCATTTGCATGCGGGGCGATAAGGCAGACAGAACCGGGGATCTTTTTTCCGCCCGGTTTTGTGAGTTTTTTCACCATCGTGTCCAGCGCGATGTCGATGCCGTCGTACTGCGAGCCCCGGAACCCGGCGCACGGGATGGGGACGAGGCGGAACTTCACCTCCGGCTGCACCTCATCACATACAGCGGTGATATCATCGCCAACAATCTCCGGACCGCAGGCGCTGATCACAAACAAGGCGGAGATCCTGAGGTCCTTTGCCTCGCGGATCGTGCGGGCAAGGATCTCCTCGCCGCCATGCACGATCTCGTCCACGCACAGTTTCGTGCAGAGCGTCATTGTCTCCATGTAGTCGCACTCCTGCCATGCGAATGCGTTGTTGACGAGGTAATCGCATCCCTGCGGCGAGTGGGCAAGAAGAGCAGAACCGGAGACCCCCAGTGCCGTCTGGGCGGCACCGTTGAAGGCACACCGTAGGTACGGGTCGCGGCATTTCTCCTCCGCCGGCATCTCCAATCCTTTTGCACGTTCACTTTGTTCCTGTACCATAGAGCATCCCCCGGAACAGGCGCGAACGCGGCAGATCCTTGTTCTCCAGTGCCTGCCGGACGAGGGCCGCGATATTTTTAATCCCCCGGAAACCGTACTGGGGCTGGTACGACGGGTTCATCAGGGTCAGGTTCACCACCGGGCAGGGCGGGAACCGCCCGGAGTTCCCGAAGAAGATAACATTGTCGTACTCCCGGACGATCGCCTCCAGCTCGTCCTCGGTCTCCTTTGACGAGCGGAAACTCCCGAGATGGAAGAGGCCCTTCGTGAGGATGATCTCCGGGTTGACGCCCGTTTCGAGCACGTACCTGATGCTGGGCATCCGCTCCTTGATCGTGTAGGGGTGGACGTTGATCACGACCGGGTGGGCACCGAACTCCTCCGCCATCCGGGCGAGCGAGAGGGCCCGGATGGGGCCTGGAAATTCCGAGATCTCGATGATCACGTTCTTTCCCGCAAGGGCTTCTTTCAGGTAGGCAAGGTCCGGTTCCACCTCCTTTGTCTCCCGCTCGATCACCGCGAGCGCTTCCTTCTCCATGCCCAGCGGTGTTGCCACCCCGAGGATCCACTCCTTCGTGGCCTCGTACCCGTACGGCTGTCCCGTTTTGCTGTACGGGATGCCGAACCGTTCCTGCATCAGGTCGCCAAGCTTCTGGCCCCAGTCATAGCACCACGAGGCGTTCAGTTCAACCTCCCGGGCATGCCGGATCTGCTCGACCGTACAGCCCCCGGCGATCACCGCGTTGATTTTGATACCGACTTCACCAAGGAGCCGTTCTATCTCGTCCATGTCCCAGTTAAATTCCGTTGGTGACGGGCCCCAGCGGGCCCCGAGAATGTTGATCGTCCCTTTCATTGTTGTTTTCGGGGGCTCCATCAGCTCCATGATCAGCTTGAACGCGTCCTCGTAGCCGCTCCGGAAGTCGCCGCCGAACCCTTCGCTTTTGAGCGCCAGCACCCGGCAGCCGACCTGCTTCTCCGCCTCGCGGGCAATGCTCTCGACATCGTCGCCGATGATCCCGGAGCAGCAGCAGGAGAGGATGACGATGAGGTCGGGGTGGTACTTCGCGTACGCCTCCTTCACGGCCTCCAGCAGTTTTCCCTCGCCGCCATAGATCACGTGGCTCTCGTCAAGGGTGGTGCATGCGGTGGGTTCGAGCGGGACGCCCCGGATCTCGCAGCACTCCCGGGTCCTGACAAAGTCGGACATGTACAGCGGGCACCCGGTCGGGCCGTGGACAAGAGGGACGACATGCCGGATGCCGCTGATCACATAATATGCGGTAAAAAACTTGCACATGGGAGCGTGCGAGGCCTGGAGCTTCGGGATCATCTCGCCGGATTCCACTTTCTCCAGCAATTGCTGCAGGTTGCCGTGAAACACGATGGAATCGTTTGCCATAATCTTCACACACTTCCATCTCGCACGCGGGGTATATACGTGTATAGTTTATCATACTCCCATGAATTTATAAAACGGGAAAAATGCTGGCAGGCAGGATAATGCCGGAGCAGTTTTTGCAGGCTCTCCACGGAGATCGGTCCTCAACAGAAGGAGGGGACAGGATCTCCCACCGGGCATTGATCATGTATTTCCGGATCACGGCACGTGAATCTGCCTACGCTGGCTTATTCGTGCAGAACTGGAAGACGCACATGTCATCATGGTGGTCGGCGGCATAATGCGGGACATGATACCGTTCCACGATCTCCGGGCAGGAAAAACCTGCACCGGTGAGGTGCCCGGCCAGCTGCTCCCTCGGCATCACCCTTGGCGGTCCCCGCTGATCCAGATTCCTGACCGCCCCTCCCTTCAACCCGAGCGTGGATCCGAAGAGAACACCCCCCGGTGTGAGGGCAGAGAATGCATGTGCGAGATAATTGTTAAGCTCATTGTCATCTGCGATCACGTGAAAAACCGATGCTGAATAGATCGTGTCGAACACTGCCGGCCTGAATGGAAATGTCTCCGATACCACAAAGAGGTCGCCGATCTCCTCACGATCACGGTAGAGGTCAAAGCCGAGGTTGATGCTCGCCCGGTTGACATCGAATGCAGTGATCCGCTCCCTCGGGAACCCGTCGCGGATCAGCTGCCGGATATTATCCCCGGTGCCGCAGCCGTAATCAAGGAGTCTGCCGGATCGTTGGAGCGCACGGGAATAAAAGAAGTGGTGGTTGATCCGCGGTATCCCAAGGATCATCAGGATGTGGGGGTAAAGGACCCCCTCACGGGTGTATTTCTCCAGGAGCAGCTGGTAATATCCGGCGGGATAGATAACGCCGTACGCTTCGATCCGTTTCATGGCAGCAGAGAGTTCCTCCGCGAGCGTCTTTTCCGGCGGGAAACGGTGGGGTTTTGGTGTCGGCATCGCAAAAAAAGTGTACGCCGGTCGAGTATTCATGGTTACCGTACATTGCCAAGAGGCAATTCGTTCCCGTTATTCACCCCACGTTGCTTTGCAAACAGGAGTGGTGGGATACGGGAGATTTCTGTGGTGATCCCTGACTGAACCGGATATATCTTTCCAACGTTCAGTCCCCACCCGGTAAAGATTACCGTGCATCCACTGATTGAAAAAATGAAGCGTCTCCTCCCACGGGGAGAATATAAAGATATCACAGCCGGAACCCGGTCAGGCCGAGATAGAGAAGGAGAAGGAGAAGGACAATAATCACAATCGCCGCGATCGCAACCTTCAGGAACGGGAAGGTAAGCCACCGGTTCCCGGCCGGCCTCTTCTCCGGCCGGGGGAAGTACCCGCCGCCGGTCGGGGTGGCGCCGCCGCCACTGCTGTACTGGATGCCAACCCCCGGCGCCGGCTTATTGCGCCACGCCTCGATGCCGGCGCACTGGTGGTTGGGCGGGAGCCGGTGCTTGTCGCAGAAATTGCCGCCGCAGTACTGGCAGTGAAACGGCAGGGTCATAGGTTTGCCGCAGAGATCACAGCGTGGCATCAATTCCTCTTTGACGTTCCATGAATAAAGAATTCTGTCTGACCAGGACCGGGAGTTGTCATATATTGGTATTTCACGTAATTGAACCCCCAAAAAGGGGAATATCCTGCACCTTCGTGAGCAAACATCTTATGATGCCGGATGCCGGACATATCCGGCATGGGGAAGTTCGCGAAAGGCGATGTCCTGCTCGCTTCAGTGGCGCTTGACGACCGGACGTCACCAAAGACCCGGCCGGTCGTCGTGGTCCGTGCGGAAGAATCCGGCAAGATCCATGTCTGCCCGGTCAGCAGCAAGCCGCCGTCCGATGCGCCCAGCCTTCCGGTCTCCATCGATGATTTTTCTGATGGTGGTCTCGACCTCTTTGCCGAGAGCTACGTGATGACCTCGCGGGTGCTCTGCCTCCGGAACGGGGAAGTGATCGGCAAACGGGGACGATTGACACCGGAGGCGATCGCCACGATCACCGCACAGGTACCACCCCCGGTATATTCACCTAAAACTTCACGCAGGAGGGTGCGGGGATCTCCTTCGCGTAGGTAATGCCCATATCCATCCACCGGCGCCCATGCGAAACGGTCATTCATGCGGGTGTTCAGCGGATCATCAGCCTTATTATCCCATGGGGCAAGGATGGTTGGATGGATATCACGCAGGACGTCCACGAGATAGAAGCGCGTGTGGGCAGGCTCTCGCCTGTCCAGAAGCTCCTCCTTGTGACCGACGGGTCGGTCACCCAGCTCCTCGAGACAGTTACTGGCAACGTGGTTACCGTTGAGACCGAGGTGCAGGAAATCGCCGGGGCGGATACCGCTACAGCAGAACGGCTCGGGATCCGCAAACGGGACCCGGTCAACCACCGGGTCGTCAACCTGAAGGATACCGCTACCGGCCGCGTTCTCGTCCATGCGATCTCGGAGACCCCCATCAGCCGGCTCCCGCCGGAGTTCCGGGAAGACCTGATGAAAGCGGACATCCCGATCGGCAGGATCATCAGTCACCACCGGATCGAGGCGCGACGCGAGATCCTGAACGCCCGGGTCGCAGACGCCGGCAGCGAGGGGAACCGGATCTTCTCCATCCTCAAAAGCGAACCCCTCCTCTGCCGCCAGTACCGGATCATCCACAACGGCGAGCCGCTCATCTTCATCGAGGAGCAGTTCCCATACAACATGTTCCTTGACGAGCGGCGCGTGATTGTCGAGACGCCGTCACGCATCCACCTGACGCTTATCGACATGCATGGCGGGTCGGGCCGGGTTGACGGCGGCGTCGGCATCGCGCTCGACGAGCCCGGCATCCACCTGGAGGTGCGGCAGAGCCCGGAGTTCGGAGTGGAGGGCTGCGATGACCGTACCGCGGAACTCACAAGGGAGATCGCCACCCGCGTTCTTGCCGGCATCCGGGCCGGCAGCAGCGTGTCAGTGGTGGTGCGGAAGGCGTACCCCTCCCATATCGGTCTCGGCAGCGGTTCGCAACTGTCGCTTGCCACTGCACGGGCGATCTGCGAGCTGTACGGCAAGCCGCTTCCTCCCCGCGAGCTTGCCCGGCTTGTCGGGAGGGGCGGGACATCCGGCATCGGTACCGCGGCATTCGAATCCGGCGGGTTTATCATTGACGGAGGACACCAGTTCGGGACCGGATGCGAGAAATCCGATTTCCGACCGTCATCTGCCTCGCGTGGCGTCCGCCCGCCACCGGTGATCGTCAGGCACGATTTCCCGCCGGAATGGCAGATACTGCTGGCTATCCCCAACCTTCCTTCCGGGGCGAGCGGAGCGATGGAAGCAGACATCTTTCGATCACGCTGCCCGGTGCCGGTGGAGGAAGTACAGAAGCTGTCCCATGAGATACTGATGCGGATGCTGCCCGGCCTTGTTGAACACGATCTTGACCTGTTCGGGTCATCTGTGAATGCCATCCAGACCCTTGGTTTCAAGAAGGTCGAGATTTCCCTCCAGCCGTCTGCGGTCACCGGGCTGCTTGAGGTGATGCGATCTTCCGGCGCAGCGGGGGCCGGCCTGAGTTCGTTTGGCCCGGCCTGCTACGCGGTCTGCGACTCCGGGGTGCGGGAAATCGAGTCCGCCGCACGATCCTTCATGGATACCGGTGGCGGGGGCACCACCATCATCACCACCGCACGGAACACCGGAGCAGCCGTGAGAGTAGCATAAGCTGGTGAACCGTCACCCGCAGGAAAAACCTGATAGGATGCGCATGCCATCATGACGGTGAGGTTTACTGCATGAAGACCGGATTCGGGTGGATCGAGATCGGCAGCACCCGGTACGAGCATGACATCATCATTCACGCGGATGGGAAGGTCTCGAAACGGAAGAAGAAAGCGTCAAAGGATTTGAGAGAAGAGTACGGGCACACGCCACTCTCTGGCGCCGAGCTTGATTTCCTTGCCGATGAGAAACCATCGGTGGTCTATATCGGGACAGGACAATACGGGAATCTCCCGCTCACACCGGAGGCAAAGTCCATCCTCGCTCCCTATCGGCCGGTCATAGCACCGACACCACAGGTTCTCGATGAGATCGGGCGCGGGGAGAAGCGGTTTGTGGCAATCCTGCACATAACCTGCTGACCGGGACGGCCCGGCACCCCTATGAAAAATGCCGGTTCCGGCAGCAATATGTCATGACGGTAAATGCCATCGCAGAATTCCGTTTACTTTCCGATCTTCATGAGCATCTCTTCGAGCGAGGGGTACCGGGACTCGATCCGCTCCACCCGCCCACCGGCCTCGGTTATACTGGTGGAGCACTCGTTGAGCTCCTGCATATCCTGCACATCACAGACCCAGAACCCCTCCTCCTGACGATATGGCTTCGAGTGCCCGATCAGCCTGCCCGGGTCTTCAATGGAGAAGAAGATCGTGTAGGTGATCGAACCGAACTGGTCGCGAAGCTCCCGCATGGTGCCGAACGCGAGCATCTGGCCGCGCCGGAGTATCATCACCTTATCGCAGATTGCTTCCACCTGATAGAGATTGTGGGCCGAGAGAACAATGGTCTTGCCCTCTTTCTTGAGCCGCCGGAGATAATCCGCGATGAACCGCGAGGTCATCGGGTCAAGCCCGCTCGTCGCTTCGTCATAGACGAGAAATGCCGGGTTATGGATGAGCGAGCGGGCGATCGCCGTCTTCCGTTTCATCCCTTTCGAGAACTCCCCCAGTTTTTTCCCATCGGTCTCCAGCATCAATGCAGCGAAGAGCTGCCGGGAACGGACCTGTATTTCCTGCGGCGAAAGCCCGTAAATCTCGCCGAAGAACGCGAGGTAGTTCTCGGCCGTCATTGTCTCGTACAGCCGGGACTCTTCCGGGAGGTAGCCGAGGTTTTCCTTGAGAGCCATCGGGTTTTTCACGACATCGATGTCATTGACACAAAGCTCGCCGGCAGTTGGGGCAATCAGCCCGGAGATGATCTTGAGCAGGGTGGTCTTGCCGGCACCGTTGTGACCGATGATTCCGAATATCTCGCCGTCCTCGAATTCGAAATTCACGCCGTCAAGCGCAACGAATCCGTCGAAATTTTTCACCAGGCCGCGGGCGGTGATCACGGAAAAAGCACCATCCTGATCAGACTGGGGTGATGGGAAAGATATAGGTTGGGTTGCCGACACCGGAAATGCGTGATGCCGGGATGATGTATCAGCCCCGAGCGCCTGTTTCCGGCCCGGCCTGTGCGCGAACCGGTGTCTGTATCGATCAGTTTTTGACCAGACTCCCCACACTATTCTTTTAAAAAAAGGTTCCGGCAACCGGCAGGATTATCCATGGGTGCGATCAGGGATATTGTCACCATTGCACGGTGGGAAGTGAAAAAATCGTTCTCGCTGATGAGCAGAGACGTCCTGCCGATTGCAATTGTCCTTTTTGTCCTGCTGATTATTGTCACCGGTTTTGCGGCGCAGAACGGGATGCACCTGCAGGACGGCATCTACCGGCTCGGCGTTGACGACCCGCAGGTCGCTGCGATCTTTGCATCCGACGCCCGCTTTACCGTCTACGAAACGGATTCCACGTCCCTCCTCGCGAACCGTAACGCATTCGATATCATCATCATTGGAGGGCAGGCGTACGGGAGCCCGACCGATAAGGGGAGGGCAGCGATACAAACCCTCCGGCGGGATTACACGAGCTACACAAACGGCGTCTATAACAGTGAGAGCGACCTCTTTGCCGCGTACCCGCTCTGGATCGATATCCAGAACGTAAAAAGCGAACTGAACTTCCTCTCCACCCAGAGCGGGCAGCTGGTGAGCGTGGCACCAAACGCCGCTTCACCACCGGTTCCGCAGGGTGCGATCACCACGGTACCCACGCCATCCCCAACCCTTGGCTTCACGGAGGACCAGCTCCGTCAGGAACTGGTGAAAAGCTCGTCCCAGACCTCCCCCGTCTCCCGCTATACCCAGGTGCTCACGCCGGCAGGACCCTCGATGGGCTCGTTCGAGACACCTTCACAGCTCTCCCCTCCGCTTCCGTTTGATTCCATCATCCTCGTCTTCGTCTTTATCTTCCCGCTCTATTTCACCTCGCAGTTTTTTATGATGAGTATCATGAACGAACGCATCGAGCGCAAAGGCGAAGTCCTCCTCTCCCTGCCCGTCAAGGCTTCCTCCATCATCATTGGAAAGGCACTGCCGTATTTTCTGGGGATGGTCGCCATTTGTGCCGGGCTCACGCTGTACCTCAATGCATCGCCGATCATCATCCTCCCCCTCATCCCGGTCATCTTCTTTTTCCTTGCAAATGCACTCCTGATCGGCATGCTCTCCCGGAGCTTCAAGGAGCTCTCGTTCGTCTCAATCTTCTTCTCGACGGTAGCGACTTCATACCTTTTCTTCCCCACCATCTTTGCCAACGTGCACGTCATCAGCCTGATCTCCCCGCTCACGCTGATTGTGCTTACCCTCCAGGGCACGGCATGGACGATAACAGACTACCTGTACTCGACCGCGCTCTTCTGGCTCACCAGCGCCGTCCTCTTCTCCATCGCGATAGTCAACTTTAAGGAAGAGCGTCTCTTCTCGGAGAAACGGCTTCTTCCCCGGATCCGCGAATTCCTTGCGGGGACGCTCTCCCTCCGGCATCCGTACGTCTCGGTCTTCCTGCTGGCTGCCTTTTCGATCCCGTTTGTCTTCATGGTGCAGATGCTGTGCCTTGTGCTCTTCTTCAACCTGCCCATGCCATATTCGCTTGTACTCCTCCTTGTGTTTGCCGCATTTATCGAGGAACTCGCAAAAGGTGTTGGGGTCTACACGCTCTTTGTGCAGGATCCCTCATTTTTATCTTGGAAAGGTCTTGTTGCTGCGTGTGCTGCGACCGCGATCGGTTTTATTATCGGGGAGAAGCTCCTCCTCTTTGCCACGCTCTCCCAGATTACCGAGTCTGTCTTCGGGAGCGTGCTCTTCCTCTCGCTGGGGGTGTTATGGATGCCGCTTGCCATCCACTTCGCCGGAGTCCTTATCGTTGCGTGTGCGCTGAAGTTCGGTGGGAGGAAAGGGTTTGTGGCCGGCCTTGCTGCCGCCACTGCCATTCACTGCATGTATAATCTCACCATCATCCTGGGGTGGATTGGATGAAGGGCCGGCACCTCTCGATTATTGCAAAAAAGGAATTCCGCGGGCTCTTTAACGAGCGGACGATCCTCCTTGCGGTCCTGCTCCAGCTCTTTATCGCGATGTTCTCCTCGTTTTTAATGGTCGGGCTCACTTCGATGTACAATCCCTCTTCCCTCTCCCAGTACTCCCACTTCCGGTACCGTGTAGCGTACGTGGGAAACGAGTCACCGATCCTCGATTATCTTGAGAAAAGCCCGGACTTCCGGGTATACCATATGGTTCTCTCACCTGCGGTAACTGCCCTGCAGGAGCGGAAGCTTGCCGCAGTAGTGTACGTTCCCGATACACCCCCGGATGCGGCCGACCCGGTCAAGATCACGCTCTATACGCTTACCAACGATATCCAGAGCGCCATTGTTGACGTCAAGCTCAAGGATATTTTCCTCGCATATGAGAGAGATCTCCGGCAGGTCCGGGCATACCGGCTGGACGAGCAGCCGATCCCGGTCCAGATACCTCCGTCGAGCGGCGGTGACTTTTACGAGTTTGTCTACGGTCTTCTGATCCCGCTTCTTGTCCTTATGCCGGCAATCATCTCCTCGGCACTCGTGATCGACCTGATCACCGAGGAGTACCAGCACGAGACGCTCGAAACGCTCGTCTCGACGCCGGTCACCTTTGCCGAGATGGTCTGGGGCAAGGTTCTTGCCTGCGAACTGCTCGTGCCGGTACAGGCAGGGGCATGGCTGGTCCTGCTGATGGCGAACGGAATCCCGATAGAGAATGCCGGCCTTATCCTGCTCGATGTTGTCGTGACGTCCCTCATCCTGATCCTGATGGGCACCCTGACCGCCCTTCACTACCGTGAGCGGACCGCGGCACAGTTCATCTTTTCCACGGCGCTCGTGGTCGTCATCCTCTTTGTGCTTGCGCTCCCGGAAAACCCGCTCAACCTGATCACGCGGCTTGCGGTAGGAACTGCGGGAATGGACCAATGGCTCATCTTCGGGGCAGCGTTGATCGCAGCCATCGCTCTCGGGTACATGACCCACCGGTACGCGGAAAAATCCGGGCGGGAACATCACGCCGCATAAGGGAAAGAAAAAAATTGAAAGTAAAACCAGATTATTGCATGGACATGAGCTGCTGGTCGATGATTTTGTAGATCTTTCCGGCGCTGGTGACCCAGACTTCAACATGATCGCTGCCCCGGCTTCCCGGTAGTACCAGCTCGTCGCCACCACTGGGCCGATTACCATTATCCATATACTGGTCGGTCACCGTCCCGTCTGATTGGGTCACCCGCATCCTGATGGCCTGCAGGGCAAATTCTCCCGGTCCCCCGTTATACAGGAGATGGATTTTGCTCGTGGGCCGGTCTTTTGTCAACTGGAGATCGACAAACTGCGCCGGGGGCAGGGTAACGACCGGTTCGACCGTTGTCACCGGTGCTGCCAGGCTCGTTTGTGCCATCGTGGGCGTAGTCGCATCTGCAACCGTCTCCACCGGCCTGATCTCTGCCTGCGTGGGGCTCGTACAGCCGGCAAAAAGCCCGCAGAGAAAGAGCGCGACAGATGCGGCCGCGATAAGTCTGGTTCGCATGGAGAATCCTTTATTCTGTTCATATTTCTGATTTGCGTTCAGAATTGGTGAGAATCACGGTCACAGGTTCCGGTAGCCGTCATCGCATAAAGAATGCTGTTACGGGCCTCTACCGGGCAGAAAAACCCCATAAAGAACAGTTAAATTAAAAAGGACACCCGGATTAACTCTACATATCAGGAGTATATGGAATGTTCTGTCCCAAGTGCGGAAAAGAGACCGATGCCTCGGGAAAATACTGCCAGTGGTGCGGGGCCCCAATTGAGCCTGCACCGGCAAATCAGACGGTAATTGCCACCCCGGAAGTGGAAGAGGGGCCGGAAGTCGGCGTGTATGCCGGTCTGGGCAGGCGGTTTGTTGCATGGATTGCAGATTCCATCATCATCGTCATTTTGGGCATCATCGTGATTGCGTTCTTCAACCTGATCACAGGCTTCAGATATCTGTATTATATCGTTGTCAGTCACGCACCGATCAGTTCTCTCACGGAGGCAGGAACTTATGATGCAGCAATCGGCCCGATCATCGCGGCGGTGGGTGTCTTCATTATCATCGTTCCATGGCTCTATTATGCCGGCCTGGAAGCCTCGCGGAGCCACGCAACTCCCGGCAAGGTTCTGATGCACCTCGCGGTGACGGATCTTGCTGGCAACCAGGTCTCATTTGCCCGGGCTACGCTCCGGTTCATTGGCATGTTCTTCTTCGGTCTCTTCATTCCCCTGTTTGTCATCGGTTTTGGCGTCGGGATTATCGGGCTCACGATCAGTTGTGTCATAGCCGTTGTCATCATTTTGTTGAACTTCCTTGTCATAGGTCTTACAAAAAAGCGGCAGGGCATCCACGACAAGATTGCCGGCTGCCTCGTACTCCTCCAACAGGACTGACCATCTCATCTTTTTTTAAATAATCCCCTGTTTTTCCTCGGAAGGTCTGTCCTGAATGCCGTGGTATCACAGCAGGGGATGCCATTCCTGGATGGTATGCCGGATCAGTGGTACCGAAGCTTCATCCCGAGTAAAAACAGGACAAGGCCAAACGTGACAAAGTTTGCCACGATGATGGGAGCGGAACCAGACCAGATGCCATACACCATCCAGAGAAAATCACCGGCTGCAAAAAGGAGAATCATCAAGAGCGAGATATCCTTTGTTTCCCTCAGCCTCCAGCTTCTGGCGACCTGTGGGACAAATGAGACGGTGGTGAGGGTGCCAGCGATATAGCCGACCATGATGCTGATGTCCATTCGTAATGCCTCTGTTTCAGGATGAGTGTTGACACTCTGACGATTTATACCGGGCGGGCAATAGCCTGGAAGAAAAAAGCGAATCGCGTAGTGGTACCGGCGGGAGATGCCGGTACAGCATGGCGACCCGTTCGTACTGGCGGCCACACCGCACGTACCCTTAGTACGCTTTGACTATTGTGAGGGGATATGCTACGGATGAGCATTGGCTGGGAGCAACTGTTTCATAGTTTGTTTCATGACGGCACCGGACTACCGGACATACCGGGCAGCTCTCACGTTCCTGTTACACTTTTCACCGGAACGACAACACGTTTGAAGTGCGGCGGGTACGGAACATGCCCTCCATCCCGGAGGGGATCGCGGAAGACGAGCGTGTTGCCTTCTTTTGCCACGGTGATAATATAGGAATGGTATATCAGCCGTTTTACTTCCGGCAATGAAAGGTATGGCCCGACTTCTGCCGGGGTCGTATTGCGGTATTTCTCGAACACCACCTG
>Ga0326727_10018765_pt1 | contig 14056 bp, 12 predicted proteins | sample MB2enrmetagenome_FD_207643 | JGI IMG/M metagenome (GOLD analysis project Ga0326727, IMG submission 207643) | Lab enriched peat soil microbial communities from McLean, Ithaca, NY, United States - MB29MY | ecosystem: Environmental > Terrestrial > Soil > Wetlands > Peat | place: USA: New York...
GCGCCACCACCACGTTTGCGAACCGGGCTATCGGCGATGTGCTGATCGCCTGGGAAAACGAGGCCTATCTGGTGCTGCAGGAACTCGGCGCCGACGCGTTCGAGATCGTGACACCCTCGCTCTCCATCCTGGCCGAGCCGACGGTCGCACTGGTGGATGGCAATGTCGATACACCCGACAAGCGGAGGGCCGCCGAGGCCTATCTCGACTTCCTTTATGCGCCGCAAGCGCAGGCTGCGATTGCCAGGCATTATTATCGTCCGGTCAAGCCGGAATATGCCGCCAAGGCCGATCTCGACCGGCTTGCGCCCTTGAAACTGGTCACCATCGACAAGGATTTCGGCGGCTGGGCGACGGCGCAACAAAAGCACTTTGCCGACGGCGGGGAATTCGATCAGATGATGGCCAAGGCTCATCAATAGCGCCATACAATTTCCAGGGCATACGGGACGATCGTCGTGCGATTTAAACAGCCGAGCGCGCTTCCAGGCTTCGCCTTCGCGCTGGGTTATACGGTATTATACCTCGGCATCATCGTACTGCTGCCGCTTGCGGCACTGGTAGCGACGGCCGCGGGCATGGGATTGCGGGGAATCCTGGCTGTCGCAACCGAGCCGCGGGTGCTGGCAGCGCTGCGCGTGAGTTTTGGACTGGCTTTCGCCGCCGCGCTGGTTGACTGCGGATTCGGCCTGTTGATCGCGTGGGTGCTGACGCGTTATCGCTTTCCGGGACGCAAGCTGCTGGACGCGGCCGTCGATCTGCCTTTTGCGCTGCCGACCGCGGTGGCCGGTATCGCGCTCGCCACCCTCTATGCGCCGAATGGCTGGATCGGCGGCGTGCTGGGCGAAGCCGGCTTCAGAATCGCGTTCACGCCATCCGGCATTTTCATCGCCCTGGTTTTCGTGGCGCTGCCTTTCACCGTGCGTACCGTGCAGCCGCTGATCGCTGAGATCGACCGCAGCGTCGAGGAGGTTTCGGCGACGCTGGGCGCGAGCCGCTGGCAAACCGTCCGCTACATCATCCTTCCGATGCTCGCTCCGGCGCTGCTGACCGGCTTTGCCCTCGCCTTCGCGCGCTCCGTCAGCGAATATGGATCGGTCATCTTCATCGCCGGCAATATTCCCTATGTGTCGGAAATCGCGCCGGTGCTCATCGTCATCAAGCTTGAGGAATTCAACTATCCCGGTGCCACCGCAATTGCCGTTATCATGCTCGGGATCTCGTTTGTCGTGCTGCTTGCCATCAATGCGATCCAGGCGTGGAGCCGGCGGAGACTGGGCCATGGTTGAACCCAAGCCGCGTCACGCGCCACTGCCGCCGGTCACTACCGAGAGCGTCACGGCACGCATCCTGTTGATATCGGCCGCGCTGCTGTTTCTCGGATTGTTCCTGATCCTGCCGGTCGTGGTGGTCTTTGTCGAAGCGCTGCGCAAAGGGCTCCTGGTCTATCTCCAGACATTTGGCGATCCGGACGCGCAGTCCGCGATCAGGCTTACGCTGATGGTGGCCGGGATCTCGGTCCCGCTCAACGTCCTGTTCGGGCTCGCCGCATCGTGGGCCATCGCGAAATTCGAATTTCGCGGCAAGAGCCTGCTGATCACGCTGATCGACCTGCCGTTTTCGATTTCGCCCGTGGTCTCGGGCCTGATCTATGTGCTGTTGTTCGGAGCCGCCGGCACTTTCGGGCCGTGGTTCAAGGCACATGGCATGCAGATCATCTTTGCGCTTCCGGGCATCGTGCTGGCCACCGTCTTCGTCACTTTCCCGTTTGTTGCCCGTGAACTGATCCCGTTGATGGAAGAACAGGGCAACACCGACGAGGAAGCCGCGCTGACGCTCGGCGCCGGCGGCCTGCGGGCCTTCCTGACGGTAACCTTGCCCAATATACGCTGGGGACTGCTCTACGGCGTGCTCTTGTGCAACGCGCGCGCCATGGGCGAATTCGGCGCGGTTTCGGTGGTGTCGGGCCACATCCGTGGTCTGACCGATACAATGCCGCTGCACGTCGAAATTCTCTACAACGAGTACAACTTCACCGCCGCCTTCGCGATGGCGTCGCTGCTGACGCTGTTGGCACTGATCACGCTGGCGGCCAAGACCCTGCTCGAACTGCGATACGGCGAGGCCCTGGCCCGCACAACCCGCGTCTGAACGGAGCCATTTTGCACATTCGTGTCATCGACATCGCGAAGGACTTCGGCAGGACCGGCGCCTTGCGCGGCGTCAGCCTTGACGTGAGAGACGGCGAGTTGCTGGCGCTGCTCGGTCCCTCCGGCTCGGGCAAGACCACGCTGCTGCGGGTGATCGCTGGCCTGGAAGCACCGAGCACCGGCCAAGTCTTTTTCGGTGAGGAGGATGCCACCACGGTTCCCGTGCAGAAACGCCGGATCGGATTTGTGTTTCAGAACTACGCGTTGTTCAAGCACATGACGGTGCGCGACAATATCGCCTACGGCTTGCGCGTTCGACGCCGCTCCGAGCAGCCATCAACGAGCGAAATCATAAAACGCGCTGACGATCTGCTCGATCTGGTGCAGCTTTCCGACATCGGCTCCCGCTATCCAAGGCAACTTTCGGGCGGCCAGCAGCAGCGTGTCGCGCTCGCGCGCGCGCTGGCGGTCGAACCGCGGGTGCTGCTGCTCGACGAGCCGTTCGGGGCGCTGGACGCCCGGGTGCGCAAGGACCTGCGCCGCTGGCTTCGCGATTTGCACGACCGAACCGGTCATACCACCGTGTTCGTGACCCACGACCAGGAGGAAGCACTGGAACTGGCGGACCGCGTGGCCATTCTGAACGCCGGCAAGATCGAGCAGATCGGGTCGCCGGACGACATCTACGACCATCCGGCCTCGGCCTTCGTGATGTCCTTTGTCGGCGATACCAGCAGTATCCCGATCCAGAGCGATGGCATTGGGCTGTTGCATGACGGACAGCCGTTCGAGGCAATCTGCCATGGATCCTGCCGCGGATCAGGAAAGCTGTTTGTTCGTCCGCATGACGTTACCATTGCGGAAGCCTCACCCGGTCGTCTTCCCGGCACCGTCGTGAATGTTCATCGCACGGCCCGGGGACACCGCGCCCAGATCCTGGTGGGAAACGCAGGCGTCATCATCGAGGCCACGGTCGATATGGCCAAGCCACAGGTGATCGGCGAGCGGGTCGGCCTGCAAATTCAGAATGCGAGAGTGTTCGGCGATTAAGGCCCGTTGTTCGCGGCAGCCTGCCTGGTCGCGAGCAACGGAAACATCTAAGCCGCCTCGTAGGCCGGAACCGGCAGCGCGGTGACCGACTTGATCTTCTCCATGGCAAAGCGCGAGGTCACATTCTTCAACGCCACCGCGCTGATCAGTTTCTTGTAAAACACATCGTAGCTCTGCATATCCGCCACTACGACCCGCAGCATGTAGTCGACATCGCCGGCCATCCGATAGAACTCCATGACTTCCGGCATCGCGCTGACCGCCTGGGCAAATTTCTTCAGCCAGGCCTCCGAATGATCGCCGCTCTCGACGGAAACAAACACCGACAAGCCGAGTCCGATCTTGTTCTGGTCGACCAGCGCGACCTTGCCGATGATGATGCCTTCATTCTCCATGCGCTGAACCCGCTTCCAGCAGGGTGTCGACGAAAGCCCGACGCGGTCCCCGATCTCGGCGACCGAGAGCGAGGCATCCTCCTGCAGCACCCGCAGGATCTTGCGGTCAATCGCGTCAATGCGACGCGGCGTTTCGGTAACCCCAGCAACATCAGACATTTGGAACTTTCTTCCAATTAATCACGCTTTGCGCATCATAAATAGAAACAAATTCTACTCAAGCTCGAGTTCATTGCGAAAAATATCGGGAAAAGAGAAGTATTTGCTTTCCGCGCGGGCGCTTGGAGAATTGATCTTGAGTGCGCGACCCGGCCTAGAGGCCGGCGCCCTTTTCAATCGCGGTAGCAAATGACCGGTCGACCATGTCGGCCGCGTTGAGCTTGTTCTTGATCAGGCCGGAGCGAAAATACAGATCGATGGTCTTTTGCTCATCGGCGACCACTCCGTCATCGATCGGCACCAAGCGGATTTTGGCCCGGCTCAGCCAGTTCAGCGGCACTGCTGGAGGGATATTCATCAGCCTGCCCCAACTCTGCGCATAGGCATCGACGTGGGTCATCGACCAGGCTCTGGCGGATGTGAGGCGCTGAAGGAAATCCGCCAGTTCCGGCCGCTTGTCGCGGATCGCATCCGGCGTCGCGACCTGAAAGCTGAGGCCCGGCGTGATGCCTTCTCCCGTCATCACGCGTTGCGACTGGAACAAAACTTCTTCCTGGCTGACATAGGGCTCCCAGGTCGACCAGGCATCGACCGACCCCTGGGTATAGGCGACCTTGGCATCCGACGGTGCAAGAAAGACGATCTGCACATCGGCCGTCGACCAACCCTTGGCCTCCAGCGCCGCCAGGATAAGCTGGTGCCCGACTGAGCCTCGCCCGGTGGCGATCTTCTTTCCCTTGAGATCGTCAAACGCCTGAATGGGCGATCCGCGCGGCACCAGGATGGCAAGTCCCTGCTGGCTCTGGCGGATCGCGCCGATCGCCTTGACCGGCACGTCGGCTGCCGCCGCGAACGTGAATGGCGCGTCGCCGACCAATCCGGTTTCGATCGCGCCAGCGCCGATCGCTTCCAGCAGAGGAGCCGCCGCCGGGAATTCCTTCCACTCAATTTTGTACGGCACGTCATTGAGCACGCCGGCCGCTTCCATCACCGCCTTTGCATTTCCCTTTTGATCGCCGACCCGCAGCGTTGACTGAGCGCCCGCCGAGGCAATGGCGCTCAAAAGCAGGCCTGCAACGAAGATAGCGAGCCTCATGCCGCGGCCACGCCCCGCGGTTGCGCACGCTCGGCGATCAGCTTGCGTGTCAGCGGGATCAGCTCGCGGCCATAGTCGATGGCATCGATCAGTGGATCGAAGCCGCGAATCAGGAAATGGCTGATGCCGAGATCATAATAGTCGCCGAAGACCTCGGCGACCTGCGCCGGCGTTCCGACCAGCGCGGTGGTGTTGCTATTGGCGCCGGTGAGCTTGGCGATCTCCGTCCATAGCCGCTTGTCGATCCGGGTACCCTGCTCGGCCAGCGCCAACAGCCGGCGCGCGCCGGCCGTGGCATGACCATCGGCCGGCTTGCGGTAGCCGGTCTTGTCCTGCAGCGCCGTGGCACGTGCCAGAATTTCATCAGCCTTGGCCCAGGCCTTTTCTTCCGTTTCGGCCAGGATCGGCCGCACCGACAGACTGAAGCGCGGCGTCGGCCGGCCGTGCCGGGCGGCGGCCGCGCGAACCCGCGATGTCACCTCGTGCACCTGGGCGTAGGATTCGCCCCACAGCGCAAAGGTGTCGGCATGCTTGCCCGCGACCTCGATCGCGGCGTCGGAGGCGCCGCCGAAGAAAATCGGGATGCCCTCGCTGCGGTACGGCTTGACCTGCGAAAAGCCGTTCTCGATCTTGTAATATTTGCCGTCATGGGAGAACGGCTTGTCGCTGCTCCATTCGGCGCGGACCACCTGCAGAAACTCGTCGGTGCGGGCGTAGCGCTCGTCCTTGTCGTCGATGGTGTTGCCATCCTGCTTGAGTTCGCTGGCGTTGCCGCCGGTGATGACATGCAGCGCGACCCGGCCGCCGGACAACTGATCGATGGTCGCCAACTGGCGGGCGATCAGCGTCGGCGAGGTAAAGCCCGGCCGCTGCGCGATCAGCACCTTGAGCCGATCAGTGACGGAAAGCACGTGCTGGCCGACCTGCAGGCTATCCGGCGTGGTGGAATGAAAGGCGAGCAACGCCCGATCGAAGCCGGCATTTTCGTGGGCTTTGGCGACCGTCTCGATGTGATGGCGGTCGAGCACCGGGCCGGTCCGAACGATGGTCTCAGAAGAATTATTGTTGCCGATATACCCGATGAATTCGATGGCCATGTCCTGCTCCGGTTTAATTCGAGATGCGCATTGCTTCAGAAATTTGCCTTAGAGCCCCAACGCCAACCGGCCGACCTGAACCCGCGTCGCGTCGTCCTGCGGCGTGTGGACGCGCCCGCACAGAACGTCCCGGTAATGCCGCTCCAGCGGGTTGGCCCGGGCGAGCCCGTGATTGCTGCTCAGCGAGAGTGCGTCCTCAACCACCGCGACCGCGTTGTTGGTGACCGTAAGCTTGATGATATTGGATTCGGCAGCGCTCAGCGAATGGTCGTCATCGTAATCGCCGGCGAAACTTTCGATCAGCCGCGCGTTGACGGCCAGGCGGGCTTCGATGGCGCCAACCACTTCCTGGACCCGCGGCAGCGTCGTCAAGGGCGCGCCGAGGTTGGAGGGCAGCCGATCTTTAAGGAACGCGACCAACCAGTCGCGCGCCGCCCGCGCGACGCCGTCGTAGATCGCAGCGATGAAGATCGCGTGCACCACGGCCTGGGTGACATCGGGAGCCTGCCAGTCCTCCGGCTTGCGAACGTCGATCTCGTGATCAAGCGGGAACACGACGTCGTCGAACACGACGTCATGACCGCCGCTGGCACGCAGTCCGAGATGGTCCCAGGTCTCGACAATGCGCGTTCCCGGCAATCCTGCCGGAACCAGAAACGCGCCCACGCGTACCTCCGGCTCATCGGTCTTGGCCCATACCGCATACCATTTCAGGATCGGCGCGCCGGTCGAATAGATCTTGCGCCCGGTGAGCCGCCAACCGGTGTCGGTCCGGCGCGCCGTTGTCGCCGGCAAGCCGCCGCGCGAGGGCGAACCGAGATCGGGCTCGACCCGGAGCGCGTTGATCAGCGCCACGCCTTCGACGGTCTCGCGCGCCAGCTTGCGCGCCAACCGCCCCGGCCAACGCGCGCTTTTCGCCATCAACAGGTGCTGGATGTAATGCATCGACAGCACCAGCGCCGTCGATGGATCGCCCTTGGCGAAGATGTTGATGACGCGGGCGGTATCCAGCGCGCCAGCGCCGTGGCCGCCGAGCGCCGCCGGTACGGTGAGCGCCAACAGTCCTGCTTCCGACAGCGCCTTGAAATTCTCGAACGGAAAACTGCCGTCACGATCATGCCGGGCCGCCCGTTGCGCAAATTCAGTCGCAAGCCGGTTGACAATCTCGAACAGGCTTGCGGTTGACGCCGTCGGCAGCGGTTCGGGAATCGAGTGTCCTTGGGCCCTCACCATGTCGCTTCCAATCCGAGCAGTCCCAGAATTTTCCGGCGCAGTTCGGCCAGTTCGGGATCACCGCGGTGCCTGGGATAGGGACGTCCGACCGCGATATCGGCCTTGATGCGCGCGGGCCGATCGCTGAATACGATGACGCGATGGGCCAGAAAGACGGCCTCCTCGACGTCATGGGTCACCAATAGCGTCGTGAACCCGCTTCGCTGCCACAGCGACACCAGTTCCGCCTGCATGGCGATCCGGGTCAATGAATCAAGCTTGCCGAGCGGCTCGTCAAGAATGAGTATTTTGGGATCATTGACCAGCGCCCGCGCCAGCGCCACCCGCTGCGCCATGCCACCGGAGAGCTGATGCGGATAGGCCTTGCGGAAACCCGACAATCCCACCAGATCGATCGCGGCATCGACCCGATAGCGCTGGCTCTTGAGAATGCCCTGGGCTTCGAGACCTAGCGCGACGTTGTCCCAGACGGTCCGCCATGGAAAGAGAGTCGGATCCTGAAAAACCACGACGCGGGTAGGAAATGGGCGCGTGATCGGTTCGCCGTCTTCGCGCAGCGTACCCGAACTGGGCGGCTCCAGTCCTGCGACCAGCCGCAGCAGCGTGGACTTGCCGCATCCGGACGGACCGAGCAGTGCCACGAACTCCCCGGGTTTCAATCGGAAGCTTACGTCATCCAAGACAGCTAGCGCCGCGCCGTCGATATCGAAGGCATGGCTCACGCCTTCGATATCGAGCGCCGCGCCGGCTGCAGCCGGTGCGGCAGTTTCGACCCTGGCGAGCGCTACCATTTGACGACGCCCTTCTGCCAGACCAGCAGTCGGTCGCGGGTCCAAAACAGCAGTGTGATGGCGCCGGAGCACAATAGCGACATCACGATCAGCGCGGCATACATGTTGGCGTAGGCTGCCCATCCCTGCGCCCACTGCAGATACCAGCCGAGTCCGGCCTTGACGCCGATCATTTCGGCGACGACCAGCACGGCGAAGGAGGCGCCAAGCCCCATGAAAAGGCCGACAAAAACGTGCGGCAGCGCCGCGGGGATCGCGACCTTCAACACCAGAAACGAAGGCTTGGCCCCAAGCGTCCGCGCCACGTCGTAATAGGCGTTGCTGACGCTGGCGACGCCGGACCAGGTCAGGACCGTCACCGGGAAACCAGTCGCCAGCGCGATCAGAAAGGTACTGGCGCTCCAGCTCGACGGAAAGGTGAAAAAGGCGAATGGCAGCCAGGCGGTCGCCGGCAACGGTCCGATGAAGCGCAGCAACGGATGCACCCAGTAGCCGACGCTGCGCGACCACCCGATCGCCACCCCGGTCAGGAAGCCTGCGGCGGCGCCGATCGCATAGCCGCCGAGCTGAAGCTTGACGGAAGCTGAGACGCTATCGAGCAGTTTCGGCAGATCATCGGTATAGACTTCGACGATGGCCTGTGGCGGCGGAAAAAACGGCAGCGGCAGCCAGGCAAATTTGGCGGTCGCGAGCTCCCACAGGGTCAGGGACAGTCCCAGCGCCAGCAGCCAAGGCGTCCGCGCCTGCAGTCCCGCGCCGAAGCGTCCAAGCCATTTCGTACCAAGCGTCGCCGCCAGGATGATAGCGGCGATCACAAAGGCGGCGATAGCCAGATCATGGGTCCGCGACCAATCGCCCAAATCTTCCCACCAGAGGCAGGACAATCCGGCTGCCACCCAGGCGAAACTTGCGACGACGCCGGTGCCGTTGGCGAGAAATGACGGAGGGACCGAGAGCGGCCGCGCCGCCGATGGCGGCAGCGCGACCGCCTTAGAGGCCGAATACGTCGACATAAATGCGCTCCGCGAATCTCGTCGTATCGGTGCTCGGCTTGAACACCGAAACGAGCTTCAGATCCTCTGCATAGGCCTTCAGCTCCTGCTTCAGCACAGCGCCGGTGGGATGGTGATGATGGGTGTGGTAGCGGACCATCGCTTCCAGATCTTGTAATGTCGCGGTCTTTGGCGCGTAGGGCTGGAATGAGGCCGCGGCCTTGCCGGGATTTTGCGAGGTAAACATCGCGGCATCGAGCAGCGCCTGGGTGATGGCGCGTGCGACCAGCGGATCGTTCCGGACCAGGCTGCCGCGCAGGCCGACGATGCAGCAGGTCTTGTCCTTGTACTCGCCGTCCAGATTGGAAGCGATCGACTTGTAGGCGGGATCCTTTAGCCAAAGATAGGCGATCGGATCCGCGGCCATGGCGGCCTGCACTTCGCCCTTCTCGACCGCCAACTGCACGAGATTGCCGGGATAGACCCGCCAATCGACGTCCTTGTTGGGATCGATGCCCTGCTTGGCGAGCTGGATCGAGAAGAAATTCTTGTCCGGCCCACCGAGGTCTGCGACCGCGACGGCCCTGCCCTTGAGATCGGCGAGCTTGTCGACGCCAGAATCCGCCCGTGCCAGCACCTGCATGCAGCCGCCGTGCGTTCCGGCGGCGATCTTGACATCGAACCCTTGCTCGAGCGGCTTCAGCCAGCGCAGCGCCATGCCAAGGCCGGCATCGGTCTTGCCGGTGGCAATGGCTTCCAGCAACTGGTCGGTCGAGCCGCTGTAGTTGACCAGTTCGACATCCAGATTCTGCTTCTGGAAAAATCCGTGATCGATCGCGACCGGCAGCGGCGCCAGGCAGACCGCGCCGGCATTCCAGGACAGTTTCAGCTTTCGCGGGGCGCCGGCGAGCGGCGCGGCTTCGGAAGCGGCCTGGCAGAGCGGAAATTGCGAGAAATCGATTGGCGGCGGCGCCGCGCGCAGCGGAAAAGCCTGCGCGCCGATGACGCCCAGTGGCGCTGCAACGGCCGCCGCGGCCCCGGCGCGCAACAGCGTACGGCGATCCAGCAGCGCATGATCCTGCTTGGCATCTATCGTCATCCTGTTCTCCTACCTCAGATCAGCACAACGCCGCGTAACAAAGCAGCGCCATTTCGTTCGAGCTTTCCGAACCAGCGATTCCAACACGCTCACGGCGCGCCTACGTATCTCGCTTCGTCGAAATCAAGGCTGCCGGCAAATGATGCGCGGCAGCACCGCAACCGTCAATGAAATGGAATTTTGAATGTAGCGGTCAATGGAGAGTTTATCTCCACGGCAATAAGCTTCGGCAACCAAGGGGTCCTTGACGTTTCGAAGAGACCAACTGAAAGCCACAACACCGAAGCTTATCTCGCCGTCACCTTGCTGCGCACGGTCGCCTGCGTGACGAAACTGTTGGGCGGTACGTCCTCCGTCAGCCAGACGTTGCCGCCGATGGTCGAGCCGCGACCGATGACGATGCGGCCCAAGATGGTGGCGCCCGCGTAGATGATGACGTCATCCTCGACCACGGGATGGCGTGCGGCGCCCTTGATCAGATTTCCCTCCTGATCGGTCGGGAAGTGCCGCGCCCCTAATGTGACGGCCTGATAGATGCGGACCCGCTCGCCGATCACGGCGGTCTCGCCGATCACCACGCCGGTGCCGTGATCGACGAAGAAGCTGGCGCCGATGCTGGCGCCTGGATGGATGTCGATGCCGGTCTTGGTATGGGCGATCTCAGCGATCAGGCGCGCCACCAAGGTAGCTCCCAGCCTGTGCAGTTCGTGGGCAATCCGGTGATGGATGATGGCGGTCATGCCGGGATAGCCGATGAGAATTTCCGGAAAGCTTTTGGCGGCGGGGTCACCGACAAAGGCGGCGCGGAGATCGCTGACGAGCACGCCGCGGGTTGCCGGCAGCGTGGAGGCGAAGGTCCGGGTCAGTTCGATGGCGTCCCGGTGCGACTGCTCAGGCGACACTCCGTCGGATACGAACAGGCTGCCCCGCTGTACCTGTTCGAGCAGGGCGTTGAGCGCCACGTTCAAGGTATTGCCGACGAAATAATCGATGTTCTCGGTATCGAGATCGGATCGGCCGTAGTGACGCGGAAACACGGCTTCGACCAGCGAACTCAAAACCTCCTCCAGGGCGTCGCGCGATGGCGCCCGGCGCACGGGACCGTCCTGTCGGATATTGTGCGTAATGTCGCGTGACGTCCGCAGTTCCGCCACGATGCGGTCGAGGCGCCACCGCGAGTCCGCATTGATCACGCCCGGGTCTTGCGATTTTTTGCTCCATCCTAAATCGAGATTCATCTTGGCGTCTCCACCCTTTGGCGGGAGGAGAATGGCGCACCGGCAAGGCAAATTGAATTCCAAAGCCTGGGGGCGGATGAAGCATATGTTCTCTGCGGGCGGCCCATTGTGAAAGGAAAGCCACGTACCTGCATTGCCGTGTTCCTCAAAGCATCCACCGAGCCTTGCTTCCGCGTCATTGGGATTGGCAGCGGATTAGGTTGCGCTCGTCGGACTTTATTCCAGGGCTGACCGGGCAGAGGGGCCGGCCTTTCCACAACCAGCAAGAAGTTTGAAAGCCAATTCTGATGGACATCGGATAGCGTCGATTGGGCAACTTGCATTTGCTCCTTCGCTATGGCGACCGATGCGCGAGGAGAATCATGTTCTTGAAGATGGAGTGGTCGCGTTTTCCCGGGGAGATTTACCATGACTTTATCGACGATCGACTCCGCCATTCCGACGACAGACATCGTCCGTCTAACCGGCCGCATCGGCGCGGTAATCCATCACGTCCGCCTGGCCGGCGATCTCCCTGGGCCCGTGATCGGCGCCATCCATCAACTCCTGCTGCAGCACAAGGTGCTGTTTTTCCGTGGCCAGCACGATCTCGACGATGCCGAGCAGGAACGCTTTGCGCAGCGCCTCGGCGATCTGGTACCGCATCCGACCGTCGGCGCGGTCAAGGGAACGTCCTCGATCCTGGAACTGGATTCCAGCCGCGGCGGGGGACGCGCGGATCAGTGGCATACTGACGTCACCTTCGTCGACGCCTACCCGAAGTTTTCGGTGCTCCGCGGCGTCGTAATTCCCGCATTCGGCGGCGACACCATCTGGTCCAATACGGCTGCCGCCTACGACAGCCTGCCACCGGCGCTGCGCCGATTTGCAGAAGAGCTCTGGGCTGTTCACAGTAACGCCTACGATTACGCCGCGGTTCGCACCCAAGCGACCGAGGACGACAGGAAGCACTTTGATGAGGTCTTCACGGGCACGGTCTACGAAACCGAGCATCCGGTTGTCCGCGTGCATCCGGAGACGGGCGAGCGCACGCTGCTGCTGGGTAACTTCGCGCAGCGCTTTGTCGGCTATTCGAGAAGCGACGGTCAGAAGTTGTACGACCTGTTCCAGTCGCATATTACCGCGCCCGAAAACACCGTACGCTGGCGATGGCAGGCGGGTGACGTGGCGATATGGGACAACCGCGCTACCCAGCACATTGCCGTCAATGACTACGGCGACCAGCGTCGCGTAGTGCGTCGGGCCACGATCGATGGCGATGTTCCCGTCAGCGTCGATGGCCGGCGGAGCATTGCTCGCACCAAGTCGGCCAAGTCTGCCGCCGCAAAAGCGGCGTGAAGCAGCCGCTCCGCCGCTCCCTGGCTAATTTGCCTCAAGGGATCGGCGACCAGCATCGTGGCGGCGTGACCAGTCCAGCCAGCGTATACGTGCGGCTTGGTTGAGCTGCCCGCCAGACATGCTTCCGGCTGATTTCGGTGGTGCTATCGCCTGTCATAGAGCCGATAGGCCCCGAATGAGCAAAAGAGCGCACATCGTCATTGTGGGCGGCGGTGCGAGCGGCGTGCTGCTCGCCTGCCATCTGCTGCGCGGTTTCGCCGGCACCATCAAGGTGACCTTGATCGAAAGGAATCCGGCCATCGGCCGCGGGATCGCCTACGGCACCGCCAATCCGGCTCACCTCCTCAACGTCCGCGCCGCCAACATGAGTGCCTTCGCGGACGATCCAAGTCATTTCTGGCGATGGTTGCAGACCAATAACCTGGCTGCCGCCGGTTCGGATCAGTTCTGCTTTGTATCCCGCCAAGTTTATGGACGTTACATCGAAGGACTGCTGCGCGCCATTTCCCTCGGCAACGACGGCGACCTGCAAATCGTCCAGGGCGAATGCATCGCGATTGCGCCGAGCTCAACCGGAGCCATTGTCAAATTGGGGGACGGTTCAGGCATCCGCGCTGAGATCGTTGTATTGGCTACGGGAAACGAAACCTGTCGGGTGCACGCCGCGGATAGGCTTGATGCGAGCCCATGGAAAGCTCCAGCTGAGACGGGCATCCAGGGGGATGCTCATATTCTGATCCTCGGCACTGGGCTGACGATGGTCGACTATGTTCAATCCATGCTGAATGGCGGACATCGGGGACCGATCACCGCGATCTCCCGCCGCGGACTTCTCTCCCGGCCCCATCGCCCCGTTGTTCCATTTTCTATTGAGCGTGCTGAGGTGCCTTTCGGGAGTGATATCACTGAGCTGCTTCGCTGGCTCCGCAGGACGACCCGCATCGCCGAGCAGCGTGGTGGCGACTGGCGCAGCGTGGTCGACGGCATCAGGCCCTTTACCCAGGAGTTGTGGCAGAGCCTCACCCCTCCGGCGCGCAAGAGGTTCCTGCGGCACGCACGGGCATGGTGGGATGTTCATCGCCATCGCATGGCGCCGGAGGTCGACGAGTTGATCTCCCAGGCCATCTCCTCGGGCCGCGTCAAAATCATGGCCGGGAAAATTCAGTCCGTCGAGCATGGCAATGGCGTGCCGCTCGTCACGTTCAGGCCGCGCGGGAGCCCGACGACCGAGTCGCTACAAGCCGACCACATCGTGGAATGCACGGGTATTAATCCGATCCCGCATAGCACGAGCAATCCTGTCCTGCGTAGCCTGCTCGACCACGGGCTTGCCAGAATCGATCCCTTGGGCATCGGCCTGGACTCCACCAATGAATGCGCTCTCGTTGATGCGACCGGACAGCCGTCCACCTGGCTCT
>Ga0326727_10018768_pt1 | contig 14055 bp, 10 predicted proteins | sample MB2enrmetagenome_FD_207643 | JGI IMG/M metagenome (GOLD analysis project Ga0326727, IMG submission 207643) | Lab enriched peat soil microbial communities from McLean, Ithaca, NY, United States - MB29MY | ecosystem: Environmental > Terrestrial > Soil > Wetlands > Peat | place: USA: New York...
ATTTGGGCGGGCAGGAGCGGATTACCGCGCGCGGATGAACCCCACCCGCAAGAGCCGCGAACCGGAGAACCGGGATCGATTGGCGGATTGCCAACCCGGTTGTGCCGCACTACACTGAGACTGCGCCATGGCTCGCATCTGGCAAACGCTTCGAAGCTACGTATGGTGGACGCACGAGCGTGCCAGCTTCCACTACGACGTGATGGTCACCATCATTCTGCTGTTCATCTTCTTGGCGCCGCGCTGGATCGGCTTCAACGATCGGCCGACGGAGCGCACCCTCCATCAGACCGGACTCATTGTCCTGCCCGACGCAGAAGGATTGCTTTTTCAAGTAGATGCTTCGGCGGTTAACGGAACCACCCAAGCGGAGATTCGGGCCAGTCTGGTACGCATAATCGAGCCCGTCGCAGGCGAGATCGAGTTGCTGCGCTACGCCGCTGTTTTGGATGCCAAAGGTCGCGTTAAGTCCTATCAGGCCTGGGTTAGGAGACCATACCGGTAGAGAACCCCGCCGGTTCATAGATCCGGCTCGACGAGCAAAACCATGAGAGTCTCACCTGCCCTCCGGGTTGCTGTGGCGCTAACCGCTTACTGTCTAACGTCTTGGATCCCGATGGCAGCTTCCGCACCGGCCGGGAAGACACCCCCCGATGGTTCCCCCAAGGCCCAGACTCCCGTCGCATCCACCCAGGCGCCCGCGGCCGGAACCGGCGAGACCAAGCCCCCCGCCACTCTGAACAGCGTGCTGGATGCCATGGACCGGCAGGCGCGGATGTTCTCCTCCGCCCGGACCGATCTTCTGTGGGACCAGTACGAAGCCTCCGTCCAGGTTCACGATCTGCAAAGCGGTACTATGTGGATCCGCAAGAAGGGCAAGAACCTGGAAATGACTGCGAACTTGTGGCAGGGCGAGAAGCCGGGCAGTAAAGGGGCGGCGGAGAAATACCTTTTACTAAGCGGCGGTCGAGTGCAAGTTTTTCAGCCCAAAGTTAATCAAGTCCTTGAATACGACACGGGCAAGGACCGCCAGGCCTTTGAGAGTTTCCTGGTGCTGGGTTTTGGAGGTGGCGGGCACGCGTTGCTCGATCAATTCTCCGTCCGCTACGTCGGCCAGGAAACCCTGAAAGGGGTAGGCACCGAACCGGAAAGCCACCAGGGAGTGAGCACCGAGAAGCTGGAACTAATTCCCAAATCGAGTAAGGTGAAAGGGATGTTCGAGCGCATTGAGTTGTGGATCAACCCTGCCGGCGTCTCGGTACAACAGAAGTTCTATGAAACCGCTAATGGGAATTTCCGGCTTGTCCGCTACAGCAACATCGGGCTTAACGTCAAGGTGAAAGACGACGTATTCAAGCTGAAGACCAACAGCAGTACGCAAACTGTTGACCGGTAAGTTGGGGCGGGCGGTTAGGAAAAATCCAGGATTTGTGCAACGGAGAACCAGTGCGCCACGTCCAAAGCCGTAGGCGAGAATTTTCGAGTCCGATATGGCCAAGGTACTAACCATCCCCGTGCTTCCCGATGTCCGCCGGACCAAGCGGAAGAGCGAACCCGATCCGCGCTACGTCGAGGGCCAGCGATTGTTGGTCAAAGCGATGGAATACCTCGCCAAGTCGGATCGGGCCAGCAATCGTCCAGCGATTGAACTGCTTTCCGAGCACTTCCGTACTCAGTTCCGCATGAGTGACACACCTGACGGCGCCGAGGAGTAGAAAAGCGCAATTGGCAATTGGCGATTGGCAATTGGCTTTGAGGCGTCCTTTCTTCTGCAGAGTCTTGGCTTTGCCGTGGAAGGACGGCAAATTCGTCGTGAAGCGCGAAGGATTTGACGGTGAGTAGTACAGAGGAAAAAGCTGACCCCTCGATTTTCCTCTGCGTCCCTGGGAGCCTGCCCTGAGCGAAGCCGAAGAGTCCTCTGTGGTTAATTCGACTTGAAGCCTCCGCTCACATGCCCCTGCCGGAAGCAACCAAGGCAAAGCTGATCCCTTGATTTTCGTCTGTGCGCTGCCACCCTGAAGCGTCCCGGCTACAGGAGCGTGGTACCCTGATGTCAGCGCATTTCCTATGAAGATCCGTATTGTTGCCTTGGTTTTCGCTCTCGCGCTGGGAGTGGTATGTGCCTTTGCCGAGGGCACGCACACTTGGATACAAAACAGTTACGACGACTTTGAAAAGGGAACGGCCAACGGGGTGGCCATCGGCAGCGAGGGCACTTTAGCGTTGGCGCCCGCATTTCGGCCAATCGCCACCACGCCCTCAACCTATCTTTGGTCGATCGCAGCCGGGCCGCACGGGAGCGTTTTCCTCGGAGGAGGTACGCCGGCACGGGTCTATGCCGTCGAACCGGATGGCCAAATCGACACGATTCTTGAAACTCCGGAGCTGCAGGTCCAAGCGTTGGCTACCGACGCCCAAGGCATGGTGTACGCGGCCACCTCGCCGGATGGCAAAGTCTACAGAATTCAGCCGAGGCCTGCCAGCGCAGATACCGAAGCGGGGCCAGGAGTACCCAAGGCAAGGCCGGGTGTGGAGCGGGGTTGGATCTCGTCGGTGTTCTACGAGCCCAAGACCAAGTACATCTGGGCGCTCGCGCTCGACTCCGAAGGGCGGCTCTATATCGCCACTGGGGATCGGGGCGAAGTTTTCCGGGTGGAACGTAATGGCCATGGCTCCGTGTTCTTCAAGAGCGACGAGGCGCATATCCGCTCCCTGGCGTTCGATCCCCAAGGCAACCTGATTGCCGGATCCGACCGCAGCGGCCTGATCTACCGCATTGCTCCGGGCGGGGAAGCCTTTGTGCTTTACAGTGCGCCGAAAAAGGAAATTACCTCCCTGGCCGTAGATCGGGCCGGCAACATCTACGCGGCTGGCGTCGGCGATAAACGGGGAGTCCCCGGTCCAGTGCTGCTCCCTTCCGCTGGAGGCGCAGCCGTTCCGGTAAGTAATCCGGGAGCAGCGTCTACACCAGCGGCGGGTAATGTCACGCCGGGGGCAGCCCCGAATCCGCCGTTGCCGCCCGGTCAGGGTGTGGTGGGCTCGGAGGTCTACCGCATTGCGCCGGACGGTTCTCCTACCCGCATCTGGGAGTCGCGCGACGACTTGGTGTACGCTCTCGGATTCGATAGCCAGGGCAGGCTGGTTGCTGGCACGGGCAACAAGGGGCGCATTCTCCTGATTCAGGGGGAACGCCAGTTTGTCGATCTGCTCAAGGCCAGCGCCACCCAAGTAACCGCTTTCGCGTCAGCGCCAGATGGAGCTCTGTACGCCGCCACCAGCAATCTCGGGAAGGTTTTCCGGCTGGGTGCGGCCCCGGAAGCCAAAGGCACTTACGACAGCGACGTCTTTGACGCCAAGACCTTCTCCCGCTGGGGAAGGGCGGAAGTTCGCGGCCGGGGCGCTTTCGAGTTGTGGGCTCGCAGTGGCAACGTGGAGAACCCCGATCGTAACTGGAGCCCTTGGACCCGGGCAGACTGGCGAAAAGGCGAACCCTTGGCGGTTCCCCCGGCCCGTTTTGTGCAATGGCGAGCGGTATTGCTCCCCGGAGCTTCGCCGGCGGAAATTGACAGTGTCGGGCTGAACTACCTGCCCAAGAACGTAGCGCCGGTGGTCGATGAAATCGTGGTACACGCCGGGGCGCGTTTCCAGGCCGTGCCCAAACCCGCCGGCCCGGAGAGCGTGACCATCGGCTTAGGCCCGCAGCCAGGACCGGCTCCCCGAGCGGAAATCGTGCCCTCGGCCGTGCGCGACCGCGATGCCATAGCCGTGCGCTGGGCCGCCCATGACGACAACGACGACCAGTTACTGTATTCGCTTTATTACCGCGGCGACGGCGAAACCCAGTGGAGATTGCTGAAAGACAAGATCGCGGACAAGTTCTATTCCTTCGACGCCAATATGCTTCCGGACGGCGGCTACAGGATCAAGGTGGTGGCTACCGACCTGCCTTCGAATTCCCCAGACGCGGCGCTTTCCGGCGAATGCGAAAGCTCCTACTTCGAAGTGGACGCCACTCCGCCCCGGATCGACGATCTCAGGGCTGAGGACAGCAATGGAAAGGTTCGCATTACTTTCCGCGCGAGTGACGGTTTTTCTGCGATAAGACGTGCCGAATTCTCGCTGGACGCCGGTGACTGGCAGTACATTGAACCGGTGGGTAGCCTGTCGGACGCACGCACCGAGAACTATGATTTTGCGCTCCCAGAAGCGGTTACGCCGGCACCCGCCGCGAAGAAGCCGGGAGCAGCGCCTCCTGATCCGGCAGGTGCGGCGCCCGCGGACGAACATCTCATCGTGGTCCGGGTGTGGGACAAGTTCGACAACGTGGCCACCGCCAAGACCGTCGTTCGCGTGAAATAGCTGCAGGCGGGGGAATCCGAACTCGCAAGCCGGCCATCCGCCCGGCCGGAGAAAAATGGAGCGGCAGAAGAACCATGTTTGAGCTTTTTGTAGCCGCGCGCTACTTGCGCGCCAAACGGCGCCAGGCGGTAGTCGGCGTAATTACGGTGATTTCCATCGCTGGGGTAGCGGCCGGGGTGGCCTCTTTGATCGTGGCGCTGGCCATCAACAACGGCTTCCGTCAGGACCTCCAAGACCGTTTGCTCGGTTCTACCGCGCACGTGCAACTGCTGCGCACGGCCGGGGATGGCATTCTCGATTGGGAGTCGCTGCTCCAGCGCTTGGAGCACCTCCCGCACGTGGTCGCCGGGGCGCCTGCCATCTACGAGGAGGTGCTAATCTCGCGGGGGGCGCGCGCCAAGGGCGCCTTACTGAAAGGAATCGTGCCGGGTTACGAGCGGCGGGTCAGCCAAATGCTGCAAACCTTCGCCGCGGGATCGGCCAGCAGTCTGGAATCGCAGGAGGAGCCCTCATCCGTCCCCACTGTCCCCGCCCCCCTCCTACCGGATGGAAAGGCGGGGGGCGCGCCGCCCGAGGACTCGCTCGCGTCGGTGCAGGAACGAAACCGACAGAGACCTCCCATCGTGCTGGGTAAAGACATGGCCGACGAATTGGGCGCGACCGTGGGATCCATCGTTCTGGTCACCAGCCCACAAGGGGAAATGACCCCACTCGGACTGGAACCGAAATATGTACGTTTTCGGGTGGCGGGCATCTTCCAGTCCGGCTTCTACGACTACGACACCGCCTGGGCCTACACTCGTCTCGCCGATGCGCAGCGCTTGTTCGGACTGGACGACGTCATCTCGATCATGGAATTCAAGGTGGATGACATCTATCGGGCGCCCGCCACGGGCCGGGAGATCGAAGAGGCGGCGGGAGAGGGGTTTCAGACCACCAATTGGATGGAACAGAACCGGGCACTTTTTCGCGCCTTGCGGGGGGAGCGGGTGGTCACTTTCATCACCATTGGCCTGATTGTCTTTGTGGCCGCCCTCAACATCCTGATCGCCTTGATCATGATGGTGATGGAGAAAACCAAGGACATTGCCGTGTTGATGTCGCTGGGGGCGCGCAAGGGTCAAGTGCGTCGGATCTTTGTCGCCCAGGGGGTAATCACCGGCGTTGTCGGCACCGTAATCGGTTTGGTGGCGGGCTACGCCTTGGCCTTCGGCCTGGGACATTATCACTGGATCTCGCTTTCGCCGGAGGTCTACTCCATCGACTATGTGCCTTGCGCGCCGCGGCTGGTGGACGGACTGGTAGTCGCGCTGGTGGCCATTGGCATTTCCTTTGTGGCAACGGTTTACCCTTCGTTTTCCGCCGCGCGCGTGCTGCCGGCCGAGGCCCTGCGGTACGAGTAGTACGGTGAATGGCGCGCAGGGGGAATTTCGCTTCCCAGTAAGCGGCTGCGGTGTTCCCCGAGCTGAGCGTCGGGTATTACCTTCGTAACGGCGACCCCGGGGACGCGCGGCCGTGGGCGGTTTCTATCCAACCCCGCGTCAACGCCCGCCGGGTTGAGGCCCCTTTCGCCAACGTACGCGCTTCTGGACGGAACTCAAAAAGCGAGATTCTGCCATCGGTTTTTTGCCTTGTGGCGCTACAAAAGCCCCGGAAATTCACTTTCACCAGCGCTCAGCCGTGGTCTAATGGAGTGGGGACTTGGGCGGCCCGTGTCCAGCCGGGCACACGCGAGGCCTGAAGCGCCCGAGTTGACGGCTGCATCCAATGGACCAGAGGGAGATCTTGCAAGTCGAGGGGCTCCGCAAGGTGTTTCGTTCCGGCGAAGCCGATCTGGTGCTTTTCGACGACATATCCTTTCGGGTGCACAAGGGCGAGATGTTGGCTATTGTCGGGGAGTCGGGAGCGGGCAAGAGCACGTTGTTGCACATTTTGGCGGCGCTGGACAGGCCTTCGGCGGGTGACGTGTATTGTGGCCAGGTAAGTCTGCGAACCCTTTCCGATGAGGGAGCGGCGGTGTTCCGGAATCGGGAGATCGGGTTTGTCTGGCAGTTTCACTACCTGTTACCGGAGTTTACCGCGGCTGAGAACGTCGCTATGCCATTGTTGCTGAGAGGCGTCCCGGTTCGGACGGCGGAGTTGGAAGCGGCCCACTGGCTGCGCGAGGTGGGGCTGACGCATCGTGCCGGCCATCGTCCGGGCGAATTGAGCGGGGGCGAGCAGCAGCGAGTCGCTCTCGCCCGGGCGCTGATTTGCCAGCCGCAACTGTTACTGGCCGATGAGCCTACCGGCGACTTGGACAATCGCACCGCCGAAGCCGTGTTCAACCTGATTGCCAGGCTTCATCGCGGAAACCGGCTCACTTCGCTGATTGCTACGCACAATCTCGCTTTTGCCCGACAGTGCGATCGCGTGTTGCGGCTCCATCGGGGACAGTTGGAAGAGGTCTTGCCGGAATCGCTGGCCGGCTCCATACTGGCGGCACCCAAGTCTGCCGGTTTGGAGAGTTAGTAGCCGGGGCAGGAAAGGACGTCGGAGTTTGGCCGGGGGCGCCGCCGAGGCGCCGCCCACAGTCGGGGGTAAGCGGACCCTGGGGAGACGAAAATGTTCGAACGCTACACGGAGAAAGCGAGACGCGTAATCTTTTTCGCCCGCTACGAGGCCAGCCAGTTCGGCTCGCCGTATATCGAGACCGAGCACCTCTTGCTGGGACTCTTGCGGGAAGACAAGGCGCTGACCAATCGTTTTCTGCGCTCGCATGCCTCGGTGGAGTCGATCCGCAAACAGATCGAAGGGCACACCACCATCCGTGAGAAAGTTTCGACTTCGGTTGATCTTCCACTGAGCAACGAATGCAAGCGGGTACTGGCCTATGCCGCCGAGGAAGCCGAGCGGCTGTCGCATAAACACATTGGCACCGAGCACCTGCTTCTCGGGCTGTTGCGGGAAGAAAAATGTTTTGCTGCCGAAATTTTGCACGAACGCGGGTTGCGGCTCTCTTCCATTCGGGAGGAACTGGCGCGTACGTCCCAGGAGAAGGCAACACCGCAGCGCGGTTCGCGCGAGTCGTCCTTGTTGAGCGAGTTCAGCCGCGACCTGACTCAGGCCGCCATGGACAGCCAGCTCGATCCCCTGGTGGGGCGGGAAGCGGAGTTGGAACGGGTCGTCCAGATTCTGTGCCGCCGCACCAAGAACAATCCGGTGCTGATCGGCGAGCCGGGCGTGGGGAAAACCGCCATCGTCGAGGGTTTGGCGCAGCGCATCGCCGATGGGGAGGTCCCCAGTTTCCTGGCCGACAAGCGCATTCTGGCTCTGGATCTTTCGCTAATCGTCGCCGGCACCAAGTACCGCGGCCAGTTCGAAGAGCGGCTTAAGACCATCATGAAAGAGCTGATGGAATCGCAGAGCTCCATCATTTTCATCGACGAGCTTCATACTCTGGTGGGCGCGGGCTCGGCGGAAGGTTCGCTCGATGCTGCCAACATCCTAAAGCCGGCGCTCTCGCGCGGCGAAATCCAGTGCATCGGCGCGACCACTCCCTCCGAATACCGCAAGAGCATCGAGAAAGACCGCTCGCTGGAACGGCGTTTCCAGTCGGTCAAAGTGGGGGCTCCGGGCGAGAGCGACGCCATCAAGATTCTGATGGGAGTCAAAGATCGCTATGAGAAGTTTCACGCGGTCACGTACACGGACGATTCCATCAATTACGCGGTGCATCACTCCAATCGCTACATACCCGACCGGTTCCTTCCGGACAAGGCCATCGACTTGATCGACGAGGCGGGGGCGAGGGTGAAGCTGCGGCAGACTTCCCTGCCCGAGGAGATCACCGAGGTCCAGAAGCGTATCAAGTTCATCGTCCATCGCATGGAGAACGCCATTGCGAACCATGAGTTCGAAAAGGCGCGCTTTTACTCGGACGAGGAGCGCAAGGAAAAGGAGAACCTGCGGGGTTTGCGCGACAAGTATCATCTCGATGAATCTTCCACCGGCGTCGTCGCCCGCGAGGACATTGAAGACGTGGTCAGCCGCTGGACCGGCGTGCCCATCGTCTCGATCAAGGAAGAAGAGTCGCAGAAGCTGCTGCGCATTGAGGAAGAGCTGCATAAGCGGGTGATCTCGCAGGACCGGGCGCTGACAGCTCTGGCGCGCGCCATTCGCCGTTCGCGCGCCGGCCTGAAGTCTCCCAACCGGCCGATCGGCTCGTTCCTGTTCCTGGGGCCGACCGGAGTGGGCAAGACGGAGGTGGCGAGGACCCTGGCTCAGTTCATGTTTGGCACGGAGAAGTCTCTGATCCGCTTCGACATGTCGGAGTTCATGGAGAAACACTCGGTCTCCAAGCTGATCGGCTCTCCCCCGGGCTATGTGGGCTATGAAGAGGGCGGTCAACTCACCGAACGGGTGAAGCGGGCGCCGTATTCCGTGGTGCTGCTGGATGAGATCGAGAAGGCGCATCCGGACGTGTTCAACATTTTGTTGCAGGTGTTCGAAGACGGGCAGCTCACCGACGGACTGGGCAACACCGTCGATTTCAAGAACGCCATCATCATCATGACCTCGAACATCGGGGCCCGGCACCTGATGAAGCGTGAAGGCTTGGGTTTCCAGTCGCAGAAGGAAGAGAAGATCTCCTCCAAGGTGGAGGACATGGTCAAGAACGAGGTAAAGCGCACCTTCAACCCCGAATTCCTGAACCGGCTGGATGAGACGATTCTGTTCAACGCCCTTACCGAGCAGGATCTGATTCAGATCGTCGAGTTGATGATTGTGCAGTTGAACCAGAACCTGGCGCAACGCTCGATTACCGTCAGCGTGACGGATGCCGCCAAGAAGTGGATTCTCGATAAGACCATCACCGATCGCAGCTACGGGGCGCGGCCGCTGCGCCGGGCCATCCAGAAGTATGTGGAGGATCCGCTGAGCGAGGCCTTGATCCAGGGCAGCATCAGTGTGCGCCCGGCTTTTATCGAGATTTATCTGGAAAGCGACCGGTTGTTCTACCGGCCGGTCGGCGAAGAGAAACAGGAAGGCGTACTGCTTTACAGCAACTGAGCCACGCAAGGAGCTTTGACATCCGAGCCAAACGTGGCCCCCAAAGGTGGGGCCCCCAGGGAATCTCATGAAAGACTGTCCTTCTCTGTCATGCTGAGCGGAGCACGCCCCGCTTTTGGGCGTGCAGAGCGAAGCATCCCTATTGCGCCCATGAAATCTCGGTACGATAGGGCCCCTTCGCTCCGCGGCCCAAAGCGGCCGCTGCGCTCAGGGTGACACAATTCTTCTCGCATTATCCACGTTTTCCGACTGAGCGAAGCGAATGCGCCTAAGCCCGCCTTTTCTTGTCTGCCGTCTTATCGGAGTGTTCCCAGGCAGGCTTAGGCCGTGTACTTTCCGGCAGGTCCCGGCCGGTCACCCGGTCGTAGAGATAATCTTCGCTGGTAGTTCCCAGAGATTCGTTATAGAGACTGGGAAGGCCGAGCCCCTCTTGGAATTCCTGCACAAACTGGTGCAATGCCGTGAGCTTGTCGGCCGTGGCGGGCACTTCCGTCTTGGTGGTTTTCAGAAACTGCTGGTAACCGCGATTCACCAACTTGGAGTTTTCGGTGCCCACCAGATAGCCGGGATAGGCAAAGATCCTGGCGGCATCGCCGGAGGTTCTCTCCACGGCGGCAGAGCAGTTCAGCTTCTTCAGGAACACCCGGCCAACCGTGCCGGGAGCGTCCAACACTTCAAAGCCGTGTTCGCGAAACCAAGCTATGGCTTCCTCAAAACCGCGAGACGATCTTTGCTTCGCCATAAAGCACCCGTTACTTTCGCACATTCTCCCCGTTCCCGGCAAGACGCAATGGTCAATCCCATCGGAACAGGTGTAAGGTTAATACGAATCCGGGGTCGTGGGACTCCACGCCAGGGCGGCGCACAGAGCGCCTGCGCGAGGAGGGTGGACCATGAAGGAACCCAATACTTGAGCCGGCCAGCCCGGCAGAACAAGTTGCTGGTGCATGCTTAAGATTGACCAACGGGAATGGGAGAGGCTCCGCCAGCACGGCGAGGAGGTTTACCCGCAGGAATGCTGTGGGGTGCTTCTGGGCGAAACGCACGATGGGGTCCGGCGAGTGCGCGAGGCAGTGCGGTGCGCCAACAGCCGCACCGATTCGCCCCAGAACCGTTATGCCATCGAACCCAGCGACCTCTTCAGCGTCCTCCACGAAGCGCGAGCGCGCAACTTGGAGATTGTGGGGTTTTACCATTCCCATCCCGACCATTCCGCCTGCTGGTCGGCTACCGATCTGGAGGAGGCACACTGGACCGGTTGTGCTTACGTCATTACCGGCGTCGAGGGGGGACGGGCCACTCGGACCAATGCCTTTGTTCTCACCGGCGGGGACACCGGTGAGGGAGAAGAGGCGAAGCGCTTCGACGAAGACGATATCGAAATCGGGTAGCAAGCCGGCTCACTTTGCTTCCTCCAGTTCGGTGGCGGTGGCATCGATGAGGGCAGCCTCATCCTCCAGCACCGAGGCGGCAATCGCGATTTGCCGCTCCGCTTCTTCCCACTGCTTTTGTTCAATGGCTTCCCGCACGCCCGGGATGGTCTTCACCCCATAGCCGGTGTAGAACCCCGGGGCGTAGATGGCGTGTTTGTACCACGGCCGCCGGGGCAGTCCGCCGGCGGTGGTAAGCTTGCGCTCACTCTGTATCAGCTTGGCATTCAGCGAGCGCAGCGAGGCCGGTCCCAAGTCCACATCGCCATCCCTCATCCTCGCCTCCAGGGCTTTCCGATAGTGGGCGGCGCTGCGGGACAGCGCTTCGGAGGCGTTAAGCAGGGGCGCAAAGTTCAGATGGGGCGGCAGCGCTTGGCGGCGGGGCAGCACCAACGGGTGGCGGGGATCCGCTTTGGCCGCCAAGTCTCCCTCGTCGAGTTCCAGGTTCTGCTCGGCAATCCGCTCCCGTTCGCTTTGGAGCAGCTTCTGCAGTTCGTCCGTGTACTCATGGACGACGCCGGCCAAGCCGGTAAAGTCGAAAGGAAGCAGCCCGGCATCCGCCAGCCGCAGGACGGCCAAACCAGCGGTTTGTGAAAGGGCGCGGCTATAGCTGAACTCGGGATCGCCAAAGTGGGTGTACCAGTAGAAGTCGTCGTAAGCGGAATGGTAGATTCCGCCGGGGTCTTCTCCCTCGTAGCCCAAGTCGAGCGAGGCGATTCCCAAGTGATCCAGGAAAACGGTGTAATCGGAGCCCGAGCCCAGGGCGGCGATCCGGAGGTTGGAACGTTGCCGGATGTCCCGGCGCTCCTCGTCCGACCTGGCCTCAACGATTCGACGGGCCCGGGCGCGCTGCCCCACGCTGATTTTCTTCTCTGGGTCCTCGACATCCTGGGCAACGCTATCGACAAAGCGTTCCAGGGTATGCGAACCGCCTGCTTCCAGGAACCCGCGGCCGTTGGAGTCGGAGTTAAGGTAGACGGCGGCGTGCTGGCGCAATTCGGCGGCGTGGGCCTCAGCCCAGGCGGTGGAGCCGAGCAGCCCCGGTTCCTCGCCGTCCCAGAAGCAGTACACGATCGTGCGCTTGGGCTTCCAGCCTTGTTTCAGCAGTTCGGCAAAGGCGCGCGCTTCCTCCAGCTCCGCCACCGTGCCGGAAAGGGGATCTTTGGCGCCATTCACCCAAGCATCATGGTGGTTGCCGCGGACAATCCACTCATCCGGATCAGTAGCGCCAGAGATCTGGACGATAACGTTGTAGAGCCGCTGGGTATCCCAATTCGACTTCACTACCAGATGCACCTTGGCGGGGCCGGGGCCCAGGTGGTAAGTGAAGGCCAGGGCGCCACGCCACCCTTTCGGGGCAAGCGGGCCGCGCAAGGCGCGGAGCAGCGGCTCGGCATCGCCGTAGGAAATGGGCAGAACCGGTATTTTGGTGAGGGTAGCAGCGTCCTTCAGGTCCAGCCGCGGGGCGCCGGGCGCGGCTCCTTCGCCGGGCGCGAGCGGATCGCCGGGACGGACGGGCATGTCCATGACGCTGCCGCGTTGGGCTCCGTCGCGGTTGCGCATCGGTCCCCCGGGAAAGACGTCGCCGTCGAAGTAACCGTCGTCGCGGGGATCGGAATAAAGAATGCAGCCGATGGCTCCATGTTCGGCCGCCACTTTGGGCTTGATGCCGCGCCACGAGCCGCCGTAGCGCGCGATCACGATGGCGCCTTGCACCGAGATGCCTAAGCCCTTCAGCCTCTCGTAATCCTCGGGCACGCCATAGTTCACATAGACCAGCGGTGCGGTTACGTCGCCATCGGCGGAATAGGCGTTGTAGGGGGGAAGTTGCTCGGCCTGCTGGCTGGAGGTGGGATCGCCCGGAACCGGCGGCTCCTCGAGCGCGGCCCTGAAGTGGCCAGGCTCCAGCAATTCGACGGCGCGCTCTTTGGGGGTGGGAAACAGCACGTCGAAAGTTTCGAGGCGGGCGTCGAGTCCCCACTCGCGCAGCCTGGCCAGCAGCCATTCGGCGTTGTCCTTGTCATAAGGCGAGCCGACGTGATGAGGGTGGGCGGAGAGCCGGAGCATGTACTCCCGGAGATTGGCCGTACTGGGAATGGCGCGGAACTCCCGTTCCCATTCCCGCTCTGTCCCCGCCGCGGAAGCGGACTGGGCACGGGCTGGCAGGCCAGGGATGAGAAGCAGCAGAACAAGAATCCAATGGCGTCGCACTCGCCCCTCCTCGGAAATCGCACGAGCCACAATTCTATGCTTTCCGGCGGCCGGCCCCAATGCCGGAACGGTGCGTGCGTCGGGCTGGAGCGAGTTCCGCGACAGCGACCTTTCGGTTCGTCCCGCTCCGGAGGACAAGAGGGGACGGAGCGTGCGCGAGCAGATGGTGCACCAGTGCGTCAGCGAGAACCTGTGGTTCAAGGGCATGCTGGGCATCGATGTGGATGCGCCTCCCGTGCCGCAACCGGAGACGCGGCTCGAGTTCATCCGGCGCTATGCCCAGGACAGCGCCCGGCGTTTAGCGATCCTAGGGGAGAAGGCGGAAGAATGGTGGGAGGGCGACACCAGGTTCTTCGATGTGGCGCGCTCCCGCGCCTGGGTGATGACCCGGCGGATCGCGCACACCTCGCACCATCGCGGGCAGTTGATGGCCATGCTGCGGATGCTCGGCCGCGACCTGCACAGCAACTATGGTCCGACGGCGGACACCGGAGGCTTGATGCAGAATCACGCCCCCACCATTTACGTCTACGAAGACATCGGAAGCCTGCTGGCAGGGGAAGCCGAAGACGGGGAAAAGACGCCGCTGTCCGGGCCGGGAGACGGACCGGTTACGGAGCGCCAGGGGAATGAATTGGAAGAAGACCGCTCCCATTCTCGCGCCGAGGCACGGAGGCGCAGAGAGGAGAACAGAATCTGGCCGGGTGGAAGTGCTCCGGCATGCCCACACCGCCAAGTCTGCGCCCGCCGGATGATGTACGTGCGTACCTCAGGTGGAAGCACCGGGCTTCAGCCCGGTGAACCGACGTTCGCTATCGTCCTGGCCTTTAGGCCCGGTGTGGTTCAACGCCGGGTGGCGATACCGTCTCTTCAATTGCCCGATTACCCGATTGCGCAATTACCCGATTCCTTCTCTGCGTCTCTGCGCGCGATTGTCTCGATCTACTGTGAGCAGTCTTTTGCCACTCTGGTGACCGCGAATTGGACGGCTCCATTGCGGAGC
>Ga0326727_10018769_pt1 | contig 14054 bp, 9 predicted proteins | sample MB2enrmetagenome_FD_207643 | JGI IMG/M metagenome (GOLD analysis project Ga0326727, IMG submission 207643) | Lab enriched peat soil microbial communities from McLean, Ithaca, NY, United States - MB29MY | ecosystem: Environmental > Terrestrial > Soil > Wetlands > Peat | place: USA: New York...
CGTCCGCGAATCTCCGGCGAGTTCTCGCCGATGCCGCCCGTGAACACCACCGCGTCGGCCCCGCCCATGCACGCCAGATAGGCGCCGATGTATTTCCGCGCGCGGTAGCAAAACAACTCGATGGCCAGCCGCACTCGCCGGTCGTCGTGCTCTTTCAGCTCCGCCTCCAGCACCTTCATGTCATTCGTCAGCCCGGACACGCCCAGCAGCCCTGACTGGGTGTTCAGCAAGCCCTCCACCTCATGCGTGGAAAGCCCTTCCTTGCTCGCGATCAGGTTCACAATCGCCGGGTCAAGATCGCCCGACCGTGTCCCCATCACCAGCCCCTCCAGCGGCGTCATGCCCATTGAGGTGTCCACCGGATGGCCGCCGCGAATCGCCGCCGCCGAACAGCCGTTGCCCAGGTGCAGCGTGATCACATGCGTCTGTTCACGCGTCAGCCCGTGCAGCGCGCGATAGCGATACGCCACGTAGCGGTGCGATGTGCCATGGAAACCGTACCGCCGGATGCGGTGGCGCCGGTAAAGATGATAAGGCACCGCATACAGATAGGCGTATTCGGGAATAGAAGTGTGAAACGCGGTATCGAACACCGCCACTTGTGGCGTGGCCTGCCCGAAGATCTCGCGCACCGCGCGAATCCCCGCCAGGTTGTTGGGATTGTGCAATGGCGCCAGATCGATGCAGTCCTCAATATCCTGCAGCACCTTGTCGTCGATGATCGCCGATTCTTTGAACAGTTCCCCGCCGTGCACCACGCGATGCCCAACGGCGTGGATGTCGCCCAGGCTGTGGATCTCATCGATCGCCGAGCGGTCCGACGCCAGCCATCGCAATACATAATCGAGCGCGGCCGAGATATCGCGGATCGGCGATGTCAGCTTCTGCCGCAGGCCGTTGCGGCTCGCCAACGTGACGATCGCTTCTCCGCCGATGCGCTCCACCTGGCCGCGCGCCAGCAGTTCGTCCTTGTCCTGCCTGATTCGATCGAGATCCGTGGCAATAACCTGGAACTTCAGGCTGGAGCTTCCCGCGTTGATGACCAGAACATTCATATGGCTCCCTCCATTCTCGCCGCAGAGCCGATGCTCCCGCCGGCAATCTGAAGAATTTCCCGGCCGCTTCGCGTTACACTTCGATTTCAGTTACGCTGGGTCTGATCGCGCGAGATCCGCGCCCGAGTCTGCACACATGGAAACAGCCCAAGGCCAGCGGCCCACGATAGTCGTCTGTGCCGATTTATCGCCGGAGTCGTGGAAACGAATGCAGCAGGCGCTTCAGGAGCTTCCCGGTCTGACGCTCCTGCGCTGCCCCGCCGGCGCCGCGGATGTTCTCTCCCTGTGCAACCGCCTCGGCCCATCTGTCCTCATCGCCGAGCGCGATTTCATCCGGCAGTTCGACAGCGACGAATTGCTCGAGCTGTCTCGCTCCGGCCGTTTACAAGTGCTCGCCCTCGTACCCGTGGTATTGAGTGACGACTACGTGAACCTGCTTAGACGCGGTTGTGCCGGGATCATCGAAGAAGACATCGCCCCGGACATGCTCCGCCGCGCCGTACTGAGCGTCGGAACGGGCCAGATGTGGGCTCCGCGGCTGGTCCTGTCCCAGCTTGCCCGCGAGTCGCTGCTCGCCGACAGCCCCCGCCGCCTGACCCCGCGAGAGAACGAGATTCTACGGTTACTTGCCAGAAGCTATCGTAACCAGCAGATTGCAGATCACTTGTTTATCAGTCGCGAAACCGTACGCTGGCACCTCCGGAGTCTGTACTCAAAAATTGGTGTCTCTGACCGCAACGCCGCCGTCGAGTACGCGCGCCGCGCCACGGAGAGTACCAGAACCTAAGATTTCCACGCAGGCCATAACCGGTGGTGTGGGGGGTTGGCCAAAGCCACCCTTCTACATTGGCAAAGTTTCTGCAATTTTAGACTGACAGGCAAATAGATTGGATTGCTGTAGTGCACGACCGTAGGGTCCAAAACGCAGCAAGGCAAAATTGTTGTACTTTTTTCGGGGGATGATTAAGAATGCAGATCTGTCTCGTATCCAGAGACGACGCTCTTCGGACCACGCTCGCCGCGCTCACGGCAGCGGCGGTCAACACTATCGAGCCGGGAAAGGCGCCTGGCCGCGCTGACCTGTTTATCTGGGATTATGAGCCCGGCCTCGCGATCGACGCGCCGGAGTGCGATGGGCACGAGAAGCACCTCGTCCTGCTCGAGCGGACGATGTTGTCTGCGGTGGCTGGTGAGGATCGTCTCGGTTCCGTCTGTATGTTGTTGAAGCCAATTAATTTTTCTACCCTGCAGGCATTCGTCGAACTGGCCGAAGCGGAATGGCGGCAGAGCTCCCAGGTGGACACGCTGCGCACCGACCGCGACGCGCTTCTGCAGTACGTCCTTCAGGCCAATCTCCGCCTGCAGGAGTACGATCAGGACCGCACAAACTTCCTTGCTCGCGCGCTGCATGACCTCCGCGCGCCCCTCACCGCGCTCTACGGCTACTGTGGCCTGCTGGTAGAGGGCCAGTTGGGCCCTGTCAACCGCCAGCAGAAGGATCTGCTGGAGCGCATGCAGCACAGCACCCGGCGCCTGTCGCGCCTCACGTCGGGCATGTTCGAGCTCAGCGTCGAAGGCCGCGTCTCCCGCAGCCTGCAGCTTGAGGAGGGCGATCTCGAGGACTGCGTCAGCCAGGCCCTTCACGACCTCAACGCTTTTGTCCAGGAGAAGCAACTGGCAATCACCGCCCAATTGGACCCCGCGCCCCACCCGTTCTTCTTCGAACCGGAACAGGTGCAGCAGGTGCTGGTTAACCTGATCGAGAACGCGTGCAAGTTCACGCCGAAGCACGGCTTCATCGACATTCGCGGCTACGCCTGCTCGCTTGACCGCGCCGCGCCGCCCATCGATTTGTCCGATGCGACCGCATATCGCGTGGACATTCGCGATTCCGGTCCGGGAATCTCGCCCGAACACCTCACCGAGATTTTTCAGCAATACACTTCGTACGCCGGCTCGCTTGACCGGTCCGGCGGCGGCCTCGGGCTCGCCATCTGCAAGCTGATTGTCACTTCCCACGGCGGGCGGATCTGGGCCGAGTCCATTGAGGACGGCGCCCTGTTCTCCTTCGTGCTTCCCTTTGAACCTCCGGCGGCCGAGCACCGCCACCGGCCAGAAGTCGAACGCTTCCCGCAGCGGGTGGCCAAGGCAGTTTAAGTCCAACAGACCTTAAGAAAGAACATGCACACTATTCTTGTTGCCGAAGACGAACCGGAAGTCAGAAATTATCTCGGCCTCGCGCTGAGCTGCCAGGGCTACAATGTCGAATTCGCCCAGAACGGCGAAGAAGTCATGAGCTATCTCTCCAACCCCGCGGAGCCGGACATTTCCCTCCTGCTGCTGGACATCGTGATGCCCTGCAAAGACGGGCTTGAAACGCTCAGCGACGTCCGCCGCATCTGTCCGGACATGCCGGTGATTATGCTCTCCGGCGCGCCCTCGCCCGCGAATATCGTCGCCGCGATGAAAAACGGCGCTCGCGATTTCATTCCCAAGCCGGTCAGCCATGAGGATCTCCGCGGGGCCATCGAACGTGCCCTGCCCCTGACCTCATCGAGACTCGGTGGATCGCGCAGCCCGCTCGCAACAACAGATGAGGAGTGCGCTCCCCCGTCCGGCGCATGGACCCGGAAAATCGAGCTGCTGATCCAGACCGTCGGATCGTCCGACGTGCCCGTTCTCCTTCTCGGAGAGACCGGTGTCGGTAAGGAAGTGCTAGCGCGCAGGCTGCATGCGCGATCGCCTCGCGCCGGCCGGCCGTTCCTGAAATTGAATTGCGCGGCGCTGCCGTCGGAACTGGTGGAAAGCGAGCTGTTCGGTTACGAGCGAGGCGCCTTCACGGGCGCGTTTAAGAATACTCGGGGCAAATTCGAGATGGCTAACGGCGGCACCATCCTGCTCGACGAAATCGGCGATATGGATTTCAAGCTGCAGGCCAAGCTCCTGCAGGTTTTGCAGGATCGCGAATTCATGCGCCTCGGCGCAAAGGAAACCTCGAAGGTAGACGTTCGCGTGATGGCCGCCACGCACTGCGATCTGGAAAAGGCCATCGCCGAAGGCCGTTTCCGTGAAGACCTCTACTATCGCCTGAACATCATCGACGTGCACATTCCGCCACTGCGCCACCGCCTGGACGAGGTGATCCCGTTGGCCGAATACTTCCTGACCAAGCATGGCGCCATTGGCGCGCCGCCGCCGGAGCTTTCGTCACCGCTGAAGCGCGCTCTTCTCGATCACGACTGGCCGGGCAACATTCGCGAGCTCGAAAACGTGATGCGGCGATTCATCGTGGTGCGCGATGCCGAACTCCTCATCACCGAGCTCCATCGCAAAATGCGTAAGCGCCAACCCGCGATAGCCGCCCGTCCTGTTGCGCCCGTCGCTCTGGAACGTGAAAGCGTAAACATCAGCCGCTGGGAGCCGGAGACCGAAGACGGCGGCGACATCACCGTGTTTGCCGAGGCCGCGAGTGTGCGCCCGGCCGCGGAAGTATTCCCGGTGAATGTGCCCGAGCCGGCGCCTGCGTATCAGGCGCCAGTCAGCGGCAACTCGCCGGCCTCGATTCTCGAAAAGGTGGACAGCGCGAGAAAAGCGGCCGAAGCGGAAGCGATTCTCGCCGCGCTCAATTCCACCCTGTGGAATCGCAAGCAGGCGGCTGTACTCCTGAACATCGATTACAAGGCCCTGCTCTACAAAATGAAGAAGCTGGGTATCGGCGCTCGCCCTGGCGATCCCGCCCTGCCGGACACGGGCGAAACTCGCGCGGTGGCGGCGAAGGCCTGACCTGGTTCACCGCGTGACCTACACGCAACCGCTCCTGACGATTTTCCTGCTGCTGACGCTGGCCGCTTTCCTGGCGGGCCCGGGCAGGCGGCGCAAGCTGCTGGCGACTGCCGGACTCGGCGGACTGTTCCTCATTTCCTGGCCGCCCGCCGACTGGCTTCTGTCACGCCCGCTGGAGGCCCGCTACGGTGTTCGACCGTTTGAGGCGCATCCTGAGCTGCAAGCGATCGTGGTGTTCTCCGAACTCGTGCAGCCTCCTCAGTTCGAAAGGCCGTATGCGCTGGCGAGCGAGGACACCTACGGGCGATGTCTGTACGCTGCATGGATTTATCGCCGGTATGGGCCGCTGCCGATTCTCGTCTCCGGTGGTCCCACGGCCACTGGGTTTCCCGCCGGTGCCCTGACGATGCGCGACATTCTCCTCGACCGTGGAGTTCCTCAAAGAATGCTTTGGGCCGAAGAGCGTTCGCAATCCACGCACGAGAACGCGCTATACAGCGCGGCCATTCTGCAGCAGAACGGAATCTCACACGTGGCTCTCGTGGTGGATGCCACCAGCATGCCAAGAGCGGTCGCCTGCCTTCGGAAACTCGGGATCGAGGTGGCCCCAGCGCCATCGGCCTTTCGCGAGTTCGGGCCGCTGCGCGACGAATTGCTGCCGAATTGGAGAGCCATCCAGCGGAATGAGAACACACTTCACGAAATGCTTGGGCTCGTGTGGTATCGACTGCGGGGTTGGATCTGAAGAAGAAGGCACGTCATGAGAGCCCAAGTGGGCCCTCATGACGGACGACTGAAGCGTCAGGCAAGCTTCTTGCGCAATGCTAGTGCAAAGCTCAACATCCCCGTGCCGAGCAGGAAAATCGAGCTAGGCTCAGGAACCGGATTTGTCGGGTCAAACGTGATACTGAGGTTGTCGACGCCGATCGTGGCCGGCCAGTCTACGAAATCGATATCGTCAACTCCGCCCACCGATCCCGACCAGGTCCCGATGTACTGCGGGGACGTTTCCTTGCACGACTTGCAGGTGCCACTATTCGGCGATTGTGTTGAGCTGCCGTTGGTGGTTCCCGGATCCACGCCGTATACGAAGCCGCCGGTACCGAAGCTCGAAACCGGGGAAACAATGCCGCCGTTCCCGGCCTCAAGTTCAAAATCCGGATTGCTCCCTGCCTCCGGGAAAATCTCGAAGTCGAAACCGAGATTCGTAATTGTGAGGCCCTTGAAGACCAGATCAATCTGGGTAGAGATCTGCTGACTGTTGTCGTTGGTAGTGGCAATGAAGGAATCGTCCGGGCCGGAGTGCTCAGCAGCCGAGTCACTGTTGCTCGTAGCGCCGTCGCTATTGCCGAGCGTGAGCGACGTCCCGCCAGGTCCGACCACGTGGCCTTCGCCATTATAGGTCGTGTCTACAACCGCTCCCGAGACTGTCACCGAGCAGCCCGCGCATCCGGCTGCGACGAGCTGGCTGGTCATGTAGGTCGCAATCTGCGCGGCAGTGTCATTTGCGCTCAGCGAGTTGAAAGTGAAAGTGGTGGTAATCGCACCCGCGTGGGCCACAACGCCCATGGACCCGAGAGCCAGGATAGTCGTTACCAGATTAGACTTCAGACGATTGATCATAGTTGGTTCGTGAGCGCAGCGGTCGCCGGACAGGGATCCCAGGCAGGGACCCACATGGCGGCCCGACCCCACAACGCAGACTTTACCCCTCCGGCCCTTTCGGAAAGCAAGTCATATTCCAAACATGTGGCTACCTGGTATCAATTGCTTGCGACTAAGGCCCGGACCAAATAGCCAGTATTTATCCGAATATTTAGGACCTGTGTGTTTTGCTAGTTGCCGGTATTTGTCTGGGTGCGCCGTGCGCGACGTTGGTTCAGGAACGGAGTTGCAAAAGACAGTGGCCCTGCTTGTCGACGCGGCGAGTGTGCCGTAGCCGCGGGATGCTAAGAGCGGACCCGATGCTTGCCCGTTCTCGCGAGTTTCAGCCGCACAGGTTGGCAAAGTGGCTGCCAGCTCGGGCACGGATCCGGCGGAATGAGAGCGACTCCGCATTAAACTCGGGCCCTGTGTGAGGAATGAGAGGAAGGAGCGGAAGCGGGCGGCACTCCTCAGCAAAGGAAGCCGCCCGGTGATTCGCCTATACCAGAGGATGCTGATTCTTTCCGCGAGCCATGAGGCTCCGCCGGAATTTGAAGAGCAAAGCGCCAACCGTGCCGAACAGCAGCAGCGAACTGGGTTCCGGCACGGTGGGAGTGCTGTACGTGAGTACCAGGTTGTCGATGCCGATGGCTTCCGGCCAGTCGACGAAGTCGATGTCGTCGTCGCTGCCGCCGAGGGACCACGATCCGGTTCCGATGTACTGCACGTTGTTGTCGCCAGGGGTAGTGGAAGTGCCGTTCGAGAGGGAGCTCGGGTGGACTGCAGTCACCGTGCCGCCGCTGCCAAAAGCCGTGACGTTCGACACACTGCCGCCGTTCCCAGCCTGCAGAGTGAAATCACCGTTATCGTTAGCGTCCGGGAAAATCTCGTAGTCGAAACCCGCATTCGTGAACGAGATCCCTGTGAAGACCAGGTTGATCTGATTGTCGGATGAGTTATCCGCATCGTTTACAGTGGCGAGGAACGTGTCGTTAGGACCACCATGGATGGCGGCGGAATCGGAGTTGTTCGTGGCGCCGTCGCTGGTGCCCAGCGTTAGCGAAGTACCGCCGGGTCCGACGACGTTGCCGGTGGCGGTATAAGTCGTGTCCGCATAGGCGCCCGTAATCGTGACCGTGCAGGTCGCGCAAACGGCCTGCAAGACGGTGTTCATGTACGCCTGGATCGTCGCCTCGCTTGAGTTTTCCGCTAGTGAGTTGAAGTTAAAGCTCAACGTGCCCGCCTGGGCGGCAACGCCCATAGATCCAAGCACCAGCACGGCCGTCAGCAGGTTCGTCTTGAGGCGGTTCAGCATATATGGTATATCGGCAGGCAGGCTGATCTTCGCCAGCCCGACGCCAACTCCCTCCTCCGTCCCTTGCGGAAAGCACGTTGATTACCAGACCTGCTCTATAATACAATCAACGAGTTACAAAGAACGCTGTCACCAAAGTTTCACCAGGTGTCCCAAATCTTTAGGAAACTTCCTGGCCGCCGTCAGAGGTTCTCCAGACCCGGATTCACCGCCGGTTTTGTGAGACGCTGCACGAGCAGGGGCCGCATGCGGAAGGCCAGACCCAGCACCAGGGTTCCCAGGAGCAGGATCGAGGCCGGTTCCGGCACCGATATCCCCTCGAAATCGATTGCAGGATCATACCCTTCCCAGTCATTCGCATCCAGACGGAAGATCCCCACCCCGCCCGCGCCGCCGTCACCGTAGAACGATGCAACGGAGGTGTTCCAGTAGGCCGAATTGGCCACCAGGTCGCTTCCCACCGACGGAGTCACCGGGGTAATTCCATTCCCTATCAAGCCGAAGTTGAGCGAATCGTACGGGCCGGGTACCCCCGTGGGATCGGCGCCGTAATCCGTTGTATTGAAAGCTAGTCCGTATATGAACTGGTTTGGAACCGAAAGCGCGCCAAGGTCGAACGTCACTACCTGAGCCAGGCCGTTATAGCATTGGCCGTCACCCGCCAGCCATGCGCCGCCGGTACAACTGGGGCTGGCTTCCGGTCGCCAGAGGATGAATGCGTCTATCGTATCAGTGGCAAAAAGAGAGCCAACCGAGTCTCCGGGACCGACGTCATAGAAGTTGAGCGTCAGCGGCACATAGAATCCCGTTGAGGTTCCGACCTTTTCATAGGTCGATTCCAATGCCCAGTTGCTCATCAGCACGTCGGCCTGGCTGAGGAGCCCACCCCCCAATCCCGTCAATTGGACACCCTGTCCGAATTCCGCGGTCGACGTCGCTTCGTACCCGAGGCTGGGTACGTTATATGGAACCGGACTCGGCATAGTGCTGTAAAGCACATCCGCGTTCGCGCCTGCTGCAAGGAACAAGAGCGCTGTTGTGAGAGAGAGAACAATCCGGCGTTTTTTCAAGTTGCATCTCCGCTTTTATGAATTAGTACTCACGGTGGCCCGGCAGACAGGGAATAACCGTCCGGGCATCGTCCGTAAACCAGACGGAGAAGTGCAATCTAAAACCCAGTTTATTGGGACTAAAGTACTAATACCTGCAATTACTTGGCGCTCACTACGGTTCTAGTACTTTTAGTACTTTTTGACAAAGCGTGAGAAGATAGCCGAAACTGCTTCCCTCAAGGTAAGAACTTGGTCCGGGCGATTTCCCCCGTGTCCGCCCCTAACGCAGGTCAGTCGAAACGCGGTCGTTGTCGGACAGCGTCGGATCGGCTTTCAACGCCGCCTGCAGCAATTGCTGTCCCTTTGTGGAATTCCCGGTTTTAATGTAAGCGATCGCCAGGTGATACTTCTCCACCGGCGTGGGGTTCTTGTCGGCGCCGCGCGCCAGATACGTCAGCGCGTTCGTGTAGTCGCCTTTCTTGAAATAAGCCCAGCCCAGGGTGTCGTTCGTGGAGTTGTTCTCGGGAGCCAGTTGCTGGGCCCTCTGCGCTAACTTCAACCCCGCATCCACGTCGTGGGAGTGATCGATGAGAAGAAAAGCGAGATTGTTCAGTGCGGCAATGTTGTTAGGGTCTTTATCGAGAACCTTGCGATAGCCGGCGATCGCGGCGTCCATGTTGCCGTTGCGGAATTCGAGATCCCCCAGAATCAGCTCCGCCGAGGAGTCCCCGCCGGCGGCCAAACGCTGGAGCACGGGGCGGGCTTTATCGGCTTTGCCATCCTGAATATCCAGTTGAGCCAGCATCAGGAGCGATGGCCGGAAGTTCGGATCCGCGGCAATGGCCGCCGCGAAGGCGTCGTGAGCTGCCGCTCTGTCGTTGGTTGAAAGCAATACCTCACCCAGCAAATGCTGCACCGGCGCCGACTTTGGGGATTTCGCCGCCCATGAGCGCACCGCCTGAACCCCCGCCGGAATCTGCTTCCCGACGGCATAAGTCCGGTACAGCAGACTCAAAGCGCGCAGTTCGTCGGGTTTTGCTTTCAGAACCTCCTCGGCCGAATTCCGCGCTCCCGAATAATCTTTCGAGACAAAGCGGATCGTCGCGTCCACCAGCAGCGCCTCGAGAGAACGGCCCGCCGCCAGCACCGGATCGATGGCCACGCGAGCTTCAGCCGTCTCGCCGGATGCCAGCAGCGCCCATGCGCGCTCGGTCACAATCGCCGGCAGGTGCTGTTGCTGTTTTGGGCAATCATTTAACAGATTGACTGCCGACTGGGCCTGGTTCGATCTCAGCAGGGATTGCGCCAGGGCCAGCCGGGCGGGCACATAGGCCGCATTCAAACGCAGCGCTTCGCCGAACTCCTGCTGTTCTTCAGCGAGGTTGCCCTTGATTCCGTAAACTCGCGCCAGCAGGTAATGGGCTTCGGGAGATTCATTGCGGTAGCCCACCGCCGTGGTCAAGTCGGCCTTTGCGGCGTCGGGTTTCCCGGTGGCGAGATAAACCCGGCTCCGCAGTAGTAATGCGTCCACATCCTTCGGATTTTTCTTCAACCCGGCGCTGAGGACCCGTTCGGCATCGGCTGGCCGATTGGCCGACATGTAGGCGGCTACCAGCCGTGCTTCGGCTTGGCGGTCGGAGGGGTCGGTCGCCGCGAGCTTTTCGAACTCCGCAATTGCCGCGTCGCGTTTCCCGGTGCGGAACAGGAAGATCGCATGAGCGGGCTTGTATTGTTTATCGGGCAGCGCGGACAGTTTCCTGAAGATACGATCCGCGTCATCCAGGTGACCGTCATGGATCTCGATGGCGCCCAGATTGAGCAGCGATTGTCCGCTTTTCGGATCGATATTCAGCGCCGCCCTGAACTGCTGTTCAGCCTGGGGGAGCTGCCGTTCGGCCACGTACAGGGCGCCCAGCGCCACGTGCGGGTGAGCCGATTTTGGATCGTTGGAAACCGCCTGCTGCAGCGCTTGTTCGGCGCCTTTCAGGTCGTTTCTCGCGAGCCTTACTTTGGCCAGCTCCACCGAAGAACTCAGGCTTGTGGGAAACTTATCGAGCGCCTGATCCAACACCTTCTCGGCGTCCTCGCGATTGCCCAGCCGGTACTGCGCCAGCGCCAACGCGTCGAATGCTTCCGCATCGGCCCCATTGGCGATTACCTCGGAGGCTCGCTTAGCCGCCTCCTGCACCGCGCTCTTGTCGCCGAGCGCCGCCATGATCTCGGTCAGTTTGACCTGTGCCGCGGTGTGCTTCGGATTCAGGTCCGTCGCCTTGTGGAAGGCTGCATACGCCGTTTTGATATCGCCACTCGCGAGGTAGGCGAGGCCGAGCTGATAGTACGGCTCGGCGTCTTTGGGCATGGCCTGTGCGGCATTCTTGAAATCGAGAATCGCGCGCCCATACTGCTTGTCCTGCAGATGGGATTTTCCGGCGTCCAGGAACCTGGCCTCGCGGGCCTGCGGCGATTTCCTGCAGGAGACGCTCAGCAGGGCAAACATTGCGACGATTCCGATAACTCTAACAGCACTCTTCATGGGCATTTTCCTTCGACCTCCGCGATTTAATATCTGGTCGCGGCTGATAACCGGCTGACCGGCCAATCATCACCATACCAAGCTCCGGCCAGTGCCGCTTTCCCTCCTCATCCGCGCGGTGAACGCTTCCGAACGCTGCTAGCGCAAGTCGGATGCGACCTGCTCGCGTGCGGCCAGTCCGGGATCTTCCTTCATCGCCGCTTCCATAAGCTGCTTGCCCTTCCCGGCGTCTCCGGTCTTGATGTAAGCTGCCGCCAGATGATATTTTTCTTCCGGTGTCGGGCCGTTTTCAACCGCGCGGGACAGATAAGTCAAGGCGGTCGTATAATCGCCCTCGCGGAAATAGGCCCATCCGAGAGTATCGTTGGTGGAAGGGCTTTCCGGAGCCAGCTGCTGCGCTCTTCGCGCGAATTTCACTCCCTCGTCCACGGCGTGGGCGTGTTCGACCAGCAGATAAGCGAGATTATTCAGCGCGCCAATGTTGGTCGGGTCGGCGTCGACAGCCTTGCGAAAATACGCAATGGCGGCGTCCTGGCTGCCGGAGCGTAGTTCCAGATCGGCCAGCATCAGGGTGGCGGCCACGTCCTGCTGCGCCGACAGGCGTTCCAGCACCGGGCGCGCACGGTCGGCTTTCCCGTCGGCGATATCCATCTCGGCCACCGTCAGGAGCGCGGGGTGATAATTCGGATCGTCGGCGATGGCCGCCGCAAAGGCCGCTCGCGCCTGATCCCGCAACTGGGCCGCGAGCAGCATATCGCCGAGCAGACTCTGCACCGGAGCCGATCCGGGGGATCTGTTGGCCCATTCCCGCAGCGCCTGAATTCCGGCCGGAATCTGTTTCTGGGCCAGATAGGTGCGGAACAGGAGGTTAAGCGCGCGCAGATCGTCCGGTTTAGTCCGCAGCGCCTCTTCGGCGGAGCTGCGTGCCCCGGCGTAGTCTTTCGAGTCGAAACGGATGGTGCCCTCCACCAGCAGCGCCTCGGGGGTCCGGCTGACGGCGAGCACCGGATCGATGGTCATGCGGGCGGCATCGATCCCGCCGGTGTCCAGAAGCGCCCAGGCCCGCTGGATCACGATCACCTGCATGCGCCGCTGATCCTGGGGACAATCGTTCAATACGTTGAGAGCCGACTGCGGCTGGTTGGTTCTCATCAGCAATTGTGCAAGCGCCACGCGTGCCGGTATGTACCGCGGATCGCGGTGGATCGCCACGCTAAATTCCTGCCGCTCCTGATCGACGTCGCGCTTGATTCCGTAGACCCGCGCAAGCAGGTAGTGAGCTTCGGGAGATTCATTCCGGTAACTGATGGCTTTATTCAAATCGGCCTGGGCGGCATCGGGCTTTCCCGTTTGCAGGTAAAACCGGCTGCGGAGCAGCAAGGCATCCACATCCTTGGGATTCCTTCTCAGGTTTGCATTCACCACTCGCTCGGCCTCGGCGGGCCGGTTCGCTGCCAGGTAGGCGGCGACCACCCGCGTCTCCGCCTCGCGGTCCGATGGGACGGCCGCTGAGATCTTCTCCAATTCAGCCAGAGCGGCATCGCGTCTGCCGGTGTTGAACAGGAATATCGCGTGCGCCGGCTTGTACTGTTTATCGGGCAGCGCGGACAGCTTCCTGAAGATACGATCCGCGTCATCCATGTGCCCGGCCTGAAGTTCGATGGTTCCCAGGTTCAGGAGCGCGGGGCCGTTGGCAGGATCGATCGCGAGGGCTGCCCGGAACTGCTGTTCGGCTTCGGAAAAGCGGCGTTCCGCCAGAAACAGCGCGGCCAGGGCGACGTGGGGATGAGGCGACCCGGGATCGTTTGAAACCGCCTGCTGTAAGGCCTGTTCCGCCCCCTTGAAGTCATTTCCGGCAACACGCACCTTGGCCAGGGCCACCGACGAATTCAGGCTGTTGGGAAAGTGATCGAGAGCCTGATTCAGCACTTTCTCAGCTTCCTCGCGGTCGCCGAGGCGATACTCGGCCAGCGCCAGCGTGTCGAAGGCGTCGGCGTTCGCATCCTGCGCGATAATCGCGGACGCTTTCTTTGCGGCCTCTTCCACCGATTTTCTGTCCCCATGCGCGGCCATGATCTCGGCCATCTTCACCTGTGCGCCCTCGTGCTTCGGATTCAGCTCCGCCGCCTTGCGAAAGGATGCATAAGCCGGTGTGACGGCGCCGTTCGCCAGGTACGCCAGGCCTAGCTGATAAAACGGTTCGGCATCTTTTGGCATAACCCGGGCGGCATTCCGGAAGTCCAGCGCGGCCCGGCTGTAATCCTTCTCCTGCATGTGCGATTTTCCGCTCGCCAGAAATCTGGCCTCGCGGTCCTGTGGCGATCTCGAGCAGGACAAGAAGAACACGGCACAAGCGGCAAGAACTCCGACTACTCCAAAGACACGCTTCATTCGCACTTCCTTTTCCGCGACGTCCTGTCGCGATCCTCGCGCTGCTAGCGCAAATCCGAGACGACCTGCTCGCGCTGAGCGAGCCTGGGATCTTCCTTCAGAGCGGCTTCCATGAGCTGCTGGCCTTTTGTGGCGTTTCCGCTCTTGATGTAAACCACGGCCAGATGATATTTTTCTTCCGGGGTCGGGCCGTTTTCAACCGCGCGGGACAGATAAGTCAAGGCGGTCGTATAATCGCCCTCGCGGAAATAGGCCCATCCGAGAGTATCGTTGGTGGAAGG
>Ga0326727_10018770_pt1 | contig 14053 bp, 10 predicted proteins | sample MB2enrmetagenome_FD_207643 | JGI IMG/M metagenome (GOLD analysis project Ga0326727, IMG submission 207643) | Lab enriched peat soil microbial communities from McLean, Ithaca, NY, United States - MB29MY | ecosystem: Environmental > Terrestrial > Soil > Wetlands > Peat | place: USA: New York...
ATAAAAATCAATCCGCGTCATCTTCTACGGCTTCAGGTGCCTCGCGACGGGGGCGGCCGCGACGCACTACGTTACCCAGGGCAATGTCTGCACGATCCTGCAGGAACTGCACCAGAAGCGGCACCGGACGCCCGGTCGCACCCTTCTCCTTGCCCGATTTGTGAGCCGTGCCCGCCACATCGAGGTGGGCCCAGTCATAGGCCTTGGCAAAGCGCGACAGGAAGCACGCAGCCGTGATGCTGCCACCAGGACGACCGCCGATATTCGCCATATCGGCGAACGGACTCTTGATCAACTCCTGATACTCTTCCCACAACGGCATATGCCATGCACGGTCGCCAACTTCTTCGCCCGCGGCGGTGAGTTCACGCGCCAGCGTATCCTGATTACTGAACAAGCCGGTTGCAACATGGCCCAGTGCAATCACGCACGCGCCGGTCAGCGTTGCCACGTCGACGACGCAGGCAGGATTAAACCGTTCGGCATAGGTCAGCGCATCGCACAGGATCAGACGGCCTTCAGCATCGGTATTGAGCACTTCAATCGTCTGCCCCGACATCGACGTCACAATATCGCCCGGCTTCACCGCAACGCCCGATGGCATGTTTTCGCAGGTCGGCACCACGGTGATCAGGTTGATCGGGAGCTTCATCTCGACCGCGGCCTGGAACGCGCCGAGCACGGCGGCGGCACCGCACATGTCGTATTTCATTTCGTCCATGGCCTCGCCCGGCTTCAGCGAGATACCGCCCGAATCAAACGTGATGCCCTTGCCGACCAGCACCACCGGCGCATCGTTCTTGTCCTTGGCGCCCCAATGCTTCAGCACCACCAGATACGGCGCCTGCGTGCTGCCCTTGGCCACGGAAAGGAACGAGCCCATCCCCAGCGCCTCGATATCGACCTGCCCCAGAACTTCAGCCTCGGCCCCCAGCTTCGCCGCCATATCGCGGGCCTGTTCGCCGAGATACTGCGGCGTACATACATTACCCGGCAAATTCGCCAGATCTTTGGCGAAAGCCATGCCGGCGCTGATTGCCAGGCCGCGTGCCAGACCCTTTTCGCCGTCGGCCAGATCGCTGCGACGCGGCACGGCCAGCGTCAGCTTGCGCGGGCCGCGTACCGGCTCTTCCATGCGGCTCTTGAAGCGGTCGAACCGATACAGCGTATCGAGCGTCACCACCGTGGCCTGCTCCACCATCCACTCGACGCCGTGTTTTTTCACCGGCAGCTCGGACAGATAGCTGACCGCCTCGCTGGCGGAGGTTTGCGCCAGCGACTTGATCGAAGCGCGAATCGCCTCGCGGTATTCCTTGGCGCGGAAATCACGTTCCTTGCCGAGACCGACCAGCATGACACGGTCGCACAACGCATGCGGTACAGAGTGCAGAATCAGCGTGCTGCCAAGCTTGCCTTCCATGTCGCCGCGACGGATAACGTCGCTCACAAACCCATTCGAGATCCGGTCGAGCAAGTCGGCAGCCAGTGTCAGTTTGCGGGTTTCGTAAACCCCGACAATCACACACGCCACGCGCTGTTTTTCCGGGCTCCCGCTTTTTATGTTAAATTCCATATGTACTCCCGTTGAAACGAGTGTCAGCCTCTCCACTCGGCCGTAGGATAAACCATCGGGCCATCGTTGAGTGAAGGCGGGTATTTGTCTATCCCGATAAGCCCGAATTCGGCACATCAGAATTTTCGATTTGAATTATCACTACGCTTTTTAGAAAAAGTCAAAAAAGGCACGACATCCATGGTTTTTTTCAAAAGCCTGACACGCGAACTGACTTTGACCGCCATTGGCGTTTTTGTCGTTTTGTTAGGCATTCTGGTCTCAACGCAAGCAATTAATCTGTTGGGGCGCGCAGCAGAAGGTCAGATTGCCAACGATGCCGTCGCTGCGCTGATTGGCTTCTGGGCGTTGGGGCTTTTTCCGGTCCCGCTGATTCTCACGGTTTTTATCAGTGTCATGGTCGTACTCACCAGACTGTGGCGTGATCACGAAATGTCGGTATGGCTTTCTGCCGGCATGTCGCAAAAAAGTCTAATGGGGCCGGTATTGCGTTTTGCGGTGCCGCTCTCTTTGCTGGTGGGCGTCGTCGCCATCGGTATTGCACCCTGGGCCGACCAGCGAAGTCAGGTCTATGCCGATCAACTGAAACAACGCGAAGATGTGTCCGCAGTGTCACCCGGGGTCTTCAAAGAATCGGCTGACGGCAACAGAGTTTATTTTGTTGAAAACTACGCAGGACAAAATGGCAGTGCCAGCAATATTTTCTTCCAGGATGTCAGCGATGGAAAAATATCCACGATATTTGCCCGCGCAGGTCATTTAGGGAGCGATGATTCCGGCCAGCGCGTTCTGGTGCTCGAAAACGGGGTTCGCTATGTCGGCATGCCCGGCAAGGCAGACTACGATGTCACCTCCTTTCAGCGCCATACGGTGGTCATTGGCCGCGATCACAAGCTGATGTCGCTCCCCAACTCACGTCAGTCGCAAAGCACATTGCAGCTGATGCGGCTGTGGAGCGTCGATCCGGGTGCGCGCTCGGAGCTGGTCTGGCGTTTTTCCTTGCCGTTCAGCTGCCTGCTGCTGGCGCTGCTGGCCATTCCGCTTGCCTATGTCAATCCGCGCAGCGGACATACCTACAACCTGGTTGCGGCGCTGCTGGTCTATTTCCTGTATCAGAACCTGCTGACTTTTGTGCGCAACGGTATCCTGCATGAAACCCTGCCGGTCTACAGTATTGTGCTGGTTCACTTGTCCGTTCTGGGATTAACGTGGATGGGGCTAGTGTATCGTGACAGGCCCGCCGCTTCATTTGCCATGACCATCAAAAACATCGCCCGGAAGAAGGCCTGAAGCATGCGACTGATTTCCCGCTACGTTTTCACACAACTGAGCGTCGCCACACTTTATACGCTTGTTGCGTTACTCGGCCTTTACGGCTTTTTCGACATCATCCAGGAAGTGCCGCACGTCGGGCAAAACAGCTACGACATGCAGACCATGATCACCTATGTCGCACTCCTGGCGCCGGGTCATGCTTATGAGCTCATGCCGCTTGCCGTACTGATCGGCGCCCTGGTGGCCATGACACAACTGGTCACCAATAGCGAATACACCATTATCCGCACCAGCGGCATCACGCTCTTGCAAATCGCGGGCATTCTGTTCCGCTTCGGCCTGCTCTTCGCCCTGCTCACCCTGTTCCTGGGCGAGTTCGCCGCACCGCATGCCGAACAGAAAGCGGAAGAAATCAAACTGTCGGCGACCCGGTCGATGGTCGCTCAGCAATTCCATTCGGGCATCTGGGTGAAGGACAACGCCAACATCATCAATGTCAGTGAAATGCTGCCTGACTCAACCCTCCTCGGCATCCACATCTACACCTACGATGCACAGTACCGACTGGTTCAGACACGCATTGCCGACCGCGGCACCTACGACAAGACCGACAAGTCCTGGACCCTCAATGACGTCAGCGAAACCAATCTGACATCAGAACGGATCACCACAAAGCGCTACCCGTCACTACGTTGGAAGTCCGTCATCGAACCATCGATCCTGAACGTCCTGCTGGTCGTACCCGAACAGATGTCGGCGCTGAACCTGATGAAATATATTCAGCACCTGGAAGAAAACAAACAGAAAACCCAACGCTACCAGATTGCACTCTGGGGCAAGCTGTTTTACCCGCTGGCCTGCATTTCGATGGCACTGGTCGCGCTGGCCTTCACGCCGAAGCAACGGCGCCAGGGACAACTGGGTGCACGGCTGTTCGCGGGGATCTGCATCGGCGTGGCGTTTCACTTCGTCAACCGGCTGTTCGGCTATCTGGGCCTGCTTCACGACTGGAACCCGATATTTTCGGCCACGCTACCCACCCTGCTATTCTTCATGGCGGGTGTACTGCTGATCGCAAAACAGGAAACCCGCTGATCAGGACACAACGCTCCCCCCGATTTCGAGGCCTGACGAATGGACGATGTCGAGCTGGCGCGCCACTGGCGCGATGAACTGAAACAGCGCAAAGCGCGGCTGGCGGAGGCCTACCGGGGCAATCGCGAGCCGCTCGCCTATCTCAAGCATCACTGCGGCGAAATCGACAGCGCCATCCTGGGTCTGTGGAATGCGCTCGAGCTGGGGCAACAAGCTTCGCTCGTTGCCGTGGGCGGCTATGGCAGGGGTCAGCTGTTCCCGCACTCGGATATCGACGTTCTGGTCCTGATGCCTCCCGACGCCTCACCGGCACTGACTGAAACCATCTCGCGCCTGATCAGCCTGATGTGGGACATCGGCCTTGACGTCGGCCATAGCGCTCGCACGCATGAAGAATGCCTGCAGGAAGCCATCGGCGACATCACCATCGAAACCAATCTGCTGGAAAATCGCCTCATCGCGGGGAATGCAACGGCCTACCGCGCACTCGTGATCGCGCTCGATGCCCAGCGCGACCCGCTGGCCTTCTTCGAAGGCAAAACCCTGGAACAGCAGCAGCGTCACAACCGGTTTTTCGGCGTCGCGAACAATCTCGAACCCAACATCAAAGAGAGTCCCGGCGGCCTGCGCGACCTTCAGACCCTGATCTGGATCAGCAAAGCCATCGGCCTGGGCGACAATTGGGACCCGCTGGTCAGACGAGGCATTCTGACACTGGCCGAAGCACGCCTGATCAAGCATGGCGAGCGGCAACTGCAACGGCTGCGCATTGACCTGCACCTGTTGGCAAAACGCAGGGAAGACCGGCTGATTTTCGATCTACAGCAGCAGCTGGGTACCGTATTCGGTCTTGAGGACACCGACGTCCGGCGCGCCAGCGAACAAGTCATGCAGCTGTACTACCGTGCGGCTCGCACCGTCATTCAGCTCAACGGCATTCTGTTACCCAACCTTCGCGCACGCATCTACTCCCAGGCCCCGCGTGTCACCGAAATCCTGAACGAACGCTTTGTTTCGATCAACGGCATGCTGGCCATCCGCAACCCGGACGTCTTCGAGAAAACCCCGTCAGCCATCCTGGAAGCGTTTTTGATGCTGCAGCAGCATACCGAGCTCAACGGCTTCGCGCCGCGCATGCTCAGGGCCCTGTGGCACGCGCGCGCGCGCATCAACGAACGCTTTCGCAACGACCCGGCCAACCGGGCGTTATTCATGAAGATCATGCGAACCCAAGGCTTGACCCGAAGCCTGCGCCGCATGAATCTCTATGGCGTACTGGGCAAATACCTGCCTGCTTTCGGCCGGATCGTCGGACAGATGCAGCATGACCTGTTTCACGTCTACACGGTCGACGAACATATCCTGATGGTGGTACGCAATCTGCGCCGCTTCATCATCCCGGCCTTTAATCACGAATATCCGTTCCTGTCGCGCCTGATCAACGATTTCGAGCGCCCCGAACTGCTCTATATTGCCGGCCTGTTCCATGACATCGCCAAAGGCCGGGGGGGCGATCACTCTACGCTGGGCAGGGAAGACGCCAGGGATTTTTGCGAAAAGCACGGACTGTCCCCCGAGGACACCGGACTCGTGGTCTGGCTGACGCAAGAGCACCTGTCGATGTCGCACGTCGCGCAAAAACAGGACATCTACGATCCTGACGCCATCCAGCGCTTTGCCGACAAGGTCGAAACAACACGTCGGCTGGATGCACTCTACCTGCTGACCGTGGCCGATATCCGCGGGACCAGCCCCAAGGTATGGAATGCCTGGAAGGCAAAGCTGCTCGAAGACCTTTACCACGCCACCCTTCACGTACTGGAAGGCGGCGGAATCGTCGACACGCATTCGGCTCAGACAGCAAGACAGACCGAGGCACGCGCCTTGCTGCGCCTGTTCGCCGTACCGGAAAAAGTCGAGCTCAAGCTATGGGAACAGCTCGACATGGTCTACTTCCTGCGCCACGAGGCGCGTGAAATTGCCTGGCACGCCCGCATGCTGAACCGCTTCGTCAACAGCCGCGAACCCATCGTCAAAGCGCGTCTGTCCGAAGACAAGGAAGGCATTCAGGTACTGGTCTATACCGCCGACCAGCCCGAACTTTTCGCCCGCATCTGCGCCTTTTTCGGCCGGACCCATTACAGCATTGCCGATGCCAAGATCTACACCACGCGTCACGGCTACGCACTCGACACGTTTCATGTCTTCCTGCCGGAGAACCACCTGGGCGACTATCGCGACATGATCAATTTCATCGAGTTCGAACTGGCGTCCTGCCTGACGCAGGGTGGACCGATCGAACTCCCCTCTTCCGGGCGCATCAGCCGTCACCTGAAGTATTTCCCGATTACGCCTCAAGTCGTGGTTCGCCCCGATGACAAAGGACGCTACTACGTTCTGTCCATCGTTGCGGGCGACCGCCCCGGTCTTCTGGCCCATATTGCCAAAGTCCTGACCGACAACCGGCTCGACGTCCACTCGGCAAAAATCATGACACTTGGCAGCCGGGCGGAAGACTCGTTCCTGATTACCGGCCCGGGCCTCGAAGACGACAAATCCGTCGTGCTACTGGAAGCGCAACTGATTAACGCACTCAGAATCTGAGCCCGCACAAAGCCGACCGCACCACCCCGCCTCCCGACAGGATGGTGCGTAAGCTACTTCCCCTTGTTACAACCAATCAACTTCTTCCGCTTCCGCATCAAACCGCATACGGCCACAGACCACGACAAGGCTGGAATTTATCCTGAGCACCAATCCATTCCAATGTCATGTACTCACACTATGGATGTCCCCGTTCGGCAATGCAAGAAATTTATTTAAATTAAATAAACCAATAGCTTATCTAATAAATCTACAGCTGATCTGGAAAGCACTTTTGAAAATAGGGAGTATTGTCCGGCTACATCTCGGCGGACAGCACGACAAAGACAGTATGGATATGCAAAAAGAAAAAGACCGGACCAGAACAGGAACCTTATTCGTCGAATAGTGTCCCGGTGCGTCCCGTTTGAGACTGACAGGCGATCTGAAGCGCACGGTTGATGGCTTCTTTTTTGCTCACCCCCCACCATTCGATCATTTTCCCGAGGGCGACCTGCGCATCCCGCGTCAATTCGACCGTCACCGACAGCTCCTGCAATCGATTGCGGCGCTGCTCACGGCTGCGACGCTTGCGCTCAGCCGCCGTCATCGCGCGCTCACCCAGGGGCTTACGCCCGGGTTTCTTGCGCACGCCGCCGATCAGGTCAAACGTGTAGTGGTCGCAGGGATCTTTCATTCAGAAAAACAGCTCGCCGAGAAGGGCCGCCAGCATAGCACAGACTCCCTTACCTTGGAACCGGAAAGGGGCATTCCGAACAAACAGCGGCACAAAACCCCGTGTTTCCGGCAGATCGGCCGCAGCCCGCTCAGCAAGTGATCAGGGGGGGCTCAGCGCACAGCAATGTAATGAATGTGTTACACAAAATGCATGGTAACCTTGCCGCAAATTCCACAACAACAAGCTAACCAACAGGAATTCAGCGCACCGCCCAGGACCCGTGTCGACCCCGTTTCAAACCGGGCAGCCAGGGTTACATGGGCGGAACCAGGGAAGCGCTTCAAAGAAAAACAGCAACGCCTTTGTGGAGAAAATGAGCATGTCGTTTAACTTTCATGGACTGAGTCAGAAACTGACCCTTGCTGTCGCCGGTTTTGTCATTTTGACCGGCCTCATCGCATCGGGCACGGACTTTGCCCTTTCTGCGGCGGATGTCGATCAGGCCGTTCGCAGCGAAATCGACTCGGTCGGCAAATTATACAGTTCGCACCTGTCGAGCTGGTTTGCCTCGAAAACCCGCGTCCTGGATGCATTCCCGGCAGACACCGCCCCGACTCAGCTGACCAGTCGTCTGGCTTACGCGCGCGATGCCGCTTCATTCGACAACGTATTCATGGCCTTTCCCGACGGGACGCAGGCCAACGCCAACGGAATCGTGCTGCCGCCGGGCAATAACGACCCGCGCAAATGGAACTGGTTCAAACGCGCCTATGCAGAGCCGGATCATGCATTTATCGACATGCCGTCGATTGCCGCCGCCACCGGCCAACCGGTGTCTTCAATGGCAAGAGCGCTGGTAGTCAACGGCAAGATCGTCGGCATTCTCGGCGCCGACATGCAGATTGCGACCATCGTCAACGAGCTGCAGTACATTTCGATCATGGGCAACGGCACCATGTTCATCACGGATCGCAGTGGCAAGATCTTCGCCAACGCAGACAAAAAGCTGCTGAATCAGCCGGCGTCGCAACTCGGCAGCAACCTGACCGGCGAGGCTTTACAGGCTCAGGCACAACAAGGCAACTTCGCCACCGTGGATGTCAATGGCACCGCCAGCATGGTCAGAGTCTACCCCATCGCCCACTCCGACTATCTGCTTGTCGTGGTTGTAGACCGGACCGCGCTACTCAAGCCTTTGTACGCCAAGCTCACCAAGACCCTCGGTATTCTGTCCGTCATTCTGCTGCTGGTTCTGTTCGCCTGCAGACGGTATATCACCGCTCAACTGGCGGCCCTGTTAAGGGTGCGCGATGCCATGCGCGACATTTCGCAGGGCGAGGCCGACCTGACCCGCCGCATCGAGGTCTACACCAAAGACGAGGTCGGCGAGACCGCACAGGCATTCAACACCTTCATCGAGCACATGGGCGGCATGTTCCGCGATGTGCGCGACAGGGCCGACATCCTGACCAGAGGGGTGGCCGAGGTCAACCGCACGGTTGAACAGCTGGCCAAAGACTCCAACCGTTTGTCCGACATTTCGAGCGCCAATGCCGCGGCCATTGAACAGGTGACGGTCAGCGTATCGAGCATAGCCTCAACCGCGCAGGAAACCGACCTGCTGGCCAAGACCACGGGCGAAGCCTCGCACCTCAGCGCCGAAGACATGCAAAACATCAGCACCAAGATGGGGCATACCAACCATTCGGTTGGCGACCTGGCCAGCATGCTCGAATCGCTCGGAAAACGCTCCCAGGACATCACCAACATCACCAACGTCATCAGCGACATCGCCGATCAGACCAATCTGCTGGCGTTGAATGCGGCGATCGAAGCGGCGCGCGCGGGTGAAACGGGACGTGGCTTCGCCGTAGTGGCCGATGAGGTCAGAAAGCTGGCCGAACGCACCGGACGCGCGACCGTTGAAATTTCGCACACCATCGAGAGCATCACAGGTGAAGTCAATCGTGCGCTGACCAATATGCAAGGCACCATGGGAATGGTCGAAGACAGCGTGGGCCTGACCGGGCTCGCACACGACAGACTGGAAGGCATCAGCAGTTCGATGAGCGACATGCTGCAAAAGATCAGCACCATTGCACACGCCACCAGCGAGCAGCATCAGTCCGTCATGGCGATGGCGCAGAGCACAGAGTCGATCAACAACCAGATTTTGCGCTCCGACAACGACATGCAATCCGCCCGGAAGGTCTTGTCCGAACTGAACCAGGTCGCAGCGCAGATCCACGCAACCTTCGGTCGCTTCAAGATGTAAAAAAATCCGGGAACCGGGGTCCACTGCCGATCGCGCAAGCCATTGAGTCCGCACGCGGATAATGATACAGAGCCGGCCCGTCCGTCGGACGGAACCGGCTCTGTAAATGTCATTCGCGAAGCGTACTGTCCCGAACCGCGGGCGATCCGTTCATCGTTCGCTCAGCGTGTGTGTTTCTTTCCGTTTTTGTCTGGCAGGATACGGCGCTGTTCCTTGACGAGATACATGTCGTTGTCCGCCTTGCGGATCAACTCCTGCGGCAGGGTCGCGTCGTTGGGATACAGGGAAACGCCGACGCTGGCCGAGATGAACAACTCCTCGCGCCCAAACAGGATGGGCGTTTCCAGCCGTCGCAGGATTTTGCGTATCATGTGCGAAACCAACTCACGACTATCGACACCCGGTATGATGGCGATGAATTCATCGCCGCCGAAACGCCCGACCGTGTCGGACTTGCGCAGCGCAGACACCAGACGCTTGCCAACCTGGACCAGCACCCGGTCGCCCGCTTCATGGCCATAGCGATCGTTGATCACCTTGAAGAAATCCAGGTCGATGAACAGCACGGCAAAATGGCCATCCGTGCGCTGACAGCGCCGCACCTCCTGCCCCAGACGGTCGAACAGCAAAACGCGGTTGATCAGGCCGGTCAGCGAATCGTGACTGGCCTGGAAAAGAATGGTTTCCTGCGCCTGTTTGCTATCGGTAATATCCAGCAATACGCCGAACAACTGATGAGGATGAGGCTGATCCAGCCGCATTCCGCGCAGAGACAGCCAACGGGTGTATCCGTCGGCATTGATCATGCGCAATTCAAGTCCGATCTGGCGCCCTTCCGACACACAGGCGTTCAGTTGCTCGCGCCATGCGTCGCGATCCGCCGTGGCAATCAGCGCTTCAAACTCGCCCAGCCCCCACTCAGCCCTGGGCGGCAAGCCAAGGAAGGCATGCGCCTCTTCCGAAAGCAGCATCGTGCGCCCCTGAAGGTCCAGGCGCCAGTGCCCCAGCCTCGCCACCTTTTCAGCCATGGCGAGCAATTCGACTTTTTCTTCCAGCTCGCTGTGAGATTCGCGCAGACGCCGTTCGACGTTCATGCGCTCGATCACGCCCCCCACCCAACGCGCCAGAAGTTTGACGAAAACTTTATCGTTGCGATCAAACCCGGCTTGCAGCGGCACTTTGGAACTGAAACTCACCGTCCCGTAGAGCTCGCCGTGCACCCACAGAGGCACACCGATATAAGACTGAAACCCGAAGGCCTGATAACAGGGATGAGAAGCGTAAGCCGACTGAAGAAACGGAGAAATGGCAACCACGTCGGCAGCGGCGATGGTGATGCTGCAATAGGTCTGCTCCAGCGGAAAGCTCTGGTTGTGCTTCATCAGCCCCGGCGCGTTGTGCGCCAACAGGAACAGCACCCCGTGATTGACCCGGCTGACCAGCCCAAGCTCCAGCCCCAACGCACGCGCACCCAGTTCCATGGCCTCATCGAGCCAGCGCTGACGATCCGTCTCCGCCAGCGTCATGATGTCTGCCAGCGCGGTCAGGCGGTCGAGCTTGCGGATACGGTTATTTTCGATCTCGAGATTTTCGCTGACGTCGGTCAAGCGCAGCAGACGCCCCTTCCAGCCGGGCAAGGGACAAGGCACTTCCTCGACCGCGATCATGGCCCCCTGGCGTTCGCCCGACTTCAGAGAAAACAGCGTCCCCCGGTAGGTGCAACCGCTCCAGCATGACAGGGCATCCACCCGTCCCAACATTGCGGACAGGCGCTTACCGGCCAGCCCATCCTCAGGCAAGCCCAGCAAGGGCGGCACATTGCGATTGAATTGCTGCAACAAGCCATCCATCGACACCGCCAGCCACGCATCCTGAGAACGATCAAAGTGTGCGGACCAGTCAGGAATGCATGCATATTCGATTTTATTCACACTGCAACCCCTGGGTACCCTGACTTAATTTTGTTTTAAATCAAATCAGGGGATTTGTCACGAGCAACAATCAATCAACTGCATCAAATCGCCTGATTCCGATTTACCAGAGGTGAAAATGCTGCGCGACGACAATCAGCGCCATACAGGGCAGAGCGGCAACCACATCGTCTATCATCACTCCGAATCCGCCATGGACATTGCGGTCGAACCAACTGATCGGCCAGGGCTTGAGAATATCGAACACCCGGAACAGGACGAACGCGGCAATCCAGGCGGTCCATACCGGCGGGGTCACGGACAGGATCAGCAGCATGGCGACCACTTCGTCGAAGTTGGCGCCGCCGAAATCGTGTACACCCAACGTTTCGTCCGCCACATTACTGGCATACACGCCAAGCGCGAACAGTGGCACGCACAGCAGGGCAAGCCAGAGCCCGGTCACGCCCATCGCGCGCAACAGAAAGAAACAGGGATACGCCGCCAGGGTCCCGAAAGTACCTGGCGCCCAGGGTATCAGGCCGCTACCGAAGCCGAATGCAATAAAAAATACAGGCCGGCTGAAAACGAGTTTCCAGTCCGGTTTAACTTTGAAAGTGGTCAAAACCGCATCTCCCTAGCTGAATCACCGCACCCGAGGCATCGACCAGCCTCGCCCCCTCACCCGCCTCGATGCGGCCGATCCGCGCAAGCCCGCAATCCGCAGCCAGCGCCTCGATGGCCGCACGACGCGCCACCGGCGCGGTAAAGCACAATTCGTAATCATCCCCACCGGCCGCCAGCAGCCCGGCCAACGACGCGCGCCGGCTACCCAGCCAGGGATGCGTGGGCAAGGCATCGAGCCATACCTCGGCCCCCACACCGGAACGCTCGAGAATATGTCCCAGATCGGCCATCAGGCCATCCGAGACATCGATACAGGCATGCGCCAATCCTCTGAGCGCCAACCCGAGCGCGACGCGCGGCGTCGGACGGTCAAGCCTCGCACGGCAGTAGCCAAGCACCTCGGCGGGGACCGCCCCCGGAACGGGATCATGATACTGCACGGCCAGAGCGGCCAGCCCCAACTCGCCGCTCACCCAGATATCATCGCCCACACAGGCTGCATCGCGCCGCAGCGCGGCGCCCACAGGCGCTTCCCCCATGATGGTGACCGATAAGGTCAGCGGCCCGCGCGTGGTATCGCCGCCGACCAGCGCGACATCATGCTCGGCCGCCAACGCAAAAAAACCGCGGGCAAAGTCACCGAGCCAGCCGGGATCGACCCGGGGAAGCGCCAGCGACAACAAGGCCCAGCGCGGGCGGGCGCCCATTGCGGCCAGATCGGACAAATTGACGGCAAGGGTCTTGTGACCCAGAGAATACGGGTCGACGTCGGCAAAAAAATGCCGCCCCTCGACCAGGGTATCGACCGACACCAACAAATTCGCGCCGGCAGACGGCGTCAGGATGGCCGCATCATCGCCGACTCCCAGCACCACATCCCGGCATTCCTGAGTGAAATACTGCTTGATCAGTTCGAATTCATTCATTGAGGCAGGTATACAAAAACACCCGCTGAAAATAATCAGCGGGTGGATCGCAGAAACCGTCGCCCCCCGCGAAAGCAGGACGACAGACATGTAGAATCAGGCCGGCCGGCGCGCTACTTCGTCGCCACGAACCTGAGCAGCCAGTTTGTCCAGTACGCCATTGACGAATTTGTGACCATCGGTACCACCAAAGGTCTTGGTGATTTCGATCGCTTCGTTAATGATCACCGGATACGGCGTTTCCGGATGTTGGGTCAGTTCCAGAGCAGCCATCAACATCACGGCACGCTCCACCGGGCTGACGTCGTCCGCTTCGCGTTCGTAAAAACGCGACAGCTGGGCAGACAGATTCGCCGAATCTTTCAACACACCGTACAGCAAGGTACGGAACAGTGCTTCATCTGCCTTGGCGAAATATTCGTTTTCGCGCAGATGCTTCTCGATAATGGAAGCGGGGCGATCGGGGTTCATTGTCCATTCGTACAAACCCTGGACCACAAATTCGCGCGCACGGCGACGGGCAGTTTTCATCTGATGCAATTCCTTGTAAAGAGCGAAGCCGCCAGAGGCGGCTATCAATAAATCCGGGTGCGGCAACAACTTAACTGTAGGCCGGGTTCGCACGAGGCGAAACCCGCCAACAGGTCAGCGCTTCAGCGCCTGCTGCAAACGCGCCATTTCGACTGCAACGCGTGCTGCGTCGCGGCCTTTTTCCATCATGCGCACTTCAGCCTGTTCATCGTTTTCGGTGGTCAGAACCGCATTGGCCACCGGAATTTCGCAATCGAGACCGATGCGCGTCAAACCCGCGCCCGACTCGTTGGAAACCAGTTCGAAATGGTAGGTTTCACCGCGAATCACGGCCCCCAGCGCGACCAGCGCGTCGAAGCGACCGGTTTTGGCCATGGTCTGCAGGGCAAGCGGGATCTCCAGCGCGCCCGGCACCGTTGCAAGCAGCACATCCGCAGCGGCAACACCCAGTTTGGCCAGTTCTTCGAGGCATGCGTCCCGCAATCCGCAGCAGACATCCTCGGTAAAACGGCTCATGACAACGCCGATCTTCAAGCCGCGCCCATCGAGGTCAGGGGCGATACGGACAATGGATTCCAG
>Ga0326727_10018771_pt1 | contig 14053 bp, 18 predicted proteins | sample MB2enrmetagenome_FD_207643 | JGI IMG/M metagenome (GOLD analysis project Ga0326727, IMG submission 207643) | Lab enriched peat soil microbial communities from McLean, Ithaca, NY, United States - MB29MY | ecosystem: Environmental > Terrestrial > Soil > Wetlands > Peat | place: USA: New York...
GGTGCAGACCCGATCCACGGGAGCTTCGATGACCGAGGCGACTGACAGGTCGCCGCGGCGTGGAAGGGGCAATGTCGCCTCAACAGGGGGAAACGGATGAAGCGCTTCACACTGTCCACATCGCTCGCCGCCGCGACGATCTTCGCCGCCGCCGGCGCCACGAAATCAGTGGGTCAATTTTGGACGCCGATCGCGGGTCAATTTTGGGGGCCGATTGACAGGCAAAGCGCTTGGGCCAACGTCAAACCCATGCCCGGTCGCGTCAACGTCCCATCGTTCAGCCGCCACCGCTATCGCTTTCGCAGCCTCGTCGAACGCTTCTTCAACAAGCTCCACATTTCCGCCCCGTGGCGACCCGCTCGAAAAGCACGACGCCAATTGCCTCGCCCTCGTCAAACTCGCCGCCCCACGAATCTGGATGCGGTTTATGAGTCGGTGACCTAGCCCGGCTTCATGGGGGCGACAGCGGCGGGAGCGCCTGCGTCGCGAGCGCCCTTGCCTCATGGCGCGCGACGCCGAGGCCGACCAGCGCAAATTCGGCCGCGTTCGATCCCGCTTCTCGCCAGGTTTTTATGCCTTCGAGCACCAGGGAAATGGCCCCGAGAGTCGAGCCGGCCACAAAATTCACGGCCGAGGCGAGCTGTTCGCGCTGGATCGCGTAACGCCCCCTGCGGACCCCGTCCTCCAAATCTCTCATGGGTTGACCGTCCCAGATTTCCTGCAAGGACACGACGCCAAAGCCGAATCGCGCCAGGAACCGTCCCCAGGTCGGCTCTTCGTGCGCCCTTCGCACATAGAGCCTGACGCCAATCGCCAGGCGAAGCGCCGGGTCCTCGACGTCGTCGAAGCTGCGCACGACGCGATTGTTCATTTCTGCCGCCAGATTCGCCGCGACGTCGTCGAAGAGCGTCTCCGGATCGACGTGATTGTTATAGATGGTGTTCCTCGCCACGCCGGCGGCTTGCGCGAGTTCCTTGATGTTGACGTGCGTCGCGCCGCGTTCCGCGAACAACTGCATCGCGGCCTTGAAAATGGCCTGCTGCGCACTGTTCAACTCGCTCATCCGACTCGATCCTGACGTTCACAAGGGTCATTTAGCGCCTTTGGCATAAGCGCTCAATCTTGCGCGCGCAATCGTGGGTCTTTGTCGCAGGGTTTCCGAGCGCGACGACAACTATCTGATAAAACACAACATTTTACCCATACGGAAATCGGCGAGGCGCATATTGACAAACTGCGCACTCGTGCTCAATATTGCGCACGGAGGAAACACAATGATCCAGCGGGCGGCGCGGCGCCGAACGAATCGAAATGGGCTCGCTGCAATCCCAAGTCCGCTCCGCCAAATCACGGTTTGACCCGATAGCGAACGTCTCAACGGGCGCCCCGAAGCACCCGGAAGGCTTTGTTCTGCATTTCCAGCAAGGCGACCCACGCCATCGCCGCGGTCGGCGGAGATGGGCGTCTGCGCGTAAACACGCTCAAAAAATCCCGAAAATCGGGAAATCAAGGGAGGACATAAAGCCGATGTCTGCTTTGCCGAAACTCGAGGAATCGCCGACCGTCGACGCGTCGGCGCTCATTCAAAGGGCAATCGAACTTCAGCCTTTGCTTCGTGAGCGAGCTCGCGAGACGGAAAAGCTCGGCAGGGTTCCAGACGACACAGTCGAGACGTTCACCGAAGCCGGCTTTTTCAAGATGTTCCAGTCGGCCTACTGGGGAGGTTATCAATCGCACCCCGCCGACATCTTTCGCGTCCAGGAATTGTTGGCGCAAGGGTGCCCCTCGAGCGCCTGGATCATGGGCGTCGTCGGCGTGCACAATTGGCAGCTCGCACATTTCACGAAGCAGGCGCAGGAAGACGTGTGGGGGCGCGACCCGAATGTGCTTCTTTCTTCCTCCTATGCGCCCACCGGAACGGTTCGGGAAGTTTCGGGCGGCTGCGTGTTGCAGGGCCGCTGGTGCTATTCGAGCGGCGTCGATCACGCCGATTGGATCCTGGTCGGCGGCGTCATCCCGACCGACGCGCCGTTTCCTGATTATCGCACGTATCTCGTTCCCAAGAGCGACTTCGAGATCATCGAAGATTGGGACGTGATGGGGCTTCGCGGCACCGGCAGCAAGAGCGTCCAGATCAAGGAAGCCTTCGTGCCGCTGCACCGCCAACTGCCGATCATCGCCAGCCAGACCTTCTCGACTCCCGGGCTCGCCGAGGGGACCGCGAACCATCCGCTGTTCCTTGTGCCGTTCCCTGCGATCTTCGGCGCCTGCATCACGACGCCGGCGCTCGGCGCCGCGCAGCGCATGCTCGACATCTTCGTCGAGAACACGAAGAAGGCGACGAGCCTTTATTCCGGCGCTCGCTGGGCCGAGGAACAGGCGACGCAAGTGCGCATCGCCGAGGCCGACGGCTACTTGCGCGCGGCGCGCCTGCAAATGGCGGCCAACTACAACGAAATCATGAACGACCTTGGCGCCGGTTTCGCCCTCGATCTGGAAAAGCGGGCGCGTTATCGCTTCGACCACTGCAATCTCGTCGAATTCGCCCAACTCGCGGCCGACAAGATCTTCGTCGCGTCCGGCGCGCGCTCGCTGGTCATCGACCAGCCCATGCAGGCGCTCTACCGGGACATCCAGGCCGCGCGCACCCATGCCATCAACAATCGCATCAAATGGGCGAGCGTTTTCGGACGCATCGTTCTCGGCGACATACCCGACGACCTGCTCGGTCTCTTCATTTGATTTGCGGGAGAACGAAGTGTCTCAGATCCAGCAATTGAGCTATCTCGTCATTGAGTCGAACAAGGCCGACGAGTGGACATCGTATGCGGCCGACTTCCTCGGCATGCAGGTCGCCAAGGACGCGGACGGGTCGTTGCGCGTTCGCATGGACTCGCGTCCCTTTCGCTTTCTGATCAAGAAGGCCGCAGGTCGCGAGGCGAGCGAGGACCTCTCGGCGATCGGTCTCGAAGTCGCCAGCGCCGAAGCGCTCGCAAGTCTCAGGTCGCAGGTCGCTGCGGCCGGCGTCGCGGTTCACGATGGGACCCCTCAGGAACTCGCCGACCGTAAAGTGCAGGCGATGTTCTGGCTGAGCGATCCTCACGGGCTGCGCATCGAAATCACCTACAATCCGCTCGAGTGTTCGAACGACGTCAATCTGCCCTCGATACCCGGGGGATTTCTGACGGGCGAACTCGGATTCGGCCACATCGCGATCGGCGCGCCCGATCTGCCCAAGTGCGAGGCCTTCTACAAGGATGTGCTCGGGTTCAAGCTCAGCGACTACATCGTTCAGGAGATTCAGGGCTTCCCGATCAACTTCACATTCTTCCACGTCAATCCGCGCCATCACACGTTGGCGCTGGCAGGACTGCCGACGCCCTATCGGCTCAACCATTTCATGGTCGAGGTTCAGTCGATCGACGTCGTCGGCGAGGCCATGGAACGCGCCAAGCGCGCAGGGATCAGCTTCTACATGAACCTCGGCCGGCATCCCAACGACCGCATGTTGTCGTTCTACGCCTTCTCGCCGAGCAATTTCGCCGTCGAATTCGGCACGGGCGGCCTGCAGATTCAAGACGACGAGACCTGGCCGATCAAGACCTACGACGCAATCAGCGTCTGGGGACACAAGGATTGACACGGCGTCGCAACCCAGTCCGAGGGAGGAACGCAATTGACTGAACCCACCACTTTCGAAGCACTTGCCGACGAGCTCGAACAGAAGATCAAGGGGCTCGGAAATCTGGGCGTCACCATGAAATTCATATTCGAAGGCATGGGTAACGTGCTCATCGACGCGCGCAAGGAGCTCCCGACCCTCACGCGCAACGATGAGACGGCCGCCGACTTCACGGTGATTGGCCAGCTCGACGTCTGGCTTGCCCTGCGTGCGAAGAAACTCGCGCCGCACGTCGCGGCGATGACCCGCAAGATCCGTTTCGAAGGCAACTTCGTGACCGGGCTGTCGCTCGCCCCGAAGATCATGACTGTGCTCTGAGGAGATTGTCGCTTGACTGACGGCCCCTCTTTCGACGGACTTGTCGACGTCGAGCCCGGCCTGCGCGTTCGCTACGTCGAATTGGGGCGGGGTCAGCCGACGATCTTCATTCACGGCAGCGCTCCAGGCGCCAGCGCCTGGAGCAACTTCAAAGGCAACATGGCGGAGTTCGCGGCGGCGGGACACCGGGCCATAGGCCTCGATCTCATCGGGTACGGGCAGTCGAGCAAACCCCGGGATCGCAAGTACACGCTCGCCTTCCACGTCTCGGCTGTTCGGACGCTCGTCGAGCAACTGAACCTGGGTCCCGTCAATATCGTCGGCAATTCGCTGGGCGGCGCCGTGGCGATGCGTTTCGCCCTCGAGGAACCCGAACGCGTTCGCAAGCTCGTTCTTCTGGCGCCCGGCGGCCTTGGACCGAAACTGCGTTACCTGCGCATGAGCGGAATTCGATCCATGATGTGGGCGCTGCTGGGCCCGGGCGGCGTCACCAAAGAGAGGCTCGCGCGCACTTTCCGATTGCAGGTGTTCGATCAGGGTCTGATCACCGACGAATTGCTCGAGGAGCGGCTCACAGTCGCCAGGACCCAACCGCGGGAAGTCCTTTCGACGCTCGATGTCGGCAATCTTCTGCCCCGCCTCGGCGAGATCACACAACCTGTGCTGGCGTTCTGGGGCGTCCATGACAATTTCTGTCCGGTCGACACCGCGCCCTTGCTGGCGCGCGGAATGCCGAACTGCCGCATTCTGCTGCTTTCGCGATGCGGCCACTGGGTGCAAGTCGAACATCGCAGGGCGTTCAACGAGGAAGCCATTCGCTTTCTTGGCGCGAGCTAGCGAGACGGCGCGTCCTCAGACGCAGCAACGTTGCGCCGCACGGCTGCAGACTTTGGTTGCCTTCGACTCAATTCCAACCAAGCGAAGCCCCCATGGACGTTGTCAAACTCTTTCGGGTCGAGGGTTCGTTTCCGATGGCCTATGCAATCGTGACGATTCATTCCGACGAGAAACCAGCCACAGGCGAATGTTTCCTGCTGGTCGAGAACAGGCGGCCGTTCCTCGGCTTTCGGCGAATGTCATTGTCCGGTTACTCGCACGAAAAGGCCGATGAAGCCGCAATGGCCGAAGTCCGTCGAATCCACCTGAAGATGCGCGACGCGGCGGAGCGCTATGGTCTGCTCCCGCCAGGAACGTCAAGACGCGATACTGCTGAATTGCGTCCGTCGACTCCGGCAGACCTCGAGACGGTCATCGGAGAGCACGACTTCAGCGACCACATCGTTTGGATTTCCGAGAACACGGTCTCGCCGTCGCTGCGCGCTTGGCTTCGGGACCTTGCGCGGATCGGCGTATCCGACGTCTTGGCCTGAATTCTGACGACGAGAATACGAGGCTCCCGCATGACCGAAACGAGACTTGCACTTCACCATAACGGGTTCTCCTGCAATCACGATGACTTTCGGCGGGCGCTGCGCCACGTCGCCTCGACGGTTCATGTCATTGCGACAAGATCGGAAGGCCGGTTCTTCGCGACCACTGCTACCGCCGTCATTTCGGTCTGCCTCGATCCGCCGACCCTGGCTGTATGCCTTAACCGGTCGAACGTAATGGCCAAACACGTCCGATATGGATCGGCGATCACGATTTCGGCGTTGGCCCGGCATCAGTCGAACATCGCTCAGGCCTGCGCAGGGGGAGTGCCGCATGAGGAGCGCGTGCGGTTCTTCGGTGATGGAGATCTGAGCGGTCCGGGCGGCGTCGCTGACGCCGAGGCGTGTTTCGCTGGGACCTGCGTCGACATCGTCGAGATCGGCACGCACGCTTTGTTGGTCGTGAACATCGAAAGCGTCGTCTGCGGTGGGGACGTTTCGCCGCTCATCTATCTCGATGCGAAATACGGCAGCTTCGAAAGTCGGGCCTGACCGCCGGCGTCTTCCAGATCGCGAGCCATCGGGAAAGCACAGCGCGGGCAAAATTGATGCGTTGAGCGTGTGGCGCCCCCGCCTCGGATTTGGAGAAGGAAACGGGTCGATGACCTTTGCCGTGGTTCCAAACAGCTCGAGACCCAGCTTTCTGCCGATCATGCGCATTGTGGTCGGGCTCGCCTTCCTTGAGCATGGCGCGGAGAAACTCTTCGGCATCCCGAGTGGGCGGCCCCTCATCGATCGGCTTCCTGCCGCCCTGGCGTGGGGCGCCGGCCAGATGGAAGTCGCGGGCGGAACGCCGATCGTGCTTGGGTCGTTCACGCGGCCGGTCGTCTTCATTCTTTCCGGCTTTGTGGCGGCGGCCTTTTTCATGGCGCATGCGCCGCAAGGGTTCTTCCCGGCGAAGAATTTCGGAGAGCCGGCGCTGCTGTACTGGCTCACCTTTCTTTACCTGGCGGCGGCAGGGCCCGGTCCGATTTCGATCGACCGCCAGCAGCGTTCGGATGGGCGCACGATTCGCTCGAGTTCCATACGGAACTCATCAATGTCTGCATCAAGATGTGAGGTCGCAAGACATGACGGACGAGGCGGCGAAGAAGGTCGGTGACCTCCTCAACGAAGCGGGCGAGCGCCGCGCGCCGATCGCCCCGGTGCGCGAATTCTTGGCCGTGGGCGGCATCGCTGCGGCCTATGCGGCGCAGGAGGTCAACACGGAGCGCGCGCTTTTGGCGGGGCGTCGCCTGGTAGGACGCAAGATCGGGCTCACGTCGCTTGCGGTGCAGAAGCAGCTCGGCGTCGACCAGCCGGACTGCGGCATGCTGTTTCACGACATGGCAGTTCCCGACGGCTGGGACGTTCCGGCGAACAAGCTGATCCAGCCCAAGGTGGAAGCGGAGATCGCCTTCCTGATCGGCCGCGATCTCGACGGCGACCGCCTGACGATCGCCGACGTGATCCGCGCGGTCGAGTTCGCACTGCCGGCGATCGAAATCGTCGACAGCCGCATCGCCGACTGGAAGATCGGCATTCTCGACACGATCGCCGACAACGCCTCCTCGGGCCTCTACGTGCTCGGCGCGCAGCCCAAGACGCTCGCCGGCCTCGACCTGCGCATGGCGGGCATGGTGATGGAGCACATGGGCGAGCCGGTCTCGGTCGGCGCCGGCGCGGCCTGCCTCGGCGATCCCCTGTCCGCGACGCTGTGGCTCGCCAACACGATGGCGCGGGCCGGACGACCCTTGAAGGCCGGCGACACCGTGTTGTCGGGGGCGCTCGGGCCGATGGTCACGGTCAAGCGCGGCGGCGTCTACGAAGCGCGCATCGAAGGTCTCGGCTCGGTGAGGGCCGCATTCGCGAAGGGCGAGGCGTGATGGCCAGAATATCCTGCGCGATCATCGGCTCCGGCAATATCGGCACGGACCTCATGATCAAGGTGATGCGGACGTCGAAGAACCTCGCGATCGGAGCGATGGTCGGCATCGATCCCGCCTCCGACGGCCTCGCGCGCGCCACGCGCCTCAACGTGCCGACGACGCACGAGGGCGTCGAGGGCCTGCGCCGACTGTCGAACTACGGGGAGATCGAGGTCGTGTTCGACGCGACCTCGGCGGGCGCGCATATCAAGAACAATGCGATCCTTCAGGCCGACGGCAAGAAGGTGATCGATCTCACGCCGGCGGCGATCGGGCCCTTCACCATTCCCGTCATCAACGGCGAGGCCAACCTCGACGCGCCGAACGTCAACATGGTCACCTGCGGCGGCCAGGCGACGATCCCGATCGTCTACGCGATCCGCCGCGCGACGAAGCGCGCGATCTGGGGCGAGATCGTCGCCTCCATCTCCTCGAAGTCGGCCGGCCCCGGCACGCGCGCCAACATCGACGAGTTCACCGAGACGACGTCGAAGGCGATCTGCGAACTCGGCGGCGCCGAGCGCGGCAAGGCGATCATCATACTCAATCCCGCCGAGCCGCCGCTCATCATGCGCGACACGGTGTTCGCGCTCTCGCAGGGCGGGCATCCGCAGGAGATCGAGCAGTCGATCCTCGAAATGGTCGCCGAAGTGCAGAAATACGTCCCGGGCTACCGGTTGAAGCAGAAGGTGCAGTTCGAGCACATCGGCGACAACCTGCCGGTGCGCATCCCCGGCGTCGGCCCGTGCTCAGGCCTCAAGACGACCGTGTTCCTCGAGGTCGAAGGCGCGGCGCACTACTTGCCGGCCTATGCCGGCAATCTCGACATCATGACGTCCGCGGCGCTGACGACGGCGGACGCCTGGGCGGCAAGACAGCTCGCGAGGAAGGCCGTCTGATGGCCCGCAGGAATCCCGGCAAACTCTATGTGCAGGACGTCACGCTGCGCGACGGCATGCACGCCATCCGCCATCAGTATCACCTCGAGACCGTGCGCGACATCGCCCGCGCGCTCGACCGTTCGAAGGTCGACGCGATCGAGATCTGCCACGGCGACGGCATCACCGGCTCGACCTTCAACTACGGCTTTGGCGCGCATGACGACGGCGAGTGGATCGAGGCGGTCGCCGCCGAGTGCCGGCGCGCGGTCGTGACCGTGCTGCTGCTGCCGGGCATCGGCACGGTCCACGACCTGAAGGGCGCTTATGCGAAAGGCGCGCGCAGCGTCCGCATCGCCACCCATTGCACGGAAGCCGACGTCTCGAAGCAGCATATCGAGGCGGCTCGAAGCCTCGGCATGGATACGATCGGCTTCCTGATGATGGCGCATATGGCGCCGGTCGAGAAGCTCGTCGAGCAGGCGAAGCTGATGGAATCCTACGGCGCCGAATGCGTCTATGTCACGGACAGCGCGGGCGCGCTGCTGCCGGGCCAATATGCCGAGCGCGTGAAGGCGTTCCGCCGGGCTCTCAGGCCCGAGACGGAGATCGGCGTCCACACCCACCACAATCTGACGCTGGGCGTCGCCAATGCGGTGGCGGGGATAGAGGCGGGCGCCGTACGCGTCGACGCGTCTCTCGCCGGCATGGGCGCGGGCGCCGGCAATGCGCCGATCGAGGCGTTGATCGCCGTGCTCGACAGGATGGGCGTCGAGACGGGCTGCGACCTGCACGGCCTCATGGACGCGGCCGACGATCTCGTGCGGCCCTTGCAGGACCGGCCGGTGCGAGTCGACCGCGAGAGCCTCTCGCTCGGCTTCGCCGGCGTCTATTCGAGCTTTCTGCGCCATGCCGAGAACGCCTCGAAGCTCTATGGCGTCGACACGCGCGACATTCTCGTCGAACTCGGCCGCCGCCGCATGGTCGGCGGACAGGAGGACATGATCGTCGACGTCGCGCTCGATATCTTGCGGCTGCGCGAGATGGAGGGCGCCGCCGACTGATCGCCAGCGGCACCGATCGATGGCCCGATCGCCGAGCACGTCGGATATGGAACGGCCATCACCTTTTGATAAGGAGCCCACCAAGGACCGGCGTCAGCGACTGACCTGCCACTGCGATTTTCCTCTACGCGCAATTGGAGTCCGGCCTTCACGAGGACGGACAGATGAAACGAGCACGGTTCACGGAAGAGCAGATCAATGGCGTTCTGCGCGAGCATGAGGCCGGGGCGCAGTCGGCCGATCTGGCGCGCAAGCACGGCGTCTCGGAAGCGACGCGCTAGAATTGGAAGACCAAGTACGGCGGCATGGACGTGCAGGAGGCCAAACGTCTGAAGCAGCTCCAGGAAGAGAACGCCGACCTGAAGAAGCTGCTTGCCGAGGCGATGCTCGATGCGTCGGCGCCGCGCGAACTTCTTTCGAGAACATGGCAGGGGCCCGCCACCAAGCGCGAGGGCGTCGCGCACGAACGCTAATGGCAGCGGCAGCCCGATGGCCCAGTCCTCGCGTTGTGAGCAACTCGATGTACGTCGACTCGCGGCGGGAGGCTGACGACGGTCGGGTCGAGCGGGCTGCCGGCCCTCCTACAATCCGACCCTCGATCGCAACGGTAGAGTCGTCAAAGTCGTGAACTTCATGGTGGCGTTCGCAGACGTGCACCGAAGTGGCGCGCCCCGAGCCGGAGTAAATCGGCGCCGCCCTGGGCGAGCCCCGCTATGCCTCCTGTTAGGCCGCCGAAGCGACATCCCAGACCCCTCGCTGGGGGAGCGGCGAGAACGTCATGCGGACAGTGCGGCCGCTGGGCTCACGGTTGACGAGTTCGATCGAACCGCCGCGCTGTTCGACGACGTTGCGGGCGATGGCCTGGGCGCGGCCGGCAAAGGTCAGGTGATCCGGGCCACGGTAGGCGACTTCGTAGCCGACGTCGGCGAACGAGGTGGAGATGGTTTCGAGCAGGCTTGGCAGATCGACGAGCGATCCCTCCTCCGGCTGACTGCCCTCACGCAGATAGACGGGCGTTTCGCCCAGCATGGCGTCGACCGTCCGGATGTCTTGCAGCGCCGCAGCGCCCGGCAAATCGTGATTCAGCCGCTCGATTCGCAGTCGCAGCTGGGTTAGCGGCGTACGAAGATCGTGGCTGATCGCGATGAGCATTTGCGTTCGCTCGTCGACCGGCGTGCGCACGCGCTTGCGCATTTCGTTCAGCGCCTGCGCGGCTTGTGACTTCACCTTCACGAATGATCACGCCCCTTGAAATGGTACGGCCGTATTCCTATGTACGACCCTCGAGATTCGGTTGGACCATCTTTGCCCCGAGCGATTGAATCGGCTCGAGGTGACGCTCTTCCCCCCAAAAATCGAGAATTGACGATGATTTCGCGTCGCGGAGTCGCGTTTCCAAGCTCGCACCCAAGAGGGGCGTCATGCCTACAGGCACCGTGAAGTGGTACAACGCGCAAAAGGGCTTCGGCTTCATTCAGCCGGAGGACGGCGGCAAGGACGCCTTCGTTCATGTCAGCGCGGTCGAACGCGCCGGAATGGGCGACCTGCGCGAAGGTCAGAAAATCAGCTTCGAGCTGGTCACCGACACGCGCTCGGGCAAAATGTCTGCGGACAAGCTCCAGGCCGTTTGAACGAGGGGAGCGATCATGCCGACAGGCGACCGCGGATGTACCGGCGCTGGCGGCGATCGCTCCGAGTCGCTCGTCCGGCGATAGGAAGGGTCAGGGTCGCTCCTGACCCTTTTTTCGTTTCCTTTCTTCAGCGAGGCGCCAAGTCATGAACGCGCGTAAATTTGCGATCGGGCAAATCGTCGACTTCGACCGGAAATTCTCGCCGTCGTCGAGACTTACGGGGCCTTACGAAGTGACGCGCGTGCTGCCGGCGGAAGACGCGAGGCCGCAGACGTATCGCATCAAGAGCAAGGCCGAGCCTTTCGAGCGCAGCGCCAAGGAATACGAAATCGTCGCCGTTCAGCCTGTGGCCAGCGCGCTGACCGAGACCTTCGGCGCCGCAGGCGGCGCCGATCGCGCACATTGACGACGAGCCTCCGTCGGCAAGGTGGTTTGGCACTCTCTTGTAACGAGTGCCAACGATAGCCATCTACACGAGGCGTCAGACTCGCGCCGAGAGCCGAGGCATTTGCCCCGAGCCGGCTTCGCATGCTGACCGGAAACGGGCCTCATGAAATTTCGTCCGCTGCACGACCGCGTCGTGATCCGTCGCATTGAGGGCGAGGACAAGACGAAGGGCGGAATCCTCATTCCCGACACCGTCAAAGAGAAGCCGCAAGAGGGCGAAGTCATCGCCGTCGGGCCTGGCGCGCGCGACGAAAGCGGCAAGCTCATCGCGCTCGAAGTCAAAGCGGGCGATCGCGTGCTGTTCGGCAAATGGTCCGGCGCCGAGGTCAAGATCGACGGCGAAGATCTCCTGATCATGAAAGAGTCCGACATCCTGGGGGTGATCGAGGCCGCGACCGCGGCCAAGAAGGCCGCCTGAACGACGCCTCCCCGCCTCTCATTGATTGGAACAAACATCATGTCCGCCAAAGACGTCCGTTTCTCCACCGACGCCCGCGAGCGTATGCTGCGCGGCGTCGACATCCTCAACAACGCCGTCAAGGTGACCCTCGGACCGAAGGGCCGTAACGTCATTCTCGACAAGTCTTACGGCGCGCCGCGCATCACCAAGGACGGCGTCACCGTCGCCAAGGAAATCGAGCTCGAGGACAAGTTCGAGAACATGGGCGCGCAGATGGTGCGCGAAGTCGCCGCGAAGACCAACGACCTCGCGGGCGACGGCACGACGACCGCAACTGTGCTCGCCGCGTCGATCATGCGCGAGGGCCTCAAGCTGGTCGCCGCCGGCATGAATCCGATGGACCTGAAACGCGGCGTCGACATCGCAGTGACGGCGGTGGTGAAAGACATCGAGCGCCGCGCCAAGAAAGTGCAGTCCTCCGAGGAGATCGCCCAGGTCGGCACGGTCGCCGCCAATGGCGACAAGTCGATTGGCGAAATGATCGCCAAGGCGATGAAGACAGTCGGCGCCGAGGGCGTCATCACGATCGAGGAAGGCAAGACCGCCGAAACGGAACTCGACGTCGTCGAGGGCATGCAGTTCGACCGCGGCTATCTCTCGCCGTACTTCGTCACCAACGCCGAAAAGATGATCGTCGAATTGGAGGATCCCTACATCCTCGTTCACGAGAAGAAGCTCTCCTCGCTGCAGGCGATGCTGCCGATCCTCGAGGCGGTCGCGCAAGCGGGAAAGCCGCTGCTCATCATTGCCGAAGACGTCGACGGCGAGGCTTTGGCGACGCTGGTGGTCAACAAGCTGCGCGGCGGCCTCAAGGTCGCGGCGGTCAAAGCCCCGGGGTTCGGCGACCGGCGCAAGGCCATGCTCGAAGACATCGCGATTCTCAGCGCAGGCGGCCTGATCGCCGAGGATCTGGGGGTCAAGCTGGAGAACGTCACGCTCGACATGTTGGGTCGGGCCAAGCGCGTGCGCATCGAAAAGGACAACACGACGATCATCGACGGCGCCGGCAAGAAATCCGACATCGAGGCGCGCGTCGCTCAGATCAAGTCGCAGATCGAGGAGACGACCTCCGACTACGACAAGGAGAAACTTCAGGAACGTTTGGCGAAATTGTCGGGCGGGGTCGCGATCATCCGCGTCGGCGGGTCCACCGAGGTCGAGGTCAAGGAGAAGAAGGATCGCGTCGACGATGCGCTGAACGCCACGAAGGCCGCGGTCGAAGAGGGCGTCGTCGCCGGCGGCGGCGTCGCGCTCCTGCGCGCCAAGGCCGCGCTCGCCAAGCTCAGCGATGAAAACGCCGACGTGCAGTCCGGCATCAACATCGTCCTCAGGGCGCTCGAAGCGCCGATCCGTCAGATCGTCGAGAATTCGGGCGGCGAAGGCTCGATCGTCGTGGGAAGGATTTTCAACGAGAAATCGCAGACCTACGGCTTCGACGCCCAGAACGAGCAATTTGTCGACATGCTCACCGCCGGCATTCTCGATCCCGCCAAGGTGGTGCGGATCGCGCTTCAAGACGCGGCTTCAATCGCCGGCCTGATGATCACGACCGAGGCGATGGTCGCGGAAAGACCGAAGAAGGAAGCGCCCGCAATGCCCGGCGGCGGCATGGGCGGGATGGATTATTGATCGCCTGACGCGTTCAGGCTGAAGGGCCGCGCGACGCGCCAAGCAGGCGCGCCGCGGGCCTGCGGAGGGGCGGAATCCGTCTTCCCCTATCGCCTGCCGAGCTTTGCTCTCTTCGTCACAAGAACGAGCTTCGAGGCCGACCGTCGGGCGCGCGCGCCGAGGTCGGGAAACGCTCTTTGCCGGGTTCACTCCGGGCGTCGCAGGGGGTCTGTTCGCTTCGCCGACGCTCCTGCGGAATCCGCTTGTGCGGGCGAATCGCGCGCTCGTCGCGCGACGGAAAGGTCAAATTGAGATTTCTCTCCAGCCGCGCCTTCGAAAGCGTGACGCGGTCGCCGCCCTGGGACAACCGGGAGCCCATTCGCGAGGAGCTGTTCAGCGTCGAGCGCCTCGAGGAGCATGCGCGAAGTCTCGCGCTGGCGCAGATCGTGTCGTCCAGGGCGACCAGGGGTCAGCCGCTGGCGCGGCGGCTCGCCGACAACGGCGCCGCTCTGCTCGAGGCTTATCTCGCGATCGTCAAGGCGATCAACGAGGGTCGCGCCATAACGCCGGCGGCGGAATGGCTCATCGACAATTATCATCTCGTCGAGAAGCAAATCCGCGAGCTTCG
>Ga0326727_10018772_pt1 | contig 14052 bp, 8 predicted proteins | sample MB2enrmetagenome_FD_207643 | JGI IMG/M metagenome (GOLD analysis project Ga0326727, IMG submission 207643) | Lab enriched peat soil microbial communities from McLean, Ithaca, NY, United States - MB29MY | ecosystem: Environmental > Terrestrial > Soil > Wetlands > Peat | place: USA: New York...
TTCGGCCCGCATGCTGGGGCCCTGCACATCCACGTCCCCACAACATAAACAGAACAACCCGTGTCGGAACCCCATTGAGACCCTGAAGAAAGTGCGCATGTGCAGCGCGGTTGGCATATCGGTAGAACGGAAAGGTCCAATCCGCACTGGGCAATGCGTTGAGAGATGTCCTTATCTTTTCCGACCAGCGCCTAATCAGCCGGCTGCTGGATCTTGCGACCGCCTGCCCACTCAATCATGTCGACCCGGCGCGGACTCTAGAACCGGGGCGAGAATCTTGCATTTAACTCCCGTGCCTTTTCCCGCATGATCCCAATCAAAATCACACTGTCTGATAAGGTCAAATTCCCGGGATTCATCTGGCTGATTTGATGGTGTTTCGCCGGATCAGGCATCATCTTCCTAAGCGCTTTCACCGCGGATTGATCCACCGTGCCATAGACGGCCGCTATCAATGTGCTTGCGTAACTGCCGGGTTGTCGTAGCCAACCGATCGGGCGCCGTGTGTTTCCAGCGGAAGGATTTACTACGCATGACGGGAAACAATCGATTGCGATATCGATTCCGATTGATTCGGGATAGAATCGGAAAAAGCACTTCGACGAGGAGACGCCTGAAATGCCGGAGTTCAAAATTGTCGGCAAGCCGAATGTGCCGGGTAGGCTTTCGAACGCGATCGCGACGGGAAGGGCGAAGTTCGGAACGGATGTTGTGGTCCCGAACATGCTCTTCGCAAAATTCCTCAGGTCCCCGTACGGACGTGCCAGAATCAAAAGCATAGACATCGGTCAAGCGAGGGCTTTGCCGGGTGTTGTGGAAATTGTCACCTGGGAAGATCCCGAGATTAAAGCAATGCCTCAATTGACTTTGCCGCTTCTGATTAGCGAGGCGGATATGGAAGATGAGGAAGTTGGCGCGGTCGTTGCGGCTGAGAGCGAAGAGGTATGCGATCAGGCGCTGAAGCTGATCAAAGTAGAATGGGAGGTGCTGCCTCATATCCTGGATCCTCGGGAAGGAATGAAGGCGGATTCGCCTGTGGTTCGAGCGAATCCCAAAGGAACAGGAAATGTTCAGCTGACCAATTACAGCCAGGGGGATGCGGAGGCCGGCTTCAGGCAGGCCGATCAAGTCGTTGAATTCGACTGGGCGATTTCTCTCTTCAGCTCCCATTTGCCGAATCCTTCTGGAGGCGTCGCCTGGTGGTATGACGATCCTGTCGGAACCGACGGCCCGTCTTTGTTCGTGGAAGGCATCCCTCCAACCTGGGGCGCCTCCATCCTGAGGCCAATGTACAAGCTCACGTTTGACAAAATTTATCGCAACACCCTATTTCAGGGGGGCAGATATTGCGATTTCGGCGTAAGGCGGGCGGCATTGATCGCGCCGCTACTGGCGAAAAGAACCGGACGGCCCGTGCGTGCCGTCAACTCCCGCCAGAACGACTATGACATGGCGGTGGCGCAGCGCTATATCCACACAAAACTCGGATTCAAGAATGACGGCTCCATAACAGCAGTCCAAGAAGATGTCGTTACGGATGCAGGAGTCCGCGGCAACTCTGTATTTGCCGTTGCAGGCGACATGCGGCTCAGTCCCTTTCTTACAACCAAATGCGAAAACGTAAAAACCAATTGCCAGGCGGTCTTCACGAATTCCGGACGCATGTATACGAGCGGCCAGGCGTTCCCCTTTCACTACGATGAATTGCCGATCGCCCAGCAGTTGGTTGCTGAGAAGCTGGGCATGGATCCGATCGATGTCGCCTATAAGAACATGCATGGGCCTTCATCCCAGACTGATCCTGGGATCCCGCCCAGCTTTAGAATGTGCGTCGAACAGGGGAAGAAGGCCATCAACTGGCACTGGCATCCCGCTGGAACGAAGAAGCTGCCGGACGGCAGAATGCACGGGTTGGGCTTCCGCTACTCGATGAGTCACCGCAACTCTATGGAAACCTTCACGTGCACCGTCACGGTTCAGGGCGACGGCAAAGTCTATATTCCGATCAAAGGGCCCTGGAGCGGAATGTATGCGGCCGATGCCTGCGCAATGGTCGTAGCCGAAGAAATGGGCGCCAAAATGGAGGATGTGATCCTCAGCTATGATCCCAAAGCGCTGTTCACTCCTGTTGGCGGAGGCAGCGACGGCACGACCTCTGCAGCCTGGGTGTGCCAGAAGGCGGCCGCTGCCTGCAGGAAATTGCTCCTGGAAATAGCAGCCCCGAGGTTCAAAGCCAAACCGGATGACCTGGACACGAGGGATTCGATGGTATATCTCAAATCGGATCCGACAAAGAGTTCTCCTTTCTCGGCGTTTCCCGAATCCGGCGACCATGACAAAGACATTGCCGCCACGTTTACCGGAAAACCTCCGACGGCCAGCTGGAATCAGGGATACGGGAAAATCCTGGATACGATGAATGCATCTTTTTGCGAAGTGGCTGTAGATGCGGAAACGGGAAAAGTGGAGGTGACGAAGTATGTTGTCGCCTGCGATCCGGGAAAGGTGCTGAGACTGACTTCCTTTGAAGGACAGATCCACCAGGTGATGTTTTTCAGCGACGGCTCTGGGCTGACGGAAGAGTTCATTTTCGACAAGGCCACGGGAGTGAAGCTGAACACCAATATGTTCGAATACAAGAAACCTACGATTCTCGATATCGGCCCTTGCGAGACGATTCTCGCGGAGACCCTCTCGGGGAACGCTGTCTACGGCAGCACGGGTATCAGCCATGCGATGGCCACGACCCAGCTGATCGTTTGCGCCGTGGCGAATGCAATCGGGAAATGGCTGTACCCGCCAATTACTCCGGATAAAGTCTTAAAAGCGTTGGGAAAGGCCTAGCGCCCGAAGGGCGCTTTGGAGTGCGAGCATGTTGCCGCTTTTGACGGGTGCTCCCAGCGGAAAACCCTCTTTCTTTGATTGGAGATAAATCCATGCGAGCTAAGGTCCTGGTTGTCTGTGCTATCGCCATTGCTTCTATAACCATCACCGGCACGCTTTCGCCCAAAGCCGATGCCTCGACGGGCACAATTCCGCTCAACTGCGACCGTGCTTGTCTGGAGAATTTAGTTGACCAGTATTTGGCCGCGCTTGTCGCCCATGATCCCAAGCGGTTACCGCTGTCGAAAGATGTCCGGTACACCGAAAACGATCAGGTGGTTGAGGTCGGCGACGGTTACTGGAAGACAGCCGAAGGTCGCGGGAATTATACGCATATCTTCGCTGATCCGGAATTTGGCCAGGTGGCCTATATGGGCACCATGCGGGAAGCGGGCGCGCCTCTGCTTATGAGCCTTCGCCTCCGTATTGAGCTCGGGCGCATTACCGAAATCGAGAGCATATTTTTCAAGCCGGGCGGCGGAGGCCCCAACAATATCGCCGAAATGGACAAACCCTACAAGCCTGAAGATTTCTGGTTCAAATCGATCCCGCCAGCACAACGGATGTCGCGCCAGGAGCTAATTGCTGTCGCCGACGGCTACTTCACAGGATTGCAGAAAAACGACGGCAAGGGGATTCAGGGTACCGGCGCATATCCATTTACGAGCGATTGTCACCGCATTGAAAACGGCTCGCCCACGACCAACGTTCCACGATCACCGAATCAGCCTCCCGATGCCATCGACCTCTTTTCGATGAATTGCCTATCGCAATTCAAGCTAGGCATCTATTTCGTAGTCCAGAATATCCATCACCGCCGCTATCCGGTTGTCGACCAGGAGCGAGGGATCGTGTGGACCCACGCCGTATTCGATCAGGGCACTGTAAGCAAGGGGATTCTCTCTGATGGCCGCCCCTATGAGTTCAAGGGTTTCAACCGGCCTTCCAGCATCCTGGTAACGGAAGCATTCTTGATTGAAAACGGCAAAATCCGCCGCGTGGAAATGGTCGGCCCATCGGTTTCGTATCACCTAAATTCTCCCTGGCCGGGCAGCCTCAGCGGCGATTAATCAGAAAGCAAAACACCACGGATTTCACTGATTTTTGATGTTTCAGCATTTGTTGAAAAAGCGATTTGGCTGAAATCAGGTGCGTGTCGCCGACGGAATTCATAATACGGCAATTTCAATCAATTAGATTGGCCGCAATCTCGTCCCCTGAATCACTAACTATCGACTACGATTCAATTTCACACGGCGTGTCTGGCAGAACCTGTAGCATCCAGCCGGATCGACTGCTGCCGCCATCAAGACTGAATGGGTGCAACTGAAACCTGGTGCCGTCGGACTCCTGGATTTGATTTGAAGATAGGATTTTGGATAAGCTTGGTAGCGATTTAGGCAAAAAATTCTTCAAAATCTTTCAAAGCCAATATTGCTAGACAAAATCAGTACACATTGTATCCCATTCTGTTTCAAGACACTTGAGAGAGTTTAGCCGTGGACATGAAACTGATCATTTCCTCTTAAAATCCTGGGCCCCGCGAGGGGCGTGTGGGTTCGATTCCCATCCCCGGCATTCAATTCAACAACTTCGCGGCATTCATTCCCGGGTTTTTCGAATCGCAAATCAACGTTGTTATTCGTGAGGATCGCCTGACCTTCGCATGAAAGCCCGGCGGCAAGGCTCATCACTTTTTGACGTTGAACGCCGGGACAATGCCCTCGGTCTTCAACCGGATCGTAAAGATGGCATCGCAGCCTGCGATGAACAGCGTCTTGCCGTCCGGCCCGCCGAACGCTTCGTTCGTCGCACAGATTTGCTTCTTGGGCTCACCGCCATAGATCGGGAGGTTGATCGTACCCAGCAGTTTGCCCTCGGGCGACGTAATGCGGATGATACCCGGGCCGGCACCGCCAGACGAGAAGACATTGCCCGACTTGTCGGTCTTCTCGCCGTCGCCTATGCCGACGCCTTCGGTAAAAACCTTGAATGCGCCGAGTGTGCCGTCGGGATTGACGGCATATCGTCTCATCTTGCGGCCGGAGGTGGATAGATACATCCACTTGCCGTCGGGCGAAAGCGTGATGCCGTTGGGAATGCCGCCAAGATCGGCGCCGCTGAGCACGAGCGACGTTCTGCCATCCTTGACCATGTAGATGCCGTTCTGCAGCTGCTTGTCGGGGTTCTTGCCCGCGTCGCGCAGACCAAAATCATTGTCCGCGACATAGACCGTATCGTCCGTGGCGATGGCGATGTCGTTCGGGCCGCTGAACTTCTGCCCGTTCATGCCACCGGAAAGGACCGTATGGGTTCCATCTTTTTCCAGACGCATCACTTCGCGGTCGTTATCGGCGCACCAAATCAGGCGGCCTTCATGATCCATTCCGCTGCATGATGGCCCGATGAGAATCACATGATCGCGGCCGGAGCGGGTTTGGGTGCCTACATGGTCCGGATCGTTGCCCGTATAGCCTGCATGCTCCATGAAAACGGAGACTTTCTTGTCCGGCGTAACCTTATAGAGGACGTTTGCTAGCAGTCCACCGAAGATCCAATAACCGCTGTTGCCTTCGGGCATCCATAGACCGGCTTCCGTGAGGCCGAAGCCGCGCGCAAGCTCGACCAGTTCAGCATCGGGCGAGATGATTCGATCGAGCGCAGGATCGTTCCTGGTAATCGAGAAGGGCTTGGATTCGGGCGGGGGACCATCGCCGCGCATCTGGGGGCCCGGAAGCGTCTGCGCGTTCGCTGCCGCGATGGCGATAGCGGCGGTTACAATGGTGGCAGACCAGAAAAGCGACCTTTCCATTTTAGACCTCTTGAATCGGCTTTGCCTGAACAGGTGGAACGAGAACCCGCGCGGGGATTGAGCGTGATGCGATGCCCATATGCTTTGCCGCCTGACTATTTGTCCTGTGCCGCCGCGGCCGCCGCAGGAAATTAACATCGGAATCCGATTTTATGCCCTTAGACACACCATTCATAGCCTCCTTTTTTTGACTCTGTTGCGCAGATTTTGGCAAATCTTGGCATCCAAATCGCCGTCAGGGCATCGGCCAAATGCAATTTGCTCAAATGGAATTCCAGCAGGGACAGAGCGGTAGTTACTGCCGCAGGGCAATGATCTTAAGGCTCAGATTGACCCGGGAACAAAAGAAGGTATCCGCAATACCGACCAGTCCAAAGGAAAATGGGATCACAGGCGCGGCTCTGGAAACCGTATATGGATTTCGCAGACGACAGGGCCACATCATGAATGTGGGATTGTGAAAGCTGTCGCTTGAAAATCAAGAGACCGGCAAACGGCGCTACGACATGTTTGTGGAGTACAGAATGGTTAGCCGCCAAATCGATGGCTCGATAGTAAAGATTGCTTTACTTTCAAGATCCGATAGCAAAGAATCATTTCCTAGCGAGCCGAGCTGACAAAGAAATCTTTCTTTGGAGACGATCATGGTCAGAATTGTCGGAAACTACGAGCAAACTAGCACTGCGGGTGAAACTGTAAACGCCTTTGTGCCTGCGCCACTTCCTCCAAGCAGCCCTCCTCTGGCTATGGACGTGGAGCTCGCTGCGTTGCTCCAGCGCGCCGAGGCCGCGGTCGCCAGGGTGAAGCTTGCCGGAACAATGGTTCCCTCGTTCGGTTGGCTTCCCTATTCCTTTGCTCTCAAGGAGGCCGTTGTCTCTTCTCAAATTGAAGGCACGCAAGCAACCCTGGTGGACTTGCTCGTGTACGAGGCAGCCGGCAAGGCAGACGCCGTCGATGACGTGGATGTGATGAAGGTCTGCAATTACGTAGATGCGCTCAGCTATGCGCGCGAGCAGATGCGAAACAAAAACGGGCTGCCATTGTCAATGCAGCTCCTTAACGAGGCACACCTGCGGTTGATGAAAAATGTCCCCGGCAGGGATCGGAGACCAGGCAAGATCAGACGGAGCCAGAACTGGATCGGCGGAACCCGTCCCGGGAATGCTGTTTATGTGCCGCCGCCTCCGCATTTACTGGGCGGCTTGCTCGGCTCATTGGAAGAATATATGCATGCGAAAGATCCATTGCCTCCGCTGGCCCGAGCAGGATTGTTGCATGTGCAATTCGAAATGATACATCCGTACCTGGATGGCAACGGCCGCATCGGCCGGCTCTTGATCACGTTGCTTCTTGAACACTGGAACCTTTTGGACACCCCATTGCTGTGCTTGAGCCTGTACTTCAAACGCCATCTTGCCGAGTACTACCGGCGGCTGAATGCTGTCCGTACCGACGGCGATTTTGAGAATTGGCTGAAGTATTTCCTGGAAGGGGTTGCCGTCATTGCTGACGAAACGGTGGCAACCACACAGAAGCTGTTTTCCCTGACAAGCGCCGATCGGGGCAGAGTGCTCTTAGGGCGCTCTACCTCCGTCGCCGGTATTCGTCTCTTTGAGCTATTGCCCGCTCATCCGATCATCACCGTAGCCGAAGCAGTAAAGCTGCTCAAAACAACAAAGCCCACTGCAACCAAGGCAGTGTCCGGGCTCGTTGACGCAGGGATTCTCGTTGAAACCACAGGCCGCCGCCGGGATCGCGCCTACAGCTACGAGGCATACCTCGACCCCCTGCGAGCCGGAACGGAACCGGCATAAAGGACGAGCCTGCTCCCGCAGTCCATACTAAAAACCGCACAGGAGCGAACATCCGCATATCTCGGCGATGTCCTGGTGAGGGCAGGGATGCCCAAATTGTCCAAAACCTGCGCAGTATGCAAAAAAATTTATGAAAGGGGGAGTTAAGGAATCATCGGCACATTTATCCCTGAGATGTGATGGCTCGACAGAAACGAGAGATTGGCGATCAGGCTGCGGGTCGCTCGTAGCGATGACGAAGCCCTCCAACTTTCGGAATCTCATTGATCTTGCCCTTATCGGGCATTTGGATTTCCCGGGGTTCAGGTGAATCCTTGTTTAGCCCTAAGTGACAGCGGCTATCGTGAAAATGGGAGAGATAGGATCGAAGAGCTGCCCGAAGCGATTCTTCGTTGATAACGTGGCATGATCGAGGCGTTCCATTCGAATTGATCCAATCAAACGCTCAAAATATGGACTCTGCCGGGGAGATCGGGGTGCGGTAAGCACTTGACTGATCCCCATGTCCTTCAATTACCGCTGAACGTCCTCGACATAGATTCGATCTCGGTCCCGGATAATGTATTGAGGAGCGGAGTCATAAGGAAAAGCATGCAGAAGCCGCTGGGAAGTGAACGGCGTAGCGACGCTCATGAGTGAGAACGACAAAGACATGGAGAGTGCGAGAAGAGATTGTCGGAACAGTGAAGAAATCAATCGAGGCAAGCTGTCTGCTGTGGCTTTGCAAAAAGGTGCGCCAGGCCCTGGGAGGGTGGCTTGGAATTTCGGACCATGTATTTAGCGACAGTTGTTTGAGGGAGATTGATGCCGAGTTTGAGCAATGCGCCATGAATTCGAGGGGCTCCCCGGAGGGAATTATTTTTGCTCATGGTGCGGACAAGATCACGGACATCTTTAGAAATCCCCGGTCTCCCTGCCTTGCCGTGCCGGCATTCCCAGGCCCCAAACGAGCGGAATCCCTTGCGATGCCAGGAAATGACGGTTTCCGGTTTAACAATGACGGGAGCCGAACACCACTCGGGCCAGACGCGTAAGAGCCGAATCCAGAAAAACCGGTCTCAAGGTCGAGGTTTTGGGCGATTGACAGAACGTTTCAAGACGATGATCTGGTGTCGGAGAGCGGGGATTCCGGTTTGGAGCGCGAGACGAGATCGAAAGGTTGCAAGGAAGGCGGAGAATAGCGAAATCCGGATGTTACACATGAATCAGGAAGCTGTCCGTTCGACAGGTTCCATGTCTACAGCCTGGATGGAATTATCGGCATGGACAACCGGAAATTTCCGGCAGAGTTGACGAAAGAGAAACAGATGAAATTTTACCGATCTTGGAACGAAAGTGCCTACCACCGCTGTGCGTGTGCGTAGCGACAATCCTTCGTCGCGCCCCCTTATTGTCCAATAGCTAACGGCTTGCCATCCTCGCCATAGAAACTGAGTGTCGTGCTCGATGCCCCGCCGGCGCTGATTAAAATGAACTGCGTCACATTGCCACCGCCATCCGCAATCTGCGGAAAGACGATGGGAGAAGGGGCAGCCGCGGTCATGTCAGCAATCGGGAATGTGGTAAACAGAAAACCAAGCTCGTTAGTTAGCGAGCGCACCGTGAGGGCTGCGAAGGGAGTCACGGAGCGGATGTCCAGCACTCCTGTGAATCCGGCGGGCAAACCCGTTATGAAATGTTCGGCGAAATCCGCATCATGCCCGTACGCGGTCAACGGGAGTGGACCTTGGCTGGTTCCAGCGGGAGTGACGCCGTCATTGTTAAATGCATTGATCGTGATATTCGCAGCCGTACCCCCGATGTTCGCGATAGCCAAACCGGTATCGTGACCTCCGGACAGGTCCACATAAATACGTGCATGAGTTGTGGGCACAGCCGAGGGGATGCCGGACTCCGAGACCATAACGTCGGCCGGGGTGTAGCTGAATACTCCCGAGCCGATCGGCGTCGGGCTACCGGGATCCGGGGTCAATTGCACCCACCCGACGTTTATGCCTGCTGCGGATCCATCTGTCTGAAAGCGGACGACGCCACCGCTCGGGATCGAGTACGGGAACGTGAACCCTGGCGTACCCCCTGCCTGACTGACAACCATGGGATTGCCGTGGTCATCCATGAGTTGTAGCTCTCCGGTCTCGAATGTGCTGGAGGTATTGAGCAAGATGAGGGAACTGGTGTACCCGCCGCCATCGGCGAACTGAGGGAAGAAAATAGCCCCGCTGGTGGCTGGCTTTGTAAGGTCCGCCATCGGCGCAGTTGTAAAGAGCGCCTCGCTTGTTTGGTTGGTAGTCATACGCAGCGCAAGGATCGAGAGGGGTTGGTCACTGGAAATGTCCAGGGATGCAAACTGAATGGCGGTCTGGAAATTCACAGGCAGGACAAAGTCCGGCGCCACCGCGTTCAATTGATCGATGAATGTGGCAAAATGCGCCCCGGCGGCGAGAGTCCCATGGCCGGTCGAGAGGGTGCCGCCGGCCATATTGCGTAATGTGTACGTAACATTAGCGGAGGCGGACCCATAGTTGACAGCGGCGATCCCAGTATCGATATCGATTGTTCCGGCACTGATGCTCGCCGGGATAGCGGCGGCGGCCGAGCGATAATCGATGAAGATCCGAGCCGCAGTTGTGGGAGGAGAGGCGGGAACGCCTGTTTCGCCGACGGTCACTCCGTTCTGCTTCAAGCTGATCACCGCCGTGCCGTATGGAGCCGCGCCTGCGTTTATGGCGTCCCTAGCATAACCGGTCTGGGTTGTTTCATTCAACCCTGGCGTACTGGATGCCGCACTGCCGCCCGCAGTGATATTCATTGAGACACTTGACCCTCCAGCCACTAAAGCCCCGGTATTGGAAGTGCCTCCGGCTCCCCCATTGGTCGACTGCACGGGTCCGGTCGGGTTGTAGGTAACGGTGAGCGTGGCCGTGCCGGAGTTGCCGGCGGCATCCCACGCCTTCACTGTAAGGATATTGGATCCGCTCACCAACGCGATTCCGGTCACGGACCATGAGGTCGTGCCTGCGGCTGTGCCGCTTCCACCCGCGCTGTTGACCCAAATCACCTGCGTGACGCCGACATTGTCGGAAGCCGTCCCGCCAATGCTCAGTGGGCTGGAGCTTGTTGTGTACGTCGGGCCGGATGTCGGCAACGTGATGCCAATTGTCGGTGGAGTGGTGTCGGGCGAAGCAAGAACCTGAACACTGCCAGAGGTTCCGGCAAGCGCAACCGCCAATGCATTAGGATCGGCAGCAACGATGCCGCCGATTGCGATCGGAACCGTGCCGGCAGGAGCCCCGGCCGGGATGGTGAACAGTATATTGGCAATCACACCCGAACCAATGGCATTGTTGTTCAGCCCAAAGATCAAAAGGATGATCCCTCCGGAAACGGCATTAGCGGAAGCACTTTTGGATGCCGCCGCTGCCGCGGCGCCGGTTGTGGTTGAACCGCAGGCCAAAGAGGAAGAGAACGTCAAGTTAAACTGGAGAGAGTTCACGGCGGTTGCGCCCGCGGTGAATCCAATTGGAACGCTTACCGTTGAACCGGGAAATCCCGAGACCGAACCCACGCTAATGCCGGCCGGTTGCGCCATGACACTCAGGCATGAAAGCACCGCGCAGCAGATCATGACAGGCAGTAGCTTCGAAAAAATGCGCTTCATCGAAGGTAACTTCATAAAGAACTTTGAAGTTCCCAAGTCTTCGAGTCTTAGAATCTGAGCGCGTTTGTTGATCATTGGCAGCTTCTGAAACCAAGGACGACGTTTGCCAGGAACTGGAGATCCATCACATTGACCGCTCCATCTCCGTTCAGGTCGTAGCTGGCCAACGTGGGGCTTAACCCGAGAATGGCGTTTGCTAGCAGCTGCAGGTCAAGCACATTGACGGATCCATCCCCATTGAGATCGCATTGGGTGCCGGAAGAGCCAATGACTTGGGATATTTCATTGGAAAAATCACTCTCGTTTCCATCGACATCGAGAGCAGTAACGGCGAAGTAATGCGTGCCCGCGCTCAAGCCGCTTACCGTGTATGCGGTCTGATTTCCTATGCTGATGGGAGTGCCGTATGTCCGCGAGCTGTTTCCAAAATAAACGTTGTATCCTGTGATATCTGGAGAAATGCTGGGACCCCAGGTTAGGGAGACGTCGGCAGCAATGGCCTGAGAAAAGGCCCAGGACAGAAAAAGCAGAATTAGAAGGGCATGATGGCTAAAAACGAAATAGCGCCTGCTTGTCATATACCTGGGGACCAGGCGGAAATATTGGGGAAGCAGTAAGAGTTTGACATTCCCAGGCGTGGGTACGACACAGCTCAACTACGCACGGCTTTTGACTTTGCCGGTTGCGATCAGGCCCCTTTGAGAGGCCTGCAACCGTAAAGCCTCCGGGTCTGCCGGAGGATACTTACTGCTGTTTGGTTTGTTGCACAATATGCACCGCTTCATTTTAGAGAGTGCTCAGCTTGGCTTTCCTCCATACCGTGAATATCTTTTCGACGTGACAGACTGACAGTCATCGATGATCCTAATCACCACCGCCATCGTCGCATCATCCGCGTAGTCTCTCAGCGGTGGTGTTAATGCTGGGGCTATTAAACAACAAATTCTCAAGCCTAAAAATTCGCAGAAGTACTCATTTACAGATGGGTAATTTACCCTAATTTGCCAATGTCCTATGTCGGTGAATGACATTGCATAAACCCATCGAACCATAGGCGGATGAACCCCCGTAGGATCAGGAAACTCGGACGTCCAGCAAATTCGTCTCTGCTCAAGGGTTGGAGTTAGTAAAGAGGCTCCATTTCGGTCGACGGGATGGAGCATGATGCTCACATCTCCGCTTTGGCAATAAAGAGGGGAATAATTATCTGCTCGCGCCTCACCCCGCGATGCATTGCTGGGCACCAATTCTCAACAGTAGGTCAGGCAGCCGGCAGTAATATCGCGGCATCCCGCCCACTCGTTCCCAGCACGCCTTATCACCGGCAGCACAACCCACTGCCTTACCCGGCTGTAGCAACTGGTTGTTCAGTCCCTGAGGGTTTCTCTCTCGATGATTGATCCAGCCTGCAACAATCAGGAGCAATAGCTGCCGGGGGAGCGATACGAACTTCATATCACTCCGGATGGCTGTGGCTATGAAAAAACAACGGCACCCGGAATCGGCGGCAGGTTGTCAATCCAAGCCGAGAATGGGGTTCCACACTTAAATCCAATTTCAATGATTCTATTCATTTGTAGCTTGGCTGAATTCTGTTACCTTCGGATTTCTCGCACATCAGCTTGGTACGGCGCATGGCTCTTTTTTGCCACAAGTGCCCTCAGGGTCCATCTCGCAGACAACCTGGAACGACTGGATGCTCTTGACTTCAGCTTGGCTGGTACAAAGAAACTTTTTGGCAGTTGCCGTGTTTCAATATGCAGATGTGAGCAAGGTCACCTTGAAGAAGTGACGTTGCCTATTCAATAAGGAGAGAGTGAAAAGCCATGAGGAGTTTACTGAAAGTGACAGTACTTGTTGCCATGCTGCTGACATGCGGATCTGGTTTCGCTGCTCAGATATCCATTGGAATCAGAATCGGCCCACCACCACCGCCTCGCGTTATCCGTGTCCTGCCGCCAAGCCCAGGCCCAGAGTTCATTTGGGTAGGGGGCTATTGGTATCCCGCGGGGAATCATTACAAGTGGCATAACGGTTACTGGACTCGCCCTCCTTATCCAATGGCTCATTGGGTAATGCCTCGTCACGATGGAGAACGATATTTCGCAGGTTACTGGGATGGTGAGCGGGGCAGGGTTGAGCATGACCACCGTTGGGATCGTGACAAGCAGCACCGGGACTACCGTGAATAGAGTCAAGATAAAGGACAGGAGCAGGATCGTGAGCGGGACCGCTAGTAATCATTATGATTGACCTTTTCGGGCCACGACTTGCTTATAGAAATTTAATCAAACTTCGTGAACACGGGAGTGCAACATTGCATCTCATTCAGTAACAACAGAAGACTGACAACTCATATTCCTCCAATCGCGGGGCGGCACTGGAATGCCGCCCCGTTCTTTTACGGATTTGAAGCGACTTTCCCGGCTTTTGGATCTGCAAACAACTCCTGCCTTCCCTTCATCGGCCATGCCGAGGGCTGTTGATCTTGATCCCGCTCGTCTCTCGCTCACGCATTCTCTTCTTTGGGGTCTTCTCCAAAGATAGTGGGTAAATCCGAGGACAAAAAAGGGTTTTTGTTCCGCTGATGAAATCATCGCCTCCTTTTTTTTCAGGCGTTTTCCAAGTGCAAGTTGAGGGCCGCAGGCTTCTTGCCAAACAAAAAACATTTGGCACTCAGCCCGCTTTGGCCCTATCGCTTGCAGTTTTTACTTCGGTGCCGAAAAGCCCCAATTCCATTTGGGGGGCTTTTCGTCCCCTCGATGCTGGCTTTGGAGAGGGGGTTGGATGGAAGGGTTTTCCCTCCATTGTTTTTGGGCACACAAAACCGATATTGAGAAATGCCACTCAAACCCCAGAAAATAGAGGCTTCGACGAGAAAAAGA
>Ga0326727_10018773_pt1 | contig 14052 bp, 13 predicted proteins | sample MB2enrmetagenome_FD_207643 | JGI IMG/M metagenome (GOLD analysis project Ga0326727, IMG submission 207643) | Lab enriched peat soil microbial communities from McLean, Ithaca, NY, United States - MB29MY | ecosystem: Environmental > Terrestrial > Soil > Wetlands > Peat | place: USA: New York...
CGAGTGAGTGCCCGCTCGCGGTCGCAGTGTCTATTGCAACCCGGTGCGGGCGCAACCCGAGCTGAGCGGTTCGGGCCGGGCGGCCCGCGAGGAAGCGCTGGCGCTTCAGCTCCTGGGGTGAACGCCCCCGCTGCGCTCCGAAGTTCCGACAATCTCGGCGTCGCGCTAGGCGCGGAACCCCCGAACGGTTTCGTAGTGCAGGAGCAGCTCTCCGTCTTCCATGGTTCTTGACGAGAGAAGCTTGAGGGTCGCCTGCGCCTTCATCGGACCCCAGTACTGCGGACCCTTCCCGTAGACCACGGGCTGCACGATGAGCCAGTAATCGTCCGCGAGTCCCCGCCGGAGGAACTCGAGGATAAGTCGCGGGCCCCCTTCCGCGATGATGTTCCCGCCCTTCTCTCGCTTTAGCTTCGCAACAATCTTGGAAAGGTCGCCCTTCATTATCCGGGAGTTCTCCCATCCCGGCGACTTCAAGCGGTGCGAAAGACAGACCTTGTCGACGTGGTCGAGCCAACGAGAGTAATCGATCAAGTACTTCGGGTCAGTCGGTTTTCGCGCTTTCTCGGTCCAGACGCGTCGGTGACCGAGGAACGACCTCCGGCCCATGATGACGGTAGTGACATCGTCGAACCGATTCAACCACATCTCGCGCCACATGTCGTTGGCCCCCGTCGTCTCCCTGTCATAGCCCGGATACTTCGGGAACGCGCCGCGGCCGTCCAGCGTCATGTACAGACTAGCGGTGATCTTTCTCATCGTGATTCCCCTTCGGTTGCTCCGAGGAAGTTGCTCTACATATAGGCGGGAGATTGTCCTACGAAAGTTCCTGCGATAGGGCGCGGTTTCCGCATACGACCCGGTCACGTCGGGCCACGACAAATCCCCACGAAATTCGTGACCTCCGTGCAATGCCTCTTGCACTCTCTTTCGCGAATGGGTCGATGAACCCGCCTCTAGACAACCCCCTCCTTAGAAATCGATAGAGCAGTTGGGCCACTCCGTTCCATGAAAGAACGAGCCCGTTGATGGAAGACGCGCGTGGCCGATGACGTGATCGCAACCGGCCCGGGAGAAGAAGGTTCATGCCGCAGGCCGAGGCCAGGAGTCCTCAGAAAATGAATGGAATCACGCGTTTCGTCCGACCTTGGTAGGTCCGGTAGTCAATCCCAAACCGACTAACCAGGAGCTTCTCCTCGACGTGAATACGGTACCCGTAAATGAGGGCTGAGACCCCCCGAGAACGACCGCAAGCCCCTCCCACGAACCCCCGGCGAGACCCACACCGAGCATGATGATGAGAGCCCCCGTGTACGACGGGTGCCGAACGTATCGGTACAGTCCGACATCGACTATGCGGTGGCCCTCGACGACCCGCAGATGCGTGCTGAAGAAACGTCCGAGGGTCGCGATTGCCCACTGACGAACGGCGATTCCGACCGCCATAAAGACAATTCCCAAGTAAACGATTGGCAGGGGAAACGTGGCATAGCCCAAGTTCGCAAACACGGAGATGGCGACGATGCCCGCGAACATCCCGCCGAGAATGACGGCTCCCGACCCTCGGTCCGACCTCCGTGCTACAGGTCCCCCTCCCCCACGAAGGTAGGGCACGAGCATCGCTCCGACAAACTCGCTACCGATCCACACCGCGAACATCAGGGCCAGGAGAAGAGGGAGAATGCGTCCGGCTGTTACCGCCGACGTCATTCAATTGTCGAAGTGACCCGAAGGATTAACCGTTCCCTCGCAGCCTAGCTACGGCAGTGGCGGTCCGCGCTCGGGGACTAGGGCATCGAACCAGTAAGTTTCGAGCGAGAGTCGCCACGGTCGAACCTTAGGGCACTTCCATTCGCGGTCCCATGGCGAGGATTTCGCGGGACTGCGCTAAAGTCAGCGCGATGCCACACTCCGTTTGGAAACCCACCCTCTAGAGGACTCGCGAGCTACCAGGCCCACGGCCTGGGTCAATGGCGAGAACCCGTTTCCAACATCGTTCCGGCTCGTCCGCACTATAGACAAGGGGCCCGTGGGCAGAAGGCACTCGTTAACATTAGCGGGGAGTCCGGAGACACTTCGCGATCAAGATACCGCCGCGCCCAATCCTTTAACGTCCAGTGGCCTCCGAGTCCCCGCCAGAGTCAACGGAATCATGCCTCTCTATTCGCTCCAGTACAGCTTCCGTCAACCCCTGCGCGCTCCTGCGATGGCGGCGTATGGCTGGTGCACCGATTTCGAGCCCGCGGACGGGAGGTTGTTCCCCGTGAAATGGCGGCGGTCGGTCCGTTGGTTGAGTAAGGATGCCCTCGTGCTGACCGACACCACCTACCCGGCGGGACGACCCCGACGAATCCATCGGCTGGTCCGGCTCAATCCTCCGGAGATGGCTTGGACGAATACTCATCTCGATGGTCCCTTTCGGCACTCCCAGTATTGGTACCGCATCGTATCCGACAGCACGCGAAGTTGTCACCTCGAGTTTCGCGGGTTCCGCCTAGTAACCACCCCTCGAGCCCTTTCCGCGTCGGAGATTGCTCGCTTGACCGACCTCGAACGACGCTCCGACGCAGACCTGTGGCGACTACGAATGGCTCCGGCCCTAAGACGGGACCTGACACCTCGCGGGAGCGTTTCCAGAAGCCTGCGATAGAGTGCGATGGCCCCACAGTCGATGGATGTGTCGCGTCGAGTGCGAGAGACCCCAGGCGTGAGCAATCGTACCCCTTTCCGGACGAGCCTAGCGAGCACGACCTCGAATAGGTGCAATGCTCCTTACAGCCAGCCTCTCCGCTAGGGCTACTGGATCGGCCGCGTCGGGGCAAGGAGGGGGTCTACACTCCTCGAGGGGATGTTGCGCTTGCCTTCAAATCTCCCGACCAATCGACCATCGAAGGCACATGATCCCGGCTGCGTTACATGATTAACAGCTTCCCGGCGATGGTCGGTAATCAACAGCAGGTCGTTAACGATCGAAGCGGCGACTCATCACCACTGAGTTCTACGTGTGTTGGCCCTTGCACCCTTCTCGTGAGGGCCGGAGCTCGGGTTCCGAGGTGAAAGTGTTTACATACCGCCACCCGTATCGACAATCGGCCTGAGGGCTGGGAGGTTCACGGTGAGATGGCAGTCGATGCGGAAGCCAGCATGCCGTGGACCGACTGATTCAGGTTAGCCTCGGCTGCCCGCGTCCGCATCTCTCTCCCTTGAGTCGACCGACCTGGGCCGGGAAAACCGATGCCCAACGACGGCTACCTAGACAAGAGCGTCCACTGGAAGGTGCGAAGCGGACTGGTCTCCTTCGAGGAGCCAACGCACGACGAAGTAGCGGAGGCCATCCTCGACGTGGGCCTGGCGACCGATGTTGGTCAGCGATTGGGGTCCGGTAAGGAGGCGGACGTCTACCTCTGTCGAGACGGCCAACGCCTCATCGCCGTCAAGGTGTACCGACAATATCGAACGGCCCACCGTGGCGGACGTCCGATCAAGCTCGAGTCGATGGGCCAAAGGGCGCTCCGCGAATTCGACCTCCTCGACTACGCCTGGCAGGGGGGTGCGCGCGTGCCCAAACCGGTAACACGGATCGAGAACATGTTCTCGATGCAGTACTTGGGGGATTCTGAGTCCGTCGCGCCCATGCTCCATCACACCGTCCTCGACGCACCGGGGCCGTTCCTTGAGGACACCCTCGCAGGAATCGAGGGGCTCGCCGAAGCCGGTATCGTGCACTCCGACCTCAGCCCGTTCAACATCCTGGTCTATCAGTCAAAGCCTTGGTTCATCGACCTGGCTGCCGGGATTCGTGTGGATCGGCTTGGCACACCTCCTTGGGTACGACTACTCGAAGCCCTGCGCGCGTTGGAAAAGGGCCTCGGATCGTTGCAGCGCTATTTCCGGCGCTACGGCCTCGAGTTCGATTCACGGGGCCTGATGAGCAGAGTCCAAGCACAAATCGACAAGTTTGGCGTTCTCTAGGTTCTCATCAACTTGGGCCGCGCGACCAGGGCAGACAAAGCCCGGATGGGTGCAACACCGCTTGCGCCAGCTTTGGCGAATGGGCCAATGAATTCCCCCATTGACAACCACTGCCCTAGAAGACGGTCGCTCAGTTAGACCGCTACGTTCCTCGAGAAGACGGGCGCCTTGATTACGGCCGTGCGGGAGGAACGCTCGAACCCGGCTGTGACGAGGGTACTTCGGAATCCTTCGGTGGAGTCTTTCCTCGACGGCCCACCCTAGCAACTACCGCCCCAATCACAACCGAAACCACCACTACCCCAATAACGACATAGTCGAGTGTCGGGAGACTCGAAGAAGAACTCGATGCGAATGCTATGATCACCGGGGCGGGGTTCGTTCCGTTGACCATTAGGTTGCCTGTCTCAGCCGAGTAACCCGATGCAGATGCGGAGTAGGAGAAGGTTCCATTCGACTCGGAAAAGGTCAGGTTTGGTCCTCGGGTCGATTCGATCGAGGACAATCCCAGGTCGTTCGTGAGGTTCACCGACCACTCTGTGCCGATTGGTAGACCAGATTGCGAGAAAGTTGCGTTGTAAGTCACCCGAAAGAACCCCAGCGTCGGTTCAGTGAAGGCCGTCCCCGATATGGTCAATGTTCCTGTGTAAGGAAGCGTTGATTGGTGCCAACCCGAGATGTCGGTGATTGCGTAGGCGTAGGTCCCGTTCGCCTCCATGAAAGAGATAGCCGATGTCGTGGAGCTGTTCGACTCGCCATTCACTGTGACTTGCCAATTCGTCCCAGAGGGTAGACCGGACTCAGTGAAGGCCAAGGCGTACGTTACGTTGGAGCTGACTATCGAGATCGTCCCTTGCCATTGATTAGAGACGTACGTGCAGTTGTTGGCGGCGTCATACACGATACCCTCGGGGAAACTCCCCACAGAAACCGTTGCCACTTCCCGGTTCGTCACGTCAGAGATTGCGATCACGACATTTGAGTCATAGGAGTTGGCCGCAACAAGAATCTCTCCCTTCACACCGTCATAGGCGATATCCCTGGGGTTCAGGGGGTTAACTACCTCCGGCAGCGGAACTGTTGCCACTACCATGTCCGTCGCGTCCGAAATCACGCTCACATTGTTCGAATTGAAGTTTGCAACGTAGACTTCGCCAGTTCTGCTGTCATAGGCGACGCTGTCTGGGTAGGTCCCTACGGGAATCGTCGCTACCAGCTGGTTCGTCGCATCTGAAATCACACTCACATTGTTCGAATCGAAATCAGCGACGAAGACCTCTCCAGTCCCGCTGTCGTAGGCGACACCTTCGGGGACGATCCCGACGGGAACCGTCGCCACTACCTGGTCCGTCGCGTCCGAAATCACGTATACGAGATCTGAGTAAGCGCACGCGACGAAGACCTCTCCTTTCCCGCTGTCGTACGCGACAGCAAGAGGGAGACCCCCTACTGAGATCGTTGCCACTACCTCATCCGTGGAGTCGGAGATCACATTGACATTTCCAAAGAACCCGGCCAAATCAGTGGTCAAACCCGCCTCCGTGACAAAGACCTCCCCCCTGCCGCTATCATACGCCAAACTATCGGGATCGGTGCCTACCGAGACCGTCGCGACTACTCTGTCCGTCTCGTCCGATATCACACTCACGTTGTTCGAGTCATAATTGGTGACAAAGAGTTCCCCCTTCCCGCTGTCATACGCGATGGCATACGGTGTACTTCCTATCAGAACCGTCGCCACTACCTTGTCGGTCGTTTCCGATATCACGCTCACGTTGTTCGAGTTTTCGTTCGTGACAAAGCTCTCTGCTCTTCCGTCGTCGATCACAACAGCAGAAGGTGAATTCCCGACCGCAATCGTCGCCACTACCTGGTACGAAAAGCCCGATATCACGCTCACATTACTCGAGCCGAAGCTCGCCACGAAGATCTCCCCTGTACTGTTGTCATAGGCAACACTTTCGGGCGAATTCCCCACCAGCACCGTCTCCACCACGTGGTTCGTCGCGTCGGAGATTATGCTGACATTGGCGGAACCGGAGTTTGTGACGTAAACGTCCCCTGTCCGGCTGTCATATGCGACACCCCGGGGGTAACTTCCCACTGGTATCGTCGCCACTACTTGGTCCGTGGCACCAGAGATCACGCTCACATTGTTTGAAATGAAATTCGTGACGAAGACATCGTCCGTCCCATTATCATAGACGACGCCGTAGGGTTCAGTCCCTACGGGAACCGTTGCAACGACTTGGTTTGTGGTGTCGGAAATCACGCTCACGGCATTGGCACCTCCGTCTGCGACGAAAACTTCTCCCGCATTATTGTCGTACGCGACAGCCTGAGGGCCATCCCCCACTGACACTGTGGTCACGACGTTGCCGGTCGCGACGGAAATCACGCCCACCTCCGACTCGCCTACCAGCGTGACGAAAATCTCTCCTTTGCCGCTATCATAAACGATGGCATCGGGATACGGGTGAGAATCGGAAGTGTTCGTGATCGGGATGGTGGCCGCGACCGTGTTCGTCGCGTCCGAAATCACACTGACCTCGCCTGAGTACATATCTGCGACAAAGATCTCGCCGGTCTTGCTGTCGTAGGCGGCACCGTATGGACCGTCACCGTTGGCCGCGAGATAGTTTCCCGGGACCAACGTGTTGTTGAGCAATACCAGGGTATTGATCACATTCAAGTCAACGCCGGTTGGGCCTGTCAACGATCTCCCATTGAGTGGACCCTGAAGGAGAGCAGAACGGGAGGTGAGGAACGAAGCGAGTCGACTTCCTGGGCTCGGTGCGGCTGTATCGGAGGTAGGCGGAGATACGGCCACTGCCAGTCGGCTGGGTGGGTTGCCTGCAGAACGAACTCCAATACCTGCCCCACCCACCAGCACCGCGCAGGCAACTATGACCCCGATTAGGACGAAGCCCCTCTTTGTCCGGAGGAAAGGGCGTGACCCCTGCATGGACGGTCACACGAACGATAGAGTTCGGCTCGAATTGCCTTCCTACTCTTATCTGTGTTGCGGACCAGAGCAAGGTTCTGAATGGAGGACGAGGGATGAATCTGACGACCAGCTGCGTGCTTAGGTCACCTCATGTGGCGACCCGGAGGATGTGGTCTAAACCGACCCCTTTCCGGACGATCACAACGAGCGCGACCTCGAATAGGTGCAAGCAACCTTAGACGCGACCGATTGTGGGTGCAACAACTGTTGCACTCATACAGGAGGGTTACGAAATCGAGGACGAAGACCAATCTGACGAACATTAGACTCGAGGTAGTCCTCGTCCTTTCGCGATTCTTCGATGGCTTAGGACCCACCTCCAAGACAGCGGAGGCACCTTGTCGACACTCAGGGTGCCCCATGCGGTCTGTGGCGACCGATACTTCCCATGGCGTGAGGGTGAGAACCAGCCGGGTCGCTAGATTCTGTCTGAAGGGTGGGTTGCCTGTTCCGCCTCCAGCTTGAATCAACCTGGCGAGTCCCGAGGTGGTGGTTCCAACTCCGCGTTAACCTAATCCGAAGATATCTCAAGGACATCAACAGGGATCGGACTCGGCGTGCAATGAAGCATACACCGATTCCGTTGGAGATTCCTCCTCCAGAAGTGTGCATATTGCTTCTTACAATAAGCGTGAGACGAGATTCACCTCGGCTCCGTACTCGAACTAACGACCATCGATTGACACCTCGTGATTCGGGGTTGTCTATAGTGCGGAGATGCCATAGACCATCAAAGAGGGCGGCGAGTTGTTCCCCATCAACCTGTAAATAGAGGGTCAAACGATTTTCACGCGTGTCCGCGAACTTCTGCTCCGCTTGCGGCCAACCGCTGTCACAGGGATTCGCGTTTTGTCCGAAGTGTGGTGGCAGGGTAGTCCTTTCAGAACCTCAGGTCGAGGAGGCGCCTGACGGGACTACCGCCGGCGTGACGCCATCTCCATCCCCGTCGTCTGCTTCCCAATCCGCGAGTCCAAGTTATTCGACTTGGTATTCTGAAACTCAAGACAATGACTATTCCGGGCCGGGGCATCGGGGAATGCCAGACAATTCTCGACCTGTGCGCTCCTCAAGAAGCGTCGCACGGAAGGTCGGCATTGCAGTGGCTGTGATTGTCGTCATCGTAATCCTGCTCATGCTCATCCCCCTGCCCCTTCCCTTCAGCACGACTCTCAATACAAACGGATTGAATCCGGCCCATGCTCAGATAGGCAGCACCGACAGCGTCTCAATCTCGGGATCCTGGTCAACGACCGATGGCGGATCAGTCACCTTTGCAATCGTCAGCGACAGTGGTAACACCGTCTACAGCGCAGATGCCTCTAGCGGAAGCTTCTCTTTCAATGCGTCAAACCCACCATACACGGCAGGTGCTTACTCCGTTCTACCGGAAACGGTTCAAATTTCGGGAACTTCTTGGGGCCCATTGATTCCAGTGGGACTACCGTAGAGCTGTTCTGAAAGGTCACTAGACAGCCAACCCACTCTAGCTTGCGTCGGTCCTGTTTCCATCGTCTCAGTTCACCGTCCGAAAGCTTCTTCCTGCGTAGGAATTGGGCCTCTTTGCCGACTAACTTTCGAGGATCTTGAACAATCGAATAGGCGTCGGCCGATACGACCTCGCCAGTTTGCGAAACTCTTCCCCCTTCTCCGGCGAAGTATAACACCACAATCCCTGATTTGTCGATTTTTGCCAATGCTTCATGTAGCGGAACCAAGTCTCGTTGATACTGATGGGGAGCGCTTTCTGCGCACAGTGCGGATCGGCTCTTAGTTCAGGGACTCAATTCTGCCCAAAGTGCGGAACCGCGATAGTTGCATCGGTGTCGCCCCCGATGCCTCCACCCGTGGCTCAAGCTGACAGTGGTTCAGAGCCTCCGACCCCTCGGAGCCGACCAGGGGTTTACGTCGTCATCGCGGTTCTCATTGTTATTGTGATTCTCATAGTCGGGCTGGGCTATTCCCAGGGATGGTTCAATCCTGCCAGCGGAGGCTCGGGAGAAGGCGGGTCAGGTGGGGCGGGTAATCCTTTGAGTGTATCGATTTCGGCTGCTCCACTGACTGGAGGTCACCCCTTGCAAGTATCCTTCTCATCCAGCGTCTCCGGCGGAAGCTTACCATACTCGTACGCGTGGACCTTCGGAGACGGAGGGACTGCGACCACCGCGACTGCCGTCCATACCTATTCTCTGCGAGGCTTCTATGACGTCGGTCTTACGGTGACCGACTCGAACTCGAAAAACAAAGCGGCCAGTCCAGTGACCATCACGGTCAACCCGGTCTTACAGGTTGCTCAAGTCGAGGTTGGAAACGGTGTCAGCATCGGAGTCGGTACCGGGGGAGCACTTCAGTACGATTTCACCGTTCCCTCAGTCGGATCTGCACCTGCTGCTCTGAACGCAACGATTGCGGGGACTGTCGACGTTACTGCTTGCGGATTTTTGTGCAGCAACCTACAGGCCTTCGTCATTATCGCTACACCTTCGGAAGCCTCGACCATTCTTTCCGGCGGATCTTCAACCGTTGTGTGGTGTTTTTCGGCCGGGGGTGGTACCTGTTCGGCGGAGCAGGACAACACGATAAGCCTCGACATATCGAGTTTCTCAGGTCAGACCTTGGTGTTGCTCATTTACAACAACAATCTCACGGTGGGACAGACTGCCAACATTGACGTGAACGTCTATGACTCCGCGTAGGCTTGAGTTTCTTCCGAGAGATTCGTACGCACATGGCGGTGGGTCATCAAATCGTGGCCCTCTAACAACGGGCTAAGCCCCTGCGAAGGTTCCGGGTGTCGAAATATCGGCCCTCCTTAGGACTATCAACCAACCAACTGGATTCAGTCGGAAAGCAACTGGAACGTACGGTCGAGCACAACTGTCTCGGAAACGGATGCGAACTTGGTCTAACCAGTCCCGAACCCCGGTCGGCGGGTTGTATCAGCATGCGAGCGTAGGTGCAATGGTACACACACCCACTCCTGCCGCAGTCCCAGCCTGCTAAGTGTGCTGCGCAACACACAGAAGGGCCTTGTAATCACGCCACCCGGTCTCCCGACCTTGAAGTTGCGACGAGTGCACCACGCTGGGCTACGCAACGGGTTAACGCAGGTCCTATGGACGCGATGCTAGCCAAGTCACTTAGCCCAGGCCGCCGCGAGTGAGAGCGCGGCAGCGCTCGATGGAACTATTTCTCCAGGTGACGAGAGGACCTGGGAGAATTCATGCTTGGTCCGCGTAGACTTGCCCTGACTTCGAAGCTCTTCAGTGCTTAGGAATTCCAGATTACTCTTGAAGGGGGAGAGTCCAGAAACCAATCCGCCAGGGCCGTACTGCTTCTTCCAATCGGGGGTCGTAATCTCCATTACAGTGCAAATCTCGAGTGACAGACTGAGGAGCGAGAATGCCACTCCTGTCAGGTACAATCTTGCTTGACCCTGACTCTCAAGAGATTCAAGATACCGGATATCCGGGTCTAAGTCTTGGTTTCTCGAATCCATCTGGTGACCCCCAGTTTGCCTTTCAGGTTTCCCAAAGATCTCCTCGGCAAACTCTCGATAGAAATTGTGCCGGACTGAAAACTCTACATCATGGTCGTCGAAAACAGACGCGAAATTGCCTGCGGGAACTACACCTCGCAGCCCCGGATCCACGGCGACGCGGTACGATCTCTCCCAAGCGAGTGTATGCTGCTCCTTTCCATCAGGATACAGTAGGACCGTGCTGATTCCAAGGGCGCAGCATCGCCCCTCTGGACGATAAATCGAGCCGAGAGCGTCCGCCCGCCTTCGCAATGGCAATCTCCTGTCAAACTTCTCGAAGTCGCTGGGCTTGGGGCGTTCCTCGGCGAATCGAGTGAGGAGCTCGATACCGAGGATGTTTCCTGTATTCAGGAAGCCATAGTAGCTACCTATTTGGCAGGACAAACGTATTCTTCCGTCAGGCTCCTGTTTGAACTCTTTCAGCGAATATACAGGACTGTCATAGAGGTAGACGCCAACTTTCTCCTGTAACCTTCGAAATCTCTCTCCAGCCTTCCACAGGAGATCATCCCATTTTTGTGTCTGCCAGGTCGTCTCCTCGGAGGCATCGAGACTGCCAAGAACTGACTCGGGGTCTGCGATCTGGATCTTTGGTGCGGGGATAACGAATGTCGGATAGATTCGGCCCCCGAATTCCAAAAGTTTGTGCTTTCGATAGCGCCACTGTAGGAATTCACAGAGTCCCGGGTCGGTGAGAGCTGACTTCATCTCTACGGCAGCGGTCTGCCATTCCGTCTGTTGGAACCAGTCGTGAATCTTCTTGGAACCGCGGACGATCTCAGTAATCGATGGTGTTGGTAGCGGAACGTATGCCATAGGGCAGTGAGGCTCTGCACTCTGAACCGACACTTATTCTCTCTGGCGTCCCCGTCCAATCTATGAAGTCACACTATAGCCCGGTTTACGACAGGCCGTGCCAGTATCAACCCAGATCGACGAAGACCGCAGCCGAACGGACGCGCGTGCCGGTTGGACGAGAGCGGCCGAACTCCAAGCAACTTTGATGAGTGGGGAATAACCGACTGCTGCAATCGAAATCTCACTCGAGCCCGAAGAATCCGGTAGCGAGCGATGTTTGCAATGAAACATGTGCACACCCCCTCGACGACGAGGTGCAATCGACCCCGCACTCGCCTCTGCCATCGCCTGTGCCCGATACGGGTGTGTAATCGCGCTTGCGTGTTTAGAGTAGCGCGCACTACGCCGAGGAGAAACCCCCTCCCGGGGCGGTCCCGGTCCGATTTCACGTCAAAAGAAAGTGGTTTGTCCGAGAGCATTCACGAAACACGCTATGGTGTTGTCCGAGGAGGGGAAACACTGGTCGGTTTCCGTGGTACTTCCGCCCCGAGCTCGCGAACGATTTCCTTGTACTGGGCCAGGGTAATCTCTCCGTGGACGAAATGACGACGGGCAATGATCCGCTCGTACTCTCGCCGTGTAATGGCTCCTCGGCGGAGGCGACGAAGGGCCTGCCGTTCTTCCGGGTCGGAAGGACGGACCGGGTCTTCTGTATCATTTCTTCTGTATCCCCATCCGCGGTAGATTGCGTCCACTGGCGAACGATCCGGAAAGATTCTCCACGCGGCGTATGACCCGGCCACAGCCAGGACGATTGCGATGGGTAGAAGGATGATGGCAAACGCAACTTTAGGATTGGAGTTGATGAAAATCAAGACAAGAACGCTACCGACCAGTGCGATCCCCCAGATCACAGAGAGTTTCGCCCACAATGGATACCGGGGTCCCAAGCGGGCCGGAGGTCGATAGACGTCGACCGTCACGGGAAGGGACTACGCCGTCCTGGGTCTTAACTGGGGCGCAGCAATATACGCTGAACTTCTCTGGTACGTGTGACGCGCCACACACACAACTTCTGAGGCCAATCTGGCCGTCCGTTGGAGACATTCTGTCTGATTCCCAACCCGTAGGTGGGGCCAGAATCAACTCGCCGTTATGATGAACCGGGCAAATCAACCATAGAAGACTGTGCTCATTAGGGGCCATCGAGGAATTGCTGGACGCTTACATCCGCACCGGAAGCCCAGGCTCGACTAAACTCGGCCTTCAGATCCTGGATGACCTTGCTCTCATGAATCTTGAAGACGTAGTTGTAAAGCCCGGTCGTGATGGCGTAGGGTCCGGTGAAATTGAGAAGGCCGAATTCTACCCCACCCTTACTCCCGATATCGAAGACGACCTCTGGTCTTTCAAGATTCACCGTTCTGATGTGAAAGCGTTGGAGATCTATCTTTTCCTTCTTTCTCGCCTCCGTTAGCATTTGCTTGAATAACCTCATCTGACCAACGCCGCCGTCGGATCCAGTGAAGAAGAGGTAAAATCCGTTGAATTCAGGGTGTGTGAATCTCGGAACATAGACTTGGTCCATGAACGAGATCTTCTGCGCCCGCGTGACCATGTCATCAAGAACGATGTCCGGATTGTATGCGAAGTACGTCCCCTGGTAACCCGCCCAAGCTTCGAGATAGTCCTCGTCAACTCGCCAGTCGAGGACAAGACTCTTGGATTCTACTTGCTTCATAATCTGACCAAATGAATCGCCTACGATTCTTGCAATCTTGACGTGATGGTCGTACAGTACAACGGCTTCGGCTACTCCAACAACCAGGAAACCGATTCCGATTCCGACTAGGACCTCAAACACGACGTCTGAGAAAGGAACCCCCAGAACAGCCTGAGCCGTGAGGGTCGATGATCGCTCAAAGAACGGCGAGATTGCGAGGATGAACAGGCCAATCACAGAGTAGGCGACGACCTCGTACCAATTCCGTTTGGGGTAGGTATCGTTAGACAGTGACTTGACCCTCAAGCTAGCCCACGAGACTGGGCACGCTAAGGTGTGATTTTAGGTTCATCATGAGCTGCTGCGGCAGAAGCTCCCAATCGAAGGATCTCACGTGCCATACGGTTAGGATGGCACTATAGATCATCCTTGTGAGATTCGAGTTCCTGTCCTGACGCAGGACGTGGACAAAGTGACGGCTACCTGCATTCGACGTCGGTGGTAGACCCGCGTCTGCTCGTAACGTGCGGTTCAGCGAGCCTGTGTGTAATCACGCTTACACCCACGGGATCGAGCCAGGAGTGCGATAGTACTTTCAGCCACTCCATAGTACGGCCTCCGCCTCCTAGCGGCGGCCCGAGGGTGGCGCTCTTCCGAGCCGGAATCAGGGCCCGCCGGCCAACCCGAAGTTGAGTATCCCAAGCGCCATCAGGATTAGCACTACGGTGATCACCACGGCGACCGCCGCCCCAATGATACCGCCGATCAGCTGTCCGCGCGTCCTTGGTTTCGGGGTCGCCACGGGGGGCGCCGGAACGGTCGACGGCGGCGCGGAAACGGTCGGTGTGGCTGCGGTAGAGCCGGCCACCGCCGCAATCTGCTCCGGCGTGAGCTTACCGAGCGCTTGAATCTGTTCGGGCGTGAGACCTTTCAGCTCGATCCCGGGCCGACCGACGGACGGCGCGACGTTTGGGCTCGCCGGCGGAGGGCTGGCCACGTAGAGCGGAATCTTGCGGC
>Ga0326727_10018776_pt1 | contig 14051 bp, 9 predicted proteins | sample MB2enrmetagenome_FD_207643 | JGI IMG/M metagenome (GOLD analysis project Ga0326727, IMG submission 207643) | Lab enriched peat soil microbial communities from McLean, Ithaca, NY, United States - MB29MY | ecosystem: Environmental > Terrestrial > Soil > Wetlands > Peat | place: USA: New York...
TGCAGTAGCGCCGGCCTCTTTGCCGGCGATACCGGCGGGGACGCCGGCGCTACTGCTGCGATGCACTGAACTGAAGCGACCGGCCAGATCCGGAAGGACCGCCCTCTTGGTCCTTGTCTCCGGAAAAAGGGTTGGGATGAGGGCCGATGGGATAGGACTAGACGTTGACTTGGCCGCACCACCGCCGCCACATGCCGCGGAAGGCCTCTTCCAAGGTGACGGCGAAGTGCCGCCCGTCGCAGAACCGCGACGTCTCGAACAGAGTCCGTTGGGTAGACCGCCGCTCCGCCAGGCCCGGCAGGTCACCAGCCAGGCGTCGGGCGATGGCGACGTAACTGTCCGCATCGATCGCAGTCAGGTCATTGATGCCGGCGGCCGCCAGGATGTCGGCGCTCATCCGCCCGGTCCAACGGCCTCCCTTAAGGGTGACCAACGGCACCCCCATCCACAAGGTCTCCGCGGTGGTGGCACCGCCACCGAAGGGAAAGGGATCCAAGGCGATGTCCATGCGCCCATAGGCGGCGAGAGCTTCCGACAGTGGCGAAAACCCTTCGAACATCAAGCGGGTCGGCATGATCCCCCGCTTTTCGAAGAAGGCCGCAATCTCCTGGCGGACGGCACCATCGGTCAGCGCCCGGGTTTTCAGGAAAAGGCGGGAGTCCGGGACTTCTGCCAGGATCCGTGCCCACAGTGCCAGAGTTTCAACGGTCAACTTCGCACGGTTGTTGAAGCAGCCGAAGGTCACGAAGCCATTCCCAATCGCCGGCGGCGGCGAAAGTGCGATGTCAAGCTGATGGGGGGCATAGCACAGATAGCAGCCCGCCAGCCGCCAGACCCGTTCCACGAAAAAGCGTTCTTCGTCGGTCGGTACGACAACGCCATCGGCCAGAATATAGTCAATGGCGGCAAGGCCGGTGGTCCCAAAATAGCCGAGCCAGGTGGCCTGAACCGGCGCGACCCGGCGGGCCAACAGCGGCAGGCGGTTTCGCGCCGTGTGGCCGGATAGATCCACCAGAATGTCGATCCGGTCGGCCCGAATCGCCCTTTCCGCCTCGTCATCGGACAGGTCGGCGATCCGGCGCCACCGATCGCGGGATTGGAACAGGCGCGTCGTCATCGCATCGTCGGTGCGACGGTTGGAGTAAACAAAAAGATCGAAGGCCGTCCGGTTGTGGGCCGTCAGGACATTGCCAAGGAAATAACCGACCGGATGGTTGCCGAGATCGCCCGATACGTATCCGATCCGCAGGCGTCGGTGGGGATCCCGATCATTGGGAAAATCCGGGGCCGACACCAGGACCGAGAACAGTTGCCGTGCCGTGGCAAGCAGATCGGCATTGGTGGTCGCGGCGGCATAGTGGAGGGCCATCAGACGGTTGCTTCGGGCATTCTGGTCGCCAGGGTTCACGGTCAGCGCCCGGTCATAGCAGACGATGGCCTGTTCCGGCTTCCCCCAGTCCTGGTGAACAAGCCCCAGATTGGACCAAGCCTCGGCGAAGTCCGGCCGAAGGGTCAACGCCTGCCGATAGCAGGTCTGCGCCGGACCCAGTTGCCCGCGCTCTAGTAATAGCAGGCCCAGATTGTTGAGGACGTTGCCGTATTCGGGACAGATCACCAGGGTCCGCAGATAGGCCGCGATGGCCTCGGCCTGTTTGCCTTGTTGGTGGCGGATGGCGCCAAGGTCAGACAGGGCAGCCGGATTGGCCGGGTCGAGGCAAAATGCTGCGCCTATCAGCGCCTCGGCCTGGTCGTGGCGGCCCCGGTGACGCGCTATGACGCCCAGAAGATGCAGGCTGCCGACGTGCCGGCCGTCGATTTCCAGGATGCGCCGATAGAGCGCTTCCGCGCTTTCGAGCCGTCCCGCCTGGTGATGGGCAAGGGCATCCTGGAACATGTGGGCGGTGGTGGGAGGGTGTTCGAACATTCCTGACGAAACGCTTTGGACTGGGCGCGATGATAACGCCAAGCCCCGTTGGGGCGTAGGAAAGAAATGCGGCCTGATTGCCTCGTTCTGCGTAGACGGCCTTTGCCTTTTTCCGGTCAGGCGATTATCCAGGAGTCCGCTGGAGTCCATACTTGCCAATCCGTCGAAGGGACCGTTCGTATGCCAAATTTCGTTGTCGTTTCCCACGAAGCGTTTTCCGATAAGCGCTGGCTTCGCAACCCGAACTATGCATTCGCCTCCAAGGTTGCGGTCTGCCCCGTCCTCGGGGTCGAAGTCGCCACAGCCGCAGTGGCCTTGCCTATGGCGTTTTCCTCGGTTGGCTCCGATCTTGAGATGATTGCCGTATTGGGATTGCTGCCGGACCACAACCACTTTGTCGCTTCGGATGGCCGTTGGCTTGGCGAGTATGTCCCGGCCGCCCTGCGCTGTTATCCGTTCCAGGCCGGAACGACGCCCGATGACCAGCCGGTTCTCTGCTTCGACAGTGACAGCGGCTTGCTTCGCGACGCCAAATTGGAGGAGGGCGAGGCATTTTTCAATGCCGATGGCACCTTAAGTGATGCCGTCCAATCGGTCGTGAGGTTTCTGACCGAACTGGGCAACAGTCGAAAGGCGACGGCCATCGCCTGCGCCGCGCTACAGGACTGCGGTGTGATCGTGCCTTGGGAGGTCGAGTTGGAGCGAGACGGTTCCAAACAGACGATCGCGGGCCTGTCGAAAGTCGATGAGGGAGCCCTGAATGCGCTGACCGATGATAAGTTCCTGGAGTTGCGCAAGACCGGGGCCTTGTTGCTGGCTCACTGTCAGATGCTGTCCATGCAACGGATGTCGCTTCTGGGGCGGTTGGCCCAGATGCAGGCTCGGGCTGCAGCGCAAAGCCAGGCCATCCGGCAAATGACCATGTCGGGGGACATCGATCTGTCTAGCTTGACCGGTGGGCCCCATTGAGCCGGCGCCAGGATCGGCCCGGTCCTTCGTGAAAAGGGTTGCAAAGGCATCGGTTCCAACCGGGGCTGCCGATGACGGTTTCAGGAGGTGACCATCTGCCATGAGCATCCCCAATCTGTATGAGGTTCTGGGTGTACCCCGCGACGCGACCACCGCCGCCATCAAGACGGCCTTTCGCCGCAAAGCCAAGAACCTGCACCCAGACGTCGGCGGTGATCCCGAACAGTTCCGACTGGTAAGACTGGCTTGCGACGTTCTGACGGATCCGGAACGACGTCGCAACTATGACCAGACTGGGGCGGTTTCCATCGATGGGATTGCCGACCATCCCGACGCCAAGGTGTATGCGGCGATAGCGGATTTGCTGACTGCCGTTCTGCCAAAAATAAAGAGTCCGAACTTTGACGATGTGGTGGTGTTGCTGCGCGACGCCGTGGCCCAGATCCTTGTCGACATCGATCGGCGCGCCGCGGAGTTGAACCTGTCCGTGGAAAAATTGGCGGTCATCGCCAACAGAGTTCAGGCAACGGAGGGCGAAAACCTGTTGCGGTCCATCGTCAGCGGCCGTCGCGAAGCTCTGCTGCAGCAACGTAAGCGTCTCGAGCATGACCGACAGTTGTATGAGGAAGCCAGGGATTTTCTGGGCGGATATGAATACTTCACCGCCGTCGAAAATGTCCTGATCTCCAGCGACGTCTGGCCGCCGCGCTGACCAGCCCACTTTGCCGTCCCTTGCAGGTGCATCGGGCTGTCCGTCCCGTGCCGAAAAAACAGAATCGCTTGCGTCGAAACTGGCTAATCGCTAGTGTCCGTCCCACTCGGCCGTATCGGCGCGATAGGCCCCGCGTTTGCCTGTGCGGACCGATCAGGGGAGCACCATCCCGGGGCCTGAAGCGTTGGGGCTACTCTCAAACATATTGTAATGGTGAACGTGTCGGTACAATACAAGCCACAGCGATGGAAGTTCAGCGTAACGGGCTGGGACCGGATGGGCAACCCCGGGAAACGTCTTGATGGATCTCAGCGCGCAGTGGTGGGACGGACCGAACTTTCGAGGATATCCGGGGCATGGTGAAGCGTAAGAAATCGGAATTGGCGCTGGCGCTTGGCAAATGCCGGGGGGCATTGATCGGCGCCGGGGTGTTCAGTTGTTTCATCAATCTGTTAGCCCTGGTCTCACCGCTGTACATGTTGCAGATCTACGACCGCGTGCTGGGCAGTCGCAATGAGACGACGCTGGTCGTCCTGACGGTGATCTGCGCCGCATTGCTGGCGGTTAGCGCCGCGTTGGAAGTGATGCGGTCCCGCGTGCTGGTCAGGGTTGGCGGGCGCATGGACGCACTGCTGAACGGCCGAGTCTTCAACGCCATCTTCGATCTGGCCATCCAGCATCCGAGAGCCGCTTCATCGCAGGCTCTGCGTGATCTGGACGTTGTCCGCGAGTTCCTGACCGGAAGCGGATTGTTCGCCTTCTTCGACGCCCCCTGGATGCCGATCTATTTCGCCACCGTCTTCATCATTCATCCCGCGCTGGGTTGGATCTCGGTGTTCGGCGGCGTCCTGATCTTCGTCTTGGCGGTTATTAATGAATTGGTGACGCGCAAAACCCTGGGCGCAGCGAGCAACCACGGGTTGGCTGCGTCGCGCTTTGCCGAGGGTTCGCTGCGCAATGTCGAGGCCCTGCAGGCCATGGGCATGGTCGGCAGCGTCTATGGACGCTGGCGGCTTAAGCGGGACCGCGTGTTGCAGTTGCAGGCGGCAGCGTCCGATCGCGCCGGCGTCATCCAGTCTCTGTCCAAGTTCATCCGTGTGGCGTTGCAAATGGCCATCCTGGGCGGTGGCGCCTATTACGTCCTGCAGAACGAGATCACCGCCGGCCTGATGATCGCCGCCTCCATCGTTATGGGCCGCGCCCTGGCCCCCATCGAGATGGCGGTGGCGACCTGGCGTCAGTTCCTGGCAGCGCGGTCATCCTACGCCCGATTGAACGAATTGCTGGCAACCGTGCCGGCCGACGAGGACCTCATGCCCCTGCCGGCCCCACAGGGCAATCTGGCGGCGGAGAACATTGTCGTGGTGCCGCCGGGCGGGACGACAGCGGCCTTGCGGGGCGTGTCCTTTCGCGTTGCGGCCGGGGATGTTGTTGGCGTCATCGGTCCCAGCGCCGCCGGAAAGTCGACCCTGGCGCGGGTCATGGTCGGCGTCTGGCCAGTGCAGTCCGGGACCGTGCGCATCGATGGCGCCGATCTGAAGACCTGGGATCGCTCTCGCCTGGGACCCTTTGTCGGCTATCTGCCGCAGGACGTCGAACTGTTCGAAGGCACGGTGGCCGAGAATATCGCCCGTTTCGGCGACGTCGATGCCGAGGCGGTGGTCGCCGCCGCCCAATCGGCTGGCGTCCATCAGCTGATCCTGAACCTGCCTAAGGGCTATGACACCCAGATCGGCCCCGGTGGGCAGGCCCTGTCGGGTGGTCAGCGGCAGCGCGTCGGCTTGGCTCGGGCGCTGTACCGCACGCCGCCGCTGTTGGTTCTGGATGAACCCAATTCCAATCTTGATACCGAAGGAGAGGAGGCTTTGGCCCGCGCCATGGCGCAGTTCCGTGAACGGCGGCAGACGGCTCTGATCATCACCCATCGTCTCAACTTGCTGGCTGGGGTCGACTACATCATGGTGATGAACCAGGGCGTGATCGAACAGTTTGGGACACGAGACCAGATTCTCGCGAAGTTCGCTCGGCCGACGCCGGTCGCCGCGACGGGGGCTTGATCATGGCGTTGCCCACCGTTTTTCATAAGAAGATTGAGTCGGCTGCCGTCCAGATCCTGGACAAGGGCGGCGCGCTGGTCGGACGCCTGGATAGGAATCTTCCCTCCGTCGACAGTCTGGGCGACGTCCGCAAGCCATTGTGGATCGGCGGCCTGATCATTCTGGTGACTTTTTTCGGTATCGGCATCTGGGCGGCGACGGCGGAACTGGACAGTGCCGCGCAGGCTCCGGGCGTCGTCATAGCCGAGGGCAACCGGCGCGTCATCCAGCATCTGGAAGGCGGTATCGTCAAAGAGATCCTGGTGGCCGATGGCCAGGTTGTAAAGACCGGCGATGTCCTGGTGCGCATGGATGATGTGAGGGCCAAGGCCCAGTTGGGCATTGTCCAGGCCGATCTCGACCTGCAAAAGGCCGTCGAGGCGCGTCTGCTGGCCGAACGGGATGGCCTGAAGGAGCCTGTCTTCCCGCAGGATCTTGTGGCGCGGCAGAGTGACCCATCGGTCGCCGCCATCATCGCAGGGCAGAAGAACTTGTTCCAGGCGCGGCGGGCGTCGTTGAAGGGGCAGCACGACATCCTGGACCAGCGAATCAACCAGAACAACGAGCAGATCACCGCCATCCGCTTCGAAGTGGAATCCAAGAGCAAGCAGATTGCCCTGATCAACGAGGAGTTGTCGGATCTGGCCGGACTGTTGGACGCCGGCTATGTGACCAAGACCCGCGTGCTGGCGCTGCGGCGCGAGGCGGCGCGGCTGCAAGGCGAACTGGGCGAGCACCAGGCCACCATCGCCCGCACCCAGCAGGCGATCGGCGAGGATCGGCTGCAGATTCTACAGATCGAAAAGCAGCGCCAGGAAGAGGTGGCGAAGGAGCTGCGCGATGTTCAGGCGCGCATCACCGAGGACTCCGAACGCCAGATCGCCGCGGCGGATGTGACCCGGCGGATCGATATCACCTCGCCCATCGACGGGACGGTGATGAATCTGTCGATCCATACGGTGGGTGGCGTCATCAATCCCGGTGCACCGATCATGGAAATCGCCCCGTCGGAAGAGAATTTGGTGGTTGAGGCCCAGATCACCCCGTTGGACATCAACACCGTGCATGTAGGCCAGGAAGTGTCGCTGCATATCAGCGCTTCCGGCGCGCGGCTGATACCGACCATTTACGGAACGGTGGAGACGGTCTCCGCCGACCGGATTTCCGATCCCAAAACTGGCCGTGCCTATTACCAGGCTAGAATTACGGTGCCGAAGGACCAGCTTTCGCGTCTGGGGGACGTGAAACTACAGAGCGGCATGGCGGTTGAGGCCATGATCAGCCGGGGGTCTCAGTCTGCCCTGCATTATGCGGTGAAGCCGCTGCTGGAAAGCCTGACCCGGTCGTTCCGCGAACAATGAGCTGTGTTGCTGGTCGAAAGGGTGTCGGTGTCATGACCTGTTTGCGTTGGTGTCTGCTGTCGGCGGCGGCAGTCGTGGTTGTTGCCGGTTGCGGCGGCGCGGGAGCCCAGACGTTGGAAGAGGTCCTGGTCACCACTTACGCCAGCAACCCGCAGATCGAGGCGGACCGGGCGCGGCAACGGGCCGTCGATGACGACGTTGCCCGCGCCCTGGGCGGCTGGCGGCCGGTGGCAACGCTGCAGGCCGAGCATGGCCGTGGCCATGACATTTTTCAGTACAAGCAGACCAAGCAGAACGAGGGGCCCTTTATCCCCTCTAACCCCGAATATTCCGTCCACGAATGGCGGACTCCCGACGTTCTTCTGCTGCAGATCCAGCAAGCCATCTATGACGGCGGCAAGACCGAAGCCGACGTGCGCCATTCCCGGCTGGCGGTGGAAGCGGGGCTGGCCACCATGGTGGCGGTGGAACAGCAGGTCCTGGGCGCGGCCGTCCAGGCCTACTACGACCTGTACCGCGACCAACAGATTTCCGAGTTGATGAAGCAGAACGTCGCCTGGTTGCAAGAGCAGGCCACTGCCGTCCATGCGCGGTATCAGGTGAAGGACGTGACTCAGACCGACGTCGCCCAGGCCGAGGCCCGGCTGGCCAAGGGACTGGCCGACCAGACGACGGCGGAAGGGGCGTTGGAGACGACGCGCTCGGCATTTGAGGCCGCCACCGGCATGCCTCCGGGTGTCCTGCAGTCTCCGCCAGTGGGACCCCGGACCCTTTTGCCGGCGTCCAAGGAGGAAGCTCTGGCGTTGGCGGAGAGCGGTCCCGACATGCGGGCGGCCCGTCTGAATGCCGATATGGCGGAGGCGGAAGTCGACTATGTCGCCAGTACCTTGCGGCCCACTCTCTCCCTGCAGGCGACGTCGCGCCGGATGAACGACAGTGATCAGGCCTATGTCGGCAACTCCGACAACCAGGTGTTGCTGTCGCTGACGGTGCCCCTCTATGAAGGGGGCGTCTATGCAGCCCGTACCCGGGGCGCCAAACAGACCGCCGGCCAGCGGCGCCTGGAGGTCGACTATGCCCGGCGCAAGGCGGTGGACCAGGTCAACCGCAGTTGGCAGCAATTGCTGTCGACCCGGGCCACCCTGAAGTCTCTGACCGAGCAGGTGCGGGCCGCCGAAGTCGCCCGCAACAGCATCCGCGCCGAGATGCGGGTGGGCACCCGTACCGTCATCGACCAGTTGAACACCGAACAGGAACTGATGGACGCCAAGATCGCCCTGCTGCGGGCTCAGCGCGACGAAGTGGTCGGAACTTATGCGGTCCTGGCCGCGGTCGGTCATCTGACCGCCAGCGAACTGGGCCTGCCGGTGGATCTCTACGATCCCGCGGTGCATTACGAACAGGTGCGCAATCAGTGGTTTGGCACCGGCATCGACGAGGACTACAGCAAGGCCGGCAAGACCGAGTAGGGGGCTTTCGAGCTCTTCCGTCAAGCCCCTCGCCCATTGGGAGAGGGGTTGGGGTGAGGGTGCTTGGGCCCATTTCCGGTCTTGACCTGTTCCGTTGCCACCCCTATTACCGATACGACTGAAATTTGACGCCGTAATAGGCAAGGATCTCCGATGAGGAAAATAACACCCGTGATTCTTTCCGGCGGAGCCGGAACACGGCTGTGGCCGTTGTCGCGTGAACATTTTCCCAAACAGCTCCTGCCGCTGGCGGGGCCGCGGTCGATGATCCAGGAGACCCTGCGGCGCCTGTCCGACCAGGACCGCTTCGGCCCGCCCATGGTCGTCACCAACGAGGAAACGCGATTCGCGGTGGCCGAACAGATGCGGGCCATCGACATCACCGACGGAACCCTGCTGCTGGAGCCGGCGGCGCGCAATACGGCGCCGGCGATTGCCGCGGCGGCGTTGCTGGCCCTGGAGGGCGACCCGGAGGCGATGCTTCTGATGGTCCCCTCCGACCATGTCATTCGCGACAATACCGCCTTCTTGGGCGACGTCGCGACGGCCCTGCCGGCGGCCGAAAGCGGCGCGCTGGTTACCTTTTCCATCGTGCCGACCCGACCCGAAACCGGATATGGCTACATCCGCAAGGGCGCAGCGCTGCCGGGCCGGCCGGGGGTCTATTCGGTGGCTGCTTTCGTCGAAAAGCCCGATGTCGAGCGCGCCGGTCAGTTCCTGGCGGCGGGCGACTATTTCTGGAACAGCGGCATGTTCCTGTTCAAGGCGGCCAGCCTGATTGCCGAGATGGAGAGCCACGCGCCGGACGTCGTGGCGGCCGCCCGGGCCGCCGTGGCGGGGCGCACCGTCGATCTCGATTTCGTGCGCTTGGCCAAGGAGGCGTTCTGCGCCGCCCCCAGCATCTCCATCGACTATGCGGTGATGGAACACACCAGCCTTGCCGCCACGGTGCCCTGCGATATCGGTTGGACCGACGTCGGCGCCTGGTCCGAACTGTGGCGGATCGCCGAGCGGGACGACAATGGCAACGCCATTCAGGGCGACGTCATCATCGAGGACAGCCGGAACTGCTATGTCCGCTCGGATGGTTTGCTGACGGCGGTGGTCGGGGCCCTGGACCTGGTGGTCGTCGCCACCGAGGATGCCGTCCTGGTGGCCAACCGCGACCGCACCCAGGACGTCAAGCTGATCGTCGAGCGGCTGCGCAAGGAAAAGCGCAGCGAGCTGGCCACCCATACCCGCGTTCACCGTCCGTGGGGCTATTACCAGAGCATTCACACGGGCGACCGCTTCCAGGTCAAGCGGCTGACCGTCAAGCCGGGCAGCAAACTGTCCCTGCAGAAGCACTATCATCGCGCCGAACACTGGATCGTGGTGAACGGCACCGCCCTGGTCACCCGGGGCGAGGATACCCTGCTGCTGCACGAAAACGAGTCCGTCTATATTCCGCTGGGGGCCCTACATCGCCTGGAAAATCCCGGAAAGGTTCCGCTGAACCTGATCGAGGTGCAGTCGGGATCCTATCTTGGCGAGGATGACATCGTTCGTTTCGAAGACACCTACGGGCGCAACTGACAGCGTCGCGGCCAAGCGGGCAGACTTCAGCGGATCAAAGTGCGATGGCCCACCATTTCCATCCCACGGTTCTTCGCGAATATGACATCCGCGGCATCGTCGGGACCACGCTGGTCGCCGCCGATGCCCTGGCCATCGGCCGGGCGTTCGGGACCCTGGCGGTGCGCCGGGGTGGTCGTACCGTCTGTGTCGGCTATGACGGACGGTTAAGCTCGCCGCAGTTGGAGGCGGCCCTGGTCCAGGGCCTGCTGTCCACCGGACTGACCGTCCGGCGGATCGGCCGCGGCCCGACCCCCATGCTTTATTACGCGGCCCAGACCTTGGCCGCCGATGGCGCCATCATGGTCACCGGCTCGCACAATCCGCCCGATCAAAACGGGTTCAAGATGGTGTTGGGCGGCGCTCCGTTCTTTGCCCGGCAGATCCAGGACCTGGCTGCGATGGCCGGGACCGACGATCTCGTCTGCCGGGACGGCGGGCAGGTGGTCGACTCTGCCGTCATGGCGGCCTATGTGGACCGCCTGCTGGCCGACTATGACGGCGTGCGGCCGCTGACTGTGGTGTGGGACGCCGGCAACGGCGCCGCCGGCGAGGTGATGACCGCCTTGTCGCAACGCCTGCCGGGGCGCCATCTGCTGTTGAACGCCGAGATCGACGGACGGTTCCCGGCCCATCATCCCGACCCCACCGAACCGGAAAACATGCGCCAGCTGACGGCCGCGGTGGCCCGCCATGGGGCCGACCTGGGCGTTGCTTTCGACGGCGACGGCGACCGGCTTGGTCTGGTGGATGGCCGGGGACATCTTTGGTGGGGCGACCAGATCATGATGCTGCTGGCCGAGGAGGTCTTGCGGCAGTATCCCGGGGCGCCGATCCTGGCCGACGTCAAGGCCAGTCAATCCCTGTTCGACCGCATCGCCGCCCTGGGCGGCCAGCCGGTGATGTGCCGAACCGGTCATTCGCCGATCAAGACACGGATGGCCGAGCTGAAAGCGCCGCTGGCGGGGGACATGTCGGGACATCTGTTCTTCGCCGATCGCTACTTCGGCTTCGACGACGCCCTCTATGGCGCGGTCCGGGTCCTGGGCATGGTGGCGCGGTGGTCGGACCAAACCCTGGCCGACCGCTACGACGCCCTGCCCGGCCTGGTCAATACGCCGGAACTGCGCATCCCCTGCGCGGATCAGCGCAAATTTGCCGTGGTGGCCGAGGTCAAGGAGCGCCTGGCCGCCGCCGGTGCCGATGTCTGCGACATCGACGGCGTCAGGGTCAGCACCGCCGACGGCTGGTGGCTGCTGCGCGCCTCCAACACCCAGGCCATCCTGGTCGCCCGCTGCGAGTCGGGCTCGGACGCCGGCCTGGACCGGTTGAAGGCGATCCTGGCAGGCGAGTTGGCGAAGTCCGGACTGTCTTTGTAGCCCCCCGGGAGAGGGGTTGGGGTGAGGGGGCTCGCGCAACGTCGCGGTTGCCAGCGACGGCCGGTTCGGTTAGGACTAAGGCAGTGTCTCTCTGGTAAACCAGCAGCATACCCGATGGTCTTTAGTTCGCCGACGTTCCTGTTCTATTTTTTTCCGCTTTTCTTCTTCTTTTATTTTGTCAGTGGACGCCGCAACGCGGTCGTCTTCCTGCTCAGCCTGCTCTTTTACGCCTGGGGCGGGCCGGGCTATGTGCCCCTGCTGCTGTTCTATATCGTCGCCAACTATCTGATGGGGCTGGCGCTGGGGGCCACCCGCAATGCGCGATGGGTTCTGGCCCTCGGCATCGCGGTCAATCTGGCCCTGCTGCTGGTCTACAAGTATCTCGGTTTCCTGGTCGACCAACTTGACGGTTTGCTGGCCTGGCTGGGGGGCGGCGGTGTGCCCCACGTCGCCCTGACCCTGCCGCTGGGCATTTCCTTCTTCAGTTTCCAGGGCATGTCCTACCTGATCGACATATCCCGCGGCCAAGTGGTGCCCCAGCGCAGCCTGCTGAAGTTCGCCATGTACAAGACGATGTTTCCCCAGCTGATCGCCGGACCCATCGTCCGCTACCGGCATATCGCCGGCAAGATCGACGGCCGCCGGGTCAGTCTGTTCCGGCTGCGCCACGGGATGATGCTGTTCTCTCTGGGCTTGGCGCAGAAATGCCTGATCGCCAATACCGTCGCCTATCCCGCCGACGCCATCTTCAAGCTGCCGGCGGAACAGTTGACCACCGGTGCGGCTTGGCTGGCGGCGGTCTGCTACATGATGCAGATTTTCTTCGACTTTTCCGGCTATTCCAACATGGCCATCGGCATGGGCCATATGATGGGCTTCTCGTTCCCGGCCAACTTCAACCGGCCCTACGTCGCCCAGTCGGTGACCGAGTTCTGGCGGCGCTGGCATATGAGCCTGTCGTCCTGGTTTCGCGATTATCTGTATCTGCCGTTGGGCGGCAACCGGCGCGGTCCGGGACGAACCTATGTCAACCTGTTCGCCGTCTTCGTGCTGTGCGGCCTGTGGCACGGGGCCAATTGGACCTTTGCCGCCTGGGGCCTGTTCCATGGTTGTTTCCTGGTGGCCGAACGCCTTGGCCTGTCCCGCGGACTGTCGCGCCTGTGGCAACCGTTGCGGCATCTCTATCTGCTGCTGGCGGTGTGCGCCGGCTGGGTCATCTTCCGGTCCGAAACACTGGCGCAGGCGCTTCACTTCTTTGCCGTGATGTCGGGATGGGCGGATGGAACCGCCGTGATGGCGCCCGCCGGCCGCTACCTGACCGGCAGCGTGGTTGCCGCCCTGGCGGTGGCGGTGGCGGGCATCCTGATGCCCAGGCTGTCGGAACGGGCGGCGCAAAGGAGGGCGCGCCGACTGCTGGGGCAACTGGCGCTGGCCGATGGCGCGGTGGCCCTGGCCTTCGGGGCGGGCAGTCTGGCACTGGCGGTTGCCGCGGCCTTCAGTGTGGCCACCAACACCTACAACCCGTTCATCTACTTCCGCTTCTAAGGGGATCATCGGTGACCAGGCTAACCCCGGTCCGTCTTGCCCATCTGCTGTTTGTCGCAGCCTTTTCGGGACTGCTGGTGATACCGATGCTGACCCACAACGGGCGGCGCGATCCGGGCGTGCGGGCGATGGAACAGCGGATCGCGGCGCCGTTGCCCGGTTGGCCGCGGACCCGGGCCCAGCTGCTGGCCTGGCCGAAGCAGGCCGACGACTATCTGGCCGATCACTTCGGCAGCCGGACCGCCATGGTCCGGGCCTTCAACACCGCGCGCTATCGCCTGTTCGGCGACAGCCCCAGCGAACAGGCGGTGTTCGGCGCCCATGGGCGGCTGTTTCTGGCCAGTCACACGCCGGACTCGTCCTATTCCCTGCTGCAGTACACGGCCGGCATCGGTGTCGCCTCCAGCTCTATCGCCACCGGCGCGGCCGACCTGACCCTGCTTCTGCGCAAGACCCGGGCCGTGGTGCCGGCCAGCTATGCCATGGTGGTGCCGACGGCACCCACTCTGTACCCGGAAGACCTGCCCGGCTGGCTGAGGGCGCGCTGGCCGGCAGAGAACTTTCTCGACCGGACCTTGCCGCTTCTGCCGCCCGATCTGCGCGATGACGCCGTGTTCGATCCGCGGCCGGCCATGCTGGCGGCCAAGCGCCAGGGCGAGGTGATCCCCCGCAGCAACTATCATTGGCAGGGACTGGGGGCCAAGGTCGCTGCCACGGCCTTTGCCGAAACCCGCCTTGGCCTGGCATCCCACCTGACCCTGGTCAGCCGCGAGGAGACCCGGCCTTCCGACATCGCCCATATCATCCCGGGGATTCCCGCCACCAGTGTCGTCACGGTCGCCGATTTCAGCACCACCGAGGTCCAGGCCTGCCTGGGGGCGGCCTGTTTCCCCGACTGGGGGGCGACGGCCGGGATCATCGGCGATCTGTCCCGCTATCGCTCGCCGCAGGCCGGCCCGGGACGGCTGCTGATCCTGTCGGA
>Ga0326727_10018777_pt1 | contig 14048 bp, 9 predicted proteins | sample MB2enrmetagenome_FD_207643 | JGI IMG/M metagenome (GOLD analysis project Ga0326727, IMG submission 207643) | Lab enriched peat soil microbial communities from McLean, Ithaca, NY, United States - MB29MY | ecosystem: Environmental > Terrestrial > Soil > Wetlands > Peat | place: USA: New York...
GGATTGTGGCGCAGAAGTGCGGGATTCCGCTGCCGAAGCAGGAGTTTTCATCGCCCGAGCAGGCAGCGGAGGCGCGACTGCGGGGCAAGCTGCTGGAGCTGCACGAGGCGGCGACGGCGTGGTTTGAGGAGCAGTTGCGCGGGCCCGAGGGGGCGCTGGCGCGCGAATACCTGGCCGGCCGCGGACTCGATCAAAAGGGAATCAAGGAATTCAGGATTGGCTACGCGCCCGACAACTTCAACGGGCTGCGCGACCGGTTGAAGAGCCTGGCCGACGACGAAACTCTGCGGGCGAGTGGGCTTTTCAATTCGAAGGAGCAGGACGACGGCTCGCGCGGGCCGATATACGACCGGTTCCGCAAGCGCATCATGTTCCCCATCGCCAACGAGGGCGGCAGGGTGATCGCCTTCACCGGGCGCACGGTGGGCACCGACGAAAAGGCCGGCCCCAAGTACTTCAACTCGCCCGAGACGCCGCTCTACAGCAAAAGCCATGTGCTGTTCAACTTGGACAAGGCAAAGAGCGTAATTCGCCAGGCGGGGTTTGCGCTGCTGGTTGAGGGGCAGATGGATTGCATCAGCGTGTTTCTGCGCGGAGTGCAGAACGTGATTGCGACCAGCGGCACGGCATTTACCGAGCAGCAGGTGGCGATTCTGAAGCGGCACACGCAGAACGTGGTGGTGAGCTTTGATCCCGATGCGGCTGGCGCAAATGCAGCAGAGAAATCGATCGCGCTGCTGACCGAGGAGGGGTTTTCGATCAGGATTGTGACGCTGGAGGGCGGGCTCGACCCGGACCGGTATGTGCGCGAGCGGGGCGTTGAGGCGTATACCAAGGCAATTCGTGAGGCTCGTCCGCAGGCCGACTACCTGATTGAGCGGGCGCGGGCGGCGTTTCCGGGCGGCAGCGCGGACCAGAAGGTGAAGGCGATGAACTTTCTGCTGCCGCACATCCGGCGCATGCCTGAAAAGCTGGCGCGGGACCAGTTTGCGGCCGATGCCGCGCAGAAGCTGGGGATTGACTCCGCCGTAATGCGGGAAGAGTTGCGGCAGGCGGCCCTGAAGCGTCGCGACCGGGTTGAGGTGCGGGCGACGTCGCTGACGGAAGTGGAGCGCGTGCTGCTGCGGGCGCTGGCGGTTACCGATCCCGATTTTGAGGCCGGGCGCAGGCTGGCAGCAGAAGCAGTGACCGGCCAGGCGGTTTATTTCGAGCATCTTGCAGCGTATCCGGCGATGCGTGCGCTTGCCGGGCGCGCGGCGCGGGATCCAATGGATGTGGTTGAGGACGAGGCGCAGCGCGCCCTGCTGGCCGAGACGCTGCTGAGCGAAGCAAAACCGCCGGAGGAGCGCGAGGTGCGGAGCGCGATCCAGGAGCTGGAGGAACGCGCGCTCGAAAACCGGCAGCGCGAACTGCGTGGGCTGATTGCCGAGGCCGAGCGGCGCGGGGACTACGCGGAACTGGCAGTCCTGACGCAGAAGAAGCTGGAGATTGACCAGGCGTTGAGGCGGATGAGGAGACGCGGCGAGGGCGAGGGGGTATAGCGGCCGGAAAGGGTCGTTCGCGCCGGGAGAAAAACCCTTCAACCCAGGCAATCTTGCGCCTAATGGGCGCTCAGACGCGTCTAATTTACAGGAGCAGGATTGGGCGCCGGGAGGCCGTGGCCGGCAAGCCCGATCCGCGGGAGTCTATCTCGGGCCGGTTACCGACGTAAGTTGGGCGGATTTTTCGCTTTTTCAGCGAGATAGGCTGTGATATTCTTGAAGTCTCTGTAGGGATGCGCGCCCCCTTTTGCCCCACACATGAGCTGCGGCTCGCGGGCGACTCAGGCGAAACCTGAAAGCGTTAGTATCCTTTTCCGAGCACAAGAAACTACAAAAGCGGGACGTGTCTCTGCTGCGCCCTGGGGGAATTCCTCCCGGGAATTTTGCGGGCTGAAGAGTCCCCGGCGCCGAAATATGGAGCGGCGGAAGAAATTTTATGCAGCTGCGATGCCTTTCTGGGACACCGGCCCGGCTTTGCGGCATCAAATACTTGCGGGTTGATGCGGCCGAACGCAAGGCAAGAATTCGATCGGTCCGGCACGCGGAGGGGTTCCCCGGCAGGACTGGAGAGGGCGGAAAAAGTTGGCGATTGACGACAAATTCGAAGACGACATAGAGAAACTGATCGACGCAGGTAAGGAGAAGGGCTATCTGACCTACGGCGACGTGAACGACATGATCCCCGATGACATTGGCACGGCCGATGACATGGACGATCTGTTGACCACGATCGGCAGCCAGGGCATTGACCTGCGCGAAGGCCCTGAGTTCCCCGGCGACAAGGAGTTCGAGCTCGAAGAGGGCGAGGACGTTGAGCTTGACCTGACGCCGGGCACTCTCGAAAAAACCAACGACCCGGTGCGCATGTATCTACGCGAGATGGGCACGGTGCCGCTGCTTACGCGCGAGGGCGAGGTTGAGATTGCCAAGCGCATCGAGCGCGGGCAGATGCGCGTGCTGAAGGCTATTTCGCGGTCGCCCATTGTGATTCGCGAGATTGCGGCGCTGGGCGAAGATCTGAAACGCGGCGTGCGCAACGTGAAAGAAGTGGTGGTCTTTGACGAGGAAGAGCTGACCGAAGAGGTGGTGCAGGCTCGCGTAAAGGCCACCGTGGGACGGACCGACGCGCTGGTGAAGCACCAGAAGAAGATTGCGCAGATTGACGAGAAGCTGGCTTTGCCCACCACCAAGACCAAGGTAAAGGAAACGCGCCGGCTGCGCTGGGCCGCTTCGCGCGAAAAGGTGTACATCTCGCGGATTGTTCGCGAGCTGAAGTACACGCCCATGGAGCGCAAACGGCTGCTCGACAAGGTGAACAAGACCGTCGACACCATGCGCACGCTGGAGCGGCAGATTCGCTCGCTCGAGCAGAAGTGGGAAGCCTCAAAGAGCGAGGAGCTGAAGAAGGAGTATCGCAGGCAGCAGAAGAACTGCCGGACGGATCTCGAGAAGATCGAGGGCGACGCGGGTGTGTCGATCGGCGAGCTGAAGCGCACGCAGCGCGAGATGATCCAGGGCGACATGGACGCCGAGCAGGCCAAGAGGGAGCTGATCGAGGCCAACCTCCGACTGGTAGTGTCGATCGCCAAGAAGTACACCAACCGCGGACTGCAGTTCCTCGACCTGATTCAGGAGGGCAACATCGGCCTAATGAAGGCGGTGGACAAGTTCGAGTACCGCCGCGGCTACAAATTCTCGACCTATGCAACATGGTGGATCCGGCAGGCGATTACCCGCGCCATTGCCGACCAGGCAAGGACGATCCGCATCCCGGTGCACATGATCGAGACCATCAACAAGCTCATCCGCACCAGCCGCCAACTGGTGCAGGAGCTGGGCCGCGAGCCGTCGAGCGAAGAGATTGCGCGGCGCATGGATATCCCTGTTGCGAAGGTGCGCAAGGTGCTGAAGATCGCGCAGGAGCCGATCTCGCTGGAAACGCCGATTGGCGAAGAGGAAGATTCGCACCTGGGCGACTTTATTGAGGATCGCCAGGCGGTTTCGCCTTCCGAGGCCGTGATCAGCGTGAACCTGAAGGAATACACTTCGCAGGTGCTGCGCACGCTCACGCCGCGCGAGGAGCGGGTGATCAAGATGAGGTTTGGCCTTGAGGACGGGTCGGAGCACACGCTTGAAGAGGTTGGCCAGAGCTTCCAGGTGACGCGCGAACGCATCCGGCAGATTGAGGCCAAGGCGCTGCGCAAGCTGCGGCATCCCAGCCGCAGCCGCAAGCTGAAGGCGTTTGTTGAGGGCGTGAGAGAGATGTAATTTCCGGCTGACTCGTTCAGCCGCTTAATGAGCCGCAGCCTTGGAAGGGGTTGCGGCTTTTTCTTTCTGGCGCTTCAGAAGCCATAATTCTTCTTGCGCAGGGCGTTCTTGTATGCGTCGCGCGCCTTTTTGGCCGTTAGTTCCGCGTCGTGGAGCTTGAAGCCGGCGTCGTCCCAGTGTTCCATCGCGACCATGGAGTGATCGTCCGTCGCAAGCGCCTCTTCGGCGTGGATGGCGTCAACCCAGCGGTCCACGGCCGACTTGTAATTGCTGAGAAGTTGGTCGAAGTCCAAATTATCCATGGGAGTGAAAGTAGATGGACCGGAGGGCAGCGTCAACGGGCGGCGTGAATAATTTACGAGAGATTAACGGCACGGGAAGAGGCGATTCGGTGGCGGAAGGCTCTGACCCGGGTATGCGATAAAGCAGGCGGCGGCCGCAGACTGCGTGCTACACTTTGCCTACTCAAAACCTGGCCCCCCGGAGGATAGCGATGCAATTGAAACCCTGCGCGCCCGCGCGGCGCGGATGGATTGCTTTGTTGGCGGCGGTTGCTCTGCTGGGCTCGCCGGCTTCGAAACAGGCTGCGGCACAGGCCGACGTGCCGGTGGCACGAACCCTCGTCCGCGCCGGGCATCTGCTCGATGTTCGGACCGGCAAGACGCTTGATGACCAGACGATCGTTGTCAGCGGCGACCGCATCGCATCCATTGCGCCCACCGGCCAGACCCCCGCGCAGCCGGGCGACAAGGTGATCGACCTGGGCGGGATGACGGTGCTGCCAGGTCTCATCGACGTACACACGCACCTGACGATGAACACCAACTTCGATCCCTATTACGCGCTGACCCAGACCAGCGCGAAGGAGGCCATCAACGGGGTGGTGAATGCGCGCGCCACGCTGATGGCCGGGTTCACCACGGTGCGCAACGTGGGCGCCAGCGGATTTGTGGACGTGGATCTGCGCGACGCCATCAACGCCGGCCAGGTTCCAGGGCCGCATATGCAAGTGAGCGGTCCGCTGATCGGCATCACCGGCGGGCACTGCGACGACAATCTGCTGCCCATCGATTATCACCGGGTGGGCGACGGCGTGGCCGACGGCATCCCCGCGGTGCAGCACAAGGTGCGCGAGAACATCAAGTACGGCGCCGACCTGATAAAGATTTGCGCGACGGGCGGAGTACTGTCGAAGGGCGACGATCCGCAGGCCTCGCAGTTCACGCTTGAGGAGATGCAGGCCATAGTGGCCGACGCGCACCGGCTGGGGCGCAAGGTTGCGGCGCACGCGCACGGGGCGCAGGGCATCCTGTGGGCCAGCGAGGCGGGCGTGGACTCGATTGAGCACGGCAGCTACATTAACGACGCGGCGATTGCGGTGATGAAGAAGAACGGCACTTACCTGGCGCCCACGCTTTATCTCGAAGACTGGGTGATCCAGTACGGCCATCTGCCGCCGTTTTCGCAGCAGAAGATGCGCGACGTGAGCGCCGTTGCCAAGAAGAACATCAGACACGCGTACGAGTCGGGCGTGAAGATCGCGCTGGGAACGGATGCGGCGGTGTATCCGCACGGGTTGAACGCCCACGAGGTGGAGGTGTACGTGCGCGACCTGGGGATGACGCCGGTCGAGGCCATCCAGACGGCGACGGTGAATGCGGCCGACCTGATGGGCTGGACCGACCGGGCCGGTTCGCTCGACGCCGGCAAATGGGCCGATGTGATCGCGGTGGATGGGGACCCGCTGAAGGACGTAAAGCTGCTCCAGGATGTGAAATTTGTGATGAAGGCGGGCGTGGTGTACAGGGGCCAGGGCGTAGACTGAGAAAATTCGATTTACTTGGGCATTTGCGCACAATTCGGCCTATCTGATACAACCTTTCACTTGAGAATGAAAACGCATCCAATCCTCAACTGAAAGGGACCCGCTCGATGAAAGACCTAACCCGCCGCCAATTTGGCCAGACCGTGGCTGCCGCAGCCGCGCTTGCCGGAACCTCATTACCCAGATTCGGATTTGGCCAGTCCGGCCCAGCCGATCACGAATCCGATCACGAGTCGGGCCGCAGGTTTCCCGAGGGGTTTTTGTGGGGGTGCGCCACGGCCTCCTACCAGATTGAGGGCGGAGCGAAGGAAGGCGGACGCGGGCCGTCGGTGTGGGACGTCTTCAGCCATACGCCGGGCAAAACGCACAACGGCGACACGGGCGATGTGGCCGACGATTCGTATCACCTTTACAAGACCGACGTGCAACTGCTGAAGAACCTGGGCGTGCAGACCTATCGCATGTCCATCTCATGGCCGCGCATCTTTCCTGAAGGCAAGGGCCAGCCCAACGCCGCAGGCCTTGATTACTACAACCGCGTCATCGACGAGCTGCTGGCCAACAACATCACCCCTTACGTGACGCTCTTCCATTGGGACCTGCCCGCGGCGCTCGAGGGTGGATGGCAGTCACGCGCCACTTCGCTGGCCTATGCCGATTACGCGGCCTACATCGCCCGGCAGCTTTCCGATCGCGTCAAGCACTTCATGACGACCAACGAGTTCTCGTGCTTTACCGACCTGGGTTACCAGGAGGGGCGCTTTGCGCCGGGGCTCAAACTGGGGCCGAAGGACGTGAACCAAGTCAGGCATCACGGAATCCTGGCCCACGGGCTGGGCGTACAGGCCATCAGGGCCAACGCCAGGGGGCCGGTCGAGGTGGGGCTGGCCGAGAACGCGACTGTCTGTGTTCCGGTGATCGAGACCGAAGAGCAGATTCGCGCGGCGCAGCGGGCCACGCGGCTGATGAACGCGCCGTTCCTGACCGCGCTGATGGAAGGCAAATATATCGACGAGTACCTGGCCCAGACCGGGGCGAATGCGCCCAGGGTCGAGCCGGGCGATTTTGCGGCCATAGGCAGCCCGCTTGATTTTGTGGGCGTGAACATCTACACGCCAACGTATATCCGCGCCAGCAATTCAAAATTCGGATACGCGGTTGAAAAGCTCCCGGCCTCTTATCCGCACATGGCTTCGCCGTGGATTGTCATCGGTCCCGAGTGCCTCTACTGGGGCATCCGCAACGTGTGCGATCTGTGGCATCCGAAGGCCATGTTCATCACCGAGAACGGATGCTCGTCGGACGATGTACTGACGCCGGAGGGCCAGGTGAACGACATCGACCGCGTGATGTATCTGCGCAACCACATCACTCACCTGCACCGCGCGGCGGCCGAGGGCTATCCCATCAAGGGCTACTTCCTGTGGAGCCTGCTGGACAACTTCGAGTGGGGCGATGGGTATTCGAAGCGGTTTGGGATTCACTACGTGGACTACAAGACGCTGAAGCGCTATCCCAAGCGGAGCGCGGAGTGGTACCGGGAAGTGATTCGGCGGAATGAGGTCGTGTAGAGGCAGGGATCAGGGATCAGGGTGCGGGGCGCGGCGCGGGCCGCGCCCTTAAAGCTCCGCCCGCCGGTCGCGAATCTCCTCCCGTGCCAGCCACCGCGCATCGGAACCGTGGAGAACATCGACACCCAGGGCCTTCACCCCTTTGAGAATGCGATACCCCTCCGAGGCGTTGATCCCCTGGAGGATTTTTTCTTCCATCCCGCAGGCCCGGAAGCGAATCAGATAGAGCGTCTCCCTGTTTCTGGTTGGCCAGATCGCCAGCTCCATCTGCGATATCTCTGCGACGGGAATGGTCCGCGACCTCCACTGCCCGTTGAAATTGATCCAGGGTATTTTGGCAACGGTCAGTTGAGACCGGTCGCAGTGAAGCATCTGTCCTGAGGTGAAAAAGCTCCTGATTGCGAGCGCGGCGAAGAGAAGCCACACCAAGAAGATGTAGCAACCGGGAATGACGGCATCGATAAGGAACCTGGAGGTGAAGTGATCATGCATCAGCCGCCACAAGTTGCTGTATCCGTTGCGATCGGGCCTGATGAGGCCGACATAGGCGAGCAGGGCTCCGCCTAAGGCCACTGCGGCACTGCCGAGCAGACGCAGCCAGATCGGTCGGCTGGAGTTGTCCCACCGCGCATCCACCGAATCGGTCTTGATGCGGATCTCGTAATTCCTGAGTGCCATTGCTGGTAAGAAAGTATAGCGCTGGCCGTGCGCCCCTTCCGTTCTACTGCGCCAGATGCTTCACGAAAAACTCGGCCATCATGTGGTTGGCTTCAATGGCTTCGGGCATATGCCAGTCGTACCAGAAGGCGTGGGTGAGCGCGTCGAAGACTACCAGGTGCGCGTCGACGCCAGCCTCGATATAGGCCCGATGCAGGTTGACGGTTCCGCTCAGCAACAGGTCGCGCGTGCTGGTGACGAAGAGCGTTGGCGGCAGGCCGTGAAGGTCAGAGTAGATGGGCGAGAGGACCGGGTCTTTGGGATCGGTGTGAGCTACATACTCAGGATCGTGCGGACCGGGGCCCGGCGGGTCCAAGTGCCCCGAGAGGCCGCGCAGAGCGTACATCGCCATGGAGTCGCCGTTGCGGGCAAAGTCGCCCAAGCCGCTGAAGATGCCGAGCGCGGCCGGCAGGGGCAGGCCGAGTTGCTTGATGCGCGTGGCAACTTCCGCGGTGAGGATGGCGCCGGCCGAAGTTCCGTAGATGACCATGCGATCGGGCTTGTATGTCTTGAGCAGCTCGCGGTAGACGGCGATGGAGTCGTCGACGGCGGCAGGATAGGGGTTTTCGGGCGCGAGCCGGTAGAGGACCGCGACGACCTTGATCTTTGTGTAATAGGCGATTGGAATCGACTCGGTGTAGGAGCCAGAGTCCGAGTTAAATCCGCCGCCATGCAGGTCGATGAGGATTTTTTCTTTGTTTTGGTCGGAGATGTCCTCCGGGGTAACGATGCGCACGGCCACGCCGGCGATTTTTGTCTCCTCGATCTGGTTGGGGCAAATCTTCGTCCACTCCACGCGGGCGCGAGCGGTATAGGCGTCAGTGCCGACGCGGCGCTGGGCGAGCGGCACGGGCGGGCCCTGGTCAGGGGTGGGCTGCGCCAGCCAGCGCTGGGCCTCGGAGCTGATTGTGGCGGGCACGGGAACTACGCGCGTGACGTGGGCGGTTCCCTCGGCGTCGATGAAGCTGGTGTCAGAGTTGGGAGCGGTTGCGGCGGTGGTGGGCGCAGGCTGCTGCGCAAATACCGATGTTGAGGCGAGCGCGAGAACGAGAACGGCGAAGAGATTGACGCGATTCATGAAAAGACCCCCGATGGGCGCATGCTGCGGCGAATTTCGTTCGTAAATGTGCAACGCGTCAACGATAGCAGGCCTGATTCAATGGATGGGAACGACGGGTAGCAGCCGTAACTTAATGATCGTGTACGCCGGAGGCGGCGCCGGCTGTTTACTGAGTCGTTGTTGGAGTCTCGCAGGTGAGCACTCTGAGGCTCTAAACGCCCAACTTCATTTCAATCGAAACGACATGAGTTGCATCCGCTTTGGGAGACACAATGATCGTGCCGACGACAGATTGAAAACCGGTCATTGTCGCCTTGAAGAGGTATTTCCCAGCCCTAATATGTTTCAAACGAAACTTACCATCCCTTTTCGTTGTGGTTGCAATGATCGGCCCAGATTCCTCCGGCCCCTTCAACTCGAAGAGGACTCCGTCAGCCGGTGATTCAGACCCGTCAGCAATAAGTGCTTTACCTTTCACCTCGCGTACAGTGATCGCGTCGTCGAGATGATTTATGATGTGTTCCCCACGCCCGATCGTGAATCCCTTCAGCTCGCCAGACTCAAAACGGTCCTGGGTCCATCCAAGCGAGGCCAATAAGAACGCGAGCAGCAAGAGAGTGCGATTGGGTACGAATCTGTTCTCAATCATTTGCATGACATGCGATTATAGGCCCGCCGATCCGGGGTCGATCGATCCCAGCCGAGACTGGTACGAATATGAGCCTGCGGATTATCGTCGAGCGCTGGACCGCATGGATAACTGAAAAGCAATCACGGCCACTCAAGCCGCGGTGCCGCACCCTGAAAGAACGAGAATGGTCGGGCGCGGCAAAGACAACCGCAGATCCTTCCGCTTCCCCTACACTGCGTTTCGGGGTCAGCGTCAGGATGACAGTGCGTGGGAGAGGGGGCGTCGTTGCTGATTCCCCGGCGCGGCAAAGACAACCGCAGATCCTTCCGCTTCCCCTCCACTGCGTTTCGGGGTCAGCGTCAGGATGACAGCGCGTGGGAGTGGGGGCGTCGTTGCTGATTCCCCGGCGCGGCAAAGACAACCGCAGATCCTTCCGCTTCCCCTACACTGCGTTTCGGGGTCAGCGTCAGGATGACAGTGCGTGGGAGGGGGGCGTCGTTGCTGATTCCCCGGCGCGGCGATGGAGCGCGGTTGCGCTCGTCATCGCCGGCCGTTGGTTGTGCTCTTAAGAGGGCGGTAGAACCAGGAGCCCGGTATCAAGGAGTTTCTGCGTCAGCCGGTCGAGGGCCTGCGGGAACTTGTACGAGACGGTTCTCGTGCTCATTCCCAGCAGGGCCGCGGCTTCAGGCTGTGTGTATTCCTGGAGGACGATCCGGCTGATCAGCTGCCGGTCGAGTTCCCCCATCCGGTCGAGGCATTTTTCAATGTCGAGGACAAAGATGACCGCGTCCTCGAAGGTTCGAACGGGCCGGCTCGACATCCAGCCGCGAGCGATGGGCTCGCTGAGGATGGAGGGGGCCCTCCCCACCTGCATTGAAGCATACAGATAGCGGCGCAACATGCTCTCGGTATGCTTCCGGTAAAACGCCAGACTTATCGGTAGTTCTTCCTGGCCGGCCTCTTTGGTTTCGATGTTGCTGGGTGCAGCCGCCGTGGACGGTTTGGCCTGTTGTTCACGCCATGCTGCCTGCTTGATGCCTGCCCTGAAAAATCCGGGCAACTGGAGGGCCGCGCTCATTCAGCACCCCCCATGGCTTCTGCCACCGCCCAAACCCTCACCAGGGACTTCCGGCTTGGCCGGCCCCTGCGTTTGCGGCTTTCAGGCGTTGGAAAATCCTTCAGCTTTGTTTCACAACCTCGGCAATAAACACTTCCTTGAGTTTGGGCGCGGTAAAAAAGGCTTCCGCAACCCTCGCAGATTTTCAATTGCACGCGCACTTCCATGACCCATTCTCCATCCTTTGCCGTGCGCCCGCCGGTAGATTGTTGTTTTGCTGTTTCCGCGGGGAGAAGAGAACCAGGCAAGGCAAATCGGGCTTCTTATGTCCCGATGGGGGATTGCTGCCTGCATTCCCTTGTTGATTGTCATGACGTTTGCGCGCAGATACTGGAAAGTCTCGCATGGCCGCCACTGAAGGAGGCCTGCGCAAGCCCATGGTACGGAGGAGGTTTGCCGGATTGGATTGTCAATCATCTTTGACATATGTTTATCCATTGCCATTGATGGCAGTCTCCCGTCCGCGCTCTGTCTTTCACAGACGAACGCTGAACAGGGTTATCCCATGCGCCAATGCGAGTTGAAGTAAAGCCAATGTAGAAATTGCTTCCTTTCCAGTCAACCTCTGCCAAGAGTATTAAGTGCTAACGCTTTCGATCAATGGCGCAAACGCCGAAAATGTAGGCCAATTAAGTCAGATGGCTTTTCCATGAGAAAACATTCTCCCTGTCGTCTCATGGCTGGCGGCGAACGATCCACAGATGAACCTCACCCAGATGCACGAGCGGCTCCGGTTGGAACTCCTGCGCAGGATAGAGAGGGGCACACTCAGCGTGAGTCTGCTGGCCAGGCAGACCGGTTTCGGGCAGTCGCATTTGTCCAATTTCCTGCGCAAGCGGCGGAAGCTCTCGCTGGAGGCGATCGACACGATTCTGACCTCGCAGCGGCTGACCGCAGCCGACCTTTTACCGGCTCTGGCGCGCAGCAGCGCCGCGCCGCCGAGCGAGGAATTCGGGATGGCGCCGCTGGTTTCGCATTCCGCCGCGCTCTTTGAGCCGTTCATCCGGCCCTCGGCCATCCTGTCGATGCTGCACATTCCGGTACAGACGCTGGAGTCGATCCATCCGCGCGCCTCGAGCGCCCGGCGGGCCTGGCAACGGTTTGTGGCCGTCCGCATTCCGGGGCAGGATGCCCAGGCGATGGATCCGCTGGTTCTGCCTGACGCGATAGTACTGATCGACCGGCACTACACTTCGCTCGCCCCGTACCGGCCGAACCGGCCCAATTTGTATGCAGTGCGGCAACAAGCGCACCTGGCGCTGCGCTACGTGGACTTTACCGCCAACCGGCTGGTGCTGCGGCCGCACAGCGCGGCGTTTCCCGTGGAACTGGTCGAGATAGACCCCGGCGAAACTTCCTCGGACCTGCTGGTGGGCCGCGTAGTGCTGATCCTGAATGAGACGTAAGGGGGCCGGCGAACCGTGGGGTGTATTATGGCGGCGCGAGGGATTTGCAATGGAACGAGCGTTCTTCGAGCCTTGGATCGGGAGTGAGTACCAAAAGACGCGACTGCTGATCCTCGGGGAAAGCGCCTACGGCTGGAAGGAAGGAATGAAACTGGAGCCGTCCCATCCGCGGGTTCAAGTTCAGCATTGGATGGAAAACTTCGGGGAGCAGCCTTTCTTCAGGGAGATCGGTAGGGCCCTCTGTGGCAAGAAGAGTCCCGACTATGAGGAGCTTGAGCGGGCGTGGGGTCGCTGCGCTTACACAATATTCGTCCAGACTTCGGTAGGATTCGGACCGAGGAATCGACCAACCAGGGCGCAGTGGGAGCATTCCCAGCTTCTTTTCCCGGAGATACTGAGATCCATTGACCCGCTTCCCCGCAAAGTGGTCGTTACCGGGAAGACGATGTGGAACAACTGGTTTCCCCCATTTGACGGGCCTCATCTTTGCGACGACCTCCAGGCTTATCGATTCGAGGATGGGCAGCTTGTCTGGTGCCTCGCCGTTCCGCACCCGAGGGCGGGGTTCAATTGGGAGCGGAACGGAAGAGGAATGCGCGCATTCGTCGAAGCAACTTTCCCGAGCCGTGAATGATTTGCGGTTACTGCCCTCCCGGCGCGCGGTTCTCGAATCGGGTGAACTGTTTGATAAAGTTCACGTATGCGACGTCGGTGGGACCGTTGCGTTGCTTGGCGATAATGATCTCCGACTTAGCCTGATCTTCCTCATCACGGTTGTAGTAGCCTTCGCGGTGGATGAAGCAGACCACGTCGGCGTCCTGCTCAATGGACCCGGACTCACGCAGGTCGCTGAGCAGGGGGCGCTTATCTTCGCGGCGTTCGCTGTTGCGGGAGAGCTGGGAGAGCGCGACCACCGGAACTTCGAGCTCCTTGGCGAGAGCCTTCAGCCCGCGCGTGATGGCCGAGACCTCCTGGGTGCGATTCTCAAATCCTCCGCGCTTGCTGCCCGATGGCAGCGAAACCGTCATGAGCTGCAGGTAATCGACCACCACCAGATCAAGACCCTTGGCCGTCTGCCTGAGGCGGCGGGCCTTGGCGCGCATCTCGGCCAGGGATATGCCGGCCGAGTCGTCAATGAAGATGCGCGACTCGAGAAGCTGGTTGAGAGCGCTTTGCAGCTTGCCTTGGTCTTCACGAGGGATAAAGCCCGTCTGAAGATTTTTCTGATCGACCCATGCCTGTGAGGCCAGCATGCGGCGAAGCAACGATTCCCGGCTCATTTCGAGGCTGAAGATGGCCACGACGGCGCCGTGATTGATGGCGGCGTTCTGGGCGATGTTGATGGCCAAGGCGGTTTTGCCCATGGAGGGACGGGCCGCAATGATGATCAGCTCGCTCTTCTGGAGGCCGCAGGTCAATCGGTCAAACTCGTGAAGGTCAGTCTCCAGGCCGGTGACCTCGCGGCTGTTCTTGTAGAGGTTGTCGATGCTGCCGAAGGAGTGCTCGACGATCTGGTCGATGCCCTGCAGGCCGTTGGTGACGCCTTTGTCGCTTACTTCGAGCAGGCGCTGTTCGGCGTCGCCGAGCACATCGAGGGCGGTATCGCTTTGTTCGGCGGCGCGGGCGATGGCGGCCGAGCAGATGAGCATGAGCTTGCGCAGCAGGCTCTTGTCTTTGACGATGCGAATGTACTCCTCGATGACCGGCCGGCGCGGCAAACCCTCGGTGAGCGAAGCCAGGTAGGCTACGCCGCCGACCGACTCAACCTCCTTGTAACGGGCCAGTTCGTTGGCCAGCGTGACGATGTCCACGGCCCGCTCAGAGTTGATTAACTCGCCCATTCTCTGATAGATACGGCGATGCGAGTCGAGCGAAAAGTCGTCGGGCTCGAGGCGCGCCGAGGCCTCGGCAT
>Ga0326727_10018778_pt1 | contig 14048 bp, 12 predicted proteins | sample MB2enrmetagenome_FD_207643 | JGI IMG/M metagenome (GOLD analysis project Ga0326727, IMG submission 207643) | Lab enriched peat soil microbial communities from McLean, Ithaca, NY, United States - MB29MY | ecosystem: Environmental > Terrestrial > Soil > Wetlands > Peat | place: USA: New York...
TTTTACGTCGCCCGGAAGAAACCCATCAGTTGGGCTTCGCTCGTGTTTGCCACTTTAGCCATGTTCACGAAAGAGACGGGAATTGTTGCTCCGCTTCTCATCCTCGCCTTCGAATGGATACAAACTCGATTCAGGGATGCAGCCGTCAATGCCATTCCCTATTTTGCCTCCGCCTTATTCTACTTAGCGTTGCGGGCGAATGCGCTTGGGACCCTAGCCACGGCTGCAAATTCTAACCTGAGCCTGAGCGCGATGCTCCCGACCTGGCCCATCGTGTTGGCGGAATATGCTCTCCATCTCGCTTGGCCAGTTCACCTCAGCCCTTCCTATGACATTCCGACGGGATCTGCACTCTGGCCGTTTCTCTTGCTCATCGTCGTGGTCGCCGCACTGGTGTGGATCATTCGCAAGAGCTCCAAATTCATCCAGTTTGGCTTTGCATGGTTTGCGATTACACTCGCCCCCACTTTGATCTCTCACTATGTCGACCCAATTGATTACGTACATGACCGTTATTTGTATCTCCCCTCGGTTGGATTAGCACTCATGGCAGCCGTTTGGTTTGCGCGGCTACGATTCACCGTTCTTCGGTCTGTCGCAGCGTCCATCGTAGGATTCGCGCTTTGTTGCGGAACCCATCAGGCTCTTCCGGTTTGGAAGGATAACATCTCGTTATTCACACGAGCCGTGGAAACTGCCCCCGATAATCCGGACATGATAATCGGTCTCGCTGCCTCATATATGAAGGCTCATCGTGAGGCGGAAGCGTATCCGCTCTTCCAAAAGCTAGTTGATCGTTACCCTGACTGGCCATTAGCAAACGACTTGATGGCCCGTTATTACCAACAAATTGGTAATTCCGACCAGGCGGAATATTACTTTTCAATTTCGAGCCGGCTATCTGGAACTGCGCTCCAGTAACGTTGTTACCGCCAAAACGATCAGTGAAAAGCAGATAATCGGCTGCCGTGCAGTTCCTGCTCGAAAACCTGTCTGCTGTCTCGCGCGCCGTGCGCTATCTGCGTGAAGAAGATCCGAATTTATCAGCTTCTTGCCTGTTCTTGCATATGACGGTAGCTCCATGAAACAGATTGACGTCAAGGTCCACTGGTGAGACGCAATCCCCGCTTCCATCGCCGGGGTTACCTTGAGCGGCTTGTGAATCCGGCGGGGTGCAAAGCGAACCAGAGCAGTGGCCTGCTTTGAGGTTCGCCTATTCGTTGCCGCTGGATTGCGCGGGGCCGGGCAGCGTTACAACCCCTTCAACAACTCCGATAGGGTAGTTTCCAGTTCAGGATCGGCTAATTACTCCCCCCGGTACAACCTCATTCGCTGGCCATTAACCATCCGCTTACCGTCAACCTGGTAATTGATCCGGCCATTGGTTTCGGCAAATTCCTCCTGCAACCATAAACCCATCTGCAAGACTCGACCTTCCCGCATCGTCGCGCACTCACGGCAATCTCAAATTCTGCGCTGCCTCTAAGGAGATTTTGCTTGCTGCCGATAAGGCAAGCAGTGAATCGCAGAGCTGGTTGCCAGCGCGCAGGTGGCTCTACTGCGACGCATTTCTTAAGGCGAGCAAATGAAATGCGCGCCAGGAGGCTCCATTCCATGAGACGGTATCTCTTCGCCCCCCTGCTGTTTCTGGCCACCGTGGGAACTGCTAGGGCCCAGTTGGTGGTGCCGAGCGCTGACGTTCTCGGCGCTCATCTTAACTATGGCCGGGGGTGTGCGGCTTGCCACGCGCCACACAGCGGATCAAGTGGCAACGGCGCCAACAAATCCGGCAATACAACGACCGGCAATGTCGCTCTCTGGGGCGAAGACTCGAGTAGTCTTTATGGCAGAACCATCGCAACGGACGGAGGCAAATATGTAGAAGTTCTGCCGACCAGCATGTCGGCTACGACACCTGACGTGAGCGGCATGCTCACCTGCTTAACCTGCCACGACGGCAACTTCGCGCAGAGTGCCATGATGAAAAACAAGATCTATGAGACGCTGCCCGCATCCTACGGGTCCGCCAGCACGATCCCGACCCTGCTCGGAAACAATGGCGCCGGCCGGGGGAATTATCTCAACGAGCATCCGGTGGGACTCACTGCAGCAGTTGCTTGCGGCACTGGGCATTGGGATTGCGCTAATGCCGGCGGTGTGATCAGCATGAAAGGGCCAGCTTCCAGCAGGTTCGTTTCCAACTACGGATTCTTTGTCAAGCTGAGCGCCTATAACGGAAACGCCGTGGTGGCTTGCACAACTTGCCACAATCAGCACGTGATGAACGTGGTCAAAGTGGCCCCAGGCGCAACCACAGGTCTGCCGGCGGGCTACTATGCGACCATGTTCTTTCTGCGCGCGCCCTACAACCCGGCCGATTCCAATCCCGCATCCAACCAGACAGCGCAATTCTGCCGCCAGTGCCATGGCGAAGAGTCAAACGAAATGAACGGCAGTACCGCTGGAACCGTGTTTTAGCCGCTGCGTGGTTTAGGAGAGGGAGCAATCCCTGTTATGACGCATCGCCGTAAATGCGGTGATGATGCAGTTTGCTTCGCCGGGGATGTAAATTGTCAATCCACCGGATTCTGGAGGCTAACGATGCATCTCTTCGCTGACGATCCGTGCGGCGGCTTGATTTAAATTGCGAGTTGTTACGGCTTGCGCTGCAAGCCTCGTTCCGTCACGATAAAGTCCATGGGCACGTCGTGCGGTTGCGGATACACCGTATCAAGGCGTGCCAGTTCAAAACCGACTCCGATGGCCATGGGCCGCATCAGCGCCGCTTGTAGCGTGTAATCGTAGTAACCGGCGCCATAGCCCAGCCGGAAGCACGCGGCGTCGAAACCAAGCAGCGGAATCACAAGCGTCTGCGGTCCCACGCGTGCGCCGTGCGCCGGAAACGGAATACCCAGCGCCCCCTTTTGCAACGCTTCGCCCGGTTTCCACTCGCGAAACTCAAGGGGCTGTCCCTTGGCAACGACCACGGGCAGCGATGTCGATCCTCCCCACGCCCTGACCTGCTCAACAAAGGGCGTAAGATTGATCTCGCCGCGAAACGGAAAATACAATCCAACCGTGCCCGAGCAAGGTTCGCGAAAGTTGTCGATCAAACACTCCAGGACGCGCCGCCCCAATTGCCGACGCACTTCCGGAGCAAGCTCCAAACGCGCCTTAAGCAACTCGGCGCGCTTCGCCTTGCGCCAGTTCCTGACCTCTGCTGAACTATCCGCGACACCCAAGGTTACTCAATTCCTCCGATGTAATTCGCATGAGAACGGCTCGTGATGGCCCTTCTCGCATTCTACTTGCTGTGATTGATGCTTATTGTGTTGTAAAAGATCCGCTTTGTGCCCCTGCGCCTGTTCGAAGCCTGACCTGAGCGCAGTCGAAGGGCGCCTTAACTCAACCCCGGCTCTCGCGCACGCGCAGCACAGGCAGCAGTGCGATCATGGCCAGCAGCGTAACCGGACCGGCCGTCAGCCCCATGCGCAAGCTTCCTGCCGACGCGGAGATCGCGCCCACCAGCCAGGGAAAAAGTGTCCCCCCGAAGCCGCAGAAAGCCAGAATGAACCGGCTGTCCGAGCTGTGCCGCGCGCGGTCGAGAAACGTGGCCAGCGCGACGGGGAAGACCGGAGCCAGCGCCGCGCCCAGCAGCAGGATGGCCGCACCCAGCACCAGAGGCGAGCCCGTAGCCACCAGGAGCGTGGCCGCGCCCAATGCCGTAAGCAATGCCCAAACCAGCAGCCGTCCGGGCCGGATGCGCAGCAGCACCAGCGGCGAAAGCCCACGCGCAACAAGAAAGCCGCTCCAGTAAATTGCCGCTGCCGCTGCGGCCAGCGTCACCGTGGTGTGCGTCGCGCGCAGGACATAGGTCGAGATCCATGCCCCGAAGGTGCTTTCCATTCCCACCTCCAGGAAAAAGAAGACGGCGAACAGAGCCACCAGCCGCAGATTGCGCAGCCCTGCAGTCTCCGCCGTCTCGCGTGCGGCTTCCTCGCGGTCGCGGATCGTCAGACCCACGACAACCGCCGCCAGCGCGGCTGCTCCCGCCAGCGCCAGGTAGACTGTGCGCCATGAGCCGATGGCCAGCAGGCGCGCCGCCGCCAGCGGCGCCAGCAGCGCGCCCAGGCTCCAGGTAAAGTTGAGCATCGTCAGCGTGGCCGCGCGGCGCTCCGGGTAGTTGCGCCCCGTAAACAGGTTGATTGAAGTTATCGCCGCGCCGGTTCCGATGCCGAAACATAATGCCCACATATAGAGAAGCGGGCGCGCGGTCCACGCCAGCCCCGCGCAACTCGCGGAAAGCGCCAGCAGTCCCAGCGTCATCACCCGCGCGTAGTTGCCACGGCACAGGAGCGCCCCTATCGCAGTTCCCGCAAAAATCGCGGAAAGCAGCACGCCCGATTGGCTGTCGGATAGATGGAAGGCGCGCGCCAGTGAGGGCAGCAGCGGGCCGGCAATCGTGTCGGCCACGCCGGTAAGTGCGAACGCCGGATGCAGCGCCAGCAGCATCTTGCTCCGCCCGGCCGGAAGGCGAAGCCTCATGTGCCCGTTCCCGTGCCTGCCGCGGCGCAATTACGATGGAAGACCACAACCATCATTGAATGCTCTCGCTCCGGCGATGCAGAATACTCTACGAAGCGCAATTCCTGCGAGTAGCCGGGCATCTTAATGGGGCTGTCATGGAGCGCGGGATGGCCTTCGATCGACCACGGCAAGCAGAGCGCCCGCGCCTCGCAACAGCTCGTCGTCTGGTTGTTCCTCATCGGACGCATCAGAAATTCCAGCTTCCCTTGCACGCTGCCGCTTCTTGACCTCGAATCCGGTGTCTGCGTTTCTGGGTTCTCATGATAACCCGGCGAAGAGCTGCGGTTCGATATCAAAAACTGATTTCCCATGGCAAAAGTCGCTCGCTGCTGGACCAGAGGCCGAATAAGCCATAAACAGGGGTTAAGTCAGTGACACTGTGCCTGCATTTACTCCCCCTTGACAAGTCGAATCGAGCAATGTGGCTAACACGGGTCCGGAGCCATTCGGGGCCTCTTTCATTTCAGTTTCACACAATGCTCCCGATACAAAAGGCGCCGGACATTCCAAGTCCAACTTGTGCCCAATAACTGCCGAAGCCTGTGTGTCTAGGCCCCTGCCAGGCGCACTGCAAACAACACATAATAAATAATTTATAAGATAGTCTGCTGTTTTTTGGGGGCGGCGTTCCAGATGGTCTGAATTCAAGCCTTCTCACTTGCAACGTTCCAGCGAACCTGGTTGCCTGCCCCCGGCCTGCACCAAGCGGGAGAGTTCAACAAAACTTTCGTAATACAACTACAGTTATCTTGGTTCCAGATGAGCTCAAAAATGGTTACCATCTTCCCACGGAGATCTGTTTGGCAGGCAGTCATAAGCTGACGCCCGCATTGCAAGTTCTCCCCGGAATTGCACCAACTTTGTTCATTGAGGGTGGAAGAAACCTGCGAGTTCAGCTACCGGACGACTTGTCAACTTGAGATTTGAGTGGAAAGGCAGATGGTATCGCAAGGAGCACTTAACGCCGTGAGTTCAGCCGAAGTATCACCTTATTTCGCCACGAAACATGCCGACACCATTGAGGCCGAGACCTTGTCGGTTGCCTTAATTGGCCCAGACGCGGAGAGACGCTCGGCAATGGGCAAGGCTCTTGCTGAAACTCGCCGGGCCGTTGTCCGAGAGTTCGATTCCTACCCCCCGGGACTAGATCACTTGCAAAGATTGCTGGCGTCGTTCGACGTTATCATGGTTGACCTGGACAGTGACCAAGATGTCGCTCTGGAACTAGTGGAAAAGGCGAGTGCTGGCGACGCGGCGACGATCATGGTCTATTCGGAGAAAGCCGATCCGAAACTTGCGGTCCGCTTGATGCGTGCAGGCGCTCGTGAGTACCTCATTCTGCCGCTCGAGCAAGGCGCTGTGGCCGAGGCTCTCGTTCGGACCACAATCACCCCTCGTGAGAGCGCTTTTCCGGCCGAGAAGACTCTGGGAGGGTTGCGTGTCTTTGTAGGCTCCAAAGGAGGATCCGGGGTTACGACGGTCGCTTGCAATGTTGCCATCGCTCTGGCCCGGAATTCCGAACAAAGAATCCTGCTCATTGACCTCGCTCTGCCCATTGGGGACGCGGCACTGTGCTTGGGAATTTCTGCGGGCTACTCGACGGAGGATGCCCTGCGGAATATCGACCGGCTGGATGCGAGTCTTCTTCAAAATCTCCTGGTCAAGCATCGGTCAGGAATATTCGTGCTCGCGGCCCCCACCAAAGTTTCCGAGGCTGAGGTTTCAAAAGACGCCATCGACAAGTTGATCGCAATTGCGCGGCGCGAATTCGATCAGGTGATCGTAGATGTGGGATCGAGGATCGATGAGGCGGCCAAGGTTCTCTTCAAAAGCGCCTCATCCATTTACCTGGTCACCCAGACAGGAATCTCCGAACTGCGCAATTCTAATCGTCTTATCTCGCAGTTCTTCGACGACGGAAATCCAAACCTGCAAATCGTGATCAACCGGTTTGATTCCCGCTTTCACGAAACGGCGAACGAAGAAGTCGTCGCCAAGGCGCTCGGCAGACCGGTGCGGTGGAAGATTCCCAATGATCAGGACGCTGCGCGCGCGCTGCAGTCGGGCGACACCGGCCTTGCAGAAACACGCATTTCGCGCATCAGCCTGGAGATGGCCAGCTCGATTACCGGACGCCCTCTTCCACCAGAAAGGAAGAAGGATTTTGGCCTTAGAGGTCCCGGTGGAAGCATTGCGCAAGTGAATTCCGGCAGTGTTGAACCGCCGAGCGCTCCGATTTTGTCTGTGGCCGATGCGCGCAGGACTCCGACCATTACATGGCCGGCGCCCGACCTGATTACTTACGGGGACAAGCTTACCTTCGCCCAGCTCAATGCCACGGCATCTGTTGAAGGAACTCTTGTCTACACACCCGGTCCAGGCTATGTGCTTCCGGCGGGAATGCACTCGCTATGGGTCACCTTCACGCCAGCGGACTCCGGCACCTACGCTCCGCTTCAGGCCGCAATTTCAATTGTTGTGGCCAAGGCAACGCCGGCGCTCACCTGGCGAACACCTGCCGAAATCACTTGCGGCAGCGCACTGGACGATGCTCAACTCAATGCCAAGGCGCCGGTGCCTGGAAAGCTCAGCTACTCTCCCGCGGCAGGCGAAGTACTCCCTCCTGGAACGCATACGCTCTCGGTAACCTTCACCCCCGCGGACAGCGCGAACTACGCCACAGCTCAGGCCACTGTGTTGCTCACTGTGGTCAAGGCAACGCCTGCCATCCAATGGCCGAAGCCCGATCCGATTCCATACGGCACCAGGCTTAGCGACACGCAATTGTGTGCCGAGGCGCCGGTTCCGGGAACATTCGAGTACCACCCTGGCTCAGGAGCGGTGCTTGCGGCTGGAGAGCACAGACTTTCCGTAGTTTTCACTCCGGCAGATACTTTAGGCTACTCTGCATCGCAGACTGCCGTATCGCTCACTGTGGCCAAGGCAACCCCTGCCATCACGTGGCCGACACCAGATCCGATTGCCTACGGCGCCGCCCTCAACGCCAACCAGCTCAAGGCCTCAGCAACCGCGCCGGGATCCTTTGCTTATACGCCTGCTGCGGGCGAGATACTCGAGCCAGGGGTGCATGAACTCTCAGTAAACTTCACTCCGACCGACACTTTGAATTATGCATCGGCGCACGCCGTCGTACCCCTGACTGTCAACGAGAAAGTATCACCCCTCATCACATGGCCGGTTCCCCCTGCCATTTCCTACGGCACCGAGCTGAACGCAACTCAGTTGAACGCAACAGCATCTGTTCCGGGAACATTTGTCTACACTCCTGCCGCGGGCCACGTACTCGCGCCGGGGAGGTATACCCTCTCCGCATCGTTCACTCCATTGGACGCTGAAAAATATGCGACAGCGCAAGCCACGGTCGTGCTTGAGGTGGAAGGATCGCCTGATATTGATTCGTTGCCAACGGCAACCACCGAGACGCCGTCCACGTGGACCTTCACCGCAATTGACTCTGACCATGCAGATTTGGCACCCGCGGAGGTAACGGACGATCACACTGCAACCAAGACAACCCTCCGCGAAACGCGCATTTACAAAGGTGCTGTCTACGAGAAGGGAGAGGACGGTCAATGGCATCTCCAGAAGAAGTAACTACGTTGCTGCCTGAAACGCTTCCCGAGGATTTCGGCGATTGGGATAACGAAGCATCTCCTGTGCCTATGCCTGCCAGCTCTGGCGAGTGGGAGTCGCCGGAAGCCGCTCAGTCCTTTGGCAAGTCTCCAAAACCGCTTGGCCAACCCCTTGACCGCGATGCATTCCTGGAATCCTTGCTGGACAGGCCGCGTGTTTCGGGTTCAGCCTTATCCGCACCGGTCTTTGTCAAGAAGCAAAAGACCTTCATCGATTGGGACAGCGACGAATCTCCGACGGTTACGCCAGTTAACCGCAGTGATTGGGAAGCATGGGAAGCCGGTCATTCCTCCGGTAAGTCTCCAAAGCCGCTTGGCCAATCCGCTGACCGGAATGCAGTCCTGGAATCCACGGTGGACAGACCGCGTGTTTCGGGTTCAGCCCCGCCCGCACCAGTCTCTCTTAAACCGCAAGAGTTGACGAGTGAGTTAGTGGATGTATCGCCCAGCAGTGCTTCGCACATACCAGACGCTAGCCACACGCCGAGCGAGATTCCCGTAGTTCCGAGTTTGCCAAACGCCGCTTCTGTGGATGGAATGAGTAACTCACCCGAACTCGCGGCAACATTGAGACGCGAAGCGAACGAGGCTCTCTTCCAGATGTTTCGATCGAAGAATATCGAGGTTAAGCAAGAGCAGAAGACGCCGAAGAAGAAGCATGTGACCGTTGTTTCCATTTGCGTCTGTTCGATTCTGCTTCCGATTATCTTCATGACCCCGCTCTTCCATCATGGAATGAAGTCCGCTGCTAAACATTCTGTTCAGCCGTCTCCGGGAGCATCCGCTACTCAGCTGAAGCCGGACACGCCAAAGCCGTCGGCTAGTGAACCGTTAACTCAGGACAAGCCGGTGGCGACTGCCGAAAAGCAACAGACAACGGATAGCCAGCCGACCAACGAAGACGCAGGAGTGAAGCCGTCACAGGAACAGACACAAATGATGAACGACCAACTCACGGCGCCGGCACAGATTCCGCAAGGCATTAAGAAGCAAGTCGCGGATAATGGGCCTCCCCCCGGCAGCTTTGGCACGGCCGGTGCGGATGGTTTGGGCGACAACGGCGCAATTGACGGAGTCTTCAATGGGCACGCGCGGCCCGCCACTAAAGTTGTGCCTTCGAAGCCGCTCGTCATTTCATCTGGCGTCGCGGCTGGAATGTTGATTCAGAAGGCGCCGGCCGCTTATCCGCCCGTCGCTAAATCAGCCCGTGTGTCTGGCACAGTGGAGTTGCACGCCACTATTTCCAAGAACGGGACGATTAAGGATTTGCACGTTGTGAGTGGACCGGCCATGTTGCGGCAGGCCGCCGTCGATGCCGTGCGGACATGGCGCTACAAACCGTACAAGCTCAACAACGAGCCGACAGAAGTTGAAACAACGATCGACGTAATTTTCACCCTTGGCGGGTGACGTAGGTAGAGACGCGCAATTTCAGGGCGGCCCATGTTTGTGGTCGGTCGCCGCTTCGATTGCGGTGGCGGAAAACCTGGGTCCAACTTGGCTCCGATTACTGCCGAAAACCGCGTATTTGGGTCCTGCTAGACGCACTACCATCCCAAAGCAGATAGACACCTTATCCGGACCTTTCTCAGAATGTGGACCTCACCCAATCGGACTCGCTCCTGGTAGTTCACAGATGAGGGAGGAAGCCAATATCTGTTTTGGACGGGGGGTTGGCAAGGCCAGGCTATAAATCAAGCTGGTCCGCGGTTCCTTGTTGTTTGATACAGTCTTCCATGTCGCCTTGAATCTTCTTTACCGCATGAGGAATCGCAGGCCAAACAGCCTCGAGGTTTTCAATCGCGCCCCTGGGACTTCCTGGCAGATTCAAAATCAGTGCGCGTCCGCGGATCCCTGCGATTGCGCGGGACAGCATTGCATGGGGCGTCGTCTTGACGCTATCGGCGCGCATCGCTTCGGCAATGCCCGGAATTTCCCGGTCAAGGACTCTTTGCGTGGCCTCCGGCGTAACGTCACGCGGCGAAACTCCGGTCCCGCCCGTTGTCAGCAGCAGATCGCAGATTCCCGAGTCGGCCCATTCAATCAACTGCGCCGAGATGCCGTCTGCTTCGTCGGGAAGTATCTTAACGCAGACGACTTCTACGGCTCGCTCTGAAAGCCAGGACGCGAGCTCAGGGCCGCTGAGATCGACCCGCTCACCCCGGGATCCTTTATCGCTCAGGGTTAAAATCGCCGCCTTGATCAAAACCATCCTACTTTCCGAATGCATTCATCAAGCCGTGACCGCTTCTACGGACTCTGCTACATCGTTAGTTTAACTTAATTCGTAATTCTACATTCTTGTCTTGTCAGTGCTATGGCCGTTTGCGCCAGAAAGCGGATACACGAAAGGGTAGACTCCAGTAGCCTTGAGTTCAGGTGCGGAGAGTCCTATGATCAGATTCATCCCTGCTGGTTGGGAATAGTCAAGGAGTGGACATGAGTTTTCTGGGCGGATATCAGGGCAAGATTCTTCGTGTCGACCTCACGAGCAAATCATTTCGCGAGGAGGAGCTCTCTCCCGAGCTGGCGCGCAAATTCGTGGGGGGAGCGGGCTTCGGCATCAAGCGCATGTTCGACGAAGTCGATCCTCTCGCCGATGCGCTTTCGCCGGAGAACAAGCTGGTTTTTGCCCCAGGCCCGCTTACGGGTACTGACGCTCCTTGTGCCAGCCGCATGTCGGTTACGGCGAAATCGCCGCTGACGGGAACGGTGGCGGTCTGCATGACCGGCGGCTATTTTCCTGCCGAGCTCAAATTCGCCGGCTACGACATTCTGATCATTGAAGGCAAAGCTGAGCAACCGGTTTACCTGATGATCGACAAGGGCAGGGTGTCTATCCGGCCCGCCAAGCAGTTGTGGGGCACTACCACCACCGATTGCGAGTTTCTGCTCAAGGAGCAGTTGGGCGATCAGAACTTCCGCATCGCCTGCATCGGTCCGGCCGGCGAGCGGCTGGTGCGGATGGCCTGCATCGTGAATGAGCGGCGCACGGCCGGACGCAAGGGCCTGGGCGCGGTGATGGGTGCCAAGAATCTCAAGGCAATAGCCGTGCGCGGTCATCTGAAAGTCCCGGTAGCAGATCCAGCAGTCTTTGCCGCCGCCAAGAAATTCTTTTTTGGAAAGATGAAGGAGAGTCCGGCGCTTTATCCTGAGTTCTCTCAGCATGGGACCCCCATGGTGGTGGACGTCGCCTGCGGCATGGGGATCTTTCCGGCGAAGAATTGGACAGCGACCGGAGAATTCGAACCTGTCGATACCCTGGGCACGGCTGCTAACGCGGCGCGAAAGATCGGCAAGGAACATTGTTATACCTGCCCGGTAGCCTGCAGCCAGCTCAAGCTTACTGACCCGGCCAGCCCTTATGCCGGCGCGATGAGCGTGCCGGAATACGAGACGCTGTATTCGCTTGGCGGGCAGGCCGGCGTCGCTAATCTCGACAGCGTAGTGGCGGCAGACCGGCTATGCGACGAGCTGGGCATCGACACCATTTCTGCCGGCGTGGCCATCGGTTTCGCCATGGAGCTTTACGAGCGGGGCGTTATAGGCAAGCAGGAAACCGGCGGCCTGGAGCTGCGCTTTGGCAATCATCAGGCCATGGTGGAGATGATCAAGAATATCGGCTTCCGGCGTGGACTTGGGGAGCTTCTCGGCGAAGGCGTCAAGCGCGCAGCGGAGCGCATCGGTCAGGGCGCTGAGCAGTACGCTATGCACGTGAAGGGGCTGGAACTGCCGGGCTACGACGTGCGCGGCGCCAAAGCCCATGGCTTGAACTTCGCCACCTCGTACAATGGGGCCGACCACAACAAAGGCTACGCCTATCAGGAAATCTTTGGCATTCCCGCGCCTCGCGCGGTGGACCGCTTTGCCGCGGAAGGCAAAGGCTGGCTGACCAAATGGAACCAGGACATCCGCTGCGTCACCTGCGACTGCGTCACCATGTGCGCCTTCCTGATGGACATGGCGGTTCCGGACGCGGCGCTGGAGAACGCTGCAGGCATGTTGCGCGGCGTCACCGGCATGGACTTCACTCCGGAAGAAGTATGGCGGGTGGGCGAGCGCATCCAGAACGTCGCTCGCGTCTTTAATATTCGGGCGGGATTTACCGCCGCTGACGACACCCTTCCCCGCCGTCTCATGACCGAACCCATTAAGGCTGGCAGTTCCAAAGGGCATATGGTGCCCCCCGAAGAACTCCAGCTCATGCTGGCTGAATACTACCAGGAGCGAGGCTGGACTCCCCAGGGCGTCCCCACCCCTGAGAAATTGCTGTCGCTGGACTTGGGTGAAGCTCTGCCTTACGTTTGAGAGGGTTAGAGTTTGCAGTTTACAGATCGCTGCCAGAAAGCCTCCGGGTTGTTTGCCTTTAAACTGCAGACTGTAACCTGCTAATTTCTTCATGTCTCGTATAGTGATCACAGCCGTTCACGATCTGGCGCGCTGCCTGGGCGCTCGCCGACAGGAAGTGGAGATCGACTGCCCGATAACGGTCGACGCGCTTATGCAATTCCTGGTCGACCGCCATGGCGATGAACTGAAGAAGAAATTCGCCCGGCGCGAAGACTCCCTGTGGAATGTCGTGGTCTTCGTCAATGGCCGCAATGTGTTCGCCGGTGACGGCCTTCAAACCCTCGTCCACGAGCACGACGAAGTCCTGTTTCTGAGCCCGATCAGCGGGGGATAAGAATTGGCGGGCGGCACCTGAAGAAGGTGGCGCTGCAACCGGGCGGCAAGAATCCGCTGATTGTGATGGAGGATGCGGACCTGGCGGCCGCTGCCTCGAATGCGGTCTGGGGTGCTTATCTGCACAAGGGGCAGATCTGTATGGCGACGAGAAAGATCCTGGCGCACGCCTCGATTGCCGCGAAGCTGACGGAATTGCTGGTGGAGAAGGCCAATTATCTGCCGGTGGGCAATCCGGCGACGGAGCGGGTTGCGCTGGGGCCGGTGCTTAATCAGGTGCGCGACCGGGAGCGCAGATGGCGCCGATCGTTCTTCGCGGTGCGCTGGCGGTCTTGTGCAGGCCCGCGTCCTGATGAGTTTTGCCATGGGCGCCCCTCCCAAGGTAAACCGCCCGGGAGGGGGAGCCAAATGACTGGGCGGCTACATGACCTGCAGAGATTTCAAATAATCGCTCAAGTTGCTGATCCTGAGCGCCTTTATGTCATCCCCAGTACTAGTTGAGTCCATCGTGGCGAGCATAGGTCCCCAGATGGGCATCTCAGCCGTGCCATGTGCTGGATTTGCCATGCCGAATTGCAGAACATCGACGATGCGTTTGGAAGGGAACTTACCGCCACTGTTCTTGCTGAGCACGGTCAAATCGGGTGTGTGCTGCTTCAGGGACCCGGCCACCGGGCCGTCTCCCTTGCCGCTCACACCATGGCATGGAGCGCAATAACTCACGTACATTTGCTTACCGCTCGTAGCCGGTGCGTTGTTGACCTTAACGACGACCTTGTCTGTCGATTGGGATTGAGCTTCATAACCAATGCCGACGATGATCGCCACGGCCAAAATCACAAATAAGAGCTTTTTCATGATATTTTTCTCCGCTTTAGACCTCTGATGCATTGAAATCATGCGCCTTTCGTCGCTTTGTGGGATGTGATGCAAGGCTTTGTGGGACGTGATGCAAGACACCATAAATCGGGTTAGATGGGCGATTGGGGCCTTTGCGGCTGACCTTGCCCGCGTAAAACGTATCCCTTAGCGAGCTGCTGTAATAAGCGAAGGGAGACGCAGGTGAGGAACGGGAAACGGGGCAGGTACACGCTGGAGTTCAAGCAGGAGGCGGTGCGGCTTGTT
>Ga0326727_10018780_pt1 | contig 14047 bp, 11 predicted proteins | sample MB2enrmetagenome_FD_207643 | JGI IMG/M metagenome (GOLD analysis project Ga0326727, IMG submission 207643) | Lab enriched peat soil microbial communities from McLean, Ithaca, NY, United States - MB29MY | ecosystem: Environmental > Terrestrial > Soil > Wetlands > Peat | place: USA: New York...
GCTTCCCCGCCCATCAGCGGCGGGGAAGCCCGGCCGCTAAACGAACCCCTAATACTGCGGCAGTGTCATCCGATCGTTGCGGCAGCCCAGGCAGGCGTAGGTCGTCGGGTCAATGGCAAAATTGACGAGCTGCACCGAGCCGTCGCAGTACACGAAGTTCACCCCCGCGACGTGCGCGCTGCCGAAATTGTCCGGGGTGTCCGCGCCGTCGCCGGTGACCCCGGGCGTGTCCCGCATCGGCAGCCAGACGCACGACGTGGCCCAGCCCGACGAATTGGGCGCCTGGCTGGAGACCCAACGTAGCGTGTCGTGGTCGTGGCCGAGCATCATGCTGTTGTCGTCGCCGCGATCCTGCCCGGTGTAGTAGTACTGGGGCATCAAATACTTCTCGCCGGCCAAAAAGGTGTAGCTCATTCCGTCGGGGATCTTGGCGGCCGTCACTTGGCTGATCTGGTAGACGATGCCGTCGGCCGTGGTCTGATCGACCCCGAACGAGCAGTTCGGATAGGTGTTGTAGCAACCGGTGTCGCCCGGCCCCATTTCGTTGACGTTGCTGTTCCGGGTGGCGCCCGCGTTGGCGGCGTAATCGGTCTTGTTGAGCGGTGCACCGGTGGTGGCCGCATTGATGGTCCCCTGGTGGATGGCGTCGGGGTAGGCCATCACCTTGCGCCGCGTGGGACAGATGAACCCGGCCACAGGGATGCTCTTGAAGGCGGCCGCCGCGTTGTACTTCGCGCTGCCTGGGGTCGGCACGCCCAGGCCTTGGCCCATGTCGTGCAGCGTGTCCTCGCCCATGAAAGGGAGGACTTGATAGATCCAGCCGCCGGGCTGGCGGGCACCGCTGCCGCGATCGGGGTCGCCCGTCCACGTCATGCCCCAGCCGCCGGACGGGAAGCACCCGTACTTCTCCAGGTGGCCGGTACAGGCCACGCCGATCTGCTTGAGATTGTTCTTGCAGACGGTCAAGCGGCCGGCCTCCCGCACCGACTGGACCGCAGGCATGAGCAGGCCGATGAGAATGCCGATGATGGTGATGACCACCAACAACTCGACGAGGGTAAAACCCGGGCGCCGGCTCTGCATGGCCGCTCCTCCTTCAACCAGACGACCATTGCCCTTCCACGGCCCGCCAGTATAGCCGAATCCGCCGCTGAATGCCAGGGCCGGGTGGCCCGGCCAGCCGCTGGCGGCTTCGCACCGCCCTCCGCGATTGCTGCTATCAGGCGGGCGTTATATAATTTCTTTCCAGACGCCTTCTTCGGTAGAGTGATCTTTTCACTGGACTGGCGGGGAGTTCTTATGGGCTGGATCCGCCGTTTTGCGGCTGTAGGCGTGGCAACGGTGGCATCGCTGCCGGGAGCCGTGCGGCTTTGGGCGGGCGACCCGCGACCATCTTCGACGGTGCCCGGTGCCGGATCGCGGCCGTCGGCCATCCCCATGCCCACCCTGGGGGGCAAACAGTTCTGGGCCGACGAGCTGTTCTTCCACCAGTGGCGGATCCAGCGGAACGTCTACACCGAGCATTGCCGGCTGCTGGACGCAGACGACTATCGCCACGCATCGGGCAGTTACGAACACTGTCTGGCGGTGCTGGAGGAGATCAAAGTCCGCCGCAAGCTGCCGCCGATGCGCGGCCGTGCCGTGATCGTGCTGCACGGGCTGGCCCACAGCCGCGAAGGCATGGCCGGCCTGGCCCAGTACCTCAAGGAGCAGGGCGGATACCAGGAGGTGTTCAACGTGGGCTACCCCAGTACTCGCCTGGACATCGGCGAGCACGCGCAGGCCCTCAAGCACATCCTGGAGCACCTGGACGGCATCGAGCAGGTCGACTTCGTGGCCCACAGCATGGGCAACATCGTGATCCGCCACTACCTGGGCGACCAGGCGGGGCGGAAGCCCGATGGGCGGCTGCGGCGCTTCGTCATGCTCGGTCCGCCCAACCACGAGGCCTATCTGGCGTCGCTGGTCGCCGACAACACGCTCTTTCAGCTCATCACGGGCCAGCCGGGGCAACAATTGGGCCGCCAGTGGGACCGCCTGCAGGAGCGCTTGGCCACGCCCTCGTTCGAGTTCGGGATCATCGCCGGCGGCCGGGGCGGCCCGCGGGGCTACAACCCGCTGGTGCCCGGCGACAACGACGGCGTGGTCAGCGTCGCCAGCACCCGCCTGGCCGGGGCCGCCGACTTCGCCGTCCTGCCCGCCCTGCACACCTTCATGATGAACGACGCCAAGGTCCAAGAATACACGCTGCGCTTCCTGCAACACGGCTACTTCGTGTCGCCGGAGCAAAAACAACCGATCGCGAAGTAAGCCGCGGAGCCTCCCCGTGCACACCGTGAACCTCTGGGTCGGCTGGTTGGCGATCCTCGTGGGACTCCTGGCTGGCGCCGGCATCGGCCTGTTCTTTCATGACGAAACGTGGCTCGGCGGCTACGCCTCCTGGCGACGGCGGATGCTGCGGCTGGCGCACGTGGCGCTGGTCGGCACGGGTTTGCTGAACATCGCCTTTGGGCTCTTGCCCGCGCGAGGAGGTTCGTCCCCCTTTGGGCCGCGCTGCGCGTCGGTGCTTTTCGCCGCTGGGGCCGTCGCCATGCCGCTGGCCTGCCTGCTTTCCGCATGGCGGAAGGAGATGCGGCACCTGTTCTTCATTCCCGTTTCCATCTTGGTTGTGGCCGCCTTGTTGACCTGTCTCTTGTGGCCGCCTTTTTGAAGGAACCCCGTGATTCCGGGAAAGCAAGGGCTCTCGCCATGAACATCGGCCTGATCGCCATGAGCGGCGTTCGCGCGTGCGATGCCGAGTTGCTCCGCCTGGGCTTGACCCTGCCGGGCTTCGTCGAGCGGAGCAAAACGATCGCTTCGCTGCCCAGCCTGGGGCTGTTGACGCTGGCCGGACTGACGCCCGCGGAACACGAGTGCCACTACCTGGAAGTCGAAGACATCCGCAAGCTGAACGTGCTGCCGAACGGCTTTGACCTGGTGGCCATCTCCAGCTTCAGCGCCCAGATGGGCGAAGGCTACGAGCTGGCCGACCGCTACCGGGCCGCGGGCGTGCCGGTGGTGCTGGGAGGGCTGCACGCTACGGCCCTGCCGGAGGAAGCCGCCCGGCACGCCGACGCGGTGGTCGTGGGCGAAGGCGAGGCGGTGTGGCCGGAAGTGCTCCGCGACGCCGAGGCCCGCCGGCTGCGGCCGCTCTACCGCGCCGACGGCCAGTTCGACCTGGCCGGGGCCCCCATGCCGGCCTTCCACCTGCTGGACTTCTCCAAGTACAATCGCCTGACCGTGCAGGCCAGCCGGGGATGCCCGTTCTGCTGCGAGTTCTGCGCCAGCTCGCGGCTCTTGACCAGCCGCTACAAGCAGAAGCCGGCCGAGCGGGTGCTGGCCGAAATCGACCGCATCTGCGAGCTGTGGCAGCATCCCTTCCTCGAGTTCGCCGACGACAACGCCTTCGTCAACAAGCGTTATTGGAAGGGGCTGCTGGCCTCGCTGGCTTCCCGCCGCGTACACTGGTTCGCCGAAACGGACCTCTCCGTCCACGAAGACGAGGAGCTTCTGACGCTCGCCCGGCAGAGCGGCTGCGCGGAACTCCTGATCGGCCTGGAGAGCCCCAGCGAGGCGGCGCTGGCCGGCCTGGAGTTGGTGGCCGACTGGAAACGGAAACAATGGCCGCACTACCGGGAGGCGGTCCGTAGGATCCAGGCGCACGGCATCCGCGTCAACGGCTGCTTCCTGATCGGCCTGGACGAGCACACCCCCGAAATCTTCGACCAGGTCCTGGATTTTGCGGTCCAGACGGAGCTGTTCGACGTGCAGATCACTATTCCGACGCCGTTTCCGGGCACACCCTTCTACGAGCGGCTGCGGCGCGAGGGCCGGCTGCTCAACGATGGGCAGTGGCACCGCGCCACGCTCTTCGACATCAACTACCGCCCGAAACAGATGAGCGTCGAGGAATTGCAAGCCGGATTCCACCGCCTGGCGGTGAAGCTTTACGGCGACGAGCTGAGCCAATGGCGGCGCGAGAACTTCCGTCGCAAGTACCTCCGCCCCGCGGTGCATGAGAACTAAAGGGCCTTGCGTGATTCTGGGAGAATAAGGTCGTGTGCCACTGCTTGCCCGCTGCCGGCTGAAGCGTGCTTCGTTCCGGGAAACCTCGTTCCGGCAGCGGGCAAGCAGTGCCACACCACGGCGTGTGGGTCCCGGAATACCGAACACACCGGAGGCCATGCCATGAAAGCGAGCATGTGGATTTCCCTGCTGTTGCTTCTGACGGCCCTGTACGACGGCCTGCTGGGGCTGCTGTTCCTGGTCGCTCCAAGCTATCCGTTCCAACGATTCGAGGTGACGCCGCCGAACCACTGGGGCTACGTGCAATTCCCCGCGGCGCTGCTGTTGATCTTCGCCTTGATGTTCCTGCAGGCCGCCTGCGATCCGGCCCGCTACCGGCACCTGATCGGCTACGGGGTATTGCTGAAAATCGCGTACTGTGGGGTGAGCGGCTGGCATTGGCTTTCGGCCGGCATCCCCGGCATGTGGAAGCCCATGACCCTGATCGACGCGGTGATGGGCCTGCTTTTGCTGTGCGCCTACGCCTGCGCGAAGGGGCCGCCGGAGGCCGGCGATGTGGCGCGGCCGGGGGAGTAAGGGCCCCGTCACGCCCATTCTTCGAGCTTGCCAAACAACCACGGGAGGTTGCACGACGCCCGAATCATGTGTTGCAAGATAGAAGTTTGCTTCTATTCTGCAAGCCCACTCACTCCACCGTGACGCTCTTGGCCAGGTTCCGCGGCTTGTCCACGTCGCAGCCGCGGGCCAGGGCGATGTGATAGGCCAAAAGCTGCAGCGGAACGACCGCCACGATGGGCTGCAAGAACTCCTCGACCGCCGGGACCTCGATCACGTCGTCGGCCAGCCGGCCGACCTCCGTGTCGCCGCGGCCGACCACGGCGATGACCGGTCCGCCGCGGGCCTTGATCTCCTCGACGTTGGACATCACCTTGTCGTAGACGGGCCCCTGCGGCATGAGGAACACGCTGGGCGTCGAGCGGTCGACCAGGGCAATGGGGCCGTGCTTCATCTCGGCGGCCGGGTAGCCCTCGGCGTGGATGTAGCTGATCTCCTTGAGCTTCAGCGCGCCCTCCAGGGCGGTGGGAAAGTTGATTTGCCGGCCCAGGTAGAGGAAGTTGTTCGAGCCGGCGTACTTCTCGGCGATCCGCTGCACCGCGTCGTGGCACTCCAGGGCCTGGCGGACCTTTTCGGGCAGCTCCAAGAGCTCGTCGATGATCTTCTTGCCGACCGAGAAGCCCAGGTGCCGCAGCCGGCCGAAGTACAAGGCCAGCATGGCCAGCACCGTACACTGCGAGGTGAAGGCCTTGGTCGAGGCCACGCCGATCTCCGGTCCGGCGCGGAGGTAAACGCCGCCGTCGGACTCCTGCGCGATGGTGCTGCCCACCACGTTGCAGATGCCCAGCGTGGGGTGGCCCTTGCGCTTCATCTCGCAGAGCGCGGCCAGCGTGTCGGCGGTCTCGCCGCTCTGGGTGATGGCGAACACCAGCGTCTGGTCGTCCAGCGGCGGGTTGCGGTAACGGAGTTCGCTGGCGTACTCGACTTCGACGGGCAGCCGGGCGAGCGCTTCGAGCTGGTACTCGCCCACCAGGGCCGCGTGCCAACTGGTGCCGCAGGCGGTCATCAGGATCCGCCGCGTCGAGCGGAGTTGCTGGGGCGTGAGATTCAGGCCGCCGAATTTCGCCGTGGCGGCGTCGTGGTCGATCCGCCCCCGCATGGCGTTCTCGATCGACTCGGGCTGCTCGAAGATTTCCTTGAGCATGTAGTGGCGGTAGGGGCCCAGGTCGACGTCGCCGGCCTTCAGGTCCAGCACGTGGACGCGGTGGTCGATGCGCCCCTGGTCGCGGTGGATGACCCGCAGCGAATCGGCCGTGAGCACGGCCAGCTCGTGGTCGGCCAGGTACACGATCTTGTCCGTATAGCCGGCCAGCGGGGAGGCGTCGCTGGCGACGAAGTGCTCGCCGGAGCCGACCCCGACGACGATCGGGCTGCCGCACCGCGCCGCCAGGATCACGTCGGGCCACTGGCGGAAGAGGATCGCCAGGCCGTAGGTGCCCTGCAATTGGGCCAGCGCCGCCTGGACCGCCGCCACCAGCGGCTGATATCCGGCCGCCGCCATTTCCTCCCGCGGCGGCTGATCTTTCAGACAACTGGCGATCAAGTGGGCGATCACCTCCGTGTCGGTGGCCGAGGCAAACCGGAATCCCTCGGCTTCCAGGCGGCGTTTCAGCGGCCGGAAGTTCTCGATGACCCCATTGTGGGCCACGGCGAGGAGTCCGTCACCTCCCAAATGGGGGTGTGCGTTCAGATCACTCGGCGCGCCGTGGGTGGCCCAGCGGGTGTGGCCGATGCCCGTGCTCCCCTGGAGCGAATTCGCGCCCAAGCGGGCCGCGAGCTGGTCGATCCGGCCGCTCGTCTTGCAGACCGCGATCTCTTCCCCCGGCCGCACAACCGCTACGCCCGCGCTGTCGTAGCCGCGGTACTCCAAGCGGCGCAATCCGCTCAGGAGATAGTCGATGGCAGCGTGAGAACCGACATACCCTACAATGCCACACATACTGCGTTACCTTCCCCGAAGTGTAGCATATCCGCCGGCAGCCGGCACGGGGTATAATTGGGGGAACCAGAGAATCAGGCCATGCCCATTCTTCGTCAGGAGCCCAGTCTTTTTCCGGAGACTCTGCTCAGCGATGCCCCTTGCGGTGGCACGGAGCGCCGCTGGTTGGTGGCCTATACCAAGCCCCGGCAGGAAAAGGCCCTGTCCCGCGAGCTCTTTCGGCATCAGATCCCCTTCTACCTGCCCTTGGTCAGGAAGACTCTCTATCGGCCACGTCGCAGGCTTTGCTCGCACACGCCGGTCTTCGCCGGCTACGTGTTCTTATTCGCGTCGGAGGCGGAACGGGTGCGAACCTTGACGACCAACCGGGTGGTGCGTTTGTTACAGGTCAGCGATGCTCACCGCCTGGTGAGCGACCTTCGCCAGCTCCGCCAATTGATCTCATCCAACGCCCCATTGACGGTCGAAAGCCGTCTGGCGCCTGGCGACCGGGTCCGCGTACGGAATGGGCCGTTTGCTGGGATCGAGGGCACGGTGCTTCATCGCCGCGGTGTGACCCGGCTGCTGGTGAGCGTAGACTTCCTCCAGCGAGGGGCATCTGTAGAAATCGACGACTTTCTCCTTGAGCCCATCGGCTAACGGCCGGCTGCCTGTTGTCTTTTGGCAGCGGCGGCAAGCGGGAAAGCAACGCGAGCGGAGGGTGGACGGCGGTACTGCCGGGGAAATACAAGCGCAAGTGGTTTCCTGCAAGGCGGATACGTCGGCGGGCCGGTCGGCGCGCCGAGACTGGCATGTCCTTTGCAATTCGCATCGCCCATGCATGTGCCTCGCCCGAGCCCTGATGTTATGCCCGGTGGTTGACAATTCCCCCTCTCAGCGCGACACTGAAGATTGCCCGATCGCGACATTTTCCGTCCGCCTATCCTTATGAAGATTCTAACGATCCCTCCTGCTTCCCAGTGGCGTCGATGGGTGCCTGGCCGTCCGGTCCTGGCGGCCTGGGGCTTGTTGTTGGGGGCGCTGTTGTGGACATATTGGCCGGCGCTGGACAGGCTGGTGCGGGCCTGGTGCAACCAGGAAACGTATAGTCACGGGTTCTTCGTGCCGGTGTTCGCCGGTTTCTTGCTATGGTTGCGGCAAGGGATGGTGAACCCCTGGCCGCGGCGGTGGAGTTGGTGGGGGATCGCACTGTTGGGCGTGTGGGCGACGATGCGTTGGGCGATCTTCCATTTCAACTACGAGCGCGACGCCGACACGCTGTTTTTCTTGTTGGCCGGCATGGCCTTGTTCCTGGGCGGGTGGCGGGCCCTGCACTGGGCATGGCCCTCGATCCTGTTCCTGGAGTTCATGGTGCCGCTGCCCAATTTCGTGTCCGTCTCGATGGCCCAGCCGCTGCAGCGCGTTGCCACGCAGTGCACGGTCTACATCTTGCAGACGGCCGGGATTCCGGCGATCGCACAAGGCAATGTCATTCTCTTGTCGGACCGCAGCAGCAAGCTCGAGGTCGAGCGTGCCTGCGCCGGTCTGAGCATGTTGACGCTGTTCGTCGCCATTTGTGTGGGCGCGATTTTCCTGATCGATGCGCGGTGGTGGGAAAAGTTCGTGATCGTCGTCAGCGCGTTCCCGATCGCCATCTTGTCGAACGTGGCGCGGATCACGCTGCACGGTATGTTTGCCGAATGGGTCAGCCCCCAGGCGGGGGAGTTGGTGCACCATTATTTCGGTTGGATCATGATGCCGCTGGCCATGGTCCTGCTGTGGGGAGAGATGGCCCTGATATCCCGCTTGGTCGTGCCAGTACCCGTTCAGGGGCCCTTGGCGCTGGGCGAGGGCGAGGCGCCGCTGCCCGGGGCGCGGCACGCGGCTGTCGGGAGCCTGCCCGGCCCGCGGAGGTAGCCAGCCGAACCGTAGGGCCTGCCGGAGACGCGGCGGGCCGCCGGCCGTCAGGGCGCAGAGGTGTCGTTGAGGAGCGCTTTCAACCGGGTTATTGTCCACTCCGTTTGTCTTTACTCGCGGAAGGCCGAACATGTCCACCAGTGAGAATTCCCCTTTGTCGCATGAAGCGGCCGCGGATCAACTGACGTCCGTGCGTCCTCTGCAGGCGGTTGCGCCGCTGCCGGCCGCGGGATGGCTGGCCGGCGGCGGCGCGGTTCCGGCGGCGGCGGGGCCGCAACTGGCTGCGCTGCTGGCGGCCCTGCGTCGCCGTTGGCTCTCCGTCGCGGCCGTGGGGCTGCTCAGCGCCGCGGTGCTCGGGCCCTTGACTTGGTTCGCCATCGGGCCGCAGTACACCGCGAACGCCCAGCTCCTGCTGGATCCCACGCGCACCCAGGGGGTCTTCAGGCTCGCGGAGGATCAGAACGCGGCGAACGGCCCGCAACAATTCGAGATCTTCAAGGAAACGCAGCAGGACCTGCTGCTCAGCCCGTTCGTGCTGGCGGCGGCCTTGCGGGACGACTCGGTCAAGGGCTTGCCCATCGTCCGCAAGCAGGACGAGAAGCATAACGCGGTGACGTGGCTGGGCGGGGCTCTGCGGGTCGGCTCGCAGCGCCGCAACACGGCGGTGCTGCAGGTGAGCCTGAAGCGGCCGACGCCGGAAGAGGCGGCCGCGCTGGTCAACGCCGTGGTTCGCGCCTATTGGACCGAGGTGGTCGAGAAGGAGCAAGTCGACCGCCAGCAGCGGCTGAACCAGCTCCAGAATTTGTACTCCGAAAAGGAGACCGAGGCCCGCGACCGCCGCGAAAAGATCAAGAACGCGGCCGAGCGGCTGGGCACGTCGGAGACCGAGGTCGCCTCCCTGCGGCAGCAGATGGCCGTGCAGCAGTACAGCGACTATCGCCGCGAGTCGGACCGCATCCGCTTCGAGCTGGGCAAGACGCGCGGGCAACTCGCGGCCCAGCGGGACTTGCAGCAACAAGTCAAGACGGTGGAGATCGCCGAAGCCGAGGTGCTGGTGCTGGCCGCCCCCGACCCGCTCTACAAGAGTCTCGTCGAGCGGCAGATGTACATGTCGATGCTCTACAGCCAGGTCGAGCGGACGGCCATCATCGGCCGCGTGAAATCGGCCGACAAGTTCAAGGACGACGTGGGGATCGTCACTGAGCAGCTCAAGCAGTTGTCCGAGAACTACCGCGAGAAGATCCGGCAGATGCGCGCGCTGGCCATCCAGAACGAGATCCGCAAGCTGGAGACCGAAGTCGCCGTGCTCACGGAGCAGGCGGAGCAATTCCAGAAGGACGTGGAACACGAGCGGAAGGAAGCGGAGCAACTGGGCCGAAGCTCCACCGAAATCGAAATGCAGCGCGCGGAGCTGAAACACCTCGACCAGATCTTCGCCCAGATTGCGGACGAGCGCGACCGGCTGCAAGTGGAACAGCGCTGGTCGACCGGCCGCGTGCGGATAGTCGGCAACCCGAAGGCGCCGGCGGATCTGCCGGAGAACCAGTCCAACTGGATGCTCCGCATGGTCCTCACGCTGGCCGGCATGTTGGCGGGGTTGTGCCTGCCGGGAGTCGCCATCGTGCTCTGGGACGTGCGGCTGGAGCGGGTCAACGACTCGCAGGAGGTGGGCAGCAAGCTGGGGTTGCCGGTGCTCGGCACGGTGCCGCGGATTCCCGCGGGCGTGCTCCGCCGGCTCGGCTCGCCCTCGCGGCGCAACCAGGCCTGGAGGATGCGGCTGACCGAGGCGGTCGACGGGCTGGCCGCACGCTTGCTGCGCAAGGCGGAAACCGAGGATTTCCGGGTGATCCTCGTAACCAGCGCCTCGGCGGGCGAGGGCAAAACGACCCTGGCGACGCAGTTGGCCATGAGCCTCGCCCGCCATCAGCGGCGCACGGTGCTGGTGGATTTCGACTTGCGGCGGCCGGCCCTGGACGGGATCTTCGGCCTGTCGGTGGAGCCGGGCGTTTGCGAGATTCTGCGGAGCCGGGGGGCCGTGCCGCCCGTAGCCCGCCCCACGGCCGTCGACCACCTGTCGGTCGTGACCGCCGGCCGCTGGGATCGCCAGACCCTGGCCGCGCTGGCCAACGGCGCCGCCAGAACGCTCTTGGACGAGCTGCGCGCCGAGTACGACTTCGTGGTCATCGACAGCAGCCCCATCCTGCCGGTGGCCGATACCCGGCTGGTCAGCCAGCACGTGGATACCGTCGTGCTGTCGGTCTTCCTCGACGTGAGCCGGGGCCCCAAGGTCCTGGCCGCCTACGAGATCCTGGAGGCCTTCGGCGTCCAGAGCGTCGAGGCGGTAGTGACCGGCGGCGACGAGTTGTTCTATGGCAAAGACACGGGGTATGCCTCGGCAGGACCGGCCGGGCGGGAATCCCCCGATACCACCCCCGAGCCGGACGACAGCGAGCCCTCCGCGGCCGCGGAATGAACCCTAGGCGCAATTCATGAACAGCATCCTAACACGACTGACAATCCTGATCGCCCTGGTAGTGAGCGTGCATTGCGGCTTCATCCTGGTCCGTGCCGGGACCCGGCCCGCGCAAGTCGCCCTGCCCACGCGGAGCATCCACGAACTCCCGCGGACCCTGGGGACTTGGCACGGCGAGGACGCCGAGTTGGACTCCAAGATCTTCGTGGGAACGGCGGCCCGGGACGTCGTGGACCGCACCTACGCGGATCGCTCGGGGCACAACACGAGTGTCTTCGTCGCCCTCTATGACGATCCAGCGGCGGGGGTCTATCACACCCCTGCGAATTGCTACCGGGCCAACGGTTGGACGAACCTCAGCGACGTTCTGATGCCGCTGGAGAGCGCCGGCCGCCCCACCGTCTCTGTAAGCTTGTCCACCTGGGAATCCGGCAGCCAGCGCGTGCAGGTGGTCTGCTGGTATGAGATGGGCGAGCACGTGCTCTTCGATCGCTTGGATTGGGGAACGATCCAGTTCAAGCTCCGCGGCCAGACCACCTGGCCGCCCATGTACAAGGTGCTCCTCCAGGCACAGGTCACGGATTCTTTGACCAGCGCCCGCCTGCTGGAGCTGGCGGGGAGCCTCCGCGCGTGGCTGGGAGAACTGACCGTGACCGCCGAACCGGCGGGCCGCGCCCCCTGAGGTACCCCCTGGGACCGTCCGCATGACACACACGCCCGAGAGCAATAATCCGGCATCCGCGCGGCGCCGGCCGGCCGGCGAAGCCTTCCGGGCGGCGTGGGACGCGCAGCGCGCAACGCGGCCGGACGATCTCGGCCAACGCGTGCGGCATACCGTCCGGCGACGCGCGCCGCACTTCGTCAAAGCGCACGTCTGGCTGGTCGCCGTGGCCCACCTGGCCGTCTTCGCGCTGGTCTATTACTTGGCCTTCGCCATCCGCTACGAGGCGTGGTGGTTCACGAACTCCAAGATCAACCACCAACTGTTCTGGACGACTCTGCCGTGGGTGCTGGGGATCAAGTTCGTCCTGTTCCTGCTGCTGGGGCACTTCGAAGGCTGGTGGGCCTACGTGACCTTCGCCGACCTGATCGCGCTGGTGCGAACCTGCGTGCTGGCAGCCTTCACCATCGTGGCCGTCGAGTACTTCCTCGGCGAGCGGTGGTACACGCCGCGCTACATTCTCATCATGGATTGCATGGGCGGGATCGCCGTCCTCGGCACCTTGCGCGGAAGCTGGCGGATCTACCACGAGCAGTTCTGGCCCATGTTTCATACGGGTGCGCACCGCCGGGCACTGCTGGTGGGAACCGACCTCTCCACCGGACTGCTGGCGCACCAGATCCAGTCGGCCGGCGAGCTGCCCTACCGCATCCGCGGGCTGGTGGCCACCGAGGAGGCCGTGGTCGGGTCGCGGTTGGGACAAATCCCCATCCTTGGCAAGCTGGAAGATATCCGCGACATCGCCGAGGGCTGCCAGGCGACCGACATTCTGGTCACCGCCGGCACGCTGCCCGGCTCGCAGTTGCGGCAACTCATGATTGCGTGCCAGCAGGCATGTTTGGAGTTGAAGATCATCCGCAGGTTGGAGGACCGCCTGGGCGGCGACGATCGCATCCCCATCCGCGACATCGAGATCAGCGACCTCCTGCGCCGCGCCCCCGTGCAACTGGACATGGAGGTCATCGGCCAACTGGTGCAAGAGCGCGTGGTCATGGTGACCGGGGCCGGAGGGAGCATCGGCGGGGAGATATGCCGCCAACTCCTGGCCTTCAAACCCCGGCGGCTGGTGCTGCTCGGCCGGGGCGAAAACCGCATTTTCAAGATCGAGCGCGAGTTGCGGGCGTTGCGCAGCATGACCTCGCTGTGTCCCGCCATCGCCGACGTGGCCGACCCGGCTCGCATGCGGCAGCTCTTCGACAGCTTCCGCCCCGACGTGGTCTTCCATGCCGCCGCCCACAAACACGTGCCCCTGATGGAGTTGAACGTGGGCGAGGCGCTCAAGAATAACGTGTTCGGGACGAAGTGCCTGGCGGACCTGGCCCACGAATTCAAGGTCCGCAACTTCGTGTTCATCTCCACGGACAAGGCCGTCCACCCCACCAGCATCATGGGGGTCTCGAAGCACCTGGCCGAGCGCTACGTGCATGCCATGTCGCAGGTCTCGGCCACGAAATTCACCGTGGTGCGCTTCGGCAACGTGTTGGGATCGGACGGAAGCGTCGTGCCGCTCTTCCAGGAGCAGATCCGCCAGGGCGGCCCGATCACCGTCACCGATCCGCGCATGACACGGTTCTTCATGACCATCCCCGAGGCCTCGCAACTCGTGCTCCAGGCGGCCGCCATGGGCCGCGGCGGCGAGATCTTCGTGCTGGAAATGGGCGAGCCGATCAAGATCGTCGATCTCGCCCGCGACCTCATCCGCCTGTCCGGCCTGCCCGAAGACTCGATCGAAATTTCCTTCGTCGGCCCCCGCCCCGGCGAGAAGCTCTACGAGGAGTTGTATTTCCACGACGAGCAGACCCTGGCCACCAGCCATCCCAAGCTGCGGGCCGCCTGCCATCGCGCCTACGACCTGGCCGAAGTCTGCGAAACGCTGTCCGCGCTGCGGGAATTGATCCACGCGCCGGAAGGGGTGATTCGCAAGAAGCTGCACAATCTCGTGCGGGAGTACAGCGAGGAGGCGGAAAACGGCCAGGGAAGCGCCGCTGCCGGGCCGACCGGCCCCACTCCCCAACCCGCGGCGGCGAAAGCGTCGGAAGCATGAAGCGGGGTAGTGCGCAGGCCCCGCCTGGCCGGCACATCCTCGCTGATCTGCGCAGTTGCCCCATGCGGCCCGCCCTCTCCGGACCTTCGGGAGGGAATGCGCCCCTGCCGTAGCGGGGCCGGTGGACATTGCGCCGCGGACGCACTAAATTAGAGTGTGGCTTATAGTTGTGTTGGCTGAATGTATGGGGACAAGTGCCACCCACGGGAACGGAGTGCGCGCCGAAGCCACTTCTTAGGCCCCACTCGTGATTTGATCTGCCGCTGGAACTCCCCATGAGAATCGGCATACTTG
>Ga0326727_10018781_pt1 | contig 14047 bp, 13 predicted proteins | sample MB2enrmetagenome_FD_207643 | JGI IMG/M metagenome (GOLD analysis project Ga0326727, IMG submission 207643) | Lab enriched peat soil microbial communities from McLean, Ithaca, NY, United States - MB29MY | ecosystem: Environmental > Terrestrial > Soil > Wetlands > Peat | place: USA: New York...
GGAGAATATCAAGCGCGAACCCAACATCATCGAGCTCAAAGGGTGGCAATCAATCCATGGTACGGTCACGTCCCCTAGCATCACCGCATGGGGTGCCAAAGATATTCCCGCAATCCAATCTGGCAATAGGATCCTGCTTCTATCACCAAACCTGAGGCGTTGGGAGGTGATACCCATCATCATGCTTTCGACCGGGAGATATTTCTCATCGGCGGCGATTCGAACAACCTCCTCGACTTCGATACGGATATCGAGATGACGCTGGATGGCGTCGTGAAAAGGTTAATGACCCCTGCTAATTATTGATACCCAAGGGCATGACTCACTTTTCCATTGGTCGTACCACGCGCCGGCAAACCGCTGGCACTTATTGATGCCAGGCCTTGCCAAGGGGGCGTACGGCCGATTTTTATTACTCTGTATGCTGTTCCCAGCAACATAGATCCGCTACAAGCAGAGATGCGCAAGACTCCGTAGGGGCGGGTGACCAGTCGCCTCTGCTTTCTGCTTTATCTTCCCTATCTGGGGCCCTACATTCCCGTTTTTGCTGCATTACCAAGAGACTTTCAGTATCATTGCGCTCCGGACGTGATGGCCAAGACATTTGAAGCTTTTAAATATCGTGATTATCGATTGCTCTGGGTTGGGAATCTCTGCACGACCATCGCTGTATGGATTCAGACAACCACAATGAGCTGGGTCGCCTATGCCTTGACCGGGAAAGGCCGTACCATCGGCGTGGTTAATGCGATGCGCATGGCTCCGACTCTGGTGATGACCCCTATAGCCGGGGTTGCCGTCGACCGCTTCAGCAGGAATAAAATCATTGCGGTTAGCCAGCTGTCATTGTTTATCTTCGCTTTTCTTCTTGCCGTCGATATTTACCTGGGCGCGCTGCAGGTTTGGCACCTGTTTCTATTTGCACTGCTCGCAGGTGTTACCAATACATTCAATCTGCCGGCACGGCAGACGTTCGTCTTCGATATTGTGCCGCCGCAAGTCGTTCCCAACGCAATTGCGTTGGATAATATCGCTTTCAGCTCGGCGCGCACATTGGCTTCGACCGGGGCGGGTGCATTGATTGTCGCCTTTGGCGCGGCCAATAATTTCCTCATACAAGCCTGCATGTATCTGGCGATTATGGCGACGGTCCTGTCGATTAAGGCCAAGCGCGCTCCGCTGACAGCGCCTCGCCGCCACTTTTTCAGGGAAATGGCCGAGGGCTACCGCTATGTCAGCCGGAGCCCGAATGCCCGTTTGCTTATGCTCATGATGCTCATCAATCCCATGCTCCTGATCCCCCTGCACCTGGCGCTTCTGCCCATTTTTGCGACAAAGGTGCTGGTTGGCGGGGCCGCGGCGTTGGGTCTGCTGCTTGGTTCGCTTGGGGTGGGGGGATTCTTCGGTGGACTGCTCACAGCATCACTGAGCAAGGTCGACCGGCGCGGGCTCGTGCAGCTGGTTTCACTGCTCGTCCACAGCCTGGCCCATGCCGGGTTCTGCGTGATCGCGTATTGGACCGGTCGAATCTGGCTCGCGCTCCCCTTTCTTATTCTGGCCGGAACCATGGAAAGCCTGCATATGACTACGAACCAAACCGTGCTCCAGCTTCTTGCGCCGGATCACCTGCGGGGGCGGTTGACGAGCGTCCTGCAATTGGTTCAACTCATCAACCCGGTTGGAATTTTCGCGGCAGGATCCTTGGCTGATCGTTTCGGGCCGGTTTCCGTGGGGGTGGCGTTCAGCCTGTGCGGCTTTTTCCTGACTGGAGCAATTTTCCTGTTTTCCTCCCGGATGCGTAATCTTCGGCTCAGCGAACTCCACCAGCTGGGTCAGCAAGGACTAACCCAGCTTCCGTCTGCGGAGGTATCCCCATATTGACAGCCGCGGTCGCGTTTTGCTGCAGTCGCTACTGCTTGATCACGATAAACCACGAAGCGACAATCGGGCCCATTGGACCGCGTCCGCGTCCGCCCATCGCCGGTGGAGCCTCGCCGGCTGGCGAGGTTGGAGCCGGACCGCGCTCAGGCTGAAAGAGGTACACGTTGTGCGTCACAGGATCAACTGCGATCGTTTTTGCGCCGGCGACCGTGTCGACCGTGGCAACCGTCGTGTACTTGTCGGGCGAATCCTGGTGCACGACTGTAACGTTGCCCTGTCCCCCATTCGGGATGTAAATCAGCTTTTTCGATGGATCCCATCCCAGAGCGTCGACGCGCGTGCCGTTCCGGATAGTCGCCACAATCTTGCCGGTGTCCGGATCAACGACGACGGATGTATTGTTGCAGCCTGAAAAAATACGGTTCGAAACTTTGTCATACGCGATTCCCGTTGGCCCTTCACACGGGGCCAGCGGCCACGAGGCCGTTGCCTTCCAGGTCTTGATGTCGATCACCTGGATGGTGTTCTTGCCTTCGTTGTTGACGAAGATGTGCCCTTTGCCGTCTGCCGCAGCGCCTTCGGGCGCCGTGTCTTCAAGCTCGACCGTGGCGACGATGTCACCGCTCGTTGGATCGATCGCGGTGAGAGTGCCGATCGGGCGGCTGTGATTCGTCAGAATGATCTTGTCATCGGGCTCGTCGTACATGATGCCGTCGACACCGGGCCCGACCTTGATTTGTTTGATCACTGCCAGCGTCTTCAGATCGAACATGGTGACTGTTTGGTCACCGCCATTCGTCGTAAAGCCGTGACCAGCCTTAGTGGCGATGCCGGATCCATGCACACCCGGCGTGTTTGGGATATCCCCGAGCACTTTGCCTGTGGCGCCTTCGACCACCATCATGTGTGTGGAACGTGATACGAACACGCGCCCTGTGGCGGCTTCGACGGCGACATAGTCCGTACCTCCGTCGCCTTTGATATCAAACTTTTCAACTTTGAAGGTTTGCGCGCGCCCGATGTTGGGCAGGGCAAGGCTGCAGGTGAAGAAAACTGCGAGTGCGATCAATAAGCGCTTGGGCATAGGTTCTCCGTAATGGTTGTGCAAATAGTTGTTGAAGCTTCGCCCGAGATCGACACGTTGGCTTCTCGGATTGGGGCAGTATACAGTAGTCGCTTGCGCGGCGGCCAATCCGTTTTGCAGCGCATCGCTGAAAGCCTTGCAAATACACACCCTGACCGCGAGGCGGTTTCTCACTGCTGCGGTGGAGAAATCGGTAATGGAACCGCATTGTCTATCGGAGGCAGGGATCTCAGGTAGGCAAAGATTGCGTTGAGATCATCGTCCGTCATGTTTCCTATCTCCTGCCAGGGCATTGGCGGCAGCATGTCGCGGGAGGTGCCCATAAACTTCCCGGTCCTGAGTGTACGGACAAACAAGGCTTCATCCCAGTTCCCAATCCCGGTCGCCGGATCTGGCGTGAGATTATATGAAAAGCTCACGCCCCATGGTCCCACCCATGCCGTAAAATCGTTTGTCGTGATGCCGCCCCATTGCTCCGGGCCGAGAATGCCTTTAGGGATTTCGGGAAGTTTGGTGCCCGCTGGATAGCCGGAGAGTAGTCTCTTTAAATCGGGCACAGGACCAGCTGCGGTAAAGGCCTTAGGTGAATGGCAATCTCCGCAGCCAGTGGCCATCGCGAGATATTTCCCTCGTTCAGCTGGTGATTGCTCCGTACTCTTCCTCGCACAGCCAGCAAGGAGCAAGACCGTTGCGATTAGTGTAAACAGGGAAGTGCAGGGCATTGTTGTTTGTCGTCGGCTCATCGATGCACTCCTTTTGTCTGTGGGCAGTCCGGGATGGCAAGATCAACCGTTATCAGGGCACTTTTATTGCTGACCAAAGGAATTTCGTGACGGGAGGAGAGATCTCCCAAAACCACAATCCGATTTTGTCCGCTGCGCCAAAGGCTATGATGCGCATGGTGGCTCTCCTTGTGATGGATGAAGATTCATCACAGAAGCTAATCGTGGTATGCAAAGGCGCCAAAGCTCGGGGGAGTAATCTGCAACTTGAACATCTACCTGCGCGATTATACACCATTGAAGAAATGGCATGGAGTGCGATTTTCGCATGCCGCCTTTCAACTTGCCTTTCCGAGTTGTGAGTCCTATCGATCACGGTCGTCGGCAGCTGTGAGTTCCGTTTGGTTTAGAGAAGCGTTCGAAGAAGCCATTCACCGGGAATTCTTATTCTCCTCACAAGTCAGGGGAGTTGTTATGATAGACATCGTCCCCTGCGAGACCACGTGTCTCTTCGCGATGTCCTTAAACACAAATCTCCATCGGTATCACGGGCGAGCCGCAGACGATAGCCTTTACGCACGAGAGCTTACTCCTCCCACTGGTAAACCACTTCCCCCAAACCTAGCCCGCCGGTCATGGGGCCCTTGGTGATGCTCATCCTCGCATCGAGCAACTTGATGGGGCCGAAGAAGGTCAGCGGGTCATGGGGGCCGTCGAAGAACCGAACTGTGGCGAAACCCTTTGTGTTCGTGGTCGCCGCCGTCGTGGGCGGGCTGGAGCCTCTGCTTGGGGGAAGATTACAGCCAACACAAACAAGCTGGGTCAAAGGCGGAACCGAGGGGGAAGCGTTGGGAATGCGCTTAACCAGGTAAGTGGGATTCATAACCGGCCATTCGACAGTTGGGGTGGAATTGGATGTCGTGTAAACGACCCTCATCAACGGAATACTCCCCTGGTCTTTCTGCTTGCGACAGTCGATGGTCCAACCGGTAGCGGTCTGGGTCCAGACTATTTCGGCCATTTTCTTGGGCCATCCCCAAATTTCCCGCCCGGCGATAAGTCCCATATCACTATCGATATATTCGATGAGGGTGGTGGAGCCGACCCTATTTCCCCATTTGACGGGGACGTTGATCTGGATTTCGTGGACGTTAAATCCCTCACAATCAGGGCTCCAACCCATCTGCAGCACAAACAGATCGTCATTGCCATTCTGTTCCAGAGGCCGGGGAAGTGCTCGTTTGATGGCCCCCTTCGGAGCTTGGCACAGGATTTGAAGTCCGTGATTATTATTGAAATGGTGCGGCAGGGGCGGATACGGTGGCGAAAACTCTGGAGAGGGTACAAAGGTTGTCCGCGCGGGCTTCCCGTCTTTACCCCCAGCAAGGCACAGCAGCAAAGCGACCGCAAGAGCGGCACCGATACAAGCCGTTGCCATAAGCAACACGTTCCGTTTCATCATTAAGTCCTCCTATTCAGTATGGCCACGAAAAACCGGTTGGATACGCGCGCCCGACGACCCCATGAATCGGGCTGGAAAAGAAAACAAAGTCACGCCGATGCTGCGGGCTTCCAATAGATTCTGAAACAGGAATCGTTCATGCCGCAAGGAATTTTCAAAAACAGGGTGCCCTGCTTTGGGGAAACTCCGATCATGCCGACTTGCAGAATATCTGATATATATTGATATGGGCATGGCTCATCGGGGAAAGTGACAGCATGGTTTACGTTGACTACTCTTTGAATTCTTCTCTGCCGACAGGCGCCTTGTTGGAAAAACTCAGCGCCAGCCTGTCGCCGGTCGATGCTGGGCGCATCGGACGGGCGCTCGAATTCATTGAACCGATTTACGCGGGCAATCACCTGGGAACGGGAGAAGAGATTTCCAGCCACGCCTTCGCCATGGCCCTGATTGCGACGGCGCTGCGCCTCGACGCTGACACGCGCCTCGCTGCATTGCTCTTCGCGGTGCATCAATTAGACCCCGATGCAAAGGAACGGATCGCACAGGAGTTCAGTTCGGATGTTGCCAGCTTGGTTAGCGGCCTGCATCGGCTGAACGGATTACGCCTTCTCGCTCCAACGCCCTCATCCAGCATGCGCGACGTCCGGTCGCAGCCCGAGGTCCTGAGAAAGATGGTGCTTGCCATGGTGGAGGACATCCGGGTCGTCCTCCTCCGTCTCGCCAGCCGCACCCAGACCCTGCGATATTACACGGATCATCCCGGCCCTGAACGGGATGAAACGGCGCGGGAGTCCCTGGATATCTACGCTCCACTGGCGAACCGACTGGGAGTGTGGGAAATCAAATGGGAACTCGAGGATTTGAGCTTCCGTTTTCTAGATCCCGACACCTACAGGCAGATTGCGCGACAGATCAATGAGAAACGCTCCGAGCGCGAGCGTTTCATCAGCGAGACCGTCGCGCTGCTAAGGAGGGAGTGCGAAGCTGCGGGCATTCAAGCCGAGATCTATGGGCGTCCAAAACACATTTACAGCACCTGGAAAAAGATGCGAGCCAAGCAGGTCCCGCTGGAAGAAGTTTACGATCTGCGAGCTCTGCGCGTGATCGTCGATCAGGTTCGCGATTGCTACACTGTCCTTGGCATCGTGCATCAAATGTGGGCTCCCGTGGCGAGGGAATTCGACGACTACATCACCAAGCCGAAGGGAAACCTTTACCAGTCGCTCCACACAGCCGTGATCGCCGAGGACAACCGCCCCCTGGAGGTGCAGATCCGCACCTGGGAAATGCACGAGCATGCCGAATTGGGGGTGGCGGCGCATTGGCGCTATAAAGAAGGGGCACGAGGAACGGGCAAAAAGGACGCCTATGGCGATAAGGTTGCTCTGCTGCGCGAGCTCCTGTCCTGGCGCGAGGAAATTACCGATGCGTCGAACTGGATCGAACAATTCAAGCGCGTGGCATTGGACGACACGATCTATGTCATGACGCCCCAGGGACGGGTCGTCGACTTGCCTCGGGGCGCCACGCCGGTCGATTTCGCCTATCGCGTCCACACCGAGATTGGGCACCGCTGTCGGGGGGCAAAGGCGGATGGCGTTCTGGTGGCCTTAAATAAGCCTCTGGTATCGGGCCAGACGGTCGAAATAATCACCGCCAAACAAGGAGGCCCGTCTCGAGATTGGCTCAACCCACAGCTCGGGTACGCCCGGACCTCTCGGGCGCGCCACAAGGTTAAACAATATTTTACGACGCTCGACGAGACCCAGACGATTGTGGAAGGACGCGGCTTTGTGCAGCGGGAACTGCAGCGCGAAGGGGCGACGCAGGCCAATATCGATGCTCTTGCCGCGCAACTGGGTTACGCGAGTGCCGACGCGATGTTCCTGGCGGCTGGCCGCAACGAATTAGGGCAGCGCACCATCCAGCAGGCGTTACGAGTGCCGGAAGCAGCCCCGGAACCAGTTCCGGAGTTCGTGCCGCGCAAGAGCAAAGCCGGCGGGAAGAACGATGGCGTGCTGATCGTCGGTATGGATAAGCTGCTGACTCAGTTGGGGCGCTGCTGCAAGCCTGCGCCCCCGGATCTGATCCAGGGCTACATCACGCGCGGCAAGGGGATTTCCATTCACCGTACCCAGTGCCCGAACTTCGCCGGCATGGCCAGGCTAAATCCGGAACGGGTGATTTCGGCCGATTGGGGTGATAACGCCCACGCAGAGGAATCAGGGAGGGCCTCCTACCCCGTCGACGTTGAAGTCGAATGCGCGGACCGCACGGGTTTGTTGCGCGATATTACCGAGGTCCTATCCCGCGAGACGATTAACGTCACCGCCGTTAATTCGATATCGCGCCAGGGAACGGCCTACATGAATTTCACCGTCGAGGTCACCGGAGTGGCACAGTTGCAGCGCGCTTTAAAACTCATCGGAGAAATCCCATCAGTACTCAGCACCCGCCGGATCTGAACTAGTGTTTCCGCCGCCCTCCCCGCATTGAGTCCGAGCTGTGGCAACTCCGCAGGAAATGGGCCTAGCGTTTCTAGACCGATGAGAGCAACACATCCTCGGTTTTGGCCGTGCGCCCGGCGGCGTCTACTGTCAGGATCTGGTATTGGTGTGCGGCCTGGTCAGAGAGGACTTCCTCAAAAGAAAATGGCGTCTGGCGCACCTGCGGCTTATGCGCGACTTGGCCGGCTTTCTGGTGGTCGCGCCATATTTCGTAACGGACAATCGGTTCATCCCCGGCATAAGCGGTTTGCCAACGCAACTGCACTACCCGCTTCTGCCCCCGCAGCTCCTGGTTCGCTGCTGGATTGCGGGGCGCACCGAGGATCTGGGCCGGAGCTTGAAAGTAGTTGGTTTTGCCTTCCTTGACTGTGCCGGCCAGTTTTTCGATCTCCCGCCGGTCAGAAACGCTAAGGGCGGTGGGTTCGATCTGGGCGGCGAGGAGATTTTGCTGGAGCTGACAAGCGGCGGGGTCTGCGTCTATCTGTCCCGTTCCGATGATGGCGGTGTGGATGCCGGGCGTGCTTAAGGTGTACTGGACCAATCGGCGGCTGGGCAGAGTCTTGCTGCCAACGGTGCGGACCAACTGCTCGGGCTTTGAGGTGAAGACGGCCTCTTTCGTGTACATCGCGCCATCCGCAAAGACTTTCATACCGATCATGCCCATTTGGTTGGCAGCGGCCACGGGAATAACGTTGTACTGCATGTTGAAATGCAAACGGTCATTGGCGTTGATGGCTACCAGCATGCCTTCGAGAATACCTCGGCTATCGCGCTGAATCATCTCCATCATCACGGCAGGATCGGCATGTCCAGAAAAACCGATGTGGCGAATGAGCTTCTCCTCCTTGGGATTGAGCCCAGTAAGATTCGTGCCGTCGCGGTAGTCGATCAATGTGGCCAGAGCTCCGATCGTTTCCGCCTTGGGATCGGGACGGTCGTAGCTCTCATAAAGCGCATCGATATCTGCCTGGCTTGAAACGCTGTGCATCAGAACCATGTTAAGGTAAGCCCCCTGGGGGTAGGAGCCCCGGCCGTCGCCGAAGACCTGCGACAGGGTCCGTCTGAGATCATCCGCGGTGTGCGACCCCGGTGCTCCATTGGTGACGTTAATCAATCCCTGCTTGTTCCAACCTCCCTTCCCAAAGCGCAGGGCGGTTTTGCTCGTCAAAAACATCGATTGGCGGAGCCGCTCGTTGTAACCAGGCTGGCCAGGAATCAGGTGCAGTTCGCGAAATGCCTTGCCATAATTCTCCTGGCTGGTGTCGTAGACGTTCGAGGTGTCAAAGTAATTCACGCCCAAGTCAAAGGCCTTCAGGATAATTTTCACGGGATCGACACCGGCAGGAGTCCATTCCAGGGAAGCTTGCCCCCCAAGGCCGAGCGTCGTTGCTTCAAAACCGAGGCGGCCCATGACCCTCTTCACCGGCTTGATTGGTTGGGCTTTGCCAAAAGCAAAATATGGCCCGATCGACAGGCCTGCGGAAGTGAAGGCGACGTCCTTGATGAACCGGCGGCGAGAAAAGGCGTTGTCGAAAATACTGGCCATGGGAATTCTCCTCTTTTTAAAAGTCTCAAAGCACTGAGAGACGACAATTATTGGATGCGGACTTCGGATTTCTTCCTCAAGGGCAAGAGAACCGTCCGTTCATTAACTCGGCAAGAAAACGCAGCTTCTTAGCACGATCGGGAGCTATAGTTGAGGAATGCAAGGGAATCTCCTGAACTCTATCGCATCATACCACGACAGTCTGCGATTATCGCAAGCACTCTTGATTCATTCTGATTCTTCGCAAGCGTCACTATCGTCCAGCAAAAGATCCCCGTGTTCACCGGCAGAAAGAATTGAACTTGCCTCTTCCATGTACGCGCTGGGCACGAAGATCGACCTTTCGCCGAGACCGTCGAGCGTTAGACCATAAATCGCGCCCACAGTTTCACCTTGAAGCCTCGCCGGGATTCCGCGCCCGCGAAGGGCCGTGACGATTGATTCAGCATTGATGCCGCCTGGGACTCGGATCAGTTCAACGTCATCAGATTGTGGATACATTTCGCCTCTCCTGAAAAGTGTTTGTAGTCCAACGGAGCGGCAGGAACAACTGAAATCCTCCGGGTAGACGCTGATATATTTGCGGTCATCAGCGAAAACCGGTGGTTGATGAACGCCTTAGTTTACAATCCGCAATTTGACGACATCACCTGCTCTGTCGCTAAAATCGCCCAGAAGTCCGCCATGAGGCTAGACAAGATAGCTCCACCTCACTATAGTCATCCCGCAAAAGGAGAAGACCAATGCATACACCGGTACTGTTTGATGACAGTGTCTGCAACGGCTGCAATGTTTGTGTCGAAGTTTGTCCGATGGACATCTTTGCACCAAATCCTGAGGAAAACCGGCCGCCGCTCGTTTTGTATGGAGATGAATGCCGCTATTGCGGTGCATGCTGGATGAGATGCCCTCGGCGCAAGGACAAGGCTCTGAAGATCGTGGTTCCGCCATCCATGCGGGTTTCGATTTTAAGAGGTGCGCGGACGGAGGTGAGGGGATGAATTCGAACCTTCAGGCCATCACGATTGAAACAGACGTCCTCGTCATTGGCGGCGGACTTGCCGGCTGCATGGCGGCGATCAAAGCCTCCGAACACGGAGTCAAGGTTGTCCTCGCCGAGAAAGCCAATACCGAAAACAGCGGGTGCGCGGGAACGGGGATCGATCACTCCTGGGCTTATATCCCTCCCGTCCACGAGCCGATGGGTTACTCGCTCCAAGACATGATGGAAGATCATATCCAGGGGGCTTCCGGCGGTTTTGTCAACAGGGAATTGCTATACCTTGCCGTCAGCCGGAATTATGATCGAATGCTGGATCTGGAAAAATTCGGGATTAATATCCGGTATCCGGATAGCAATCTCCCGGGCAAATTCCGGGTCGTGACTCAGTTTCATTCCGTGCCCACCTCGTTCAATTTCGACGGACGAAGCCTCAAGCTGCAGATGACGCGCGAAGCGAAGAGAAGAGGAGTCAAGATCTTCAATCGAGTGATGATTACCGACTTGCTCTCTTCGGACGGAGAAGTGGCGGGGGCTGTCGGCTTTGGCGTGCGGGACGGCAACATCTATTGCTTCAGAGCCAAGGCCGTTGTGTTGTCTACCGGCAGATCAAACCGAATGACGCGCAGCATGAGCGGGCCCAGGTACAACCTGCGCGTTCCTGCCGAGGATACGGGCGACGGAAAGGCCATGGCGCTGCGTGCCGGAGTCGGCGTGATCAACATGGAGCTTCTTACCGGACTATGGTTCAACATCGGCGGAAATGAAATCAACCTTGGATCGCCGAGGAATACGACGCAGCCGGCCGGATCGATCACCGGCCCGAATGGAGAAGTGTTTGTCGGCAGGACTCAATTCTATGACTGGCGCAAGCTGGGAAAGGAGAAAATCGAAGCGGCCGAGGTCAGGCGCCAATGGCTGCAGCTCCGTAGCGCACCGCCGGACTATTACGCATTGCGCAGGCAGGGCCAGGGGCCGTTCTTTCTGGACCTGACAGCCGGAACCGAGGAGGAAATCAAATACATCGAGTGGTCCATCGGCAATGAAGGGAAAGGTTATTGGTGGCTCGATTCTATAAAGCAGCAGGAGGGTTTTGATTTCCGGAAGGACAAGCTCGAGTATCTTCCCAATACCCGCGAACTGTCTATCGCACAGGCGGCCGGCGTGGTGGTGGACAAGAATCTCGAAACGGAACTGAAAGGGCTGTTCGCCGCGGGGGATGAAGTCGGAGGGCTCCCATTTTCCTCTTCACCCGGCGCATTTTCGATGGGCTGGCAGGTGGGCGATCTGGCAGCTCTGCGGGCAAGGAAGCAGAATTCTCTACGGGAGGTGGGCGGCGAAGCGGTCGATTCACTGAACCAGATCTGCACCAGAATGCTCGAGGAGAAAAACGGGTTTCACTGGACCGAATTGGAACTGGCGGTTCAGCAGGTCGTGGACTACTACTGCGGGGATGAACGATCAGAGAATTACCTTGTGCGCGGGCTGGAACGCCTGGATCAGTTGCGAGCGGAGACTCCGTTGATGGCGGCAAATGCGCATGAGTTGGGGCGATGCCTGGAGGTCCGATCCATCATCGAGAATGCGGAAATGGTGATGAGAGCGTCGATGGAAAGGAAGGAAAGCAGAGTGCAACCATCCCGTTTTACGCGCCCGGATTATCCCGAGCGGGACGACGCGAACTTCTTCTGCTTTCTGAGCCAGAAGCGAGTCCGCGGAGAGGTGAAGTTCTCGAGGATCACGTTTGTCTAGGGTATTTCAGAAATCGTTCATCAACCGCGGATTTTCGCGGATCCGTGCGGATCGACCCGTGAGCATCCGCAAAAATCCGCGGTTTGTAATTTTGGGGTACGGAAAACGCATTAGGCAAGGCACCCATGCGCGCTGCTTCAGGTCTTCATATTTGACTCCGCGGTTGTTTGCTATCTTTTAGCGGGTGCACTCGCCTGCAAGGCCAGTTCGGGGATTTTGCTGATAACTTGGTATCCTCGCTGCACTACGATGCCTGACGCTGGAAAGAGCTTTGCTTCGGCAATTGCTTTCATGAAGGCCGGTCCGAACGTATCGAGGTCGGCAAAGGAGTCAAACAGGACGACTGTCGTAGAGGCATTGGGGTTGCTGCCAAGGGCTAGCCGCCACGAAACCTTTGGCATTGGTCTTTCCTGCGGCAGTCATCATTTCTTTAGTATGTCTCTCAAACTCGGTCTCGCGGGCCGGTGCGAGCAGCATAAAGTCTGTACTCCTCCCCCCCAAAGGCTGTCATCAGTGCTTCCTTTTTTCGGACGAGAAGCGGCAGCCCTGGCTAGAACAATACCGGCGCAAGAAGTGCGATCCAGAAATTAAATAGCAAGGAGATGCCCGGTTGGGCCCACCATCGCCCCGCCCGAACTTAGAGGATTGTCTAACAAACCGGTAGGTCCCGTTTGTGCAAAGCCGATGGTGTTGCCACCACTGCCTGATGGTCGTCGGGCACCAGATGTGCAGCAGATCCAAAGTCCTAAGATTAGGCCAACTATTCTGACTATTTGGCGGTGGGTCAATATTTCCAAGTGGCCGGCACGCCTTTCCAAGACCTATAAAAAAGCAAGCAACAACGATGCGATTACCAGACGAAAAGGGCCCACGGCAAAGAGTTTCTAACGCTTACTGATTTTCATTTCGCGCCTTTTTTTCTCCCGCCAACTCGGGAAGTTGGCAGTACTAGAGTGCGACCGTCTGATTACATCCAATGCCTTTTTTGTTTGGTTGCCATGTCAATCTAGGACCTTGCGGACCTGAACGGACAAGGAGATAATAATATCACCAGTTCTACTTTGTCAGAATTCTTCAACCCAGGGGGTGCTTGATGAAACTGTTCAAAAAAGCGCTTCTATTGATGACCATCCCCGCTCTCTACATCGGCTTGAACGCGGCTGATCGGTCTTCGGGGAGCGTACAGGATAAGGGGCAAGAAGACAACGTCATTGGATACCTCCATACCAGGGATAAGATTATTAGCATAGTCCGGAACCCAAGCGGGATCGTCTATACGATCAAATCCAAAAGCGGAAAGACTCTGGCAACGAAGGTTCGCGAAAAGGATCTTCAGGCGAAATTTCCCGATGTTTATAGACAAGTCAAGGATGGGCTTGCAGGCAATGACGCTACACTCCGCCCATTGCAATGACGCGCTCTATCTGATTGAATGACGTTCCATGACAGACCCGACGTTGCGTTTTTCGAGCCGAGTTGAGAATTATGTCAAGTACCGCCCCAGTTATCCTCAGGAAGTGATTGACACGCTTCGAGGCGAATGCGGTCTTTCCCAGTCTTCGCTGATCACCGACATCGGATCAGGCGCCGGCGCTCTGAGCGAATTATTCCTGCAAAACGGAAACCTGGTGTTTGCCGTCGAACCCAATCGGGTGATGAGGCAGGCCGCTGAACGCCTCCTTCGGAAATATCCCGGCTTCCGCAGTGTTGACGGCAAAGCTGAAGCCACAACCCTGTCGGACAAAAGCTTGGATTTTGCCGTCGTGGGCCAGGCGTTTCACTGGTTCCAGATCGAAGCGGCCCGGCGCGAATTTTTGAGGATTCTCAAGCCCGACGGCTGGGCCATGGTTGTCTGGAATGAACGCGAATTTCTGGCGACACCATTCCTTTCCGCCTACGACCAACTCCTGCAGCGCTATGCTCCAGAGTATGCCCGCGAGAAGCATCGGAGTGTTTACGACAACGAACTGCCGGCCTTTTTCGGAGCGGGTGGGTTCGAAACCAGGAGATTCGGTTATCGGCAGGAACTGGATTTCGCGGGCGTCAAGGGCCGCATGCTGTCGTCATCATATACGCCGGAGCCGGGCCAT
>Ga0326727_10018783_pt1 | contig 14046 bp, 14 predicted proteins | sample MB2enrmetagenome_FD_207643 | JGI IMG/M metagenome (GOLD analysis project Ga0326727, IMG submission 207643) | Lab enriched peat soil microbial communities from McLean, Ithaca, NY, United States - MB29MY | ecosystem: Environmental > Terrestrial > Soil > Wetlands > Peat | place: USA: New York...
CCTTATGCTTTTCAAGGAATACTACGTTATGTAGGATTAAGTTAAGCGTTAAGGCCTGACTAGGTATCAACATTATAAGCCATTATAGGTAAAAGCACCTCAGGGATTTATGGGGTGCTTTTACTTTTTATGGTTATAAACGAAGGATATTTTAGATGAACATTCATATGGACAAGGCGACAAGCATAGCTATCAAAAGGTAGATAATATGGAGGTGGATGACTTTGGAGGCTTATTTTCATAAGGATCCGCGTATTGAAGAATGGATTGACCAAATCACGGAGAAAGTATTTACGGTATGCTTATTAAGCGGATTAGACTCAGAGGCGGAATTTCAAAGGGGCTGTCAAATCGTCGCAAAAGTTACATTACTATTGCACGAAATTCCAACCTTTCCGGAGGAATATTTGGATGATGGACTTAAACAACTCGTAGAACAACAACTTCCTGACGCTCGTGTCATCAATAACTTTCCTGCCTTCCAGGCAACTATGGATAAAATGTTACGCGAAGGGATCGCGAAGGCGCTCGAATCAACCAAGGGAGAGTCTTTAAAAAGCCAAACTCTCAGTATGGAGAATGACGATGAACAGTTAACAGAAGATCACGAGCAAAATGCGGGAATAGCCGTAATAGACCCCAATGAAGAGTCCCTGACTGAATGTGCAATTCCTGCCTTAGCTTCCGGCAGCATAACTTGTCCGGAAATTCGTGGATTTGAAGATAAGTCGGAAGGTCTTGGTCCAGAAGCAGCAATGATTCCAAGGGATACTATTCTTCTGCAGAGCGAAGTTTGGGAGATTAGTGCCAGCAAAGCAGAAGTTGAGGTTGAACCGCTAACAACTTCTAAAGCTTATGGAATATTGCGCACCTCGCAAGTTCCGGAATCTGCGGATCAACTTAAGCGTGTTCTAAGTAATGTCTTTCCTAACAGCGTTGTCTGTTGGAACATGAAATTGAAGGGTCAGACGTTTCTGGCACAAGTGGAAGATATCCTGATTTATCTTTTTGATGCCAAGCAACCTTGTCAGATAGATGACTTTACTAATGAAGGCTGGAAGGTCTACGTATGCAGCGCTGAGGATCTGCTCTTTCCGCGCAGATTAGAACGAGGAATCCGGCAAATCCAGCGTTCAGGAAAAAAACCACAAATCGTATAATTATAATGGTATTTATTTCGGGTAGAAGTAGGAGAAATTACATCTTTGTCGAAATATATCCAGAAGGTAGAATTTTGGATACTTAACCTAGCCATCGAAACGAGGGATAATTGTGTCTGATCAGTTGGGAAAAATCCTGAAAACCACTTTGACAGCAATCGAATCCGGAAAAGAAGAAATTTTCTTTATTGCGGAAACATCACGGAGTGAGACACAACGGCTGACTAATGAACTTTCACAGCTCAAATCTGATATTGCGGAAGTTATTCCACAAGTAGATTTTCAAGAGAAACTAGATCGTCGTTTGCGTCAAAAGCTTATGGAAGTAAGTCGATCATATAATAAATACACTGAGAAAGAAATGATCGCAGCATATGCCGAAGCAAAAGATGCTCAGGTCAATTTACAGCTTTTGCAAAGCAGAGAATCTCAATTGCGCAAGCGTCGAGATGATATTGAACGTTCTCTGCGTCAGATGCAAGCGACGATTGAACGTGCCGAAAATCTGATGACCCAGGTCAATATGGCGGTTAACTTATTGCAAGGCGGAATAGCTGAGGTTCTACATACCCAGAATCACGAGCAACGGCAAGAAATGGGCTTGCGGGTTATTCGAGCCCAGGAGGAAGAGCGGCGTCGTGTGGCCAGGGAAATTCATGACGGCCCTGCTCAGACCTTAGCCAATATCGTCTTGCGTTTAGAAATCGCAGAAAAGTTGCTGGAGATAGATCCCAGTCGGGTAAAAGCCGAACTTAAAGACCTTAAAAACTTGGTTAGGTCGAATCTACAAGATATCCGCAGGATAATTTTTGATCTCCGGCCAATGGCTTTGGATGATCTGGGGATTGTGCCTGCAATTGCTAAATACCTGGATTATTTCCAGGAAAACTATGGTATTATCTGTGAGCTTCAGATTGAAGGCCGTGAAAAGCGGCTTCTTCCAGCAATGGAAGTAGCCCTTTTCCGCTTAATTCAAGAGGGGATGACAAATGTTGCGAAACATGCTCAGTCGGTCAAGGCAGACGTTTCTTTGGTCTTTCAAGAGAATTGGACAATTGCTCGGATCCAAGATTATGGTAGAGGCTTTGAAGTGAACTCAGTTTTAGATAATCCCGGCGAACATTTTGGCTTGATTGGAATTCGCGAACGTGTTGAAATGTTTGCAGGACGTTTTTCCGTACAATCGACCTTGGAAAAGGGGACAACAATTGAACTATCAATTCCATCGAGACATGAGGAGGAAGAACAACATGATTCGGATCGTAATTGCCGATGATCACCCACTGTTGAGAGAGGGACTGCGCCGAATTTTGGAGTTTGAAGATGGAATTGAAGTTATTGCAGAAGTTGGAGATGGTCAAGGTGCTATTAATGCTGCCCGCAATATGACCTTTGACATCTTATTAATGGATCTCAATATGCCCGGGGTGAATGGCTTAGAAGCCGGTAGGGTTATTCGCCGTGAACGGCCTGAAATTGGCATTTTGGTACTTACCGTTGATGATTCAGATGAAAAAGTCTTTCAGGTACTTCAGATTGGAGTGGCAGGTTATTTACTGAAGGATGTGGACTCCAAAACCTTGATTCAATCTATTCGCAAGGTGTATAGCGGCGAACCAATCTTATCTCCCGCTGTTACAGGGAAATTGATGGAGCAATTTACCCATCCGAGTCCTATGATAGATACCTGTGGACTGAGTGAGCGCGAGATGGAAATTCTCCGTTACGTAGTGCGGGGATCTTCCAACCGCGAGATCGGAACTGCTTTATTTATCAGTGAAAAGACTGTTAAAAATCATCTTTCCAGTATTTATCGTAAATTAGCTGTTGAGGACCGTACCCAAGCAGCCCTCAAAGCAGTTAAACTAAAATTCATCCAACTCGATTAAAGACTAAATAGAGGATTGATTACCATTGCGAAAGGCCAACGAAACGGGTAAAATATATTATGGTTCGCAAATTGAATAGTACAATACAAACATAAGTATAATATAATAAAGGGTCCTTAAAGCTTTTCTCTCAGCTTCTTTTTGAAGAAAAGTCATAGAGGCGTATTTTTGGAGGATTTTAAATGAAAATCAGCTTTTTTGGCGCGGCTCAAGTTGTCACAGGATCTTCTTTTCTCGTGGAATCAGGTGAATCGCGTATTTTAATTGATTGCGGAATGTTTCAGGGTTCTAAGGCGCTGAAAGAGTTAAATTATGACACTTTTCCCTATAATCCGGCAAGCATTGACGCTGTTCTTTTAACCCACGCCCATATTGACCATTCCGGAATGTTGCCTAAATTAATTAAGGCGGGATTTAAAGGCACTATCTGGGCTACCGCTGAAACGATTAAATTATGCTCAATAATGCTTCCGGACAGTGGTCATATTCAAGAAATGGAGGTGGAGCGTAAGAATCGAAAGCGGGCGAGAGAAGGACTCCAACTCCTCGTTCCGATTTATACTGTCCAGGATGCTCTGGATACCCTTTTCTACTTCAAAGCAACTTCCTATCAAGACCAGCTTGACCTTGCTCCAACGGTATCTTTTCAATTTTTTGATGCGGGTCATATTTTAGGGTCGGCGCACATTGTGCTCCACGTCAAAGAGTCGGATTTCAGTAAAACCATCGTGTTTTCCGGTGATATTGGCAATGTAAATCAACCCTATCTTGAAGATCCCAGCATTTTGACGGAAGCTGACATCGTCGTTATGGAAACAACTTATGGGAATCGTCTCCATGATGAAAGTTCAGATGAGAAGAAACCAGATCGCGCTGAACAGCTTGCCGAAACAATTCGTACTACTTATGAAGCCGGAGGGAATTTAATCATCCCTGCTTTCGCGATTGAACGTACCCAAGACCTGCTCTATTATATTTCCAAATTGCAGGACGAACAGCGGATACCCATTTTGCCAATCTATATTGACAGTCCCTTAGCCATTGCGGCAACAAAAATATTCCAAGAAAATACTACTCATTTTGAGTCGGAAATACGTGAACAAATTAAACAGGGCGATAGTCCTTTGAATATGTCCAATGTACATTTTAGTCTAACGACTGCGGATTCAATGGCTCTTAATGAGATTGAAGGCGGCTCGATTATTATCGCCGCCAGTGGTATGGCTGATGCCGGGCGGATTAAGTATCACCTTAAACAGAATCTTTGGCGGGAGAAGGCCACCGTCCTTTTTGTCGGGTATCAGGCCCAAGGCACACTTGGCCGAATTCTTTCCGAGGGTGCCGAGTCCGTAACCATCCACGGAGAGAAGGTTGTGGTTAAAGCTCGAATCAGTCATATGGACGGCTTATCTGCCCATGCCGATCAAGCGGAGTTGCTTCACTGGCTGTCTTTTCTGGGCAAAAATGCCGAGCAAATCATTCTTGTTCATGGGGAATTGGAATCGCAAGCTGTTTTCTCCGCTAAAATCCAAGAAACGTTCGGAAAAATTACCATTAACCCTCAGTTGGGAGAAACTATTGAATTTATGTCCGATCAAATCGTCCGGCATCTCCCTGAGAAGGTATGGTTAACCCAGGATGCTTTGATAACGGATAGTATAGAAAAAGTTCGCCTTTCCTCCGAAAAACCAATTAGCAGCTTACCGCTTCAGCCTCTCCCATCTATTTCCAGGCATACCAAGGTCTCCGCAACCCACTTATCTCGCACTCAGGTTAATAAAGCCTATGTCCGCTTACGACATCATCTCAAGCAGTTGATTGATGAAGGACAACGAACTCATAATTTTGAACGAGTCGTTAATCTTCTGGACAGCATGACACGTTGGCTTGAAGAACAAGAACGAGAGACACGGCGCTAAGCATAAAGTATCGTCAAAGCCAAGCAAATTCAAGGGTTTGGCGTTTAATACCGGCAAGGAAACGCAGAGTTTCTTCGCGCCGCTTAATCGCCAAACGTTTGCCTGCCTTCGTCGATACTTTATTGGGAAGGGCATCAGCAAAGAGCCGGGCACGGTCGATAGCATTTTCAGGAGTCTGAATCAATTCGTCTTGCCCAACCATACTAAATAGCCGCATTAAGCCGATGTTCCCGAAATTATCCAATATATCCGATTCGCGTAAATAAACCGCTTCATCACTTCGTCCCGGTTCCGAGTAATACATGTGGTTTTCGACGGCATCTAATACTATGGGCAACTTGATCGGAGAGAACGTCATTTGCTGCAGGAGATTTGCCGTAACCCCCTTAGAACGTAAAGTGTGATCAATGTTTTTGAGAGTATAGATAGGGTATTTTCCTGTGTCATGCAGCATAGCCGCAGTATAGAGCACTTCATCATCTAAGGTTAAATGGCTGGATAGTTCTTTAGCTAGATAATAGACTCTAAAACAATGTTTGACACCCCAAGCAGGGTGGGCACCTGATTTATCTACGATTTGGATGAGTTCCTGCCGAAAGTCCATAGTTTGGCCTCCTTAGATTCGTTTGCCAACTATAATACGCCAAAAGGCCGTCGTTTTCCTGCCAAAATAAGGAAGTATTTATCGGGCGGATTTTAGTATTTTTTATTTATTAAAACATTTTATTGCCTGTATATCCTTGTTACTATATTTTTTTGAAAAGATAATATACAAAGAGTGAGAAAATTTTAGGGATATTTCTTTGGTGAGTGCATAGGGAGTGAAACGTCGATGAATAAAGTTAGTGTTTATGGGAGCTTTGTACAGGCTCTTTTCTTTTCCGGTGTCGTGGCAATTCCGAAATATCTTTTAACTCATTATATCGAGATTGGCTTGAACGATCGTGAAATGATGGTCTTGATTCAGATTTTATGTGAAGCTGAAACCAACCCCTATCCCTCGATTGCTACTTTAGCTGGGCGCATGACTGCTTCCCCTTCGGATATTGAAGAAGTTATGGGCCGCTTGGTGGAGCGGAAATTACTTGCAATTGAAAAGTACTGGAATCCTATCGAGCAAAAGTGGGGCAACAGTTATAGCATTGTTGGTCTAATCGATGAAATCGCTGAACTATGGGCCATTGAGCGTTCTCAGCAATTGGAAGAAGAACGCACTCAAATCCAAAGTCAATCCTCACCGCAACCGACATCGACGCCAATCAACCCGCCCATGGAAAATTTAGTTCATGTATTTGAGCAAGAACTTGGTCGACCGCTTACCCAACTAGAGTGTGAAAACATAGATCGCTGGTTGTCATCCAATTTTTCCGAAGAGCTTATTGTTGAAGCCTTAAGAAGAGGAGTCAGTGCAGGTATTCGGAACTTTCGCTATTTAGACTCTATACTTCGAGAATGGGAGAAAAAGGGGTTGCACACACGAGCAGAAATCGAGGCGGAAGACGCCTATTTCCAGTCTCGCCAGGAGAAAAAAACCACAAAGCCTAAGAATCAGGTCCCCAAAACAACTTCTAATAAATATGAAAAATTCTATTTGTAGTTCTAAATGGAGTTAGGTACTTCCCGGACTTTTGAGGAGGGAATTGCTCAAAATGAGAAGTGTAAAAGATATTTTAGAAAGTAATGCCTTGGCTGCTAAAACTCTCAATTCTGATCAGAAGAGCACAGATTGCCCAGATCAGGATTCCTCCATAACCCACCAGAGCCAGGAAACGATCAATCATCAAAAACCCGCAGCAGCGTTTAAGTGTCCTATCTGCGAGGATCGGGGAATAATACTGGCCGGGGATGTGGCCTATCCTTGCAGTTGTATGCGAACGATAAAAATGGAAAATCAATTTCGCTCTGCCCGGATCTCGCGAGTCTTAAAAAACTGTCGCCTTGAAAAATTTGAATTTGATTATTATGCACCGGAAAAGGCAGACAAAACACATCGTGAAGGGGCAGCCAAGGCTTTGAATGCCGCTAAAGGGTTTGTTGAGGAATGTCAGCAGAACCCCCATGCTCTGGGGCTTCTGTTTACTGGTCCGGTCGGATCAGGCAAAACCTATCTGGCGGCTTCCATTGCCAATGAACTGATCGAAGCGCAGTTGGAAGTCCTTTTCTTAGTGGTTCCTGATCTTTTAGATGAATTGAGAGCAACCTATAAGTCGGATGTCAACGAAATGGATTTGCTGGATACAGCCCGAACGATTCCAATCCTGATTCTGGATGATCTTGGAGCCCATAATTATACGGATTGGACCCGAAATCGTCTTTATTCGATTATTAATTATCGTATGAATGAGCTGCTGCCCACTGTTATTACCTCAAATCTTTCTCTCGACGAAATGGAAGACTATATAGGGGTTCGTACGACGTCACGGATCATCCAATCCTCACGCATCTTCCGCTTGACGGTCGAAGAAGATATCCGCCATCAGATGTATGATGAACGTGAAGGGAAAAAATAATCCAAATAAATTTTAAAACCTATGCATGACCGGAAGCGGACATGCATAGGTTTTTTTAAGGGGGTAAATCCCAAATTAAGAGGAGGTGTTCAGCCTTTGACTAAAATTATTGCGCTAAACCGCAAATACATCGTCATGGTTGCCAGTGTTTTCGTGATCTGTTTAATTGGATTTGTTGGGTTTTCACTTTGGCAAAATACAGAGGCGAATGTAAGCAAAATGCACGAAGATCCGGAAATTAAAATGCTTGGTGTTACAGTGGAACCAGCTTCGATCACCAAGGACCTTACGTATGGAAGTATAACGTTAAAAGGAGCACAAGTGATAACAACTAAGACCTTTGATCTGGTCGCAACCGTACAAAATACAACTGCTAAAAAAATGACGAACGTTCCGGTAGAATTACAAGTGATGCTCCTGGGCGATGATACCAAAAAAGTAACCGCTCCGGGAACCTTAGCCACTTTGGAACCGGGTGCCACTGCTCGAGTAGCTTTTCGGCAGATTAAAGCATTAGGGGATGCAATGGGGAAAAGCGCCACAGCCGGACAACACTTAATCACTTTACGCATTAACCCGAATCCGGAAGGTGGCGTAGAACAAGCTACAGAAGCAAGTTTTAATTTTACGGTTGATTCGACGGTTAAAGTCCCTGCAATCGTCAAGAAACAGTAACTATTTAGAAAAAATAAGTGTTGATAATCAGCACTTATTTTGTTTTTTTGTTCAGAATGGATATAATGATACTGAGGTGTTTTATAATGGAAATACAAGTAGACTTACATACACATACCGTGTCCAGTGGACATGCCTACAGTACCCTTTCTGAAAATGCATTAGCTGCTTCCCATAGAGGACTCAAATTACTTGGTATGACAGACCATGCCCCCAGTATGCCTGGCGCTCCTCATTTCTACCATTTTGGCAACCTGGCAATTCTACCTGAAGAACTTTACGGAGTCCGGATCCTGCCGGGGGTTGAAGCCAATATCATCAACCATGATGGGGAATTGGATATGCCCATGCCGTATCTCTCGAGGATGAAACTTGTTCTGGTTGGACTTCATGTTATCTGTTACCCCGGAGGAACGTCTGAACAAAATACACAAGCCTATATTAAAGCCATGAAAAATCCCTTTACAGATATGATGGTTCATCCAGGTCGGCCCGATTTCGAGTTGGATCTCGAACAGATCGCTCATATGTCCGCAAAATTAAATATCCCGGTTGAGATTAATAATAGTTCATTATCCAAGGAGAAAAAAGGAGCTTGGGATAATTGTCGTCGTTTTGCCCGATACATGGTTCAGTATAAGGGCCCCGTTATCCTGGGAAGTGATGCGCACTTTTGGGATCGGGTTGGTGAGTTTGGTCATGCCCTGGAGTTGGTTCACGAGGTAGGAATTTCGGAGCAGCAAGTTCTTAATACCTCCGCTGATCGAGTGCTGGACTATTTAGCAACACGTCGTAAAAGTCGGCCAAGTATCACCTAGAAAGTTTGACCAAGGGGATTGCAATTATTTAATATTTTAGCTCAATGCAGTGCTGAATTCAAAGAAATTCCAGAAAAGGGCCGAAAATCTACGTAAAATAACTTATAAACGCGGAAGAGGAGACAATTCGTCTTCTCTTCTGCGTTTATAAGATAAACTTTATTTGTCTGACTAAATTATTTATAGTACAATGAGAATTGTGTTAAACTACAGTAAAGGATAATCGGAGGAAGTAAAGGACGTGTCGAGCTGTGATTATTAAAGACCTACAAGTACATCGCGAACGCATAGCGGGAGTTGTTATATTTATTAGTTTATTTGTCATACTACTGTCGATGGTTGGTATTCGACTGTTAGATGTTAAAGTGTTAAATGTTGAGCCTGTCGATCCTGACTTGTATACTATCGTTACTGATTATGGGCCGATGAATGTTAGCAGGGATGATGTTTTGAGAATTGAACGGACTTATTCTAATGCTGCCATGACGGGTACAACGGTTGAACAGGATCGAATTTATACGACTAAGGGTTTTATATACATTTCTTCCTTAGATCCTTTTTTTAAGACAGGGACTCAGTTCATCAATTCTTTTAAGTTTGAAGAAGGAAAATTCGTTTGGATTCGTTCCTACAACGATCCGGCCGAATTAATGAAGAGTCCAATTCAACGAATGAATGAAAATCTGAAGGCTGTTCAGCCCTTTAGATATGCGATTGGTACCCCTGCTAAACTCTCCCCAATACTCTTTTCTGTTATATTTCTTCAATATCTTGCGCTCGCCATTGGTGGAATTGCCTTAATAGTCCTCATTTTCCCCCTGCGTTTGGAAGGCCCAATGCCTGTCCGTTCCTTAATGCAGGAAGATCCGGAATATTGTTCTGCTGAAGATGCGTTAGGAGCAGTAGCAAAATAAACCATACTTATCATAGCTGAAGGAGTTCACTTAAGATAAGGATACAGTTATAGGCTCTCTTCTCGCAACGCAAGGATTAAAGAAGTTTTTGAAATGAGTGATTTAGGATGAAGAGGGCTATACTAGTATCAGGAAAAGCCTCGTTAAATCAGGAAATAAAGGCGGTATTGCCGCTTGTAAGTTATCAGATTCTTGCCACAACGGATAATGGTATGGAGGCTTTACGTTTTGCTCACCGATTTGAGCCTGATTTAATCATTATGGGCTGGGATCTGCGCGGTCTTAATTCTTCGGAGGTTCTTCAAAACCTGGTCGTTCAGCATCTTTGTCCGATCATTGTTGTTCTTACCCAGGAAGAACAACACGTTATATCCGAGGTGATTGAGGCAGATGCCCACCACGTTATGCTTTATCCTTGGCGTGCGCTGGAAATGGCAGTTGCCGTACAGCTTGCAGAGCATCGCTTTAGCCGCGAATCGGAAAGCTCCCAGCAGGTTCAGCGCTTAGAGGAAGAACTTAAAACCCGAAAGATTATTTTTCAAGCAATGTTATCCCTTATTCAACTACGAGGATATGCGGAACAAGCTGCTTATGCCGCTTTGCGCAACCAAGCAATGTCCACGCGTAAATCCATGCGAGCTGTTGCCCAAGATGTCCTCAAAGGCTTGTGGTTGCCCGAACTGGATTGATCGGACAGAAAGGAGCATTGTTTAATGATTGTATCTGTAAAGCACATTAAAGGGATGCATTTCCAGGGTGAAGGAAGTTCGAAGGTGATAACCAATCTGGATGCCAGTGTCACGGCTGGGGGTACGGGGCATGGGACAAGTCCAATGGAACTCCTTTTAATCGCGATAGCAGGTTGCAGTGGTATGGATATCGTCACAATTTTGGAAAAAATGCAGGTCAAGGTTCAACGCTTTGAGACTACCGTAGAAGGAGAACGGGCGAGTGATCATCCTCGTGTCTTTAAAGACATTGAAGTGGTTTACAAGTTTTGGGGGGAAGCTCTGAGTAAAGACAAAGTCCAGCGTGCAGTACAGCTTTCTATGGAAAGATATTGTAGTGTTGCCAGCATGATTGATAAAGTTGCCGACCTTACCTATCGCATTGAAATTAGTCCCACGCTTGAATAGTATCAACCGTGACAGCGAAGAGTCGTTTTTTGTATAAAGACGGCTCTTTTACCTACTTTTTATTAAACTTACTATAGATCCCATAGGTAAATCCTTGATAGTCGATATATGTTTTGTTATACTTAGTACGACATTGTACTGGAATTCATAGGGCTCTGTACACAGATTAGTTTTTAGCCCTGATTATTGATGCTTTGTGTAAAATATCATTAGAACTAAACATGTAACGATGTCATTAAAGGTTTGTAGCCGCAACTTAAAATCTGCGGCTTATTTTTTTGTACTAATCAGACTACGTCGCGGAACCACTATAAATGAAATCCATTCATTAGGATCTTTAAAGAAGGAGAAAGAGTTTGAATGAAAATAAAGAGAACGTTTAGAATAAAGATGATTCTGATTTTTCTGATTTATAACCTTTTCTTTGCCGCGCTGCTTGCTCCTTTTATATTGTTTTGGGGACCTTTCCAGTCTCTTAAAATTGTGGCTGTTGGTTCAGTTTACACCTCACGGCATCCGCAGGTTGTCCAGGCTTTTCTGTCTCAAGCGGAAATCGATCGGATTATGAACCTTAGTAATGCTCAAGGACCGGGCGGCAGCAAAGATATTGCTCGGTCAAATGTAATTGCCGATACTAGCTCCGGGATTACTATCGAAGATATCAAAGGCCCAAGCTTTAAAGGCAAAGTGATGTTGGTCAAAGATCCGAAACGAGTAAAATTGGCGGTTACTAAAGAAATTGGCGTTACCGGAGAACGGGTCAGTGATCTGGTTAAGGATATGGGAGCCTATGCCGGAATTAATGCCGGAGGATTCTATGATCCAAACGGGAAGGGTAACGGAGCTTTCCCGGATGGCTTAACTGTGCATGAGGGAAAACTGGTCCACAACAATGTGAAAGATCAGGCTGTCAATATTGTGGGGTTTGATGATCAGGGAAAACTGATCATTGGAAATATGACAGCCAGCCAATTGGACGAAAAACACATTCGCGAAGCAGTTACCTTTACCCCTAATCTGATTGTCAATAGCAAACTGATGATTTCCGGAGATGGCGGGTGGGGAATTGCTCCTCGGACCGGTATTGGACAAATGGCCGATGGAACCGTCATTTTTGTGGTCATCGACGGACGTCAACCGACTTGGAGTATCGGGGCAACCTTGCGAGATCTCATGAATGTCTTCGATAATTATCATGCTGTCAACGCTGTCAATCTCGATGGCGGTTCTTCCTCAGAACTCGTCTATAACGGCAAAGTCGCGAATAAGCTTTGGGACATTTTTGGTGAACGTTATATTCCCACGGCTTTTGTGGTTACTCCTTAAGGGACTCTGCAATCTGAAGAAAGGAGAATTCAGGCATGAAAAAGAGACTGCGTATCATCTTGGTTTGGTCATTAGTTTCCCTTCTCCTGCAATTTGGAGCCTATTATTTTTTGAACAACCAAGTTCAGAAAGTGATGGACCCGGCGGGAGTTAGTGAACCGATCACTCTCCAGCTCAAAGCCACTATCCCCGGTGCCAATCTTACTAATATTCAAATTTCCTACGCTAAGGACTATTTAGCATACATGGAAAATGGTACCCTTAAAGTCTTTAATCTTAGTAACCAAACCGTTGTTTTTGAAAAAAAATCGCCCTCAGTGAGTGACCAAACCTTAGGTGTTCTCACCTACCAATGGTTGCCCGATCGAAATACCTTACTCTATTTTTATGCCAAGAAAAATCCTAACAACGTAACCTATGTTACCGTATATCCTCCCAAATCCACCGTACAGACCCCGGTACAGACTCAGCCCCCTGTTCAGCCGAAAACTGAAGATCCTAATCAGAAACCGGTCCCTGAGGTTCCTAAGGTTGTGCCCAAAGAGGTTCCCGCCGAGCCTCGGGTTGAAAAGCGCTATGGAAATCCGCAAATCACCGAGCTTTATTCGCTTGAACTTCCGAATAGCGATGAAAACATCGCTCCCGATGATCGTTTTAATCAAACGATTGATCAATTTCCAGCAGGCGGAAAAATCGAAGAATGGGTTAACTCAACCAGTACTAACCTTATATACATCACTGTTAAAAATGGATCAAAGGAACAACTGATGGAAATAGATGTTATGAAAAACGTAAGTACCTTAAGCAAATCAGGAGAAAGCATCGATAATATGGTTGCCTCAGACCGCTACGGAACTCTTTATATTGACAGTAAAGTGGGGACAACCCATCAAGTCATTGCCTTAGATAGTACAAAGCGTCAAATCGTCTCTAAGAACGTTAACGACAGAATCTTAGGCATTAGAGATGGAAATGTCTATATCGGTGAAGTGGAAAACAATCAGCTCGTAAAGATAAAAACTACGGCAGACCTTTCTGAAGTGAAGAGTAACCCCGCGCTGAAAACTGAGTGGGAAGGTTCGATTCCCTATAACAACAACGTACGGACTCTGATCGGTGAAAAAGGTCAAATAATTGTCTACGATCATCAAACTGCCAATATCGTCACAGCCGGTCAACTTAAAAAGGTCGATTTGCACGGCGACGAAAATTATATCTCCGTCGATGGTGCTGAGCTCGTCCAACTTACTAAAGATGGAACGTCCACTGCTGTAGAACTGCAGCCCCTCAATCCATAAACTCAGATATTTCTTATTAACGTGTCAGCAGGCAAGAGCCCTCAGAGCTCTTGCCTGCTTTTATATACTTATCAGACAGACCCCCATGCCGCTTTGCGGCACCACTGATGAATGAAATGAGTTTTAGCCTTAGCGTCAAGCGAATAGCAATGGAGCGTGTGCGAACGTGCTAAGCAACTTCCTCGTCTTTCAACTTAAGGTTCGTTATGTGCAAACCAGTCAAATGAGGATAATCTGAAAGACCGAGGCTTCGCCGTCGTAGCCTCGGTCTTTCAGAAACGGATTAGAGTTTAGCTGGGAGCGCCTTGCAATCCCTTGAGCTGAGTTTCCAGATTATCAAGCAAAGAGCGGATTTGGTTCATCTGGTCAATTATTGACGAAATGTTTGGCGTATTCGGACC